>Ga0315312_1003128_pt1 | contig 10854 bp, 6 predicted proteins | sample TDP7_MG_FD_203629 | JGI IMG/M metagenome (GOLD analysis project Ga0315312, IMG submission 203629) | Freshwater sediment microbial communities from Lake Towuti, South Sulawesi, Indonesia - TDP7 | ecosystem: Environmental > Aquatic > Freshwater > Lake > Sediment | place: Indonesia: South Sulawesi... | reverse complement strand
ACCGTTTAGATTTTCAGTCTTACTAATCTCCTCTAACGCTTGTGTAATATTTGTTGTTTTACCTACAGGGTGAGGAAAGAAAGTATCCGATTTTTCCCAGGGTTTAGCTGTATCCGAAAAAGTATAAAATAGAATTTGATACTTTTCCGACAGTTTCCTAAAAGGTTCTTTAGCAAAGAAGGTTTTTATCTTCTCCCAACGTGGTGACGGTTCATTTACATTCATACTTTGTGAATTATCTAAAAGAATCGCCAGGGAAGATTTAGTGGTTAGTTTTTCACGAAGATTATATTGTGGCTGGAATAAGAAAATGGTAAGGAGAACAAATATCAATATACGCAAAAAAGAAAAAAATAAGCGTTTCGTAGTTAAACGAGGGACGACAAAAATATAAAAGAACAATATCGCAAATAGAGAAATTAAGATTAGCCCTTTCTCTGGATAAAGGAATTCAAAATTTTTTAGATTCATCGGCGCCGTAATTTTTCTTCAATAAAAGGTCTATGGATGTAATCTGTTTTATAGGTACCAGTTAAACCATAAAGAATAATATTTGCAGTAAGTTTAATCGCTTCTGCCCTTTGTTGTTCACCACCGGGTAAACAGGTATAAAAATAGTTTCCTATACGGTCACGTAGCCAAGCACCGAAAAGGTCATTTTGTGAATAGATTACTACAGTTCGTCCATCAAGGTTTATTCCTTCTAAATAGTTGTTAACTATCCGTCGTCCACCGATTGTACGTAAGAGATAGAACGAACGAAATATAGCATGGTTTTGTGGAATTTTTACCCATTCACCTTCAGGTAAAATTCGTAACAATTCCTGACGGATAGTTCGGTCAAAACCCACTCCTTTCTGTCCGGAAACATCATCAATAAAAAGTGTACCACCATTCTCCAGGAAAAGACGTAAATTTTTAACTTCCTCCTTGCTGAAAGGAGTAAATTCGCTTTTCCCTAAAAGGATAAGAAAGGGTGACAAGAAAAGTAATCGATCAGTTAAACTAACTACACGGCGTTCAGAGTATATTTTTGCACTTGTGGTAAGATGTAAAAAACGTAGCACTTCCCGATAGACTTCAGGATAAGGGTCCCATTCACCTGCATATTTCACCTGTGTAAAAACAAAACGGTCTCTTTGTTCTCCATAAACGACGTCTAAAGTGTAAAGTGTAAGGTGTAACGTGCAAAAAACTAACAAAATTCTTCTTACTTTTTTTCCACTTTTCATTTTATATCACCATTCACTCGTCTCTCGTCCCCAGTCCCGATTACCCATCACTTATTACCTATCTACCCAACTACCTAACGACCTACTATTCATCCCTATCACCTACCACCTATCTCCTGATACCTATCATCCTTACCCTCTCCCTCAAGGGGAGAGGTCCGATGACTCCGTATGAGTCCGGAGTATGCGGACTCCATCGGAGATTAAGGTGAGGGTGGTCGGAAACGGTTCGCAAAAATACTTTCCAAAATTAGTAAGACAAATATAATACCAGCAACAGTTTGTGTAACTTCTTTACCTTTAAGGAATTGAACAAATTTTTCAACGTAATTCTCTTTTACTGAAATATAACCTACCTGTAGGTTAGTAAAGATTTTTTTTAACTCAGGTAGAGTTATCGGTTTCAAATCGGATTCACCACTGGCAATATTAGGATTAACCACCAAGTAGCCCTTTTTCAGTTTATCCTTCAATCCATAAGTAAAATTGTAGACCCCAGGTTTATCAATACCAAACAATTCTAACCCTCTGAATTCAGCAGTATCTACCCAAGATGAAGAGAATTTTTCAGTTTTACTGATGGGTTCTAAAACAAAATTTGCTGGTTTTTCCGTAAAACTAAGCCGTACTTTTTCACCAGCTGAAAAAGTAAAGATTTCTTTTTCTTTTTCAATTAAATGACGAATTATTTCCTGGAATAAGATTGGGTAGACTGGTTTAGTAGGAAAGTTTGTCCAATCACGGTCTAAACTGGAAACAAATAGTAAAACTTTACCTCCACCTAAGAAAGGTGTTGTCTCCAAAAGTAAAGGATGTCCTGAAGATAAACGTATGAGTGTACGTGTTCCCACTTTAGGTTCAACAAGGTAATACGTAGAGAAGAATACAGTAGAAAAATCGGCTTCTTTAGGGTTAGAAAAAATATTTAATCCCGGATAAGACAGGTCAATATAATCAATTTGTGCTGATTCTTTGTTCAGTTTAACCAAATTCCCGGGAAGAAGAAAATCTAAATTTTGGTTATAAAACATAGTGTCTACTTTATCCCCTAAAGCAATGAAGATGTTCCCGCCTGATTCAATGTAGTCTTGCAATCTTTTTATTCCATTTTGAGTAAGGTCTCTAACATTTGCTAAAACAACTAAACTTGCTTGATAAAGGTCAACAGATTCTAATTCTTTTTCCTGAAGTGTCTCTACTGAAACCAGTCCTTTTTGTCCGTAAGGATTTAATGCCAGACGAAAGTAATAGAGTTCACTTGCAACTGGGACAAGAGCCGGTGAACCATCTACTGCCAGAACTTTTATTGGTTCAGGAATACTAATTACAAAATAATGTTTATCATCAAAAGTTAAGTTATCGCTACCAATCTCAGTATACCCCCTGTAGAAACCTGGTTCAGAAAAACTGTAAACAAAATTTTTCGTCTTTTTCTCTCCCGCAGGCATTTCCAAAAAACCGCTTAAAACTTGTTTATCAAGGTAAATTTTTACTGGTAATTGCAAAATTTTTTCGGTACTGTAGTTTTCTATACTTGTTTCAATAGTTGCTGGGGTAGCGTAGTCTACTTCTTTGAATATAATCTTCTCTAGGGCACAGTTTTTACTTTCACCTTTCTTCACATCAACCAAAAGCAATTTTACTTCAGGATTGAAAAAATCTATTTTTTTTGTCGCGACAGCGGACCAGCCATTTCTACCAAAATCGCTTACGAGAACGATTATTTTATTTCCTCCAGGGATATCTTTGAGAAGACGATAACTTTCTTTTAGAATAGGTAACAAATCTGTAGGATAGTTTGACAAAGTAACTCTTTCTATTATCTCAAGACAAGATTTCTTATCATCGGTAAACCCACCAGCGAATTGTAAAGGAGTTAGGGGAATGTATCGGTCAGAAAAGGTATAGACGGCTACCAGGTCAAGTTCACTAAGTTTACTGACTAAACTTTTTGCAATTTCTTTAACTAAGTTTATCCGTGGAGCGCCATCTTCATAGTAGCCAAGTGAATAGGAGTTATCCAAAAGGAAAATTAAGTGCACACCTTTCTCAGCAGTTTTACCAAAAACTGGACCAAACCTTACGACTGGACGTGCAAAGAGTAGAGTCAAAAAGAATATTATCAACGAACGTAAAAATAACAATAAATACTGACGTAAGCGATGCCGTTGGATAGTCTTGCGTAAGGCTAACTGGATAAATTTTGTTTCACTGAAAGGTAAACGTAATGCTTTTTTTCGGGTAAGTAAATGGAGTAATACCGGTATACCAACCAAAGGTATGCCCCAGAGAAAAGATGGGTTGAGAAAGGAAACATTCATTTCAATGTGAACATTTCAATGTTGAACATTTAGGATTTCAATTTTTCACGTTTTGATAGATACGCCCCTAAGGCACGGTCTAAAGGTGTAGCTGTAGAAATCAAACAGTAATCAATATCATCTTGCTGAAAATTAATCTTATAGTTCTCAACAAATTCTTTAATTAGACGCCGATATTCTTTACGTATCATTTCAGGTTCAGTAGCGACTTTATTACCATTTTCCAAATTTTCAAACAAATAGGCTTCACCCGAGGGTAAATCCTCTTCCGTAGGGTCAAGTAAATGAAAAACAATCACTTCATTTTTCTTATAACGATAATACTTAAGTAATCTGATTACATCTTCAGGTTCATCAAATAAATCCGAAATTAAAATTATTAACCCACGACGTTTAATATGTTTACCCATTTCTTGCAAAATTGAAGAAATTTTTGTCTCACCCAAGGGAATAATTTTTTCTAAATTATCCAAAATTATGGTTAGATGTGCTAAATAATTACGGGGAGGGATATGCGTATAAATTTTATCCGCAAAAGTTGTTAATCCAACTGCATCTTGTTGTTTAAGCATTAGATAAGCTAAAGCAGCCGCAAGATATGAACCATATTCAAGTTTGCTTAATCCTTTAGACCTATAACTCATTGAGTGAGAACAATCCAAAAGCAGATGACCTTTAAGATTTGTCTCTTCTTCATATTGTTTAACAAAATATTTATCTGTCCGAGCGTATACTTTCCAATCAAAATGTTTAAGTTCGTCACCAGGGGAATACTCACGATGTTGGGCAAATTCTAAACTCCATCCTTTAAATGGACTTTGATGTAACCCGCTCAAGAATCCTTCAACTACAATTCTTGCACGGAGAAGCATACTTGAAAGTTTTGCTAAAACTAACGGGTCAAGATATCCCCTTCGGGGATACTTCCATAGGGGTTCCACCCCTTTGGCGTTCGCTTTGCTCACTGTCACCCCGCGGGTGAAATCAGATTATTTCCCCCGCACACCCCCTAATCCGCATCCCGATGTAAATCGGGATGCTTCAAGATAATCTGGTTTCATAACAATTTTATTATACTAAAAAAATCACTCTTGAACAATGAAATGGGAATCGGTAAACTAAGTAATTTCACAAAATAATGTCTTAATTTCGTTCTTGAGTTACGAACCATTTTTCTCACTTGAAAATTTATTTCCCAAAGGCGAAAAGGCGGGAATAAATTTTCCGCCAAAGGCGGATCTGCCTCAGGCATGAAATATCGTTTGAAAAAGGTTCGTAACTCTCTAAAATTAAGCAACCCGTCCGCCGCAATGCTATGGAGGGCGGGTTTGTTGAGTGGAACCTTCCTGAACGATATTAAATTTATCCCGACTTTTGGTTTTCTGGGATAAATTTTCTAGTGAAGGAAGGGTTCCCGAGACAAAAATTGCTTGATTATTTTTGTGAAATTACTTAGAGTGAAAAAAAATTTGGCAGGTCAAAAACCAAGAAGATTAGAGATTCTTTTAAAATCTACATATTCGTCAAAAAGCATACGTGCCTGTGCTACCTTTTTCATACCCCGTACGGGTATTTTACCAATTATCTGGTCAACTTTTTCTACAGTAGTCAATGTATCTTCCTTGACTGAAAGAAGAGGTATACCTTTTTCTTTCGCTTTATTCAAAACTGCAGGTGTAGGAGATAAATTACCAGTTAAAATTATACAAATTGTTGATGTATCCATTGCGGCAAGTTGTATATCTGAACGGTCACCACCAGTGATTACTGCCTTATCCGATATACGCCGGAAATAGTTCATTGCACTTTCTACAGTCATTGCACCGACAATAAAATGTTGGATTAATTCCTGTACTTTATCCTCTGCACAAAGAATCTCTGCACCCAAATTCTGTGCTAACTCTTCCACACTTACTGAACCTAAGATTGTGTCGTAAGGGATAACACCTAAAACATCAATTTTCTTTTCTGATAAATAGGGAACAATCATATCTTTTACATAGGCTATTTTTTCTGTAGGGATAGCGTTAATAATCAATCCAATCAAAAGTTTACCCAATTTTTCTGTTACCGTTAATACCTCATCAATTAAATGAGGACTATATTTTGTAACCAATAAAACTCTTGTATCAAGCATCTGGGCTACTTTCGCACCGGAAAGACCAAGTGCGCTACCGGTAATTAAAAGTGCACCGGCACCACCTACCAGGACTAAGTCCTTCCCTGAGGCAATCTTCTGAAATGCATCTTTAATCAATGTATCCATATTTTGTTTTTTTCCTGACATTGCATTACTAATTGTCTCAGCAGTAACCATAACCGGGGCAAGTATTTTTTCATCCAAACCTAACCCTAAAGAACGGTTAATATGGACTGCATCTTCATCAGTTGTAAAATCTTTCACTTTAACTGGTAACGTCCCTACTGGACGAAAATAACCTAATTTTAGACCTTTCTCTTTAAACTTTAAACCTAAGGTTAAAGTTATCCATCCTTTTCCTGCATAAGGTTCACAAGAACCGATATATAACGTTTTCATTTCTTACCTCCCACTTTCACAGATGTAACAGTTTAGTCCCGATTTATCGGGATAATTCCAAAAACATTATCACTTTTAAATAATTTCGGTAATCATTTAGATTTTATAAGAAAAGTTATTAACCACAAATGGACACGAATTTATCAAATAGTTCGTGATTATTTGTGGAATTCGTGTTCTAAATTCAAAAGAAGAACACGAATTTGCACGAATTTACCGAATAGTTCGTGATTGTTCGTGTAATTCGTGGTAAATTTTAGTAAATACTCACTGGTTATGCTACATACCGTCATTGCGAATCCCTCGCTTGTCATTGCGACTCCGACAATACGTCGGAGGAAGCAATCTCGCTCGGGACAGGCTCCGTGAAGCCCCAACTTGTCGGGGCCACGTCCTCCGACGGAACGTCGGAGTCCTCGCAATGACATGATGACTGAATATTTACAATTTTACTATATCACATAACCTTTAGCAAGTATTTTTTTAAGAAAATTATTATCTCAGTTTGAGGAAAATTATGTAACCTTAATCGTAAACCTTTCTCTTGAACAAAAGAAACTTTTTCTACATTAGGAAGAGCAACCCGGGTAAGTTTATTTAACTTTTGTGGAGTTAAGGTTGCCTTTTCATCAAAACTAATCTCCAAGGTCTTTCCTTTAAGTTTAATCTCGTTAACTTTCATTTTTTTTGCTAACCGACGTAATTCGGCTAATGAAAAAAGGTTGCTCGCTGGTTGTGGAATTTTACCGAACCGGTCCTCAAGTTCGTTCCTAAGGTCAGATAGTTCATTTTCTGATTCAGCAGCAAGGATACGTTTATAAAAAATTATACGTGTTGCCGAATTTCCTATATATTCTTCTGGAAAATATGCTTCCGTAGGGAAATCAAAAACTATTTCTTTTTCTTCTTCAACCGCTTCACCCTTGAGTTTCTTTATCTCCTCTTTTAAGAGCCTGCAGTAAAGGTCATAGCCAAGTTCACCAAGAAAACCATGTTGTTGAGGACCAAAAATATTCCCTGCACCACGTATTTCTAAATCACGTAAGGCAAGTTGTAACCCTGAACCAAGCGTAGTAAATTCGTAAAGTGCACGGAGACGTTTTACCGCTGGTTCACTTAAGGGACTTTCCGGTGAATAGAAAAGGTAACCGTAGGCTTTTTGGTCACCTCGTCCTACACGTCCACGGAGTTGGTAAAGTTGTGCTAAACCAAACTCTTCAGATTTGTCTACGATTAGAGTGTTAACCTGCGGTAAGTCTAACCCTGCCTCAATTATGCTTGTTGAAAGCAGAACATCGTATTTACGAGATAAAAATTTATGCATTACATTTTCTAATTCTTGTGAGGACATTTGTCCATGTGCTAAGCCAAACCTTATCCCGGGCATAATTTTTTCTAAATGTTCAAGCATAACATAAATTGTTTCTATACGGTTATGCACAAAGAATACCTGTCCTCCACGGTTAATTTCCGAAAGAATAGCATTTTTTGCTAATCCTTCATCGTAAGGTCCAATATAGGTTTCAATTGGTAGCCGTCCTTCAGGGGGCGTTTCAATGTAGGAAACATTACGGATACCACTTAATACCATTGATAATGTCCGTGGAATAGGTGTTGCGGAAAGAGTTAGCACATCTACGGTAGCACGTAATCTTTTTAATTTTTCTTTTGCACGGACACCAAAACGGTGTTCCTCATCAATAATCACTAAACCTAAATCATGAAATTCAATATCTTTCTGTAGCAGACGATGTGTCCCAATGATAATATCAATCAATCCTTTTTTCAGGTCAGCAAGAATTTTCTGCTGTTCCTTTTTACTACGGAAACGTGAAAGCATATCAATGTTCACTGGATACTGAGCGAACCGTTCTGCAAAATTGCGATAATGTTGTTCAGCAAGAATTGTTGTTGGAACAAGTAAGGCGGTCTGTTTCCCAGCAAGTGCTGACTTCAATGCCGCACGTATAGCTACTTCAGTTTTGCCATAGCCAACATCGCCAACTACTAAACGGTCCATTGGTTTCGGTAAAGACATATCTTGCTTAACTTCTTCAATTGCTTTCGCTTGGTCAGGTGTTTCTTCGTAAGGAAAAGTTGCAGAAAATTCTTTTTCAATATACGAATCTTCAGGGAAATTGTAACCTCTTGAAATTTCACGTTGTGCATAAATCTGTAAAAGTTCACGAGCAAAATCGTGTAAAGATTCTTTCACTCTCTGTTTAACCCGTTCCCAGGTTATACCGTCAAGAGAATAAAGCCGGGGACGGTATCCTTCCGGACCGACATATTTTTGGATTAATCTAAAATCAGTTACGGGCACATAAAGTTTGTCACCACCTCTATACTCAAGATGGAGAAAATCAGCATATTTATCTTCAACTAAAAGGTGTTCCAATCCACGATAGAGACCAATTCCGCAACGTTCATGCACAACATAGTCACCGGGATTGATTTCGTAAAGTGTTTCTAAAGGTCGTGCTAATTTGAACTTCGGTAAACGACGACGTATCTTATACCGTCCGAAAATATCATTAGCAGAAATGACTGCTAATTTTTCCCTCGGAAGAATAAAACCTGTATTCAAAGGACCGATTGATACCGAAGGGATTTCTTTAATCATTTTCTTTTCTTCAAATAAGTCAAGTAACCTAACCTGTTCATTTTGGTTACTGCAGAAAAGATGTACTTCATATTTTTCTTTCAACCATTTGTTCAGTTCGTCAACAAAAAATGCAAATTTACCACCAAAACTTGGCACTGCTTTCGCAGCGAAATTTAGCGTCTCTCTATCGGGAAAGGCAACATTTCTTATCCACATGAAATCTTTTACTCTTTCGCTCTCTTCAGTATCAATATCTTGAAAAACTAAACTTTTTGCTGGTAAATATTCGCTTAGGTAACCTTGACCGACTTCTTTTGCTGGAGTAATCCATACTTTATCAAGAATATTTTCTGAACGCTGTGTATTCGGATTAAACGAACGGATTTGTTCAACTGTGTCTTCAAACAAGATTATCCTCACTGGCAATGCCAAATTTGCTGACCAGAAGTCAATAATTTCACCACGGAGACTGTATTCACCGGGCTGTTCAACAAAATCTGCACGAGCATAACCATTTTGTTCAAGTAAATCAATAAATTCATTACGCATAATTTTTTCACTGGATTTGATTTCTTTTGAAAAGGTAAGAAAGAGTTCTTTGCTGATTGTTAGTTTATCAAATGCGTCTTTAGCGGTAACAATTAGGGAAAGTTTATTTTCAATAATTTGGGCTAAACAGTTTAATCTTTCTATAGGGTTAACCCCGTTAGAAATATCTCGGCGAGATACACCATTTCTAACGGGGTTAGCATTTGGGAAAAGGGTAATCTCACCTTGTAGGTTTAGAAGAGAGCGGAGAGCATGAAGGTCATCAAATAAATTTTCACTTTCGTCTTCATCCTTAAGGATTGCTAAAAGTGGAAATTCAATCTTTTCGGCTAAAGAAAGCAAAAAATATGCCTTCGCCCCACCTTCAAGTCCACAAACTTTAATAATTCTTTCCTGACTAATTTTCTTTTCTAGTTGACTGAAAAAATCCATCTTTTTAAGACCGTTGAGAAAGTCATCAACGGTCTGATTTCAGCGATTATTTCATGCCATAGGCAGATCAGCCTCTGGCTGAAAAGGCGATTACAGCGATTTTATCGACGATGGTTTATCGCCGTAATCAGTGCTTTTATCGTTGTAATCAAGACCATTGAGGTTTTTCTCAACGGTCTAATTATACCAAAAAAATAGTTGGTTTAACAAAACTGACCAATTTTAGTAACTGTCAAATATATCGCGAACACTTTTTGTTAAATAACAACAGGGAAGGAATACATTTTATGAAGTCTGCCTGAGTGAAGAAAGGGAAAAGTAAGTTTCGTATATTTCACAAATGAGTAGCCGGGGCTCTGCCGAGCTAGGCTGTTTAGAGAACACGGCGAGGCTCGTTTGTGAGATAGAAACTTACCCTTTCGTAACGTTTAGCAGACGGAATAAAATGTATTCTATTATCTTTCTTAACTGTTCGCGATCATTATACACAACTACATTTTTCTTTTGACAAGTTTTTGTAGGTTTTGTATAATTTGCAAATTTCAAAAAATGGTTCAGTTCTTCACCACGAAGGAGAGAAATAAGTAAGAAAAATGGAAAACCAAATCCCAACAAGTGTTCCGCAAGGGTTGCCCCCTACACCTTCCAAAGTCATTGCTCGGCTTACCCACTTTGTGACTTTTGTTATTTTTGGCGGATTCTCTATTGAGTTCTTCTCCCGCGGAGCAATTAAACCAATTAGCCAAATAGGTATTCTCTACACCAGTCTCCTCACTGCTTATGCCGGGGAGAAAGAAGTAAGACGCTGGAATAGTTTAATTCCTGAAGAGAGCCGAGGGGGAAAAGGTGATTACATTGTTTCCCTCTGGCTTCTCTTCTATATCTTTTGCTGGGCGATTGCTAGCCTTAAACCAGTTTACAGAATTCCTCCGAATTTACTCACCGCCTGTTTGAGTGTCTTGACTATCTTTGTTGGTTCCAAAGCAAGCAAACGTTTCTACCAAGGTAGGTTAAGAAAAAGGCAAAATAAAGCTATTTTTGCAAGGGCAGATGAAGCAACTAATCTGGTTGCGCTTGCTAATTTTGCAGTAAGTATAAACCATAATGGTCCCCACCCGGAAGAATCTGAGGTTAGTCCCTCAGATGAAAAAACGGAACTTGTCAATAGAAGCCGTA
>Ga0315312_1003127_pt1 | contig 10854 bp, 22 predicted proteins | sample TDP7_MG_FD_203629 | JGI IMG/M metagenome (GOLD analysis project Ga0315312, IMG submission 203629) | Freshwater sediment microbial communities from Lake Towuti, South Sulawesi, Indonesia - TDP7 | ecosystem: Environmental > Aquatic > Freshwater > Lake > Sediment | place: Indonesia: South Sulawesi... | reverse complement strand
ATTTGCCAGCGCCGACCTTCAGTCCACAACCTCGATCTGGTTTGACATAGATCTGTGGTTCCTAGAGGCTGCGCCAACACCCGTTAATTACATCGGAACCAGCCAGATCTCGTCACATACCTGGACCGGCAACAGTCAGGAGCACACATTTAAAGTGCCGAAACTATTCAAGGTTCGCCGGATCCTGCTCGGCTGCGAATCTTATCCCAGCGATGGGACCAGCGCGCCCTCGAACAAGGAGTTTAGAAACCTTCGCTACCTGAAGTACACGTACAAGACTGGAGGCCTAGTTCTCAGGGACGATGACCTGTACAGGCAGGACCAGGACCAGCTTTGGGGATTCCCCGACTTCTGCGAAGTGATCAAGTGTGTCGAGCCGAGGACCAGCTACTACGTGGACACTCTGATCGCACGGCCTACGAGCGTCCAGGTCACACCCGCGTACAGCTCAGACCCGACTGTCGACACGGAGTTAACCTTCGACCAGCGCATGGAGCGTTGGCTGGCCTACCGCCGAGCAGACGCCGGATACCAGGGCAGGATGCACGCCGCAGGTTACGGGCCCTTAAGCCACCTGTGCCTCCACGAGGACGACCCCGACGATTTGCCGGGATACCTGGATCCCGCGGCCATGGCGGACGTTGAGGTGAAGGTGGGCAACAGTAGCAGCGGCGGATCAAGCGGCATCATCCGCTTCATAACGCAGCACGTTAGGCAGAACGGAGCCTAACCCCCCCCTTTTTTTACTAGTAAAACTCATAGGAGGAATAAATGTGCCGAGAAGAAGGCTCTACGAAGAGCCTTTATACAAGAAGGTTGTTAGTGCCACGGCTGAGTATGTGGAGGGCCGGGTTGTCGACCCGGGCCTAATCCTCTTCGTGACGGCCGGCAGCCTGGAAGACGAAACCACGGCCCCCACAACCATAGCCTTTGGGAAGAGGGTGGGGGAGCGCTTTGAGGGGTTGGAGGAGCTTGAGAGCCCCTCCGTCGGCGTCCGCTACCACCTGGACAAGACCCACCACTTCTTAGCCGGAGAAAAGCCTGTGTGGCGCGTCGAAGGCGCCACGGTCAACGACATATTGAGGGGACATATGGAAGGTTACTATGAGGAGGTGAGTTGAGTTGGGGAGCTTAGCCTGCCGCGTTGGGGAAGTCAAAGCTCTTCTCGAAAATGCCACCTACGGACTCAGCGCTCTCAAAGATATTCTTGACGACATAGAAGGATCTGGATTCGCCACCGGAACCGACTCCCTTAAGATCCTCAGCGATGTCTTGGCGGACATCGAGGGCTCGGGGTTTGATACCTCAACTGATAGCCTCAAAGCCCTCAGAGACCTTCTTGACCTGCTCGCGGGATCCGGGTTCGCAACTGGAACCGACTCCCTCAAAGTCTTAAGTGATGTCCTAGACCTGATCCGGACTGAGCTCACCTTTCAACATCAGGCTGACGCCACCCTAAGCCAAGCCAACCCCGAGCAGAACACGTGGTACACCCTCCTGGACACGACCCTAAACGCGCTCATCTACGCCATCTCGGTGCGCGTGGCGACCACGGATGAAACCATAGCTGTGCGCATTACCGTCGACGGCCAGGTCTACACGGGATCCACCGCCCAAACGAAAGATACATGGTACTACTGGTATATTCGGGTGCGGGACGGAACCATGGAGGCCAGTTCTTTAACGGTCGGGGTCGCGTACATAGGGCCCCTGGAGGGCCGCAGCGTAAAGATCGAGGTCCGCAAGACGACCGCGGCCGGAACGGGGACGATCACCGGTAGAGTGATTTATGCGAAGAGGTGACTGGGGAAGTGAGGCAGATCACGGTAGCCGAGTTTATCGATGGGTACGAGAAGGGGCTTATCAGCGACATCGTTGTGGTGAAAGACAAAATTTATGGAAAAAGCGTTAAGGGCATGGCCACGTCCGACGCGTCCTTCGAGACCGTGTGGGCTCTAATCCCGTAGTGCCACCCCGAGGCCTAGACCATGGGCTACGCCTGGGACATCACCATCACCGCGGATACGGAAGTCACCGCGCCAAAGGAGCAGCTCCTTAAACTGCATCCTGGCATAGTGACGCGTATCGCCTGTAAATTCCCGCGTGGCTGTCACGGTATGGTGAGGGTCAGGCTGATGCGCGGCGGGGTATTCCAACTTTTTCCTCTGAGCGCCGGGGAGTGGGTGACCGGCGACAACGAGGAGGTGTGGTTTGACTACTATTTTGACTTGACGCCTTTCCCCCCCGAGCTCCGCTTCGAGGGGGTTTCTCCGGGGACCACCTACGACCACACGGTTACGGTCCGGGTCACGATCCTTCCTAAGTCTGTGGCCAGCATGATTCCAGTTATCGATCTGCTCACTCGGCTGCTGCAAAGGATGGGGGCGATCCGTTAAGATGGGCGATCTCCCCGACTACAACCAGTACGTCACACCCGTAACCGTGAGTATTCCCCCAGGCCAGGAGTCTCTTACGATCCCCCGCCCCAAAGGGGGGGTACTCGAAAAGGGGTCTGTGACTACAACCGGCACCTTTCAAACCGTCGCCAGCCGCGTGGTGACGGATGGCCGAACTTTTCAGCTTGCTAAGATCCTGGTGAGCGCCGATGAGGACGTGATCTATAAACTCCGGTGGAATGGGACCGACATAAGCGCGGAGGTCTATGTCACCGCGAAACTTCCTTTCACGGACTGGTTTCCCTGGGATTATTACACTATGCTGGGTGACGGGATCAAGGTCTTCGACATTCAAGTTAAGTACCCGGATGGAGGATCCGAGGGGACCTGTTTCTGTGAGATCGTGGGAGAGGAAGTCTAAGGCTTGAGCTTGGGATCCGTACGCGTCGGGCTGAGAACCTTCAGCCGGATGGCCAAGCCCCCTATTGTGTGTAGGGTCTTCTGGGAGGGCTGGGAAGCCTACACTATAAACCTAAAGCCGCCTGCTCCCTGGATCTCCGCGGAGTCACCTCCAAACATGACGATTCGAGTCGTGAATACGAGGGCGCACGGAGGCCTGAAATCTCTCTACTATTACTCAAACGGGACGGTGGAAGCGGCAGCATACGCATATAGAAACATCAGCCCTACGGTTGTGAGTGGATCGATCACTCTTTGGCTCTACGTTGATAGCTACGCCTATACTGGAGATGCTGATTATTACGCTATAGTATGTGCTCAAACAGGGCTTAGCAGGTTTCTAGTTGGTCTTGGAAAGAATGGAAAGCTAATGAGAGTTCAAGGTCTCGTCAACTGGTATGAGATAGGCGACTATTCGTTAGATACATGGTTTAAACTCAAGATAGTCTTTGATTGCGTTTCAGACACATACACTGTGTACAAAGACGGCGTGAGCCTGGGCACCTTTCCTTTCCGTTATACCGCGACCGCGATCGACAGGATCTACATCGGAACCGACGCGTCCCCCGCGGCCGCCCAGGTGTACTGCGACGATATTTGCTTCAACTGAGCCAAAATCTTAAATGCTGATCGACGCGTAAAGAACTACTTAGCGGTGGTGTTGAGCTTTGACAAAGTGGGAACCGATCCTCATGGCGGGGTTCATGGCTGCCGCGTCACAGATCGACCCTTCGCTCCCCCCCTACGTTCTATGTTTAAACCTCATCAAAGGCTTCGCTGGGGGAGCCGCCGGGGCCTACTTTGGTAATGGACTCCACGAGAGACGGGAAAAGAACCGCTTAAAGAATAAGGAGGCTGAGAAGGGAAATGAGTAAAGAGGGCATGCCCTCGGTTCCGGGCGCGTGGGAGAGCCGCGCCTTCTTCGCCGCGCTCCTGGCCGCCTGTCGAAACGATGACAAGACGGCTGGGGACATCCTACGAAAGATTGCTGAGAGCATGAGCAGCGAATTTTTAGAGTCGGGAGGGACAACACGTGGCCGCACCGGCACCAAAGGGTGAGGAAATATCCATCCGCCGAGCGGAGATTCCTGTCCCCACGGCTGAGGGCCCCCCCAAAGCCGTCATCTACGTCACATACTCGACCAAGGACCTACCTCCAGGGCTCATAACAATCCCAAAGGAAGAGTGGACTGCGGTCAAAGAGGCGGAGCTCATAAGGAAGGACTTGGAGGCGCGGAGGAAGGCTAAGGCCACAACGGTTAGAATTTGAGGGCCCTTAAGATCGCGACTTTTGGGGGATCCTGGGCGTGGCGCTCGCTCTGATCGAGACCTACAAGGGCGTCGACATCTACTTCAACGTCGACACCCGGCTGTTCTCATTCACATATGACACCAAAGAATATACCGGGTACCCGACGATCGAGCTCTGTCACGTTCAGATCGATGCCCTTGTTAGTGGAGAGGTTGCTCCACCTCCAACTTGGCCCTGGCCCTTCGACATGATCCAAGCCTGGTTTGAGGGCCTATGGGATTGGGTCGGTTCGTCGGCGCGTGACGCGGGATCCTGGCTCTGGGACCTAATTAAACCGGCCTTCGATACAGTTTCAACCTGGATAACCGATAACGTGTCCTGGCTATGGACCTCAATCAGCTCCTCCTTTAATGCGGTCTCGACCTGGATAACGGAGGGGATCACAGGACTTAAAGACGCGGTTTTGGCAGCCGTTGCCGGGGCTGGAAAAGCCATCGGAGACTTTAGCACGTGGCTCTACAACGCGGTCTCCGGAGCCTTCACCTGGCTCTCCGGCGTGATCTGGGGCTGGGTTGACGGGGCCCTCCGATGGCTCACAGATTCGTTTAAGTGGCTTGCTGGAGAGATTGGGGAGGCGGCCTCCTGGATCACCGACTCGGTTAGGACTATGTTCGACGGTGCCCTTGCCGAGTTTGGTGGGTGGGTCGGATCTGTACTTGAGGGTATGGGCCGCGCCCTGGGTGACGCGCTTAAGGGTGCATGGGACTGGTTCGTTTCCAACGCCGGCGCCGCGCTGGGTGCGATCGGAAACTGGCTTAACGTGAACGTGATCCCACCGATTTGGAGTGCGTTAAACTGGTTGTGGTCCTGGATCACCGGCGCAGTCACCGGGGTTTTCAACACAATCAAAGACATGGTGAAGGGCATAAGTGATCAGATCAAGGCCGGAGATCCTCTCCCCGCCTTCGAGCTTCTGGCCGTGTTCACGGGAGCCGGGCTTGCTGCCACGGGGATCCTGAGCGTAGCCGGCGTTAAGGTCCTCGGCTCCGGGATCGAGGTCGGCGAACTTGGGAAGTTCCTCGGTGACCTCTTTAACCCCAGTATGGTAACCGGAGTGGTCATAGGCACCCTCCTAGGAGTGGCGATCCGCACCCCCTTAACTCAGTACTACAACTCCTGGATTCGCCCCGAGATCCCGGATATCGGCGACGCGACGCGGATGTTATGGCGAGGAAAGATCGTCGAGGCGAACCTTAGAGAAATTATTGCCAAGCACGGATATGGATCCCTGTACGAAGAGGGTTACGTGGCGCTTGCGAAGGCGATCCCTGGATCCGGCGACCTAATCAGAATGGTGGTCCGGGAGGCCTTTGTCCCTGAGATGATGGTTAAGGCCCCTACCGAGTTTTCTGAGGCTATGAAGCTCCAGGGCTTCGATCCGATATGGAGCGATCGGTACTGGACCGCCCACTTCGAGCCCATGGCCCTTCGCCAAGCATATGAAAATCTTTGGCGCGGTTACTGGACCAAGTCCCAGTTCATGTATATGCTACACATCGCGGACATTCACCCCATGTGGCGCGAAGATATTTACAACGTCGCCTTTAGCCCCCCTACGGTCAGAGAACTAGGCTACGGCTACGACGTGGGAATCTACTCGGTTGAGGACATAATCAAGTATCGACGCTGGGGGGGTCTAAGCGAAGAGGACGCGGAGAAGGCCGGGATCGCGATGGTGGCCTATAGAACCGAGATGGAACGGAACGCCCTCCGCACCGAGGCTATGAACGACTTTGTAGCCGGGCTTGATACTGAAGAGGAGTTGCGCGCCAACCTGGAGGCTTTGGGAGGTCGACCTGAAGTCATAGAGTTGTGGGTGGAGCGGGCCAAGTTCCGCGCTCAAAGGGACCTCATCCTGGACCTTAAGAAGACAAGTGTCGACCAGTACGTTAAGGGCTGGGTCACGGAACAGCAGCTCGACCAGGATCTAATCGAGTTAGACTTTACCGCGGAGCGCCGAACCGTGATCCTCGAGGAAGCTAGGACGCGTCGGCTCAAGTACAAGCGGGAAGAGGAGACCGCGCGTAAGAAGCTCATGACCCCCGCCAAGGTAGAGAAGGCTAGGGAACTCGGGCTCATCGGAGATGAGGAATATCTACGACGCGTCATGGGAACCGGGATAACCGAGGAGGACGCCAAGCTCATGTTAGCCATCGAGCTCACGCCGAAGCCCGTTTCCCCCGAGGAGATAGAGCGCCGGAGGAACACCGTCCTGAGCAGGCGTCGACGGTGTGAGCGCCGGTATGAGAGGCTCATACCCAGGGTTCAAGATCAGATAGACCTCACGGCTGGGCAGCTCGAAGACGCAAGGATAACCATGACTGAGAGCCTCGACATCATCGACGCCCAGATCACCATCATCGACACGGAGATCCCAACCGCCACCCCTGAAAGGGCTGAGGTCCTGAGTGGCCGGCGTGTGGTCCTGGTTCAGCGCCGCGAACTCCAAGCAGCCAGGTACGAAGCCAGGATCCGCGGCCTCACGGAGCAACACAAAAACCTAATAGAGACCAAAGACCTTTTAACCAAGCAGCGTGACGAGGAGCTGGCTGAGTACGACGCGGAGCTCAAGCTCCTGGAGGTGGCAGGATAATGGCTGAGAAGAAGGAGGAGAAGAAGCCGGCTAGGCCCTACGAGCTCATGGGCAAGATCCTTAAGCAGGGCCAGGCTGAGAAGACTGAGAAGAAGACGGAGAAATAGGTCCCTCCAACTTTTAACAGATTTCCCTAGGCCTTTCAGCATTAAATATACCACTCTCCACTTTTCCGTCAACATATGTTATAAATTCATAAGTCTTAAATACCAAAAGGTATGTAAGGCGTTAGTGAGGTGAATACGAAAAATGAGCTCTGAGAAAATCGGGATCACAGAGATTTGGGCTGTCTCCCACTATGGGAGTGGCTACTTTCTGAGGATCCCCAAGCAGTTGGTGGTTGTCCTGGGCCTTAAACCCGGTGATCGGCTCAGGATTAAGATTGAGGAGGTGACGCGGGTTTGACTGAGGAGAAAGATCGCTGGACGGAGATCCGCATCTACTACGAACACAAACCCTTTGTGACCATCAGTCGCTGGGACCTAGAGAAGATCGATGCTTTGAGGGATGTGATCGACGCCCTTAAGACCGCCCAGAGGCTAGCTGACGATATACATACAATCCTGAGGTGAGAGGGTTGACTGAGGAGAGGAGGCGTAACGACTTTCAGGTGATGCGTGACATCCTGGTGGCTGCCTCCAGCGGCGCGTTGAAGACCCACATCATCTATCACGCGAACAGCAACTTCAACCACGTCAAGGACTACCTGACCCAGGCCCTGGACGCGGGGCTCCTCCGGGAGGAGGGGGACCGATACTACACGACCACGAAGGGCGAGCGGTTCGTGGCTCAGGTCTTCGAGCTGGAGCTGATGCTGGGCCTACACCTGGAGGGTTGAGAGATTGACACCACCTATTAGTGTGATCGAGGCCCTGGAAAGGATCACGGAGGCCCAGGATCACTTGAGGGAGGTCGTTGTTCCCTTCACCGTCATGCACAGCCCAGACGAGAGGAAACAGGCCTTAATTGAGAGGGTACGAAATGACGCGGTGGACGCGCTTGAGGCCCTTAAAGAACTTGAGGATCTGGTGAGAGAGAGATGACTGAAACTAAGGTGATAAGCCCGGAGATGGCGGAGGTCATGGAGCGCGTTGAAAGGCTGGAACGTAACTTCCTTCAGCTGCTTGACGTCCTGGCTCTAGAGCATGAGAACGTGGCCAAGATCGCCAGGCTCATCGAGTTGCAGATCCGCGGGCATACGGAGAGGTGAACCGCGTGACCGCGCCTGGAACCTGTGAGCCTGAGTATTCGATTAGGCGCGTCGACAAACTTCCCCCCCATGGAGGCCGTAGCCGGCTGAGGGTCATCGTTAAGTGGCAGGGCGAAGTGGTCTTCAACAAGTCGGGTCCCGCGGCCATCGTCATCGCCGCCTTCAGCGCCTGGATCCACAGCAAACCCGTCTACCTGAACCTGCTCAGGTCCGGGACCCCCCCCTCCGTTTCCACTCCAGAATCCCTGGGGCCCCATCGCGTAGATCTGTAGAGATAGTATGGCATTTTGCTGTCAAAGTACAGGAGAGTGTACTGAATTGGGACAGAGGCGTGGTAGGGTATATGATCCTGATGTTCTGTGGAAGTTGGAACGTCAGATCGACTCTGCGAACCAGCATCTCAGTCTAGCGCTACGCATGATCCGAAAGGAGATGGCTAGGACTAATAAGCCGGCCCGTCAGGAGACGTTGAAGTGAGGCGCGTCGATAAGGAGCTCCCCGCGTCGGTTGCTGAGGGGCGCGTCAAGACTACGATCCGCGTGGATGAGTACACATGGACCAGGTTTCAGGCGCGGATTAAGGAGTTGGGCCTGTCGACGTGTTTCGTGCTTGAGTCGTTGATGCGTATGTGGACCTTCAGCGGCGCTGATCTTGTGCCTAGTATGGCTGCCAGGGAGCTGCATCTGCACGTGAACTATGGGGTGACGCGTCCCCGGAGATATCCCCGCGTCGAGCCTGAGCCAGCTAAGTTATGGCCGCCGAGCTGCAACTCAGCGGACGACTTTATTAAGAGCACCCGCCAGGTGGGCTGCCTTCAACGAAAGGATTGGATCCCCCTAGAGAGGTGCTGGGAGTGTTACGCGCGGAGGGAGGGTTGATGCCGGTTCGTATCATCCTGGAGAAACCAGACTACTACATCGTAAGAATCTTTTGTCCTCGTTGTAATTCGGGCAGGGTCACGTCTAGGCGAACTTTCTGCCGGAATCCGCTGTGGTTAAGGTGTCTTACGTGCCTGTTCGACTTTCAGGCGTCAGAAGGGTTGCGGGAGGGTTGATGCGTGGAGGCGCCTGAAACCTTCAAGCGGAGGCGGAGGAGGGCCCCTGAACTGGTCCATGGCCTCACGGAAACGGTGGAGCTAAAGGATTGGGATTTTGCCATCATCCTGGCTGCTTTAAAGGTGTATGCTAAGGAGCACCATGGGGGATCTGGGACGTACGCGGACAACCTGGCCAAGAGGCTCAGGGTCCCGTTTTCCAGGCTGGTTAGGAGAACTAAGCGGAAGAGGCGGGAGATCATGGCCTCCCTCCACACGGCCCAACTCCACGAGCTTGGGAGGGAGAGTGGTGGCTGAAACTAAAATGCGATTGTGCGCTTGCTGTGGATTCTACACCCTAAAGTACCTCGTACTGGGAGGCGTCATCGCGGGCGGCCACCGCCGGGAGGTCGTCTGTCTCCGCTGCTTTACCACGCCCGAACTTTGGTGGCCTGGCAAACGCCTCATGCATGGCACTCAAACGCTCCTAGAAGACTGGAAGGCATGAGAAACGATACACGTGTGACACGTAAAGGGCGCGGATTTCCGGTCCCCGGCGTTGCCTTCGAGCCTCCAGGGTTCCCCTCTGAGCGCGTCTGGGTGGTGGATTGGGACATTCCAGCGGCGGATAAGGCGGCGCGTCAACGGTTCTACAGGCGCCTCAGGAACATCTGGCTCAACTATTATGGGGACAGCAGGATGTCGACCATGAGTGTGCTGATCACGGAGGAGGAGGACCTGGCCCGCGAAGTCTACAGTCTAGCCCGCAGGTTCGGCCGCGCAAATCTCTACGAGGCCAAAAAGGTGAACCCGTAACACGTGTTACGCCACGCCAGGAGGTGATCGCAACGAAAGTAGGTCCTGAAAAGGGCCCTTGGATTCCGACTTATGCGATGACCCCCTGAGGACTGCTCGGTTACCGAGCACAGGGGCGAGCTGCCTGACGTGTCGACAAGTTTTTAAGGTGGAGGCCCTCCACCATCCTTTGTGGTGAAATGTTTGGAGCCTACCGTGACACCCGAATATCCCCCACCCATAGAGATCACGGCGCTGCCGGATGACGCCATGACCCGTTACTACGTCCAGGTTAAAAGCCCGGACGATCTCCGGCGGCTGCAGATCTGGTGGGCTGAACCCATCTTCGACGCCGGCCTATACCTCATCCTATTCCACGACGGCCGCATCTTCGCCACCCAAAAAGCGGCGCCGTAACCCCTAGAAGGGCGTGATCTCCAGGATCCTAGGTGGCACAGTCCCGGGCGCGTCCTTAACGATCGTGAAGGTGTACCCCTTATAGCGCTCGCCCTCCAGGTAGCCGCTCAATTCATCAGCGAGCTTCCCGGACACGACGCTTAAGGTCTTGTCGACCGCGGCGCCATTCTCCCGATCCACCAGGAACATCAGGGAGCGTACCACCTTCGGCACGCCAAAGATTGGATCTGTGATCGTCCGCTCCACGACGCGGTGCGCCTTAAAGTGCAGCCTCACCGGCACGCCAGGCTTCAACACCACCCAATTTGCCATCGGCATCTCAGCCAATCAGCCTCACCTCCTATCCTTTAATTCCTGAAGGAAAGCCTCAATCTCCTCCATGTAATAACGACCAATAACCCAAGCGCACCTCGCACAAATCTTAGAGCTATAAGCAGCGTAGACAGTCCGCTCATTACCACAATAAGCACATCTCCCAGGCACCACAACCCAACTTGCCATTTTCAGATCTACCCCCTACCCCTTTAAACCCACGCTAACTTTTCCGCTAATCCGCTAATGAAAGCGGACTTTATTAACAGAAAAGTGTCAAAAACAGGGCAAATCAACCTCATCCCCACCACCCCTCCGCAAGAAACT
>Ga0315312_1003126_pt1 | contig 10855 bp, 13 predicted proteins | sample TDP7_MG_FD_203629 | JGI IMG/M metagenome (GOLD analysis project Ga0315312, IMG submission 203629) | Freshwater sediment microbial communities from Lake Towuti, South Sulawesi, Indonesia - TDP7 | ecosystem: Environmental > Aquatic > Freshwater > Lake > Sediment | place: Indonesia: South Sulawesi... | reverse complement strand
TCAAGACTCAGGAAAAGGGGTTGGGCTTCTCTTTCGTAGAGATGCTCTCCGCCTGCCCCATAGGCTGGCAGATGACGCCACTGGACTCCCTTAAATGGATCGAGGAAACGATGATCCAGCAATACCCCTTAGGAGAGTTCAAGGTTCCCAAAGGCTTGGAACCATAGGGCAGCTGAAAACGACGAGCCTCTCTACAGTTATAGACCGAATCGCGCCTGCGGGATTAAAACTCGAATTTCCCAAGCTATTCTGTAGTTCAAAATTCAAATTTTGCATAATATTTTCTGAGATAAATCATGGTCCGTATCTTGCAATCCATCGAAGATGCGCTTCATCTAGGTCGTTACTTTTCAAGATATATTCTCTCACGTAGGCGATGTGTTCTCGGATCAGTTCCTCCATTCGATCCTCAGTCAAGACTTTTCCTTTGGCCTCTAGTCCAATCTCGTTTCTGAGAATCTGCAAAGGAGTGAAATAGTATGGAAGATCGATGTACTCTAGTTGGGCATCATGGCCAGCGCTTCGAAGCCGCTTAAAGATAGATCCTCCTTTAACTCCTGAGACGCAGATAGTGTCTGGATAGTCGTCGATCACATCTAGGGTAAAACTCGTTTCCCTCTCGAAAGCTTCTGCTTCCATTAGCAATTCAGATTCAAGTAGTTTTCTCCAAGCGTTTAGATCGGTCTTTCCTGTAGAAGCAAAATTGAAAGTGAGCATAGATATCTCAGCCGCAGTCTGGGCGCTCTTCTCTTCGTAAGCTTGATCACCGTAGCAAAAAACGTTTAACCGCTGGTGCTTATGCTTCATTTCCCTTAATGCGCGCAAGAGAGGTTCGATCACGAGCGTCCAAGGTGATAGTGGTTCTGAGATCAGTTTCGAGCGTCTGAGTTTCTCAACAAACAATTCGTACGGTGCGCCTAAGACGTATTCTTCAATGAATGTTTGAAGAGTTCTAGGAATTGGAATCAGAATAGCGTTATACCTTGTTTGCTGGAGGCGACCAGCTGCTTTCATGAATGACCTTCTCAGTTTAGGAACGGCCAAGACTGAAACTCTATTCATGAAGCCATCACGATCGTGAGATACCTTAGCCTCATCTTAGGCTAGTTCTCTAACTTTCCTGAGGTTTCCAAAGTCGTCGCGGCGATTATCGATCGGCGTTTCAAGTATGAAAGGCAGATCTTTGAGTGATTGATGGTGCAGGATGGCTCTGAAACCTTCATCTCCTATGAAGCCCATGCCGATATGCTCATGTCTGTCTATATGAGAGCCTAACTTTCCTTTCGAATCGTTTAAGTGAATAGCTTTCAAAAGCCGAAGTCCGAGAATTTTGTCAAAGGCTTCTAGGGTTTTTTGAACAGCCTCCGTGTCTTGGAGGTCGTAACCCGCGGCGAATCCATGGCAGGTATCGAAGCATATGCCTACACGTTCTCGCGCTGCAATTCTTTCTATTATATATCGAATGTCCTCGAATGATGAACCCATGCTATTCTTAGTTCCAGCAGTATTCTCCAAGACGAGCATGACGTTGTTCTTGACTTTAGAGAGCGCCACATTACAAGCATCAATTATCCTCTCGAAGCCTACCTCCATACCCCTTCCAAGATGGCTTCCAAGGTGGGTCACAAGATAAGGGATTTTGAGCCTCCCACATCTATCTAACTCTGCAATCAAAGTCTTCAAGGACATAGCGTAGATGCTCTTCTTCGGGGAAGCGAGATTAGGGAGATAAGGCATGTGCGCTACAGCTGGACCTATTCCTGACGCCACCAACCTATCGACAAAACTCTTCGCTTCATCAGTCGATAACGGCTTGAATTTCCAGCCCCTCGGATTACGAGTGAAGATCTGAAAGGTTGTGCAATTTCTCTCGATAGCGCGATCCACAGCCATGTCTATTGAACCGGAAATCGAGACATGAACACCCAACTTCAACTTCCGCTCACACATTTAGAGTTTGACATCAGTAAGAGATGAATCTATCCTAACTCTACTCTGCAGTAGCCTATACGCCACGGTCTAACAAACCGAAACGACGCTAATAGCTTAGCAATTACTGTGTCTGGAAGAAGAGTGGTTCAGTTATCACTGCCAATCTGGCGATGAGTTCCATCAAAATGAGTCGCGAGGAGCTCTCATTACGCTTTCCAGCGACGTTAGCCTCAAGAAGCAAAAGTCCTCTGGAATCCTTTCGATGTGTATTATGAACGCATACGCCAAGAGGAGGAGTCGAAAGCACATTGAAGCTAGCAAAGGATCCATTTTGAAATAATTTGATTTGGGACCCTTTCGGAGCTTGCCTATAGAGACCATAAGATACAGAGACTCGCCAAAAGCGCAGAATGATGATATCTGAAACAAAGATTATTAATCGGTGCTTTACTCCCAATTCATTTGGGAGTAAGAATGAAAGCATGTATTCTCGTGAAGAGTGAACCTGGAAAGCACGGCGCTGTATGTAAGGAAGTGACGAAGCTTAAAGGCATCAAAGTGGCTTTTTCAGTTGTCGGCAGAACAGATATAGTAGCGAGTGTAGATGTGGCTAACCTCAAGGAGTTAACTCAACTGGCGATGAAGATCGGTGCGATCAGCGGCGTCGTAGCGACTGAAACACTTGTAGCTATGGAGATGTAAAAGATTGATTCGTGGGCTTATCCTAGCAAGAGCTACAGTCAAGGCTGCGGGCACTGTTCCAGAGGAAGCTAAGAAGATCAAAGGGGTGACCGACGCTTACCCCATATTCGGAAGATTTGACTTGGTTGTCTTCCTTGAAGCCAAAGACTTTGAAGAATTGAAGAGCGCGGCCTTGAAGGTTAACGCTATAGTAGGCATTAAGAGTACCGAGACTCTCGTTGAAGCAACTTAGTGAATTGTGGTTTCATTCTGGAAGCAGCTTGGGGCGCCGGAATGATGCTTCCTTATTGGTGTTAGTTGAGATTCTATTGTCGAGTTAGTTCGAAACTTTCTTTCCATATCGGATGTTCATCTGTCAAAACTTAGGTCTTCTTTTACACTGTCGTTTCGGCCAAAATGGTATTCAAGTCCTTCCTTCACTTTGGACTTCATTGGGTGTCTCTCGAAACCTCTAGAGAACTCTCTTTTCAGCAGCTTTCTTAACTCTAATCGCAGTCTGACAAACTATAAGATGCACCTCTCTAAATGATTTCTTTGTTTGCTTGAGGAATAGTAGTTGAAGGAATCTTATGTTGCAAGAAGAATATTCGAAGCGCCTCCGTTCAGGTTGGACGAGATTGTCAAAGCATCCAAGTTGCCCAACGCCATCAGCTTGGCGTTCGGTGAGCCTGATCAAGCGACGCCCAGCCACATAATCAAGGCTGCGATACAGGCTTTGAGGGGAGGATTCACCCATTACACGGCAGAAAAAGGGTATATTCATTTGAGAGAAGCCATCGGTCGAAAATTGAAGCAAGAAAACGGTGTGGAAGCCGATCCTCACTTTGAGATTCTCGTGACCTGCGGCTCAGGTCAAGCTGTTGATCTTGCATTGAGAGCCACTTTAAATCCTGGAGACGAGGTCTTAACGCCTAGTCCAGGCTTCTTCGCTTACCAGTACTGCTTGAGGTTTATAGGCGCTAAAGTGGTGAGGTATCCAGTTCTAGAAGATGATGAGTTCAAGCCTAGACCAGATGATATAGAAGGTAGAGTAACCTCGAGAACAAGAATGGTGATCTTGAACTCGCCTTCGAATCCGACTGGCGTTGTGCTGGACAAAGAGACTCTTAGAGGGATTGCTGATATAGCGGCGGACCGCGATCTCATGGTGCTTTCTGATGAAATCTACGAGAAGTTGATTTATGATGGGGAGAGACACTACAGCATCGCCTCCTTTCCCGGAATGGCTAATAGAACGATAACGATCAACGGTTTTTCTAAGGCTTATGCTATGACTGGCTGGAGGGTTGGTTACGCTGTGGCAAGGAGGGAGATCATTGACGCTATGTCGAAGATTCAAGCCAATACTTGTGTATGTGCTCCAGCTGCTTCGCAGATCGCTGCTCTAGCTGCGCTTACGGGACCTCAAGAGTGCGTTGAATCGATGTTGAAGGAATATCGTAGAAGAAGAGATCTCCTCGTCGATAAACTTAACGAGATCGAAGGGTTTTCATGTGGAACGCCTAGAGGAGCGTTCTACGTATTCCCAAACATCATGGCGCTTGGAGTAAGTTCTCATGAAGCATTTGAGTTATTGGCTGAGAAAGCGAGGGTCGTCACATTGCCCGGCTCATTCTTCGGTGAGTTCGGAGAAGGGTACTTGAGGATATCTTATGCCAATTCGTACGCCAATATTTCGAAGGCGTTGAACAGAATTGAAGAACTGCACTTGAAGAAGATAGGCTTGAATCGTTGAGCGACTCGCTGAATCTATTTCTATAGTATTTCTTCCTCAACTGTCGAGTTTTCTCCACGAGTTCTACTGCGGCCTTTTCACCTCTCCTCTGTCAGTTCAGTTTAGTAGTCGATGGAACAAGTTCTGAAGCTACGTAGGGTCGTGTTCGCAGTACAATTTAGGGCAGAGTTCTCTCGGTGAGGCTGATGAAAAAGAGGTTGATCGACTAGGAAAGTATTCTTTGGCTGGTGGAATCGTTGGAATCGCTATTATTAGAGTCCGTCAACCATTTTGTGAGTTTTTGACAATTGTCCGGGGTCAATGTGTTGTTTGGACATTTCCCTGAAAGGTCATCGTCACAACCTGAGCAAGGGATCTCAATGATTGAGTCGATGCTTGAGAATTTGTGCAGAGGAAATATTCTATAGGTCCATTTGCCGGCGCGAAGTTCCCTCCTCCTATTTATGAGCCCTTTCTTCTCCAATCTTCGCACCTGTCTGGATCCTTCCCTACCATCCCAACCAAGTTTCTTCCATAGGTGAGACTGAAGAACCCCCTTGTCGCCACTCAGTCTAATTGCCATAAGGGCATCGTTCTTGATCGCGCCATAGGTGTCAAATCCAAATTCGATAGATGGCCTCCGCGAAAACTCAGGTCTGGAGTTCACGATCTCCTCTAGGCATGTAGCGATGCTCTCGCCCCTTTTCGTAAGCTCATAGCTTACGGATTTTCGCCATTGTGCGATTCTTTTCTTCTGTTTGAGTCTACTGAGATACTTGTAGGTTCTTCTGAGGTTTATTCCCACAAGCTTAGAAAGCTCGCGGGCGGGAACTCCTGAGCTGCGGTTTGCCTTGATGGCATTCAGAATTCTTCTTTCAGTAGGAGAGAGTTTACCATCTGGCTTCCCGTGTATCGCAAAGAAGACGTGATCAGACGAGTGCTTTCTCACAATCAATTCAGCTTTTCCTAGCCTTTTCAAAACTCTCTGAAGAGTTGAGGGTTCGAGAATGACGGTAAGCTCTTGGTAGGTCTTTCTTCCCGATCTCAGAGCCTGTATACAAAGCTCCTCATAGCAATTTGAGTGAGGTGAAAATGCTTCGAGTCCATGTCCACTCGAGATGTCTTGAATGTCTTTTCCAAGCGACGTTAATGTGTATCTATTATTCGTGGTTCTGACGAGGCCTGCCTCGACGAGGGGTTCAATATACTTTGCGACCGTGTTTAGGCTGTGGTACCATCCTTCGTCTTTCAAGTCAGCTCGTAGCTCTTCGAGATCATGCGGATTCGTTGAGAGAATTTGAAGAATCTTGAGTCTTCTTCGGTTCTTGATAGCGTTGAAGAGACTTACTAGCTTCTTGTTTTGCGCACTCTCTTTTTTCGCGTCGTCTATGGCTTTCTCTTTGATGAATGCTTTCTTGAGAAAGCTTTCAACCTCCGGTGACTTACATAGCACGGACTCATCGAATCTTGAGTGGACCCTGTGCAAATCATCATCGACATGAACAAGACTTGTGCTCTCTTCGGATTCAGGGAGATCCTCGTATTCTTCGCTCTCTTCCATTTCTGATTCAGCCATATTCTCACTTTCTTGAGGTGCATCTCCTCTTGAGTGTGCTTTAGAAGAGCTATTAACGGCGTTAATATAGGGTCATCGCACTAATTAACTTAACGGCGTTAATTTAGACAATCAAAATATGTCGACGAATACCTCTTCACACCCAGCCGCTATTGTTTGATGCGAATTCTTATATAGCGTCCTGCGTTGGTCGTTTAATTTAACAGCGTTAAATGGTTGTGTGTGCGTTGAAGCCACCTTGTCTGATTGTTGTTTCTCAAATCCTACCTGCAATGCGCGCCATAATATCGAGAGAGATGATCGAGAGAGGTGGGCTGGGGCCGGGGGAAGTAGCGGCTAAGATGGGTGTCACTCCTGCTGCTGTGACCCAGTACCTCAAAGGAGTTAGGGGAGGCGATTCTATCAGTATGATCAATAAGTCGAGGAGAGCTAGCAAGATTCTGATGGAGCTTGCTTATGAACTTGCGAGAGAGGAGACTGACATGGTGGTTGTGCTACGCAAGTTATGTGAGGCATGCAACTATGTTCGGAGTGAGCGATTAATTTGCGGAATGTGTCAGAATTCATTGCCTGGGCTTGACAGCGGAAAATGCGACATATGCGTTACGTGAAAAATGGGGTTCTGATGGTAACTTTCTATTCAATGCATCTAAGATTTCTGATCTGCAAACCTATTATTCTTCTCAGCTAAGGCTATATAATGAGAACTAATTAGTGCCGGGAGTGAGATTTGAACTGAGAGGATCTGGCCCAAAGACCGGCTATAAGACAGTAACTTCTTGAATGGTAACCGATCAGTGTAATAGGATTCTGGTGTCTTCTAAAAGGCTATTTGATCATCAAAGCCTCGGTTCTTAGATCCCTAAAATGCTCGTCGCCAGTGATAATTCTGCATTCATTCAGTCTAGCTGTGGCTAAGATGATCGAGTCAACCATGCCCCATCGCTCTATTTTCCTTTTCCTCTCGACACTGAGTCGGCCAGCGTATTCTGCAATCCGTTCGTCAAGAGGGATCAAAGTAGATCGGAAACCTATGAACTTCAGTTTTTCCCTATAGTCAACGCCAGCCCTTATATACTTCTCTGAAAGCTCGGCAATAACAATTGTAGGTGTCAAAGTCTTCCCTTCCTCAATATGATCCATAGTTCTTTTCCCCGCCTCACTTCCTGAGAAGTATTCGAACCATGCAAAAGAATCGATGACAAATCGATCTCGACTCGTCATTTTGGCTCACTAGCTATGTGTGTCCTCACCAATCTTCTCATGTTCTTCTTGTGTGAACCTTATCTTGAGTTTGGCATCCACGCCGAACATAGATTTCGGAATCTCCTTTGATCTCTCAATAAGTATGGTTATCAATTGATCAAAGTCTTCGGCGCCTTCCTCTTTCATCAATCCCCTCAACTTTTGCCAAGTGGATTCATCCACTGCTATCGTCTTCGCCAAATCCCCATCCTTCCGCGATTACATAATACAGAATGGATAATATAAACTCGCCCTCCGAATACGCTCTTCTCAATCAAGATTAGATAATAGGCAATCCAAACTAGACGTATCAGCTGGCGCCGGGAGTGGGATTTGAACCCACGAGACCCAAAGGGTCATCGGCTCTATGCGCTCAATCGATAGCAAGCCGACGCCATACCTGGCTTGGCTATCCCGGCATCCTCGTCCAGCTAACACTCGACAAACCCTTTCAAAAAGTTTTCTTCAAAGACGGCTAGCGCCTTCTGTACTCGTAGCCTACGCCTTGCATGGCAAGAGTATTCTGCGGTCTGGAGAAGCGGGAGAATTGGTTGCGGCTTACCTTCTTGGCTTCTCTTTCTTACCGCTTAGCAGAGCTTGAAGTGATACGCCATTGACCTTGAAGACTGAGAACCTTATGCCTGGAATATCGCCCATACTTTTTCCTTCAGCTCCACCTATCCCTTGAATATGGACTTCATCATGTTCATCTATGAAGTTCAGAGCACCGTCTCCCGGCAGGAAGGCGGTGACAACTTTTCCATTTCTTATGAGTTGAACGCGTACAGCTTTTCTAACAGCACTGTTCGGCTGCCTGCACTCTACTCCAACCTTCTCTAGAACTATGCCGCGCCCTTGAGGTGCGCCTTGCAGAGGATCTGCTTTATAGTCCAGCCCTAGCATACGCCTCTTGAATGGGGCATACTTCCATCTGAGCTTCTTACGTCTCCTCCTCAGCTTCCTCGCCGCGAAGAGCCCAGTCGAGGTCTTCCCCATTTTTCTCTCACGTTTCTGAATGCAGCCTTCTTCTTTGAAAGAGGCTCCCGCTTATTTATCTTTTGCCAGAAGGAAAGAAGATTTTCCGCATAAATGATTTATCGAGCTTGAGCCCGTAGGTATGAGTTCGAATGTTGGAGAGGGGCTTTGAATGAGGCTTGAGCAAATGGTTAGAGGGATCGCTGAGACTGAGATGCTCTATTGGGGCGACGCTTATCTCAGAGTTTTCGAAGCGAATATTGTGCGTTTAGAGCCCGATGAAAAGAAGCATTTCTATATGATTCTCGACCGGACAATCTTCCATCCGAAGAGCGGCGGGCAGCCCTCAGATAGAGGCGTCGTACAAGGAGAAGGATTCAAGATTGAGGTTAAGAAAGCGATGCAGGTTGGAAGCATCATCGTCCATTGGAGTAAGCTCCTGGAAGGTTCACCTAACGCTGGGAAAGTGAATGGCGAGATCGATTGGGCTTGGCGTTATCTTCTGATGCGTAGGCATACCGCAGGGCATCTTCTCGACCATTGCCTAGCAACAGTCACGGGCAAGAGGGTTGAGACAACGGACTCATGGCTTGGGGATCAATGCTACGTGGGCTATAAAGGTGAGCCACCGTTGATCGAAGACTTGAAGAAGCCTGAGGAGCTTGAGAACAGTTTGATTGAGCTAGGTGCTGCTGTCAAGGTCGAGATGGTCTCATATGAAGAGTTGAAAGAGAGAGCTCCTGAAGCTCCGAACATCTATCGTCTACCCAAGTTAGAGTCTTTCAGGATAGTTACGATAGAAGGATGCGAACCCATACCCTGCGGAGGAACACACTTAAAGGACATATCTGAGATAGGGCGTTTCACTTTGAAGAATGCGGTAAAGACGGATCTTGGATTCAGCGTCTACTATGATGTTCAATAGTATCAATGGTGCTGATCGTCTTGAATTATGTAGGGGGCATAGATGGAGGCGCGACGAAGACCGTCTGCATAATAGCGGACGATGAGGGGAAAGTTCTTGGAAGAGGCGTAGGTGGCCCGTCAAACTATCATAACGTCAGCATCTCCGCAGTGAAGAAGGCTCTGCTTCAATCGATCAAGAGGGCAGCCTCCAACGCTGGGCTGGGAAGGTTGAGGTTCAAGGTTGCATGCTTCGGTATGGCTGGTCTAGATTCCCCATACGACAGGAAGATCATTCCGAAGTTCATTACAGAGGAGATCAAGTTCTCTGAGAAGATCACTGTTGTTCACGACTCCATGATAGCGCTATACGGGGCGGCAGGTGGAGCACCCGGCTTGATCATTTTGGCTGGAACAGGGTCAGTCGCAGCTGGCTTGAATAAGCGAGGTGAGACCAAGCGTGTCGGCGGGTGGGGCAACATTGTAGGAGATGAAGGGAGCGCCTATGAGGTAGGGCGTCAAGCATTGAAAGCTTTCCTACGCTCGTATGACGGACGAGAAATAAAGACTCTTCTCACAGAGAAGATAATGAAGATGCTGAAGCTTCGCATGGAAGAGGATCTAGTGCAGAGAGTCTACGCGGAAAGGATGAGCGTATCTGAGATAGCTGCCGTAGCCCCTCTAGTAGCTGAGGCTGCCGATGAAGGGGATGCTGTTGCAAAGAGGATACTTGCTGAAGCTGGAAGAGAACTTGCATCTCACGCGATAGCTATAGCCAAAGCCTTAGGGATGGAGAATGAGGATGTGGAGGTCTATACAACTGGAGGCGTCTTCAAGGCTGGCATTCACGTTCTCAAGCCTTTTGAAGAAGAGGTCAAGAAGATTATGCCCAAAGCAAGATTCGCTCCGCCTAAATTTGAGCCTGCTATGGGCGCGATATTCTTGGCGTTGAAAGAATTGAGAGAGAAGAAGTAGCGTTTCTTCAAGGTTTCGAAAGCATTAATAGAGTTCGGATCCCAAACCTTATCGATTGGAGGAAGTGTTCAAGTTTGGAGTATACATTCGATAGTACATACATCATAAAGAAAGAGAAGTACAATGAGTTTGTGAAGGCTGCGAGTAAGCTTGCAGTAGCAGCGTACACGATACCCGCGTTCATATGGCCTGAGTTCTACAAGATGATCGATATCTCCAAGGACATTGCGATGCGTGTAGTATGGAAGCCTGAGACGACGGTCTCACAGATCAAAGAGTTCGATAAGGTCTGGTTCCTAGAGAAATACTAGCCTAGGCCAAGAAGCATAAGAAACCTAGTCGCTACCCAGCTCGGAATCTAGATATTCGTTCTGAAGCGTGTCACACCGACTATAAGAATGGCCCAAAGCACCGTGATAACGGTCGGAGCGTTCACTCTCTATCTTTTGAGCCATATACTCCAAGGATAGATCTTCTTCAGGATAGAGTAGACTCCTCCGAGAAGAAGCAGCAATAGAATAGTGAGATAGATGGTGTTCGCGTGTTCAGGCGCGATAAATTCTCGAAGAAAGAGGCTCCTAGGATATATGGGCCATAGGATTCTCCCTCCATGCTTGGCGAATGAACTTACGTTGAAGATGTCGAGGAAAATGTGGCTCGCTACGCCCAAGACTGCATACTCGCTACTTCTCCAGAACTCTATTCTGAAGATCAATTTTGACAGAAAAGCCAAAGCTAGAGCCAGTGGGAGCGCGATGAATATAGAATGAGTCATCGTTCCGTGAAACTCTCTTGCATACTCGATTCCAAATATAATCGAAAGAATATCAATG
>Ga0315312_1003125_pt1 | contig 10856 bp, 6 predicted proteins | sample TDP7_MG_FD_203629 | JGI IMG/M metagenome (GOLD analysis project Ga0315312, IMG submission 203629) | Freshwater sediment microbial communities from Lake Towuti, South Sulawesi, Indonesia - TDP7 | ecosystem: Environmental > Aquatic > Freshwater > Lake > Sediment | place: Indonesia: South Sulawesi... | reverse complement strand
GGCAAAGATTAAGATTCTGGTGGTGGATGACCATACGATAATGAGGGATGGCATCAGGGCGCTGCTGGGTCTGCACGAAGATATTGAAATTGTGGGGGAGGCTTCGGAAGGCAAGGAGGCGGTGGAGAAGGCTCAGGAGCTTGAGCCGGATGTAATTGTTATGGACATTGCTATGACGGGCATGGACGGTCTGGAGGCGACCCGCCGCATCGCCAAGAAAAACCCGGAAATAAAAGTCCTGGTGCTGACCCAGCATGACAACAAGGAATATATCCTATCAGCGATTAAGGCTGGGGCGGCAGGATACGTCCCGAAACGGGCGCTGGGTTCCGAACTGGTCTCGGCGATTCGGGCAGTGTATCTCGGCGATTCCTTCCTCTATCCTTCGGCTGCGGCGGCGTTGATTAATGACTACCGCCATCAGTCGGGCGCGGAACCCTACGACCGACTAACGGCTCGGGAGAGAGAAATACTGAAGCTCATTGCCGAGGGGCTGACCAGTCGGGAAATCGCCGACCTACTCTTCATCAGCCTGAAGACCGTGCAGGGTCACCGCACGAAGATAATGGAAAAACTGGACTTGCACAACCGCACTGAGCTTATCAAATATGCCGTGCGAAAGGGACTGGTAAGCGTAGATTCGTAAGTAACCAAAGGTCAATGAAGGCTCTGGCTTCGGTCAGAGCTTTTCTTTTGGTGGAAAACAGGGTATTTGTTACTGGGAAATAGGGTCTTTGGCTACACGAAGGCGAGCATAAGTACCGTTTTGAGTTAAGGCGTGCCGTGCTAAACTTTAAATTGTCTGATTAGCTCTTATGAACTGGGAGGTGAGCAGTGAGACGGTTGCGCGATACTTTTCTAGCTCTGCTCATTGGCTGTTGCGCCCCGGTATTAGTCTGGGTTGGTGCCGGAAGTGCTCTTTATCACCGTCAAAAGAGAGCCAAAGAGCGGTGGGCTGAGATGGTCTGCCGTATTGATGCTGATTGCCCTTCGGGTTATCTCTGTGTCAACGGGCGCTGCGTGCCCGAGCCGGAAAAAGCCCTTTAGTTCAACTTGGTTAAAAGAATAAGCAAGAGGCGGGTTTTTAGACCTGCCTCTTGCTTTTATATTAATTCGCCCTGGTGTGAAGTCTCCATAAATCCCTTGGGGAATCCCTCTCCCTTGAGGGGGAGGCTAGGTGAGGGTGAATTCCCCTCCCTCTAACTCCCTCCCATTAGGCGAGGGAGAATAATAACGCAACCCACTTATGATACTGGATACTAGTTATTGCTTGTACAAGGTCATTTTCCCTTTCTTATCGCCGATTTCCGCGCTGATTTTTGGTTTCGCTTTCTTGATGCCCCAGTTATCCGAAAAGCGTGTTTAGTGTCTAGGTGATACGGTCGTGGTTTTGGCAAAATATACGGGAAAAGGTGAATTAAATTACGTAGTTATACGAATATTAAACTCAGTGTCTCACTTTATAAGATATAATAGATAGATGGAGTCAGGGTTAGTGCCACCCACCGTGTTGGCAAGGAGGCGTCTGATGAAGAGATTTCTATATCTAGCGTTAACCATTTTGTTTGCACTGCTAATAATATTACCTGGCTGCGCCGGCGGTGAGCGGGCTGGTAAGGGTCCGATTACGGTTGGCTCAAAAATTGATACTGAAGGAGCATTGCTTTCCCAGATAATCATCTTAATGCTGAAGCAGAATGGCTTTGAGGTGGTGGATAAATCACAGTTCGGACCGACTCCAGTGGTGCGCAAGGCTATTCTGAGCGGTGAGCTGGATATTTACCCGGAGTATACGGGGAATGGTGCCTTCTTCTTTGGGGAGGAGCGCTCGGATGTGTGGAAGGATGCTAAGAAGGGGTGGGAACGAGTAAAGCAACTGGACAAAGAGAAGAACAACATTATCTGGCTTGAATCGGCGCCAGCGAATAATACCTGGGCGATTGCTATTCCCGAGAGCCTGGCGGATAAAGAGAAGCTGAAGACCCTTGATGATTTTGCGGCGTATATCAGTAAAGGTGGCTATGTGAAACTAATTGGTTCAGAGGAATTCGTGACCAGTCCGGTCGCCTTGCCCGCCTTCCAGAAGGCTTACGGTTTTACCCTCAAGCCGGACCAGCTAGTGCTACTATCTGGCGGAAACACGGCATTAACCGAGAAGGCAGCAGCCGAGGGCACCGATGGTGTGAATGCGGCGATGGCTTATGGCACTGACGGCAATCTGGCGGCGCTGGGGCTGGTGGTGCTGGAGGACTCACGGAATGTTCAGCCAGTCTATGAACCAGCACCAATCATCCGTGGCGAGGTATTCACCAAATACCCGGAGCTGGAAACAATTCTAAACCCGGTATTTGAAAGGCTGAACTTGGTAACCCTGCAGACACTTAATGCCAAGATTGCGGTTGAGGGCCAGAAAGCAGTTGATGTCGCCGGGGAATATCTAAAGTCCAAGGGGTTCTTGAAGTAGACTAAAAGTCTTTACCAGTTGCCTTTGAAGCTCCAGGCATTGAGGAACTCTCTCTGCAAACCACAGATTTTGCAGATACCTCTGCTACTCGGTCCATCCGGCGCTTCAATTATCCAGTGATGGGCGCAGCCGTCATTAACTTTGACTTCCTGGGGTTTGGCTCTCGGTGCTTTTAGTGAAAAACCAATTCTTCTTCTCATCGGTTGTTCCCCGAAGTTGCATCAGATACTTCCACTAATACTACAAACTGCTGCCTGCGGGGTATCCGTAATCCTACGTAATTTGGGGTGAAAACCACCGTAATTTTGGTACTGGTCAAGATAAGTAGTTGTTTAGGTTCTGTTCAGTTTTGGTTATGCCTGACAATCTAAATCAACCAAATGCAAATAAAGCTATCGTAGCTTGACAAGGAAAGTGGAAAATAGTTAACATTGGTCTAACAACTCTGAAAAAGAGGTGTACCAATGTCCGAGCTTTCCCGCTTTAATTTAAATCCGCCTAATCGTATTCTTATGGGTCCCGGACCAAGTAATATTCCGCCCCGGGTGCAATCGGCGATGACAGCACCACTCCTGGGCTACTTTGACCCCTATTTTTTCACCGTTATGGATGGCACCATGAGCCTCCTCAGAAGCGTGTTCCAGACTAAGAATAAGCTTACCTTCCCGATTTCGGGCACCGGCTCAGCCGGAATGGAAGCTGGCTTGGGTAATTTTTTGGAGCCAGGGGATGTTGCGGTCATTGGGGTCAATGGTTTCTTTGGCGAAAGGATGGTGGAAATCGCGTCAAGGTGCGGTGCCAAAGTGGTCAGGGTGGTGGCGGAGTGGGGCAAGACAATTGCACCAGAAGTCCTGGAATCGGCTTTGAAAGCCGAGAAAAAAGTGAAGCTCCTGGCACTGGTCCAAGCGGAAACTTCCACCGGTGTCCTCCAGCCTTTGACCGAGGCTTCCCGACTTGCCAAGAAGTATGGCGCGCTTTTTCTGGTTGATACCGTGACTTCATTGGGAGGGCATGAGGTAGCGGTTGATGAGTGGGGCATTGACATTTGTTACAGTGCATCTCAGAAGTGCCTCAGCTGTCCGCCAGGGCTGGCACCTTTTACGGCAAATGATGCGGCTTTAACAATGGTTCAGACTCGCAAGCATAAAGTCTCCAGCTGGTATCTTGACCTCTCCCTGTTGTCTGCCTACTGGTCAGAAGGGGCTAGTGCCCGAGTATACCACCATACCGCCCCGGTCTGTATGGTCTATGCCCTCTACGAAGCTCTGGCGGTGGTGGTAGCGGAGGGACTGGATGCCCGTTATCAGCGGCACCTGCGAAATGGCGCGGCACTGCAGGCGGGACTGGAAGCGATGGGGCTGACGCTCTTTGCCGAGAAGGGCTACCGACTCGCCACACTGACGGCGGTGCGTGTGCCGCCCGGGGTTAATGACGCGCGAGTGAGGCAGAGACTTCTGAACGAGTTCAATATTGAGATCGGTGGCGGTCTGGGAGCGCTCAAAGGTCAGCTTTGGCGCATCGGGCTGATGGGGCATTCCTCAACGGAACAAAACGTGCTTCTTTTCCTCTACGCCCTGGGAAAACTCTTGGCTGAGGAAGGCTACAAGGTTGAGCCTGAGGTGGGAGTAGCCGCCGCCGCCCAGGCACTGCGGAAGAAGTAACCTACTTGCTTTGGGCAGGGTGGTAAGCCCGGTCTAGGAGCTCCACAAGTTCCAGAGTCTTCGTCTTGAGCTTATGCGTCTTGACGCCATGGGCTAACTGCATCGTACAGCCGGGACAGCAGGTAACAACTAAGTCGGCTCCGGTCTTTGCCAAATTATCTATCTTTAGCGCCAGCACTTTCATGGACAGGTCGTAGTGCCCGAGGTTGTAGGAACCGGCGGCACCACAGCACAGGTTTGACTCCGCCATTTCCACAAATTCAACTCCGGGGATACTCTTCAATATCTGGCGGGGCTGGGCACTTATCTTCTGGAATCGCCCCAGGTGGCAGGGGTCGTGGTAGGTAACTTTGTGCTTGAGGGTGCTCATCTCCATCACCAAGCCGATGCCGACCAGAAACTCGCTCAAATCCTTGACTTTGCCTGAGAATGATTTCGCCGCTTCGGCGTAATCAGGGTCTTCCTTAAGGTGATGGGCGAATTTCTTGAGCATTGAGCCGCAGGAGGCACAGGTGGTAATGATGGCATCCACGCTGTTCAGCGAGCGTGCCAGGTCAATATTCTTTTTGACCATGCTTATCATCGCGTCAGTGTCACCATAGCCCATCGCTGGCATGCCGCAGCAGACAAACTCGAGGAGGACGACTTCAACGTTATGTCTGTTGAGAACGCGGATAGCCGATTCGGCGACCTGCGGGGTAAAGTTGGCGGCGGCACAGCCGACAAAGTAAGCGACGCGGTATTGGGGCTTCTCCAGCTTCACTGAGGTGCCTTCGACTTCCGGCTTGAGCCGAATCTTGGGCAGGATGCGCTCCGCCTTACCGACATTCCCCATCAGCTTGGTAATGCCCAGTCCTCGGGCAATTATCGGCAGACCAGCTGCCTGGACCCAGCCAAGTAGCTGTGCTGACTTATTTAAGCGGGAGGGGTAGGGCAGTAAATTATTGAAGATAAACTGACGCACCCACGGCTGACCACGCAATTTCATTAGCTCGGCTCGGGCTTGCATGATAAGCTCATCGGTCATTATGCCCGGCGGGCAATGGTCAACACAAGCGTTGCAGGTGAGACAGTTAAAGAGAGGTTCGGTCAGTTCCTCCAGCTTCAAATCGTTCTCCAGAGCACCGCGCAGCACGGCGATTCGCCCCCGTGCCACCGTCCACTCAATTCCAGTGACCTTATAAATCGGGCAGCCAGCCAGGCATAAGCCACATTTATTGCAGCGGAGGAGAGCATCCTGTATTTTCTGCAATGCTTCGGTCATAGTTCTCTGATTACCTTTCCCGGGTTGAAGATGTTCTTGGGGTCAAAGGCTAATTTCAGGCGTTTCATCAATTCATAGTCGCTGCGCCGGCGGACGAGGTCGTGAGCTTGTCTCACCTCCAGCGGATCACTCTCGGCAACGAAGAAACCACCGAGCCTGGTGGTGCTATCAACCAGCTCCGCCGTAGCTTTGAGCAGGGAATCAAGACGACCGTCAAAAAGAACGGGATAGAGGATGCCATTACCCAGACGCCCGCTGATGCCTGCCTGAAGTCGGTTCTGGGCGGCAATCCTCTGAATTTCCCGGTACATTTCTTTAGCAGCATTAATTGGCACTGCGGCTTTGCCCTTCACCATCCCGGACACCGAATATTGTCTAATACGGCGCTGGTTAGCCCAGGCTTCCTTCTCGTCATCACCGCTGATTACGCTTAGCGAGAGTACTTTGGTTGCCGCTGTCATGGCTTTAATATCGTTAATATGACGCGCCACAATCTCCTTGCTTCCCGCAATCCCGATTAGGAGCAGAAGTTCGCCATCCCGGAGTTTGAAGTCGGCACCGAGAGTGTGTGCTACGTTCGTGTCAACCAGCTCCATTGACTCGGGTCGCAGGAAGGAGCCAAGGATATTTCCTGCCAGCTGTGAAACGCCTTCAATACTGTCAAATTTAACCATTACCGTCTTATGGTCTTCGGGGAGGTAGGACAAACGCAGGACTGCTCGGGTAATGACGCCCAGCGTGCCCCACGAACCGAGGAACAGCTTGCGCAGGTCAAACCCAGACACATTCTTCATCGTCTTGCCGCCGGCACGAATGACCTCACCCTGAGGTGCTACCGCGGTTACCCGCAAAACGAGGTCGCGAGCCGTGCCGTATAACAGCCGACCCGGACCGCTGCTGTTGGTGGCGAGGCTGCCGCCAATGGTGCCCAGGTCCGCATCCTCCGGCTCTAGGGGGAAGTACAGTCCGTGCTTCGCCAGCTCCTTCTGCAATTCAGCGTGATTCATACCGGCTTCAACTTCGGCAGTGAGGTTGGGAGCATCAAGCTCAAGGAGGCGGTTCATATGCTTGAGGCAGAGGATGATGCCGTTGTTCTGTAAAGGTGCCCCCATGTGCTGTTTAGAACCATTACCCCACGGGATGACTGGCATACCATCGCGGTTAGCGACTTTAATCACCTGACTTATGTGGTCAATGTTAGCCGGAAAAACGACCAGTGAAGGCAACTTGCCATCAATCTCATAGGAAGAGAGGTACTGGTGCTCAATCGGTACGTTGTTGGGACCGAGCACCTGGGCCAGTTCCTCAGGGATGCTTATCTGGGGGGCCCTTTCCGGTGAAGGTTTACTTGCCGCTTCAGTCAGCTTGGCAATTTCGGCGGGTATTTTCTTCCCCGGGTTCAGAATGTCAACGGGGTCAAAGACCTTCCTCACCCGGTTCATCAGCTCCATCTCGCCCTGGGTGAACATTAACGACATACTGGTCAGCTTTTCCAGACCGATGCCGTGTTCGCCAGAGATAGAGCCCTCCAGCGCAACGCAAGCCGTCAGAATCTCCTTCCCCGCCATCTCCGCCCGATGTGCCTCATCCGGGTCTCTGTTATCAAACATCAGCAGAGGGTGGAGGTTGCCGTCCCCGGCGTGAGCCACATTCCCGATAAGAACGTTGTACTTCTTGGCGATTTTGCTGACTTCACGCAGCATGGGCACCAGTTTATTCCGGGGTACGGTGGCGTCCTGGACCCCGTAGGCGTTTTTGACTCTGGCGACAGCACCGAAAGCGCCGCGTCTACCTCGCCACAGCCCCTCCCTCTCGGCAGTGGTCTGAGCTTGCTTTATCTCGCTGGCTTTATTTGCCCGGCAAATCGCCATGATTTTTTCTGCCGGGCGTGGCAGACCTTCTTTCAGCCCGTCCAGCTCAATGAGAAGAAGGGCTTCAGCATCCATCGGATAGCCAACGTGGAAACTGGCTTCAATCACCCGGACGGTGGTATTGTCCAGTAGTTCCAGAGCCGCGGGGACAATACCGGCAGCGATGATGTCGGAAACGGCTTGCCCGGCATCCTCAAGAGTGTTAAAGATAGCCAGTAAGGTCAGCGCTGATTCAGGGAGTCGCATAATCCGCACTATCATCTTGGTGGCGATGCCCATCGTTCCCTCAGAACCGACCACCGGACCGAGAAGGTCATAGCCATAGCCATCATCAGTGGGAGTGCCTATCTGGATAACCTCACCATTGGATAACACTAGTTCAACGGCATGAATATGGTTAGAGGTTACTCCATACTTAAGGCAGTGGGGACCGCCGGCATCTTCTGCCAGGTTTCCGCCCAGGGTACAGCTCTTCTGGCTGGCGGGGTCGGGGGCATACATATAACCCATCGGTGCCAGGACATTCTGGAGGTCAAGATTAATCACTCCCGGCTCAACGATAGCACGCTGGCGGGCAGTGTCTATTTCCAGAATGCGATTGAGGCGACTTAACTCAACCACTATGCCACCAAGGTGAGGCACCGTGCCGCCGGTGAGGTTGGTGCCGGCACCCCGCGCCACGAGCGGGACGCGCTCCTGATAGGCTATCTTTATAACGGCGGAGACCTGAGCGGTAGATGTGGGGAAGACAACGACATCCGGTTTGGCGTGTTTACCCGTGGCATCGTAAGAGTAGGCGACTAAATCAAGCGGTGAGGCAAGAACATTTTCCGACCCCACCGCTTTGGTTAAAAGCTTAATCAAGTCTTTTTTATTCACTGGTTTAATTATAACAATCCCCGCTCAAGGAGACAAATGAGCTTAACGGGATTGAATCGTGTTTGGCTTTACATAACTATCGGGTGGGATTCTAGCGCCCTGAATTAGTTTGCTGCCTTTGCCTATGGTCACGTTGTCCCCGAGCACACATTCCTCTGGAATGAAACAGTCCTTTTCAATAGAGTTGCCGGCACCAACAATGCAATTTTTCAGGACGCTATTCTCCGCTACCTTGGAACCACCCCACACCACCGCCTTTTCAATAGCGGTGTTTCGGGCAATTTGGCATCGGGGACCAAGCACGGTCGGACCCATTATCTGGACATTAGCCCCTATGGTACAACCCTCGCCAATAAGTGCCGGACCTTCAATTTGAGCCGTGGCATCTATCTGACTTCTGCCTTCCAGACGGACAACTTTGCCCCATCGTAAGAGCAGGTCGTGGTTGGCTTTAAGATATTTCTCCGGTGTGCCGATGTCAATCCAGTAGGCATGAGAGGGGTATGCCAGCATATAGTCACCCTTTTCCAGGAGCAGCGGGAAGACATTATGCTCAAACATAAAATGGGTGCCAGCGGGAATAGCACGAAACACTTCAGGCTCAAGGATATAGATACCGGCATTTATCATATTGGTGGTAACTTCGTCCCGGGTCGGCTTCTCTACAAAACGTTTGACCCTGCCCCTGGCGTCCGTCTCCACGACTCCGTATATCGTGGGGTTTTCCACCGGCGTCAGTGCGATGCTTACTTTCGGCTTGATTTCTTTATGGCGCTGAATCATCTCAGATAGGTCTATATCAGTCAGGATGTCGCCATTGAAGACAACAAAAGTCTCGTCCAGGAATGGCTCGGCATTCTTCACCGCGCCCGCCGTGCCGAGCGGCGACTCTTCCACCAGAAAGGTCAGCTTAACACCTAACTGACTGCCGTCACCGAGGCACTTCTGGATGGGGTCGGGCAGATAACCGATGGCAAGGATGGCTTCGGTGATACCATGCCTTCTAAGGTAAAGGAGCATGTGCTCTAGAAAGGGGCGGTTCAGAATAGGAACAATTGCTTTGGGGGTATTACAGGTAAGGGGCTTGAGGCGTGTCCCCTCCCCACCAGCAAGAATGACGGCTTTCATCCCAGTTCTAAATTTAAACCGATATTAGAGGGAATGTCAATTCTTGCGGTGAGGATGTGACCTCACCCCCTGCCCCCTCTCCTTGGAGATTGGTCTAAGGAGAGGGGGAAGAAGAAAAAGAGGGGCTAACGCCCCTCTTAGACGCCCCACTTCTGATACTCCTGTGGACTGACGCCCTACTCACCACAATGTTTCTTGTGCTAGTTCTGCTATTTGAGTCTTCGCTCGGAGGGGTACAGAGATACAAGGGAAGGAGCTAGTTTTCTCTTGACAGGCGTCAAGTCTGTATCTTACCATAGCCTTTAGCACCATGGAAGAGAAATTGCCTCGCAGAATAGAAAAGCCTTGGGGCTACGAATTACTCTTTGCCCGTACGCCGAACTATGCTGGGAAAGTAATCTTTATTAGGAAGGGGCATCGGCTGAGCCTCCAGTATCATCAGAAAAAGGACGAGGTTTTGTATATTCACGACGGCAAGACGCTACTGGAGGTGGCGGACGGGGCGGGGCACATGACGGCAATGACACTCAAGCCCGGTCAGTGCATTAGAATCTGCCCGAACACCAGACACCGACTCAAGGCGATAGAGGACACTACCTGCTTTGAAGTTTCAACTCCCGAACTTGAGGACGTGGTCAGAATAGAAGACGACTACGGACGGGCTGGCAAATAGTCAATTCAGAACGACTTCATTCCCGTATTCCGGCAGTGCGACATCCCAGTCCACCTTTTCCCGGATAAAATCACCAAAGCGTTGCACCGCTTCTGGTTCTCCGTGAACAATAAAGACCCTCCTTGGGGCTTTTTTCAGTGCCGAGAGCCAGCGGAAAAGCTCATTCTTGTCGGCGTGTGCCGATAGCCCGTGAATCTGAGCGATTCTCGCCCGTACCGGATAATATTGACCCAGTATTCTCACTCTTGCCGTGCCATCAACAATCTCCCGACCCAGGGTCCCGATTGCCTGATATCCCACGAACAGAATAGTGGTCTCCGGGCGGGAAATATTGGTTACCAGGTGGTGTTTGATTCGGCCGCCGGTGCACATCCCTGAACCGGCAATTATCATCACCGTCCCCTTGATGTGGTTGATTGCTTTTGAGTCCTCTACCGTGTGAATCATCTTTAGCCCGGGGAAATCAAAGGGGGATTTTTTCTGGCGTATCAACCGAGTCATTTCGGCATCAAAGAGTTCCGCGTGGCTTTCAAAGACCTCTGTGATGCTGATTGCCATCGGGCTGTCCAGAAGAACCAGCAGGTGGGGAATACGGTTGGCGAGGAGCAACTGGTTCATATAGTAGAGGATTTCCTGGGCTCTTTCCACGGCAAAGCTGGGCACCACAATGTTCCCGCCGGCTTTCCAGGTAGAATTAACGATTTCCGCCAGGCTCTCGCTGATGTTTTGTGGCTCCTGATGGATTCTATCCCCATAGGTGGACTCAATCAGTATATAGTCAACCTCACTGAAGACGCTTGGGTCCTGGAGAATTGGTCGGTCCCAGCGACCGACATCACCGGAGAAGATAATTTTTCGCTGTTCTCCTTTCTGAGTGACCGTAACCTTAATCATTGATGAGCCGAGAATATGCCCG
>Ga0315312_1003124_pt1 | contig 10857 bp, 8 predicted proteins | sample TDP7_MG_FD_203629 | JGI IMG/M metagenome (GOLD analysis project Ga0315312, IMG submission 203629) | Freshwater sediment microbial communities from Lake Towuti, South Sulawesi, Indonesia - TDP7 | ecosystem: Environmental > Aquatic > Freshwater > Lake > Sediment | place: Indonesia: South Sulawesi... | reverse complement strand
TCGAGGTCGTTGTAGGGAAGGACGATCGTGTCGCTCAGGGTTCCTCGCGTCAGTCCGCCGGAGGGGAGCGCTTCAAAGGGAGGCTTTATGGCGCAGTGGAGGGCGTCGTAGCCTCCGTGCCAGCCACCCTCAAACTTCCCGATCAATGAGCGTTTCGTGAAGGTCCTTGCGAGCCGCACGGCGTACATGTTTGCCTCGGTGCCGGAGTTCGAAAATCTGATCATCCCCGCACTTGGCAGTAGGCTCTTGATGAGCTCTGCATGTCTGACTTCAAGTTCGTGGACTAGACCAAAGTTCCAGCCCTTGTCGAGTTGCTTCTCTATAGCTTCCTTTACTCTCGGATGCGAATGTCCTAGAATCATGGAGAAGTGCGTGCACCAGTAGTCCGTGTACTGATTTCCATCGACATCGACTACCTTGCTGCCGCGTGCTGAGTCAACGTAGAACGGGTAAGGTTCGATGTAGCGATTCCGGTAACTGACTCCTGCCGGCAGAACTTGTAAGGCACGATCGTAGAGTTCCCGCGACCTTGACCTCTTACCGCCCGATACTCCGTTCGCCATTCATGACAGCACCGGATCAATGCTTTCGCCTATGGGCTGATACTATTTGTGGTCGAACGGCGAACCCCATCCCCAAGCCATCGGAGTCCCGGGCGAGGCTCGATCTACCTGAAGCTGCCCGGTGCAGATCTGGTGACAAGTTTCAACTGCGTGTCTTTCTTTCAACACAATTGATGGAAAACTGTCAAGTCGTGGCCCGTGATATGGCAATCAACTAGCCATGAAGCGGCAAGTATACCAGGCGCGATCTTAGCGCGGTGCAATGGCATGGCTTCAACTCCGATAAGATGCGGTTACTGCGGGCAGTGGATACCACGCTTCACTCAGCACTGTCCATACTGCCAGAAGAAGTTCTTCCTCAAGGGATTAGGCCTCTAGACTCTGCCCCGGGATTACTCATCGCTCCCCTCCTGCTTTTCAGTTTGCTACACCGCAAGGTATGCACGATCGGGGTTGAGGAGCACCACGCATTCACCGGTCGAAACTCAATTCAGCAGGGCAGCGTTGCTAGAGAATAAGGGTGATAGAAAATCTTCGGGGCAATGGAAATCGCTGCAATAATCCTGATCTTGGGCGGACTGTTACTCCTCCAGACCAAGTTCCGCGCTGGAACACTCCCCCTCTACGTCACAATCGGGATTCTGCTTCTGATGTTGATCGTTGGGATGAGGATCATCCGTTCTCTGATAGGGGTGGTGATTGTGCTCGCACTCATCTGCATCGTTCTACTTTGGAGAGTCGTGCGATCGAAGTAGCTCTTTCCTGACCGACCTATAGGTCCCGTATCTTGGGATGACACCGCGTGTGCTTTCAAGCAAGAGCTTGATTCTCGCTCGGCTGAGCGTCAAACATAGACTCCGATCAAGAATCCAACGGCAGTTAGTAGAATTGTTGAAAGGATTACTATGACGTTCAATGCGAGGGCAGGAACTAGTCCTGGGATTTGGCCGTAGTTCTTGAGCGCTATTTTTCCGGCCTTGTATGCGATCGGTGTGGTTACGAAGGAGACGAGGACTGCAAAGGGAGCGACCCCGTATACAACCGCCAGAAGGATTGAGGCGTAAGTTGCTGCAAGGCCAGCGACATAAAGCCAAGCCGACCTCTTCTTTCCAAGCAATATCACCACGTGTCGTCTGCCGGATATCTTGTCAGCCTCAGCGTCAGGGAATTCATTCAGGAACAAGAGCAATGCGACAAGGATGGTGACCGGAACAAAGACGCTGATGCCTGTTCCGTCGATCACTCCCGTTTGAGTCACATACGCTCCCAACCCCATGAATCCAAAGCCCGACCCGGCAACGATCTCACTAAGCGCATGAACCTTAGAGAGAATTGGAGTGTACAGGCAGATCGCGAGTAACCCATACACGAGGATGGGAAAGAGAGGATAGAACTTCTCGGCTAGGAAATACGCGCCTATCGCAGAAGCCCCAAGGAGACAGAGCAGACCGACGGTGAACGCCAGAGAAGGCTTCATTTTTCCTTCTACCAGAATGTCAACTCCTCCGCTGAAAGGCGTCTTCGTAGTTCGCTCATCAATTCCGGATCTGTAGTCAAAGTAGTTGTTGAATACGTTCACTGCAGCGTGAGTCAGCAGAGCACCGATCATTACTAGGAAAGCGTTGAGAGGATTGAAGATTCCATATGCATAGTACGAGGCTGCTAGGCCGGCCAAGACGATAAAGACGGTCAATGGCAAGAAGTTGGCTCTAGTTATCAACAAGAGACTTCCCAATGAGTGTCACGTCATTTATGACTGATTCTATGGATTCGATTAATCGTTCGTCTTCCTAAGTGGGGGCCTCGCTCATACTCTGCAAGCAACCGGGGTTCCAACTCGCGCGTATGAACTTGCCGCTCCTACTTCGCAAACCCGACTTAAATGGATGAGCTGCCAGTCCTGCCGCGACAGCTATGCCCAGTCATCAAAACGATGTACCTTTGAGTGCTGCCACCTACATCAACACCAGATCACGTTCTACAGGGAGGTAAGTGGGCTACTTAGACGGTTCTCTAAGATCCTAGCATTCAATGGAAGCCTTCCAAATCAGGCGGTAGCGTTTCGAGTTCCCCCACAACTTCCGAACCCGCCGGAGAAACTGATTGAGATGGCATCTTCGATATGGCACCAGCAAATCGACGACTATCGCTAAGAAGTGACTCTAGGGGACTGGGTGACCGAACTCAGCTCCAGATAGAGCAAGAAATTAGTGGCAGGGTTTTCTGACTAGAAAATGTTGAGGCGCCTGCCGATCAGCTCAACGAGAAATGGGATTAGTGTGTTAGTCGCTCCCCATATCAGTGTGAAAACAGAGGGCCACTCTTGCACTTTTAGCACCCGGTCGAAAACCGATTCGAGATACATAACTTGCAGGAGTTTCAATTGATCGTTCGGAGGACTCACCTTCTGTCTATGATCAGTAGTGTGAAGAGCCGCGCGGTACTGACTGCCCAAGTCATCTAGGCTCCTCTTCTTTGATGATGCAATGACGCTATGCGCAGACATTATGGGTGTCGCAAAGTTCAGAGCTACGACAAACGCTGTGAAGATAGTCAGTCCGAATTCGTAGGGGGTTACAGGCCCTGGCCCAAAGAACGAAACAGGGACTCCGAGACCCGCAACAACAGCAAGCATTGAGGACGACGACAGAGCAATTGTGCCTAGCGACCCGAAGCCACCTTGACCGTCGCTATCCATGACGTCGAAGTGTCGGCCTCCTGCAAAAACGTTTCTACAATATACCACAAAACCGGAGATTGTGGTAGTCATAGCTCCGACAATACCAGCGATAATGATAGAAACGAGCATCGGTAGCGGCCTGAAAACGAATAGTCCTTGAAAAAGGAAATCCAGAAGAGCAAATATTGCATATGCACCAAAGGCCGCCAGAACAGTCACGGCTTGACATGTCGAAGAACCTCCTGCAGCGCGTGCGTATATCGTCATGGTCGCTCGTTTTTCTGCATATCCTTCCTCGGCAGAATCCAGCTTGTTGCGCATATTCTCAACGAGGACTCTGAATCGCCCGTACACATACGGCGGTAGACCTAGTCCCAGCGTGGCGGAGATGCACAGCATGGTCGTCGCGCTAAGGCTGAAGTAGGCTGTTCGACTGAACATCAAGTATTCTAGCGCAGCGATGATCAATGGCACGGCGACGGCAAGCACGTATCTAGATTTCCCAGTAATCGATCCATACAGCCAAAAGTTGCTTGGTGGTTCGAACGGTTTCTTGATCATGTCCTGCATTTCATCGCGAGCCTTCAAGACAAGCGATATAATCACCGCAACACTCACTGCTAGAGCTGCGAAGAAAGTGAGATACGGAGAAAGGCAGTTCCGCTGCACTAGAGCGATCCCGATGAAGGCCGCATAAGCCAGCAAGCCTAGCAGAAGCAGAAGCCTCCATGACCAACCCTTGGCCAAGATCAAGAAGGCTCACTCAAGCTGTATTCGCATAATTGAGCTGAAAAGAGTATCGAGTTCCCTCGCTAACAATGGTGAGATGACAAGTTCGAAACGCGAGCATCTCGCACTGCCGATTTCTGGACAGCGCTCTATCCCTTCGTCACTCCGATTGGTACGAGTCGGCATACTTTCGTTGCAATGCCAACTTGGTGGCTGACCTCCGCGACGCGGTCCACATCCTTGTATGCTCCCGGCGCCTCCTCTGTCACCGTTCCCATTTCGGCCGCCCGAATCATAATGCCCTTCTCAGCGAGTCCTTTCTTGACCTCCTGCGGCCCCCATCGTCTCTTGGCGGCCGCTCTACTCATCATACGTCCCGCGCCGTGCGCGGTAGAGCCGAAACTGAGCTCCATGCTCTTCGGTGTTCCGACTAGGAGCCATGAGCTGGTCCCCATGCTGCCGGGGATGAGAACTGGCTGCCCAATCTCTCTGTACTCAGGCGGAATGTCCGGGTGTCCCGGGGGAAAAGCGCGGGTTGCACCCTTCCTGTGAACTACCACTTTCTGTTGATGGCCTTCTTGATCGACGACATGGTTCTCGATCTTCGCGACATTGTGGCAGACGTCGTAGATCAGGTGCATGTCCAACTGGTCCGCTGTTTTCCCGAAGGCTTTTTCGAAGGCTTCTCTGGTCCAGTGGGTGATCATCTGTCTGTTTACCCAAGCAAAATTGCACGCTGCGGCCATCGCTGGGAGATAGTCCTCCGCTTCAGGGCTCTTCGTTGGCGCGCACGCAAGCTGGCGGTCAGGCAGGCTGATGTGATACTTGCTCACGGCCCGCTCCATGACTCTCAAGTAGTCACTGCAAACTTGATGACCATACCCGCGGCTTCCCGTGTGAACAAGGACGAGGATCTGTCCAACGCGCTCTATTCCAAGATGCTTCGCGACACGCTCGTCGAAGATCTTGTCCACCTTTTCGATCTCGAGGAAGTGGTTTCCGCTTCCTAGGCTCCCGAGTTGGCGATGCCCTCTACTCTTTGCGGTCGAGGAGACTTTGGACGGATCGGCGGATTCCATACATCCGTTCTCTTCGCAACGGGTCCTGTCTTCAGACCATCCGTAGCCGTGATCTATTGCCCACTCAACTCCGTCCGCAACAACTTTGTCAAGGTCCATTTGCGTGACGCGGATCTTGCCTAGGCTCCCCAGACCCGACGGTATGTTGTTGAACAGAGCATCCAGGAGCCGTGGCAGAGCAGGCCTCACGTCACTCTCGTTGAGCTTCGTGCGAATGAGTCTGACGCCGCAGTTGACGTCGTAACCGACTCCACCGGGGCTGATGACGCCTTCGTCGTAGTCCATGGCGGCGACGCCGCCGATGGGGAAGCCGTATCCTTCGTGACCGTCTGGCATTGTTATTGACCATCTGTGTATGCCCGGCAGTGTGGCGACGTTTGCGCATTGCTCCAGCGTGGCGTCTGATCTCATCTTTTCGAGCAGTGGCTTGTCAGCGTAGATTCTACCCGCTACCCTCATGCCGGGCCTGAAGGACTGGGGGATCTCCCACACGTACTCGCTAAGCTGCTTCAGCGGAACACGTTCCGATGATCTTCCATAGGCGGATTCGTCAGACAAGGATACGCACTGAGTCGCGTCATTCCAAGAACGCCGCGTATTTAGGTTTCGTTAGCGCTAACGGAAGTCTTTCACCGGTCGAAAAGCTACGGCGGAATCAGCATCCAGCGGCGATGCGCTTGATGGCCGGCACAATGTCTGTAACTGCGAACACTGTGATGTCCGGGTCAGCTCCGCCCTCGTCACTAGCGTCACCAAACATGACGTGAACGGTCTTCATGCCAAAAGGTCTCGCCCCTGCCACATCGGCCTCCATCGAGTTTCCGATCATTACAGCTTCGCTTCCGTCCAAGCCGAGCGATTCAAGCATCTGCTGAAATGGCTCAGGTCTAGGCTTTCTAAAACCAACAGCCGCCGATGTCAGAATCGCGTCGAAGTACTTCGTGAGGCCGAGTTGCTCGACGATTTCTCTGACGGCCCAGTCGCTTCTCGCGTTTGAGAGTAGCCCCATCTTCAAGCCCAGATCACGAACCTGTTGTAGCATCGCTTGGGCTCCAGGGAAGAGTACCCAAGAATTCACTTCAAAAGCAAACGATCTCCTTACCAGGTCGGCCATTGCGGGGCGCTGTCTCGCTTCTACTCCCAGCCGGTCGAACAGCTTTGCGAACGTTGTTTCGATCTCGATCTCTTCCAACGTGCGAGCAGCATAGTCAGATTCCTCATCATGTAGCGTCATGTACTCGCGTTTCACCTCATTGAAATCTAGAGTGACCCCGCCCTCTTGGAGGGCCTCATGGATCGCGTTTATTCTCCATTCTCTGACTTGTTCCCAAGAGACGGTGAGGTGGATCAGAGTTCCTCCGAGATCGAAGATCGCGCCCTTCAGCAAAGCAATCTGGCCCCGATTTCAAGACCTCTTCCTGATAATCGTTGCCGCCTCAGAAAGCAAGAGAATATCAGTATCTCGCATTAAGGTTCGCAGGGATGCGTCTGCTTGAAACATTCAGGCTCCACTTTCATCCCGCTAGGCGGAGTCGGAGAGATAGGCGGAAACAAATTCCTCATCGAAGACCGGGACACCAGGATTCTGCTCGACTTCGGAATGAGCTACTCTGACCGTAGGAGATTCTACTCGGAACCGCTGCTTTCACCTAGAGATGAGAACGAACTGTTCGAGTTCGGTATGCTTCCTAAGCTTCGAGGCCTGTACAGGTTTGAGGAGTCAGAGCCTGGCGTCGACGCGGTCTTCCTTTCCCACTCACACGGCGACCACTCAGCATGCATCTCGTTTCTCAATAGGAGAATACCTGTCTACTGCGGAGAGACCACGGCGACTATCATTCGAGCGTTGTACGAGACGCGAACTAGGAGCCTGGAAGCCGACATCTCTGGTTTGAAATTCAACACATTCAGAACAGGGTCAAAGATTAGATTGGGCTCGGTTGAGGTCGAGCCGATCCACGTGGATCACTCTGTGCCAGCTGCATACGGCTTCGTAGTGCACACGTCAGAAGGCGCCCTAGTCTACACTGGCGATCTGAGAGCTCACGGAACAAAATCCGAAATGACCAACGACTTCGTCGAACGTGCTAAGGAAGTAAGAGCAGAAGCACTGCTCGCAGAAGGCACAAACCTGATCGGTGCAACCTTGACTACAGAGGCGGAGGTGCAGTCGAAAGTATCCTCGATCGTACGGGCGAGTTCAAAGATCGTCTTGACCGACTTCTCGAATGTGGATGTGGATCGTTTCAGAACCTTCTACAATGTTGTAAAGGAGAACGGGCGAGTTCTAGCCATCTCGCTTAGGCAAGCCTACTTGCTCTCGAAGCTTGCAAGCGAAGGAAAGATAGACATTCCCGACGTCGCTCACGACGAGAACGTGGTTGTCTATCAAAGGAGTAAGAAGCGGTACTTCGAATGGGAGAAGAGCGTGCTTTCCTTTCAGAATGTTGTGGAAGCCTCTGACATCAAGAACAGACAGAGTAAGACCGTGCTTGTCAGTTCAGCTAGGGATTTGAAGGAACTGGTCGAGATTCGTCCGGAACCTGGCAGTTGCTTCATACTCTCGATTTCGGAGCCTTTCACGGAAGAGCAGGAATTCGAATTCGAACGCGTTGTGAATTGGCTGGATCATTTCGGGTTGCCGATGTATCATGTGCACTGTTCAGGTCACATAATGCCTGGCGAACTCAAAGCAGCCTTGGGCAGAATGGAGCCCAAGATGGTGTATCCAGTACACACTGAGCATCCCGAGTTGTACGCGAAGTTTGTCTCTGACGGGATGAAGGTAACAGTGCCTCAGAAGAATGTGGCTTACCCCATAGGTAAATGAATAATCAGAGCTTCTCAAACTCGATCCTGAGAGTCATGTTGCGTAATTGTTTCGCAAGCTTCCTTACGATCTCGAGATCGACTGGCATTCGTCTCGGTTGACGGCCAGTGAGTATCACCTTAGTCTCTGTGCTGCCGTCAGGAATCCAGATCGTGTTCAAGGTCAAGATTGAAAGCGGGCTAAAGAGGTCTTCCAGGAACTGTCGGTCGTCTCCCCCATAACCAAGGATCTTTACTTTTTTCCCGAGGGAGTCGGATATCGCGTGAACTGCCTTGGCCCCTCCTGAAAGGATCTTGCCCATGTCTCGCCTCTCAACGAGAATGACTAGGTTGCCGTCTGCTTCAACGGCCTTGTGGTACGTCACATCCTGCAGGGATTGATTCGCTTTTTCTAAGTCGGAAAGAAGTCTAATGATCTTCAGGTCAAGGTCGGTTATCTGACCTTTCTCAATCTTCTCTTGGCAGTTGCGGCATAATATGCCGCTCTTGATGCAGAACGCATCCAGAATCGTTTTGACCATACGTCTTCATCGTTTTATTGCCCTTTGCTGTGGCTTCAACGTCCCATTCCATGGAGCGGAACGTTTCATCGGGCCACCTAGAATCGTGCAGCTCATTAAGTTTGCTTGCTCTTCTCCGCCAGACAGTCATCTTGAACAGAGTAAGCCTTCCGGAAGGCGTTATATCAAACGAGCCGAGACGATAGGACGCGTCCCAAGTCTGTGTGTACAAGGCGCAGAGCGATGAAGATCTTCGAGTACGAGGCGAAACGAATTGCCTCCCAATATGGCCTGCCAGTTCCCCGCGGTTATCTGGTATCCAGCGGTCAAGAAGCAAGAGACGTAGCGCAGAAGCTTGCTTGTCCAGTAGTGGTGAAAGCGCAAGTTCTGGTTGCGGGAAGAGGCAAGGCAGGCGGAATAGAACTCGCCGACACTCCGGAGGATGCCGAGAAGGTCGCCTCAGCGATTCTCGGATCCAAGATCAAAGGCGAGAAAGTAACGAAGCTACTCATTGAAGAGAAACTCGATGTCGCCCGGGAACTCTACGTCGGCGTAGTCGTCGATAGATCGGCCAAGTGCTATACCCTGCTTGCTTCTCAGGTTGGAGGCGTGGACATTGAGGAGGTCGCGCAGGAGACGCCTGAGAAGATAATCAAGCGCCCGGTCGAGCCGGCCAAAGGGCTTGAAGCTTTTCAGGCACGAGAACTGGCGCAGGTGCTGGGATACAAGGGATCGCAGCTCGTTGAGCTCGGCAGCTTCATCGCTAAGTTCTGCTCAATGGCGACTGCGTACGACAGCGAGCTGGCAGAGTCGAATCCGCTGGTCGAAACGGGAAAGGGAGCGTTCATCGCCGCTGATCTCCGCCTCATCGTAGACGACAACTCATTGTTCAGACACAAGTCATTGCTTGAAGAGACAAGGGATGTCGAGCATGAGCTCTCACCGCTCGAAGTCAAAGCGCGTGAGAAAGGACTTGCCTATGTAGAGCTTGACGGCGAGGTAGGGATAGTCGGCAACGGGGCAGGCTTGGTCATGGCTACCTTGGACATGATACGAGACTACGGGGGCCGGCCTGCCAACTTCTGCGACGTAGGCGGAGGCGCCAGCGCAGAAAGGATCGCGGCTGCTCTCGAGATCGTGCTGAGCAACCCGAACGTGAAAGTGCTCTTCTTGAACATCATGGGTGGAATCACGCGCTGCGATGACGTTGCTAGGGGGCTACTTGATGTCCGCAAGAGGCTGGGACTCACGAAGCCGACGGTCATAAGGCTCGTGGGGACGAACGAGGAAGAAGGACGCATGATTCTCCGGGATGCCGGAATACCTTCGCTCGAAACAATGGAGGACGCTGCCTCAAGAGCGGTTGAAGCAGTAAAAGGAGCCATGTAGCATGGCAATACTTGTCGGTTCGGACACCAAGGCGATTGTCCAGGGCATAACTGGCTCCCAAGGGATCTTTCATACCAAGCTGATGGTGGAATACGGAACCAAGATCGTCGGAGGAACCTCCCCCGGCAAGGGCGGAAGCCAAGTGGAAGGAGTTCCGGTCTTCGACACAGTCGAGGAAGCGGTGTCAGAAACTGATGCCAACGCATCAATAATCTTCGTTCCTGCCCCATTTGCGCGTGATGCTGCTCTCGATGCAGTCTATCACGGATTGAATCCGGTCGTATTGATCACGGAGGGTATCCCGATCAGAGATTCAATGGATCTTATGGCTCGCGCGAAAGAGAAAGGATGTGTCATAGTCGGTCCAAACACTCCCGGTATAATCACGCCGGGTGAATGCAAGCTCGGCATAATGCCCTCACACGTCTTCAAGAGAGGAGAAGTTGGTCTAGCTTCCCGGAGCGGAACCCTGACCTACGAGATCGCGGCAAGTCTCAGCAGAGCCGACCTTGGTCAGTCCACGTGTCTCGGTCTCGGCGGCGATCCAATCGTGGGCCTCAGCTTTGTTGACATCTTGGAGATGTTCAGGAAGGATCCGGAGACGAAGTCGGTTGCGCTCGTTGGCGAGATTGGAGGCAACGCTGAGGAACTGGCAGCGCAGTACATCAAAGAGACAAAGTACCCGAAGCCCGTAGCGGCTTATGTTGCAGGCAGAGCCGCGCCTCCAGGAAAGCGCATGGGTCACGCAGGAGCAATAATAATGGGGAGGACCGGTACTGCCGAGTCGAAGCTTGAGGCTCTCAAGGCCGCAGGCGTGAGAGTTGCTCTCAAGCCCGGAGAGATCGCGAAGCTGCTCGCCAAGAAATGACGAAGGCATAGCAAGTGAAACTGGACCGTCTAGGTGACTGGAGGCGGACACACTACTCCAGTGAGGTCTCTGCTGACATGGATGGTCAAGAGGTCACTCTCTTCGGTTGGGTCGAGGATATTCGCGACCTGGGAAACCTCGCGTTTCTAACCCTGCGTGATCGAGAAGGAGTCGTTCAAGTCACAATCGTCAAGAAGAACTCTCCCGCCAATGTTGTAGA
>Ga0315312_1003123_pt1 | contig 10858 bp, 7 predicted proteins | sample TDP7_MG_FD_203629 | JGI IMG/M metagenome (GOLD analysis project Ga0315312, IMG submission 203629) | Freshwater sediment microbial communities from Lake Towuti, South Sulawesi, Indonesia - TDP7 | ecosystem: Environmental > Aquatic > Freshwater > Lake > Sediment | place: Indonesia: South Sulawesi... | reverse complement strand
CCCACTCATAGTTCCTGCCAACTGTTTCCTCCTATCCTTCAGCCTGGGAAAAAGCTGAAACACCCAATCCAGCGTAGCTCGCCTTTCGTTCCATGCCCTACGTGTCTGAGCCCCCACGAGAAGATTATCCAATACGTTCATCTGTGGAAAAATCGCCCTCACTTCAGGTACCAACGCCAGCCCCAAATCGACAATACGAGTTGAGGGAAGATCCTCGATCCTTTCGTTCTTGAGGGTGATGGAGCCAGCGTTTGGGCGAAGCATTCCAATCAGCGTGTTCAGAGTCGTTGTTTTGCCCGCTCCGTTGGATCCGATCAGCGAGACAAATTCCCCTTTATTTAGGCGTATTGAAACGCTCCAGAGTGCTTGAAGTTTGCCGTAAAAGACGTCTAAGCTTCTCACGTCTAGCATTCCAGCGACCTCACAGCATGTATCTTTCTCCGAGGTATGCTTCCACGACTTTCTCGGAGTTAGCGATTTCGCTGGGGTTTCCCTCAGCAATCTTCTCTCCTTCATGCAGGACGATCAGTCGATCCGCCGTTTTCATGATCGCTCTCATCACGTGCTCGACCCAAAGTAAAGTAAGTCCTCTTTCTCTAATCCTGCCAAGTAAGGATATAGTTTCCTCCATTTCAGTAGGGTTTAGGCCAGCCATCACTTCATCGATCAGTAGAAGTCTTGGATTTGTGGCTAGGGCTCTAGCAAGCTCGAGCATTCTCATTTGGTGCGTGGTTAGATTTTTGGCCAATATGTCCTTTATTTGGTGGAGCCCAACTTCTTCGAGGCTACGGATCGCGATGTCCTGACTGCCACGGGAGCCAACGATCACGTTCTGAAGAACAGTTAGCCTCGGAAAGGGTCGAGGAATCTGAAAAGTTCTTGCTATTCCAATTCTGCAGACTTCGTAGTTCTTTAGGCCGCTGATGTCTTTGCCTTCGAAGATTACTTTTCCAGCGGTGGGTGGATAGAAACCCGTGACACAGTTTATCAGCGTCGTTTTTCCTGACCCATTTGGCCCTATCAAGCCGAGAATTTCGCCCTTGCTGAGTTGCAAGTTAACTCCTTTAAGAGCAATAAGGCCGCCAAAACGTTTTGTCAATTCTTGGCACTCTGCCAACGGCATCGCTATCTCTCACTCATCAGCTTTGTTATGTTCTTCAGCTAACCAGCTTGCCCGAACAATCCTGTGGGCTTCAATAATAGGGTAAGTAGGAGCACTGCATACATGGCTACATCCGCGTAGGCCGGCGACAAGTAGCCGGCTATGAAGCTGTGAGTGAGCCCCACTATCAACGCGCCAACAAATGCACCTTTCATCGACCCCAGTCCTCCTAAGACCATTATGACAAAGCTTACGACAAGAGGGGTCCAACCGATGTTCGGCCAAACCCCGTATACGGGTGTCAGTAGTGCGCCTGAAAGACCGGCCAAGGCTGCGCCAGTCCCATACGCGAAGAAGCATACACGCCCGACGCTTATCCCACTAATGATTGCTCCTGCTCGGTTCTGGGCAACCGCCCTCCACGCCCTTCCAGTTCGCGTGGTCATGATAAAGTAGTAGAGGAAGAGCAAACATGCAAAAGAGACCGCCATAGCGACCACTCTGTTCAGGCTTAAAGTTACCTGCAAGATCTCCAAGCTTCCCGGGATAAATGGGGGCGATGAACGGACAAACGGCCCGAAGACCTCTTTGGCTAGGTTTTGAAGTAGAACCGAGATAGACATGGTTCCGAGCATTGCGTACTCGAACGGCCTAGCCATCACCTTGGTATAGGTGTCCCTAATCAGCAGCCTTTCAACGGCAAAGCCCACAAGTAATCCAGCAAGCATAGCAAACGGTAAACTGATGATGGGTGGAATGCCGAGTGCGAGGGTTGAGAAGAGCAAGGCGTACCCACCGATCATGTAGTATTCTCCGTGGGCGAAGTTTGAAAGTCTCATGACGCCGTAGATTAGGGTTAGTCCTGTACTCATAAGAGCGTAAATTAGTCCTAACACTACGCCAGTCAGAATAAAGTCAAAAAAAAGTGGGGGAAGCATATGGGTTTCAACCGAGTGGCGGATACAATTGTTTAGCTTTAGACGCTTCCTGTTGGAACTCAGTGAACTCAAACGTATACTGGGTCATTCCAATCCATTGATGCCAGAGCGTACTTGCGGGATCTGTTTCGTTGACGAGGGTGATTCTTCCGGTGGTGCCTTCAATGTCTATGTTCTCAATGTATTTTGCTAGAGTGTCTGGGTTCGTCGACCCTGTCTTCTCGATAGCCTCGCAGAGGATCCTCAGACAGTCCCAGTACCACATAAGGGCAATGAACGGTTCCTTGCCATATTTGGTCCTATAGATACTCATGAACTCCTCGCCTGTTGCTGTCATCTTCATGTTAGGTGAGTAGTAGGTTGGGAACATAGTGCCTACTCCGCCTTCTCCCATCATCTCCCAGAACGACTTCGGATCCCATGTGGGGCAGTCGTTTCCAAAGTATATTTTAGTACCCGCCTTTGTCAATCCCATTTCCACGGCTTGCTTGCCTGAAACGAATGCATGGGGTACATTCAAATGGATGACGAGCGCATCTGGCGTGGGAGTAATCCCTTTTACCCTGCTAAGCTCTGCACTATAATCCGCTTTGCCCATCGCTGCGGGTATGAAATCAAACTTTGCCTCAGGATACTTTTTCTCACACCAGTACTTTAGAGAATCCCTCTGTCCGAAACCGTATGGAGACTCCTCCACTAATACAGCCAGATTCTTCCATCCCACGGACTTGAAGAAATCCACGGACTGGCCTGCGATCAGTGAGTTGTAGACGCCTATCCTGAACACGTACTTGTAGTGGTTCTTAGTGATATCGTCCGCCCAGCTATAGGTAAAAAGCGTGATCACCGGGTTTGCGTCCGTGGCTCCAGCAAGTGGAAGCGCGACAAGGCTTTCCCATGGACCTACCAAACCAGCTATCTTGTCCTTAGTGACCATTCTCTGAAGATGCGATATGGCCACAGATGAGTCCAACGTTTGGTCTGCTTGAACAATCTCGAGTTTTTTGCCCAGAACGCCTCCTTTCTCATTCTTCCATTCAACGAAAAGCTGTGCGGTTTCAAGTATCAGCTTTCCCGAGACGTAGTCTCCTGGGGGCGAAAGAGGAGTTATGACCCCGATCTTTATTGTTTCCGGAGCTTTAGTCAGCGTCATATAGGCGTAGCCAGCAGCCGCCACGACAGCTACCGCAACAACAGCTCCGCCAGCGTACTTCAAGTAGGAACGTCGAGTCACTTTCTCTTCAGTCTTCTTCTGCGTCAAAATGTTAAGACCTCCATTTTTGAGCGTATATGTCTCTTCCCGGAAGCTATTAAACGGTTTCGGTGTGCTGCGAAGAAAAATTTCTCTATCTGAAGAACGCAACTGCACTGTATTTCCAGCGCGACATTTTATTCATTATGCGCTTTCACTAGCAAAACCAGATAGTGACAGGAAATGGAATTCCTGAATTCCAATATTTGAAGGGCTATTCCTTCCTACTAACACACATATAGAAAAATGCTTATCTCGGATAGCAATCACTGAAAATCGTCAAGGCATGAGAGGTTGATGAAGTGGGTAAACCAGTTTTGAGAGAAGTTGAGGCGCTAGAGATAAAGAATCTAATGGATAACTTCACAGAGATATTGATGGCGAGCTCTGAAAGTGTCAAGCGAGCACCGTTTGGCAAGAATCAGGAGATGAGGCCTGTACCCCTTGCTGAACATGGATTCTCAGTCATGGTCAAGGTCTCAGGTGAGGATTCGGAACATACAATATTGGTGGATACTGGTGTTACTCCAGGTGGTGTTCTAGTAAACGTTGATCGCATGGAGATAGATCTGAATCCGATAGAGGCCGTTGTCATCACTCACGGCCATGTGGATCATACTGCAGGTTTGGTAAACATTCTGAGAAGGCTCTCGAAGAAGGATTTGCCGGTCATCGTTCACCCAGAAGCTTTCGCCAAGCGTTGGGTAGTCTCTCCAGATGGTAATAAAGTGCGTCTCCCAGCATTAACTAGGCAATCTATACTTGACGCGGGAGCTAAGCTTGTTGAGACTGCTGAACCCCTACTCATAGCTGAAGGAACTATGCTTGTCTCAGGCGAGATCCCTAGAGTCACGGATTTTGAGAAAGGCCTCTCTATATCTTATACTGAGGTGGAAGGTAGACTCGAAAAGGATCCCTTGATCAAGGATGATATGGCTTTAGCCTTCAAGGTGAAAGGGAAGGGTCTGGTAGTGATCTCGGGATGCGCCCACTCTGGGATAATAAATACTGTCAGATACTTGAAAGATTTGACTGACACAAAGGTATACGCAGTTATGGGCGGCTTCCATCTAACAGGGAAAGATTTTGAACCCATAATAGATAGAACCATTGCTGAACTGAAAAAGTTCGACCCCGCTGTGGTTGTTCCTTGCCACTGCACCGGATGGAAAGCAATCAATAGAATATACCAAGAAATGCCTGAACGCTACATCCACAACGCTGTAGGAACCACATACATCTTCTAGAATGTAGCGGTTCCAAACATCTGAATCTCACGTGTTTTTGAATCTTGAGGCTTTCTTCTATCGTAGGCCCGCCATAATTTTCGCCTAGGTTCCTACTCTGCAGGAGAACTGTAGTCGAACTCAATTTCGAAACTGGTCAAGCACTGGTTAGGCCGACTCATGCGGGGCTTATACCCACTAAGATTCAAACCAATATTTCTTGACTTCCGAGGCCCGATCCGAGTTTTGAGTAGAATCGAAACAGACATTGTTCCGGTCGCCCCATACTCGTACGGCCTAGCTATCACCTTTGTATGAAAATCCCTAATCGATAATCCTGTTGACACGTATAATAAGAGTCGCTGACCTCGAATAGCAATCGTTAAAAGTTGTCAGAGCATAGAAGCTCCCGTGGCTTGAAATGTGGAGATTCGAAAAGGAACAGAAGCAATTTGAAATCGGGAAAGTTAAGATAGGGGGCTTTCCCGGTGAACGCCCTACTGTTCTAATAGGTTCCATTTTCTATCACAAACAGAAAATCCTTAAGGATGAAACGAAAGGTGAATTTGACCGTGAAAAAGCTGAACAGCTCATCAAGAAGCAAGAAGAGTTTTCAGATAAAACTGGAAACCCACATATGATTGATGTCGTCGGATCCACCGCTGAAGCCATGAGAAAATTCCTCGACTTCGTATCCGGTGTCACCGATATCCCGATCTTGCTGGATGGCGTGTCAGCAGGCGTGAGGATAGCAGGATTGGACTATGTAAATGAATGTGGCTTAAAGAACCCAATCATCTACAATAGCATCCTACCCGAATACAGGAAGGAAGAGATCGACAAGATTAGAGAGGTTGGAACAAAGAGCGCCGTTCTCCTCGCCTTCACCACAAAGGAATTCACTTCAGAAGGGCGGATCAAGGCGATTAGAGAGCTATTGCCCGTAGTTTACGGCGCTGGGATAGAAAATCTTCTGGTCGATACAGCCGTCATAGATATACCTACTCTTGGCATGGCTTGCAGAGCTATCTATGAACTGAAAAAGGAATTCGGTTTGCCTCTGGGTGCAGGTGCTCACAACGCTATTGGGACGTGGAGGGGTTTAAAGACGAAGATGGGGCCTCAAGCAACTGATCCAAGTATGGCTGTGGCATGCGCAATTACAGTAGCTGCCGGTGCAGACTTTGTTCTCTACGGTCCAATAGAACACGCGGATTACATGTTTCCGACTATAGCTCTGGTTGATGCTGCTTACGCTCAGTTGGCCATGGAGAGAAGGAAGTTCCCCGACAAAACGCATCCGATCTTCAAGATCGCTTAGACACCACCGTAAGAACTGTGGCTGCATCAATGGATCCTGTTTTCATTGGGTTACTACATGAATGTCTTGAGCCTGCCTCCATTTATGAAGCGTGACTGAATGCCTCCTCTTGGATTGACCATGTGCTTCGACTAAGTCTTTATCGCTAGGGCCCTCTTGGCCACATTTACGGCTTCAACTGCGTTTTCGCCATAACCGTCAGCACCTATCTCCCTGACCCACTCCTCCGTGACAGGTGCGCCTCCAAAAATCAACTTCACCTTATCCCGTAAGCCAGCGGAAACGATCGCTTTCACTATCTCGTGTTGCACTGGCAAAGTAGTGCTGAGAAGCGCTGAAGCTGCAACTATGTCTGCGTCAATCTCCCTTGCCTTATTGACAAATTCTTCAACAGGAACATCTTTTCCAAGATCGTACACCTCGAAGCCACTCGCGAACAACAGCGCCGCGACTATATTCTTGCCTATGTCGTGAATATCGCCAGCAACTGTTCCGATCACAATTCTCCCCAGAGATTCTCTCCTCTCCTTCCTCTTCGAAATTTCCGGCTCCAACAACTCTTTCATAGCCTTCTGGGCAGCCTCAGCAGCAGCCACCAAATGCATCAAGAATAACTCACCATCTTCAAACTTCTTGCCGACGATTCTAAGGCCTTTAGCCAATCCGTCCTCAATGATGCTTACGGGTGCAAATCCTTGACTCAAGGCCTTTCTTGTGGCATCCATAACTTTGTCTGAGTCGAAGCTCATAACAGAGCTAACGAGTTCCTCAAAGACATCTTGCTTAGCCAAAAAACAGTTCACCGGCACGTAGTTATATCTGATTGCGGCTTTAAGCCTTATCCAACTGATGGGAAGACAAGGGTCGAATGTCTCAAGTTGGAAGGGTCTCCAGAAATTTGGTGGGAATAGCTCTGCCTCGCGGGTTTCCAATTGCCTGTAGACCGATTTCTTCCTAGAGGGACCTCCTCGAGACCGACTATCCCTTCATCGGTGAATACCTCTATATATTCGTCCTTGTAAGTTCGCTCGACCATGACTACGAATCAGCTAAGCTACTTCCATCAGCACATTAACAACTATCTACATTGACTGTATCAAATGTCATTAATCATGTTCAGATCGCTAGCCGAATGCCTATGTTTTCCTAAAAATAGTTGAGCCTTCCAAAATTAAGTTGAGGACGCTACTGCCGATGGCGGGATAGGTGAGACGTATGTGATGCTAGCGTAGGGAACTACTGCGATTCTCGCGTTTTTCCCGTGGGTTCTCAAGGATTCTTCAATCGCTTCCCTTGGAGACGAAGCATAGCCCATTCCGATTTCCTTTAACTCGCTTTCGCTCATGCCCTTTGTCAAGACTTTGATCGAAAATCGTTGCTTCATCCATGAGAACTGATATAATATGCATGACTCAAAAGAGGGCACCTCATTTCTCGCTGTCATTTCCAATATTTCTTTCGGTTTTGGAAGGCGAGTTAACCAGTCTCTATAGAATTCCACTTCCTTGCCTATGCCCTCATACAAGCCTCTATGACACGATGATACTAGTATTATAGTTCCCCGCTCCTTGATGACGTTTTCTATGTTCGCAAAAGTTCTTGAAGCGCTCTGGTACAAACTCACCTCGTGCTCCACGTAGCCGGGTCCAGCTATGACGATGTCCGCCCTTTCCGGAACCGTTGTTTTCATCACGTCATTTCCAAATTCGACACCTTGCCTATGGACATTCTGCGGATTGCCCGCAAATGCCTGCATGACTTCTTTTCGTTCATTGAGCGAAACGTTGACTGCGAAATCCAGTTTGGCTATAGTCGCGTAGTCATCTATGTCTTCGCGTACAAAGTTGTTCTCGACTATGCCGCCCATCGCCCCTCTATCTAGACTTTCGAAGTTCTTCGCAAACAATGAGTGGTTCTGTTCGATACTCTTCCTGCTGGAGACTCCCGGCATCACTGTTTTCGCGCCGCCGCACCACCCTGAGAGCATACAAGGCATGATAGTGCCAGTAACGATCTTTAGGTCGGCGTCCCCGAAGAGCTTGTTGACTAGGACTTCTGTACTGAGCTTAGTCTTTCCGAATTCCTTCATGTTTGTTTGATCTTCTGGGTTATGATTCACTACCTTGAGACGTTTCGCGGTCTTCTCACCAATGTTTGTCTCGATTTCTTCTTCTGTGTTTTGCCTATGCATGCCAGTGGCAATTATTATCGTGATGTTCTCATCCTTTACACCGGATTCTTCCAGTTCTCTAAGTACCAAGGGGAGGATCTTGCGGTTTGGCACGGGCCGTGTGCTGTCGGTAACTGCTATAGCCACTTTACTCTCAGGTCGAGCGAGCTCAGACAGTTTCTTGCTACCTGTCGGATTGGCAAGGGCTTTCTTGATCATCTTTAAGTCATTTCTCATCCTTCTCAATTTGGGACTAGCAACGATCAATAGGTTCTTTTTGGGTATGTCGAACTCTATTCTCCGTCCTCCGTAGGGAACTGAAACTTTCATAGAATCATCCAGCACTAAGTATTACATTGCTGCAAAATAAAAAGGGAACTCATCACTTAGACACGGACGTCATGCTGGGCTTTCCGGCTATCACTATGGCGTTAGGCGCTCTCGCATTGAAGAAGGTGAAACGCCATGTCCATGGAATGGCTCACGAGAAATGTCATAAGCTGGCATTAACTACTTATAGAGAGCTAAGCTATTTGCGCTCAAGAGGAATCTGAAGAATGGCCTCTTCAAGAATAGATACTCTGATCACGACTTTGCATTCAGCCAAGCCTGAGATTCGACCTGAGAGAGCTCTCCATGCAACAGAATCGTACAGCGAGACTGAGGGGCTACCTATCGAGATTAGAAGAGCAAAGATGCTGGAGAAGGTGTTGACCGAAGCTCCGGTAAAGATTAGAGAGGATGAACTTATCGTAGGGTGCAAGACCCCTCAACCTATGGGCTCTCCTCTCTATCCCGAAGTCGCCTGTGACTGGATAATCAAAGAGATCGACGCCATTAGGGAGAGGAAAGAAGCACCATTCTTCGTAAGCGAAAGGACGAAGAATCTTCTAGAGAAGAAGATCTTTCAGTACTGGAAGGGTAGACAAGTCTACAACAGGATTATGGAAGCCATCCCGGAGGAAGTGAAAGACACTATTGACGAGGGAGTATTCTTTCACTATTACCTTAACCGCACTATCGGGCACATAACAGTGAACTACGAGAAGGTCATTCGAAATGGCTTGAACCAAGTAAAGCGAGAGATCGAAGAAGAACTTTCGAAGATAGCCTTCGAGCAACGTGAATGCCTAAAGAAGATGAACCTGCTCAAGGCTATGCTCATCGTCTCAGATGCCGCAGTCAAGTTTGCAGGAAGGTACGCCGATGAAGCTCGAAGGCTCGCGAAGGACGAGACGAGGCCGAACAGAAGAGCAGAGTTGTGGAGAATTGCTGAAATATGCGATTATGTGCCAGCGAACCCTGCTAGATCATTCCATGAAGCCCTTCAATCATTCTGGTTTACTCATCTCATTCTAAACCTTGAAACAAACTCATATGCAATCTCGCCGGGCCGATTTGACCAGTACTTGTATCCTTACTATCAGAGAGATCGTGAAGATGGAGGATTATCCAGAGAATATGCCAAAGAGCTGCTCGAATGCCTGTGGGTAAAGTTCAATGAATTGACTGTAGCAAAGGAAGGTGGAACTGCTAAGGCAAGCATCACTTACGCAGACTTTCAGAACTTGAATTTGGGCGGCCAGACGCCAGAAGGACTGGATGCCACAAATGAACTCTCATATCTCTGCCTAGATGTAGCGGCAGAGTTGAAGTTGATCCAGCCCCAACTTTCAGTGTTGATCTCTAGCAAGACACCTCGTGAATTTCTGATGAAGGCTTGCGAGGTCATTCGGATGGGATTTGGGATGCCAGCGGTCTTCAACGACGACGAGAAGACTATGTCAATGCTCGACAAGGGAAAGACCCTTGAAGACGCAAGAATGGGGAGTATCAACGGCTGTGTCGAACCTTGTGTCCAAGGGAAAGAGAATATGGCATCCAGCGGCTACCTAAATCTAGCCAAATGCTTAGAATTGGCGCTTAACAATGGAGTCAATCCTCTCTCTGGAAGGCAAATAGGTCCTAGGACAGGAGATCCGACACGATTCGAGTCGTTCACCGATCTTATGGAGTCTTTCAGGAAACAGGTCAAGCATTTCGTGAATCTTAAGGTCATGTACGACAGCATCGCAAGACGCGTCTACGCTGAATTCTGTCCGGTACCCTTCACATCGATGTTGATGGAGGGATGTATCGAGAAGGGAAGAGACTACCATGATGGAGGGGCCCTCTACAATCTACCGATGATATGTGGGGTTGGCACAGGGACAACAGCTGACTCTCTAGCAGCGATCAAGAAGCTTGTCTTCGAAGACAAGATGGTCAGCATATCTGAACTCATCGAGGCGCTCAGATCGAACTTCAACGGCCATGAAACAGTAAGGCAGATGCTTATGAATAGAGCTCCAAAGTACGGCAACGATGACGACTACGTGGATCTAGTGGCTCACGAGGTTGTCGATCTATTCTGTAATGAATTAAGGCGACATAGAAATTCCGAGGGAGTGCCATACGCAGCCAACATGATCCCGACTACGACACACATCTATTTCGGCGAGCTCACTGGCGCTACTCCAGATGGAAGAAAGGCTAGGGAACCACTCTCAGAAGGAGTGTCTCCTGTGCAAGGCAAAGACGTCAATGGACCAACAGCCGTAGTCAAATCCATCTCGAAGCTCAACCACGTAAAGTGTAGTGGAACATTGCTGAACATGAAGTTTCATCCCTCGGCGCTGACTGGGACGGACGGACTCGAAAAATTCTCGCGGCTGATAAGGACCTACTTTGATTTGGGTGGCCACCATATGCAGTTCAACGTGATTTCCAAGGAGATGTTGAGGGATGCGCAGAAGCATCCTGAGAGGTATCAGAATCTAGTCATCAGGGTCGCTGGTTACAGCGACTAC
>Ga0315312_1003122_pt1 | contig 10858 bp, 10 predicted proteins | sample TDP7_MG_FD_203629 | JGI IMG/M metagenome (GOLD analysis project Ga0315312, IMG submission 203629) | Freshwater sediment microbial communities from Lake Towuti, South Sulawesi, Indonesia - TDP7 | ecosystem: Environmental > Aquatic > Freshwater > Lake > Sediment | place: Indonesia: South Sulawesi... | reverse complement strand
ACGCTCAAGCAAGCGTACTGGTATCCTGTTGGCGACATTTCGCTGCCTAGACCAAGCTGTCCCGAACCTTTCGACGGTTCGCCTAGACGATTGGGCCTTTCGTCGGCCCCATCGTTGGTCTAGTGTCGGCCCCACGGCTCCGGCTATGATTGGTACTAGTTCACTAAAAGATTTGCGTCCTGACGGTGTGCGTATCTGTTGTCAGGTGGACTTTGGCTTTGGTAGAGGCAAGTCTTGTGCTTGCGGTTGAAGGCCACATTGGGGAAGACAAATGTTTAGGATTATAACTGACCTCGACTCACCTACTTCTTGCTCGCGGGGCTGAAGATGACAGATCCGGCGATACTTGACATTGCGGACGAAGTCTTCGATCTCTTCAAGAAGCGAACAGACGGCGCGAACAAGGATATTGAAGATATTCACGTGAACGCCGTACATGATTTTCACTACCAAAAGAAGATCCCTAAAGGCGAGCTATTCGAAGCTTTCAGGCTCCTCGAAAAGGAAGACTTGATTCATCCCTCTTCGGGTTACCCATCAGGAGAACGCTACCGTCTATCATTGAAGGGGCAAAAGACCGATCTAGCAGAGGCCATAGCCGATCGATTGAGAGACAAACGGTCGAAGATGGGCGGAGCGAGATTGTTAGGAAGGATAGCGTACTACCTATTCCCATCCTCTCTTGGAGTGACGGCGATAGTGGTTTTCTGGCTCAGCCCTGCAGGTTTCATCCCTGCTACGAGCCTCACAGCGGTAATTCTTTTTTCACCCATCGTTCTTTCTCTTATGCTTCTTGGTTTTGCGAGTCGCATGCTCTCAATGGAAGATATACTCTTTTTGCGTTGCTTCTCTTCATATGAAGCAATTCGTAAGGGAGATAATGATAGAGCAGAAAGAGTCATGAACAAGGTTGCAAGAGCCTTGCTGAATTCCAAGGAAGGCTTGGCGAAGACTGACTGGAACGTGTTGGAAGAAGAAGTCTATCCAGTATTCTCGAATTTGGGCAAGGAGATCCAAGGAAGACTTCTGCAAGCAATCCACTCGAAGAAAGCGGACACTAAACTCGCAACTGTGAAATTGGCAAAACTGTTTGCTTACCCTTCCTTAGGCCGATTCAAAGGAATAATATCCATCCTAGACGTCTTCGACAAACAGGAATACAAGGTTCCAAGTCGATGGGAGAAGCTGCTAACACATCTCAGGGTACATACGCCATTACGTATGTCCATTCAGGTGGCAGTCGTATTCGCACTGGCGGCATCTCTATACTTTGCATTCCATCTATTCAGTTCGATTTTCACTGGCGTTCCGTTCAACCTAGATGTTTGTATCCGCGACATGTTTCCCTACAACTTTGCTATTTTCTTGGCAGTTTCGGCAGCGATCGTTTTTGGCTTGCGAGGGCGGTAGCGACCCGCCGCTTGTCACCGCTTGCGAAATTTGATTGCGGGGCTGCGGCTTTGGCGACGGCCGGAGCAATGGGAATAGCCTTTGTTTTTCGAAGGTGGCTGCGCCGCCCTGAACCTCAAAAGGGCGGCACCTGCTCCGCGTAAATTCTCGCCGCCGCGGTCCGCGACTTAAGGTCGACCAAATAAGTGTTCAGCCCTTGACTGCTTTGACTCTAGCCGAAAAATCTAAAGTGACGACATCTTGATACAGTCGATCACCACGTCTATCCGTCGTGGTGTAAAATCTGAGGCTCGTGACTTCGCTGAGATGTTCTTCAAATGGTTCCAGAGCGACCGCGATGTGAAACGCAACTACGACAAATACACAGTTCGCAGCAGCTATGCAGATGGTGAGTGGACCAATGTCATAGGCATCTTTCTCTCTCATCTCGCTGAGGAGATGGGTTATTTTCAGGAATGGGAGGCTCCCAACGACTTTGTATGGTTTAGAGACAAGAGTCCAGTCCCAACGGTTGCTATCGAGCACGAAAACGAGGAGTCGAGTGTAGAGAATGAGATCCCAAAGCTACTAAGAACGTCTTCGTTGCTGAAGGTGCTGATTACCTACGCCAATCCTCCAAGACTAGGAGATGTTCAGAAGAAGGTTCTAGAATGGCTCAAGCGGACTTCCCGCGAAGAAGGGCAACGACTCGGCGAATTTTTACTGCTTGTAGGCGACATAGGCGAGGAAAAGGAGGGACCTCTGGAATGGAGGGGTTTCGTCTATGGCCCAGATAAGGCCTCCGAATTCAAAGCCACCACTGACTTTTACAAGAAGGAATTCAAAGGACCCACTTGGCTCGACAATCCCTCAGAAGCCACGTCACGATAACTTAACAGAACCGGCGCCACTCGGGACTATTGTAACACCTTTCCTCTGTACAAGGAACTCACGAACTATTCCAGTCTGGCATTGGATAGTTCGAGCCAGACCAGATATTCCCGAACTATCCGGCGTATAGTTCGCCAGAATGGCGGATTACAGTTCAACCGGATCGTTCGTCTAGACGACGGGCCCATACCGCCGGCCATACTTGCATGTCTACTGGCTTAAGCGTTGCGCAGCTTGGGGGCATGACTTAACTGACTGGTGCTTTTTGAGTGTGGCTGATATCGGTTTGATATAAACCCGCAAGCCAAGACTCCTTCTCTGAGCGAAGAATCAATCACTGAACGGTACCTGTATCCGACTTCTTACCTATTGTAAGGTATCCTGCCTTGCGTCTCCGGAGCTTTGGCGGACTGTGATTGTAACTGGCTTGGATTCGCTTGGCATGTATACGGCGCCCCTTGGTCGTAGCCGTGAAAAATATATGCCCGATAATATGCCGAAGAGAGCTATGCCTCCCGTATACAGATATCCCTTTTCGACACCCCAAGTACCGCCCAAGTAAGTCACGAATAAGACCAGCACGACAATAGCTGCTATTGCGATCCAATCCACTGGCCCGAAATATCTGCTTAGTCTACCGAGGAAAGTCGGAGCGCGAATACGCTCAACCCTCGGCAAGGCAAAGGCAACTTGGTTGAAACTACTCAAAATACCGAGATGAGGATTAGCGAGATACGATGCCAGCCACTCTAACGCTTCAAGCGCGACTGCAAGTTTGGTTGTTTCGCCCCCCTCCAGAAACGGCAGAAGATGTTGCTCAAGTCCTTGCCTGAATATTCTCAGGGGTTCGCCTAAGGTGTTGGCCACCAATCTTAGCCGGCCAAGAGACCAGCTCTCCGGGTACTGCTCCATCCTTTCAACGATTTCCCTCATACTATGAGATGCTCGGAGATAAACCTCCTTTTCATCTTGATGTTTGGAATAGTATTTGATATCTTTGAGTATGTCGTAGACTCGCAGAAACAATCTGTCCTCTGGCGAAGGAACGCCATGTTTGCGGCCCGCGGTATTCCATATTCGAGCTGCCGCAAGTAGCCCTCCGACCATAATAGCCATGCTAACGGAGCCGCCAATTGTAGGTATAGATGACGACGGCGGCGGTGCCATAGGAATGCCGAGCTTTTCTCCTAAAGGCAATGAGAGGACCCCGCAAGCAAAGGATATCGCGAAGACCATCCGCCCGAGTCTACCCGCTTTCTCATAAGCAAGGACCCTTTTCTCTATCACACGATGCGTGACCTCTAGCTCATCTTCGCTGAGCAAAGACAATGCCGTTCCCCAAGCATTGATTCTTAACGCACAACTATTTAGCGTTGTGCCACTCAAATGGAATCGCGGATATCCAACAGATGAAGGTTGACGGCAGAACGGATCCTGCTGAAGAAGTTGTAGGTCTCCGGCTTCAGCAACAAGGTTTTTTTGTCATGGACGGGGTCAGGGCGGGACACAATGGAAAGGAAATTGATTTTCTCGCAATAAAGCCATCCGGGCAGAAAGTGCAAGCGGAGGTTTCAGCGTCGGTGTTTCCGTTACGTCCGATTGGACCTTAGTACGGCCGGCCGTAGCCGGCCCATTGCGACAAGCGTTTCAATAGCCACCGTGAAGGTTCCGTCGCATCCAACTACAGAAGTTGTCTACGGCTGTTGCCAGTTTTTCAAATTCTGCAGTACCCCTTGTATGCATTCCTGCGACGATCAAACATCCCCACGCGTGAGGAATGGCCGCAATAGGATAGACTTCACCAAAGTCAGGACGACATGTTCGAAGTAGCGGCATGAACTCCTTCTCACCCTTTCTTAGTGCACGAAACTCGTGAATCTCAGTACTTCCGCCGACATCCGCGAGATCTCCAGCTATTATCTTGTCTTCTTCATCTTGATAGGTTTCTAGCTCATTTACTCCAGAGAGCTTCGGGGTATCGCTGGTGGTCATGACGCCAAACTCTCGCCATAGTAGGCTTCCAGCGAAAGAAAGAATAGGCAAGAATCGATCCACAACCATCTTGTTCTCTACGACCTCGACCTCCGGGACTAGTATTGCCGTGTCCACAACGGGTTCTTTCTCGCCTTCGACAACATCCCAAGCCCAGAAGAATGGAAAACCAGCAATGTTGACCAGCACACCCCCATCCGCCACATAGTTCCTCAGAATGTTGAAAGCGAGCCGCCTTCGTGGATCTTTCTCGGGGTAGAGTTCCCCAAAGGGATTGATAATCAAAGAGAATTGATTGCCAACTCTTGATATTGGGATTCTCTCGATGCTGTACTTATCATTGGCCTGTTCATCTATCTGCGAAAAGCGTTTCTCCCAATCGTCAATCCTGAATTCCGTGAAACCATACTCAATGCATGGCCTTTCTGAAGTGTCGGATTCATCTACACGGCCGTCCAATATCCCCATCCTAATCGGAGGCTGAAACTTTGCTTTGATTTCAACGCTGATCAGGAACTTGCAGATTTCCAGCGCGTCGGCCCTCAACGGTGCTATATCTCGTTGCGTGACTATCTGTGCTGGGTGAACCTTCGCCTTCTGATTGCCATACCTGACCAGTAGGCGCGCTCTTTGTGCCATTCCAACCCAACGACTAGAGATCCACGCCGCCCGTGAAAGCTGTCCCCTGTAATCATGCAATCTTCCTGAAGCGCGTATCAAAGCGTCGCTTACGTCGTGACGCGGGTCGTATTTCTCACTCAAGAACTCGCATATCGCTTTCGTTGCAAACTCTACCGAGTCGGTAAAGGATTGAGCGCATTCTGGATACCTAAACTGCTTGAAATACGCTTCTGCTTCTCTCCAACAAAGCTTAGCCCTACCGGAGTACCATAAGGCGAAATCCATAACGCTCACACTAATACCTCACTAATCATTTCTGATGCTACTAATCTACATTGTTTTGCAAGGGTACACCTGTTTTTCCCGTAATCTTTCACGGCAGGGTAGGTTTCTGATGCTGCCACGGGTCGAACACGACCGCGCAGGAGTGTTGATCCGGCGCCTGCGTTGGCGGTATCGTTAGCTTTGCTTGGGAAGAGAAAGCGAGGATCACTCGAAGAGTTCAATCTAATCCCTTCCCTTCATCATTGCCAAAACGCATCAAGCAACGAGTAGAATCAGAGGACCCGGGTATCAACAAGGATACTTCAGCTGCCTCAAATGCATCCCATACATTAATGGGACAGAATGCGTCAAAGTCATTTGGTGGGTAGCTTGGCTCTCTGGGAAAAGGTGCCAGATATTGTTGAGAGGCTGCTTTACATTGGGGCAGGAGCTCTAGCGGGTCTTGGTGGATCATGGCTTCTTCAGAAGAAGGCATTCAAGAAGCAAAGGCTTGACCGCGCTAGAGAGAAGGTATACGGTCCTCTCTTCTGGGAGCTTGGAAGGATGCGCCAACAGGTCAGCGATTTGGAATTCAATCCGAGCCGTCAGGTGGCGGATAGGATAAGACATCAAGAGCATTTGGAGTGGATGATAGAGTCGAAGGAATTGCGTCTAGAGATCGCAGAACTTTACGACGGGCACATACACGGGTACAGGGACGTCATCCACAATCTCATCAAGAAGATCCACGAGAAACTCACGACCCACCTACTGGAGCAGGTCAGATCAACCTTGCCACAAATCCAGACAGGATGGTCTCCAGAAAAATTAGCATCCATACAGAGGATGTTGGACGAACGGATGCGTGATGTTGAGCCACATGTGCGCAACCTTGTCAACGGATTGGCGTGGCCAGTATTACGCGCGAGGCTTCCAGATCAGGAAGACACTCTCAGAAGAAGATCGTACTATCAGAACCTCCTTGCCTTGGCGCCTAAACTCACATGGTCCAATTTCGATGACTATCTTGCCGAAGCGACAAAAATGTATGACTCCGAGAGAGCGAAAGCTGAAGAAGCCAAGAAGAACCTCCAGAATAGGATCGAGAAGATCCAACGCGAATTCGAGAAGTTGCTTAAACCAGACTAGCACACACGGGTCCGGCGTGAGTTGAACCCCTTCGCGCCCGATGGCAATTGAAGCATTAGCAGGAAACCATGCGTGGAGATTGGATGAGTCATCCAAACGTCATATTCAACGATGCGATGGTCGATCTTCTTGGAAAGTCGCAGTATTTCAAGATATTTACTCGACGCCGAATGAGCTGCGAGAAATGGGTGCAAGCTGAAGTCTTGTTGAGGTTAGATAAGCTGGAGGAGCGCGGGGCGATTGCAGGCTATGAGGCTGAGAAACAGTATCCCGCAGGAAAAGGGGAACGCTGCGACATGTATTTTGAAACCGGCGGCTCTGGGCACTGGGTCGAACTACAGGCTGTCGTGACCAACTATTGTGGTATTTCAGGGATCAATATCACCGATCGCATCAAACATGTCAAAGAAGATGTAGAAAGGCTGCGTGGGTTCGTCAAGAGCCCAGATCGCAGATACGTGCTTTTCCCCGCATATCCTTTTTCTGCCGACGGATCCGACGATGCGAGTTGGAAAGCGCATCATCTTGGTACCTTGATGGCTTTGAACCTAGCTAACATGCGTATGTGGGAATTCAACATAGAGCTAAATGCAGTCGGAAGGTTCTATCTGCTCGAACTCTAGCTCCTGCTTGATTTGTGGGCATGCAGACTGAAAGCGCTGGTGAAGGAAGACAACCTTCGCTGCAAATGCAAAGTTATAACCGATCGTTACTAGGATATTGATTGCGCTCGGGTGAGCGTAGCTTGAACAAGCCCAATCTACGCTGGGCTGCCTTGTTGGAAAGGGTCATACGCGCAGGGATTGCTCGATCTCTTCGCTATTTTGCAGAGCTCCTTTTCACTGAGGCTTGGCTTCTTCTTTCTCAAGATTTCTTTGAATGACTCTGCAAGTCTGTGAGGCAAGCCCACCCACCATTCGGCGATTTGGACAATCGGACATCTGTCTCCAAGTAGACGCGGCCAATGACGGTCTTGACATTCGGATTGAACCGGACACCTACCGCAATCGACCGTTTTCTTTCTTTCACTCATGGTATAAGCCACGACCACTAGGCCGGGAGAGGCCGAACTCTGCGGAATTCCTGATCTTTGACAACAGTCCTGTTAGAGCATACGTCACCGAGTTGTCGTTTGAAAGATAGAAGTCCTGCATTAACCTGTGAATCCGGTCGAGTATCAGATGCTGCTCGTGGCTGCAGAAGCGTCTGATGCGGTTCATTCCTTAGCCTCCTCCTGTTCCTCGATTCCATGAACCGCCGCCAGATGATCCTGCAGTAACTCGCGGCTTGAGTAGTAGCCTAGACCGGGGCCGCAAAGATTACATTTGAAGGGCTTCGGAGCCTCTTTGCCCTTCTTTTCCATTAAGGCAACCTTGCCCGTATGATCTAGCAGATCGGGGCCGGGAGGGCCGGGAGGGCCAGCACATGGGAGTGACCCCCTATCTAGCCCTGTTTGTGTTTCAGGAGTAATACCCGGTACGGGGGGTCTCTCCACTGTGCTGGCCGTGCTGGCCCTGCTGGCCCCAGTGGCCGTGATAGCCTCAAGGTCTTCTGGGCTGATTGAAACGAACAACTGGTCGTAAAGGACTTTCAGTTTCTCCTCATCATATTTGAAGCCACGAATCGATGCATCTTTCTCCTTATGTCTTAGTCGTTGAAGGCCCAAAGTAGCGAGGATTTTGCCTGCCCGTGTGGTCGTAAGCGACCAATCTGGATGCTTGTATTTCTCGTTATAGGCTTCAGTTATCTTCGCAGTCGGGATGAGTCCTAGTCTTTCAATCTCCTTGGCTTCCAAAGGCTTATCCAGCAACTCTTTGATGACGCCGAGAAGCTGCGCCTCCAATGTGTCGGCTATACGCTCGACTCGTTCTTTGACTTCTTTCAGAGCAACCTGCAAAACCCTCGATGAGTATTGAGGCGGCGTCGCCCGGAGCAGAGTCTCCGTTAGCTCAACCATCCTGCCGTCCATCAATGCCTCGTCTCTCTTAGGAATGGCTGGCTCGAATACGGGGCCGTGCTCTGCGTAGTATCGAAGCTGTGCGCGAAGTGTTTTCGCTCTCTCTTTGTCTATCTTGCGATTCTTCGGTTTACCTTTCGGCAGCACGATCTCGAAGGCTCTATCGACGATGGTGTCGAGAACGTCTTTTCTACTTGCTACGGCTTTGAATCCGAACACGTCTCTCGCGACTGGCCGTCTGACGGAGATCTTCTTTCCGCCGGGACTCTCCTCCACAACCTCCTCGACCACAATCATCTTCTGTCCACGTCTCTGCCCCGCGGTGAATAGGGCGGTCAGTTCGTCTGGGTCTGTTGCTTTGAGAGTGATTTCAGCTTCATCGAGGAGGAACGTTATCTCTCCTGCTTCCATCAGCCGCATTCCTGCAGCTCTCGTCGCATACGACGCTATGATTGCCTTACAGCAGAGTTCATACAGCAACTCAATGAGCCGAGTCTTGCCATGTCCTTTCGGAGAAATAATCACGAGATAACAGACTTCGTTTAGATGGACGATCTTCCATGTAGCTTGAACCCAGCTTGCCACGAGATAATACATATCTTCGTTTCCGAAAAGAACATGATCTTTCAAGAAAGAGACAACAGAGCAGTAGAGCGACTCCTCGGACTCGTAAGGCGTTGGCTCTGGAAGCTCAGCCGCTATTTCCTCAATGATCTTCGCCATGTCAACCGTTGCGGCTCTTTTTCGGAACTCCTCATATTCAAGGCACGCAAGGTCCGTTGGAAGAACGAGATCATGCCCAGCAGAGGCCTTGGAGCATTTTCGAGAGCGGAAGAAGAGGCAGGTTGAGCATTTTCGTTTAGGTGGCTCAGGTAGAACCATAAACAAATAGCGTCTCAGATAGCCTACTCGGAAATCCTCATTTGTCTCTCTTTTCTTCTTGTGTCCTTGCACGGTTTAGCCTCCGTGCCCGGTTGAGGCACGCATCGTTTCCGTTGTGCCCCATGCTACATAATGGGTGTAGTATAGAATCTTATAAATACTACGCCGGGCATGTAGTAATGCTACACAGGACATGGAGCAAACGCACGATGGATCGAATATCCGCGGCGATTCTTGAACAGTTGCCTAGCTCCGAGACGGAAGCCATCGGTTTCAATGAGTTGTTACGGAGGCTGGAAAAAAGGAGGGTGACCAATAGTCCTACAACCTTGGCTAACCATCTCCGCACACTGCAACGGAATGGATTGGTCAGGAGAGAAGTGGTACGGCGGAACCCCCCTAAGCTAGTCAAACTCCACAAGGATCCTACAGCGATAGCCGCCCTTGAGACAACATCTAAATTGAAGGAGCAAATTGAGAAAACCATGAAGCAGAACAGTATGCTGATGACGGAGCTGGCAACCGAGCCGTTGAAGACTATTCAACCATCACTTGTATCGTTGGCTGACTCCCTTCAGAGTATGAGGCCCATGATACAGACTGAAACCTTGGCTGAGCTCTGTGGATCTCTCAGAAAGCTCCAACGGCAGATGCTTGAGATGAGCGTCAAAATAGCATCAATCACTTCTGCCGTCATGAAATTGGAAAAGGCAGTCAATGAAGGCAGGTTATCCACTTTAGTCGTTCGAGAGCTTCTCTGGAACATAGCCGAAAGAATGAAACAGGCAAAGCCCTCACGCTAGACAGGATTAGAACCGTATCGCTTTTTTAATGGGGAGGCGCTATCTCTCGCGAGTTCTGTCGGAATGTGGACGAAGAACCGGCCATAGTAGGCTATTGTTGCAGGCTTGGTGGCTGATGTGCAGTCGATTATGGTTATCTGTTCCTTCATGAGGCCGATATCAGTAGTCTTACTGAGTTGCTATAGTGGCTTCAAGTTCGGCCACGAGGATCTCATATAGCTGTGGTAGCCATTGATCGATCTCCAAATCTGACAGGCCCAGAAGGCGTAGAATCGTCCGGTCGAGTTCCACTCTGCCTGTGAAGCGGGTCTTAAGCTGCTCTAGAATGCTCGGAAACTCTAACTTCCGGATCTTCTTGAAGAGGCTCGCAAGCCGTTTCTTTTCGCTTCTGCTAAGTCGGGTGTGGTCTAGTGCGTGGAATAGTACAAAGTCACTGGCTTTGATATGAGTGTATCTTCGGGTTGTTTCTTGCTTGAGTAAGTAGAAATCCAACAGGTAGACTATGGAGTTGACCGACAAGCACAGCAGTTTTGCCAACGCCTTGTCCTTGACTGTCAGGAGAAACATCGTGTTGTTGGGAACAAACTGACGATCGCAGTAGAAGCCAAGCAGACACGTATTCACCGAGTAGGGATCGAAGCGCTCAGGAAGCGCAAGAAGCGTCTCCTTTCCCCGAACGTCTTGCCGGACCACGCCCCATCTGAAGCCTTTCTTGTCTTTGTATTTAGAGAAACTCATGAGTTGATCAAAGCCCTCAAACTCGTCTAGCGCCAGATAGTCGTATTTCCGTCCGATGTCCAGAGTGTTGACTCCCGTGTTTGTGCGTACAGCTGGTATCGTCTTTGATTTCGGGATTCTAAATCTGAAATCGGAGTCTTTAACTATGACATTTAGAAAGCGTGGAGTTACT
>Ga0315312_1003121_pt1 | contig 10858 bp, 15 predicted proteins | sample TDP7_MG_FD_203629 | JGI IMG/M metagenome (GOLD analysis project Ga0315312, IMG submission 203629) | Freshwater sediment microbial communities from Lake Towuti, South Sulawesi, Indonesia - TDP7 | ecosystem: Environmental > Aquatic > Freshwater > Lake > Sediment | place: Indonesia: South Sulawesi... | reverse complement strand
GTTCTTTTATTGAGTCTACCGTAGGAGTCTTTGATGGCGCTCTCAATTTTGCGCGACACAGGGGTTGTTTCAATGAGCTTTCGCACCTTTTTAGAGGCTTCTTCATACTGCTTGGGATCGTTCACGTCAGTAACCGTTTCTTCAATGAATTTGTATATTTTCTCGGCAATCCCCGTTTCTGTAATAAATTTCTTATAGGCATAGGCGGTGACCGCAAACCCAGGCGGAACAGGTATCCCTGCGTTAAGCATCTCACCTAGGTTCGCGTTTTTGCCCCCCACTAGGGGGATATCCTTCTTGGTTAAGTCCTCAAACCAGAGGACAAGCTCCCCTCTAGAGGATGGATTTCTTTCTTTTCGGAAAGCTCGCAACATAGTTCACCTCACTCTAATCTACAATTCTTTCGATGACTATCCGGCAAGGCACGGGTAGCTTATCCTCTCCCCGCTTCATGGCCTCTTTAGCGGCTTCGAGACCATTCTGGTTCACGTTGATCATGATGATAGGTTGGTTCGGTTTCACTCTGGCGGCGGTTCCTACGGGTTTGCCGAAGGCCCTTCTCATCCCGTCTTGGAGTCGGTCTGCGTGGGGCCCAAAGATCATCTTGTTTTCTCGAAGCACGGCATGCGGGTAGGGCAAGATTCGTAAACAGTACTCCGTTCCCAATTTACCTGAAAGAACTCTGTTGGATGCAACACGTGCCGCCTCTAACGCGTTATGACGAATCTGCGCCTCCTTTCCGGCGACAAGAAAAACTTGATACTCAAATTTACCTGCAGGATCGCCCATAGTAAATTTGGTGATCTTCGGTGGAGGAGAGCCTCGAATATATTCCTTTCTAGTATAAGGCTGACCCTTCACCTGTCGATAGTTGCGTGCCCTCATGGCTTCCCCATCCCTCAGCATAGGAGAGATGGCAATATTTAAAGTGTTTGTTGGAGCATCGATTTGAAATGGGTAACCGTGCTATCCACTATAGTCTCGAATGCCGTTTCTCTCTATACTGAGGTAACAATATACAGGGCGCTTGCGCTTCGGGTGTTTTTCCATGACGACCTTTATTACGCGCGTTTGACTGGTGTGCTTTAGATCGAGAACGATGTCTGACCAGAACTTGAGAACTCGCGTGGCCACGGGCTCTATGCTAACCCGCTCCTGTACAAGAACACTTCGAACTTGGCTAGTGAGGAGGGTGGCTACCTTGTGGGTCTTGGCGATCTGTGCTAGGCAAGCAACCTGCCTATTCAACTCACGATTTAAAGTAAAGGTTTCTTTGGGGCCTCCCAGCTCAGCACGGTATAGCGACGTGACGGTATCCACGATCAGAAGTCCAACCCTTCTGGTTATGTATTCGTCAAGATGATCTATTGCAAAGGCTTGCTCTTGAAAGGTGGTCGGCTTCGCCAAAACTATCTGGGGAGAAACGTCCTCAAAGTCATGGTAGGCTATCTGTGACAGCCGCCTTGGAGAAAAGGTGCCGTCCGAGTCTACAAAAATCGCCTTGTAGCCCTCTCTGGCGACGTTAACAGCGCATTGAATGGCGAGAGAAGTTTTACCCGTTTCTGCCTCTCCGTAAATGAGGGAAACGCCATCCGTAGGTAGACCTCCTCCCAACACCTTATCCAGCGAACCACAACCCGTAGGAACCACACGCGGCAAGAGCCCCACATTAAAGCGAATATAAACCCAAAGTTAATAATTTTCTGTTTGTTCTTTTGCCAATTTTTAGAGTAACCTTTATATTTGGGAATAAACAAGTACTAGTAGTAGAGGTAGGTAGTAGTAAATAGGAGGAGGTGGAAACCATGATAGGAAAACACGATGAATTTGAATCTGTGGCTAATCTGAGAGAGGCCTTGAAAAACCGCGATTCAAGCGAGCACACATACCTTAACTACGCGAAGGCCATTAAGACGCTTCTAAAGGTTCAAACGCGATACAGCGATCCCGATGACGTGATCAAGAAGGTAAAGAGCGGAGAGGTTAAGGTCGTTGATCTGTTTAGGGATTTCATCGCGTGCTTCGCGCCTAAAGATTGGAATGGCAAGTGGAAGATCAAGAAGACAAGCTTGCGCCTTCTCGTTGCGGGCTTAAAGAAGTTTTTGAGGGCTAATGGCGTCAAGGTTTACGCGGAAGACATAAAGGATTTAATGCCTAGGATCGTGAAAGAGAGAAAGAAGGAAGCCCCTAGCAAGGAACAAATGCGAGAAATAATGAACTATCTAAGCATACGCGGTAAAGTGATATTGGGGCTCGCAAGCGGAAGCGGGCTACGCATAGGCACTATCCTAGCACTTCAAATGCGCGACATCGACCTGAGCCAAAATCTACCGGTGCTAAAGATTCCCTACGCCATAGTGAACGAAGATGAACAAGTCGTTAGGAAGATGAAGGGCGCCACAAGCGATGATAACCGAGTACACGTCACTTTCATGACGCCGGAGACTAAAGAATGGCTTGAAAGCTACATCGCATACCGCAAGCGGAAGGGCGAAAAGATAACGCCCGAAAGCCCCGTGATAACCTTTCAAGTATGGCAAACGCCTTTAGGAGAGCGGAAAGAGAAAATGGGCGAGTTTATACCGTATTGGACGGCTTGGAGAGAGCTAAGGCTAGCCCTCATAAAAGCGGGCTACGTTAAAGAAGGACGCGGAAAAATTCACCCACACGTCTTTAGAGCATACTTTAGAACAATGCTTACGCAAGCGGGCGTTAGCGAGCCCGACATCGAATGTCTAATGGCCCATCAAGGGGGCTATCTCCAAACGGAATATTACTTGCCAAAAATCGATCACCTCAAAAAGGAATATGAGAGCGCTATACAATTCTTGTCTATCGCTTCGGGCTCGATAGAACGGTCAATACTAGAAAAGCAAGGTAAGGAGATCGACACCTTAAAGCACGAACTTGAAGAAAAAGCGCAAGAAATGGAAAAACTCAAGAAGGCTTTAGGAGAACAAATGAGCTTTCAATACACGATGTTACACCTTTTAACGAAGCTAAAACCCGATGAAGCCCACACCGTTATCAAACAGTATCTCGAAAGACAACAAGCCAATTTAGAAGAACTAGCACACGCGGGCTAAAACCCTCATTCTTTTTTTACTTTTTCTATAGTGCGAACTTGCACTTTACGGTAACAACTCGGGCAAGTCGCGTAATACATTGTGCCTTTGTAAACCCATTCGTGACCGCAAATATGACATTTAACGTGAGGCAAGGTTTATCACTACTACTATTTTGGCTTGAAGTTTTATAAGTCTTGCTAAATGAGAATAAAACCATTTTCGCCTTATTTTACCTATTACGTTTATTTCTATTACTATTATTCCATTTTAAGCCCGAAAAACTTATATTTTGACAAGTAGTATGTAGTAGTGGTAGGTAGTATGAGCAACATAAAAAAGGTTTTAGATGAGGCAACGGATCGACTTGCGGAAGCTTTATGCATGAAGCCAAGTATGGCCGTACAAATGAAGATCGTAGAAGCGCAAGAGAAATTGTTAGACCTAATGGATAAGCTTTAAGCGCGGGCTTTTATTGGCTTGCGCCTTCACCTTTTTTAGTGTTAGTATGCATCGTTAATTCTTTATAAGGCAAAACCACTAATGTTTGTGGGGTGATTGAACGCCTATTAGTAAAGACGAATGGGAAAAAGGGTACGCTTTGGGCGAATGGGAGAAACAAATAATAGATTTCCTTAAAGGAAGTCGAAGCAATGCCTTTACCTCAGAGGAAATAATGAGAGGAATAAATTATCCAATGGATTATCGTGATTTTTGGGGAGCTCTTCTAACCGCGTTCGGTTTCTGGGGAACCCTTGAAGGCTTGGTGAAAAAGGGAGAAATTAGAAGGAAGAAAATCAACAATACGGATTATTACATCATTAGGTGACAGCGCCCGCTCTCCTTTTTTTAGTACTAGCGCTTTTACGTACGCAAAGATCGGCGCGCGTCTTAAGCCAAGATTACATACATTGTTTTGGTAAGGTAATTATCAGATATTATGGTTTTTGTTCTTTTAAAAGGATAAGCAATATGTTAATCATACACGGTTTTAACGTTGCCATTAACGCTTAACCATGTTAATAATAAAAATAGATAACGCTAAATCGGGCTTCGTTTAACGAACGGGCTAAAAATAGCCCCCCCTATCAATGAAAAACCCCAAAAAATCGGCTAAAGCCATACCCCACTATGGAACCATCTTTCTGCACAAAATTTAAGTGCGAGATTTAGGAAATCTGAGAATCAGAAAGATGTCTTTAAAATGGTAAAAAGATTTATAAAGGACATCTTTATTATGGGTATTTGGTTGTTGAAAAATGAGTGAAGAGGAAGAATATAAGATAACCGTGTCCTTGTCGAGGAAGGGCTTAAAGACATTGGACATGTTAAAGGAAACATCAGGATTTGGAAGTCGCGGACGCACTATTGAAGAGGCGATACTCACTATCAACGAGTTGACGGAAGCATGCAAACCTGTATTTTCGCAATACGTCGCCGATATGCAATCCAAAGGTAAGGTTAGAGATGAGACAGGTTATGCAATAATAGGATGGTTTATGATTGTCATAGCGAAAATATCAAGATTCATTTCGTTACCGACATCTCCCTAAGAAAATACTATGAAAGTCGGTAAAGGTGAGGGGCAAGCGATGCCGTCAGGGTGCATGGCGTGCGCGTGCATGTGAGACGGCTACTTCACGCTTGACCTCGCCGCCGAGAACTACCTCTTTTTAGGCGATGAAACAAATAAAGGTTGTTGCAACCCTTCCTTATTCTTTGAAAACTTCGCCCCAATTTTGCACGGTTTCGGATTTGACGTTTTTTTCGGGCTCCGTTTCGCCAACGGGCTTAGAAAAGAATGGGTGTTGAGCATACTCAAAATATTCCGATAGTAGGTCGCCTTTACATATTATGATAGGAGTGGTATCCATTCGGAATAATTTCACATCATTTTCAATACTATTAAGCCAATTTTCTAAGTCTTTTTTGGTGAAAAGCTCCGAAAATGGCACGCTTGGCAAAACCGTTCTTTTTTCGCCCCTTTCTATGCGTATGATTTTTCGCCTTCTATCGTTGGGATCGGGCTCAAGCGAGATCCATCCCACATTTTCGAGCAAGTGACAATAATCGTACATGGTTGATTTGCCTAGCTCACGATTGTAAACTTCTAGATGTTTCGCCCTCACTTGATCGAAGCTTATTCCCTCTATGCTTCGTTGTGGCAACAATACGCGGTTATAGAAGTCGATTATGAAGCTCGGAACGCCCCAAAACGTTGCCTCGCTTACTTGGCTATAAAGCCACATGGCCTCCTCATAGTCTTGCGGGCCCGCTATAACGTATTTTCCGCGTTCGATCTCGATCATGAACCTTTCCGCTTCGTTGATTCGGGCTAAAACCTTGATTAAGCCCGTTAGCTTCGGAAACTCGCTCATGAAAAGCTCGTGCTTATACGGAAATATGCGCGCTAAGTGTTCAACGTAGGGAATCGCGGTTCTTTGCCAAGGCTTTTGGCTTAGATATTCTATAGCTTGGCACAGATAATCCTTTTTTATGTCTCGCCCGATATGCAACCAAGGATACTTTTCCTTTTTGGCTTGCCTCTGAATCACCGCTTTAAATTTTGATTCGGTTAATTCGGGGCTTACGGTTATTCCCCTTCGTGAAAACTCTTTAACCTCTTTTACGTCAGTTGTGCAGAATATGGCGCTTGGCCAACCCTTTATTATGACGTGAACGGTTTCGTGGGTTTTCGCGTGAACATATTTGTACTCGATTTCCTCTTTATCGTGGCTTAAAATGGGCTTTAAAATCGTAAGCGTTTCTAAATCGGGCGAATCTAGGAAAAGCAAGATTTTCCCTTTCAAATTAATGTAACGCTTATCCTCTTTTTGTTCGCCCTTTTCGTGAACTAGGGCTTTCGGGCTTAGGCCCCCCAAATACCAAACGTCTTTTTGAGGAAAATAAGATGTCATGACCGTGCTAATCACGGTTTTTCCGCTTCCCGACTTTCCCTTCATGAATAGGTTAAGCGGTTCGGGCGTGTAGGCGCTAAATCCGGTTAAAAAGACTAAGCGTTTCGCGGTTTCATCAGATTCGAGAACCTTGGCGCTATTCTCCATGACCTTTCCATACACGTTTTTTAGGTCAAGAGGCTTGGGTTCCGTTGGCTTCTTTTCTGCGGGCTTTTGGGCCCTCAACTTGATCTGTAAAACTTCTTTAGGCGAAATATCTAGTTCCTTGCTCGCCTTGAAAATGTCTAGGTCTTCAAGCGATTCAAAGGGCCCATAAATCTTGTTTTCTTCGGTTAGAAACCAACCTTTGTCTTGGAGTTCAAGCTTTGCGCATAGCATGAGGTTTTCGAGTTTCAACTGTGTTAAGCCTCTAGTCGATTAAATCGAAAAGCGTTAGTTCGCTTCGATGAACTTTGTATGTTTCGCCATCGGAAAACCATTTAGTCGGAAACAAAGGCTTTTTTGTAGGATCGCGCACTTCATGAACATAAATTTCTTTTGTAGGATCGATTAGAAAGAAGATCAACATCTTGGCTTTACGTTTTGTAATCCCGATCCAATACTTGTCATAGTCTCGCACGTTCACGATACCGAGCGAACTTTCCTTACCTTTCCTTTTAACATCGCAAAACCAAGACTTACCATCTTTGCGGATAATAGCGTCGGGTTTAAAGCATTCATCACGAGCCCTTTCGAGCTTTTGCCATAAAGTAAATAACTCCTTGCTTTCAGGGGGCTCTTCAAACCTTACTACATCGTAGCCTCTTTTTTCTAACACTCTATAAACGATTTCCTCGCCTTTTTTGCCAAAAGCGAAGTCTCTAACCCAATGCTTCGCTAAAGTCATAATGTTTTTGATCTTTACGCGTAAATCCATTTTCAAAACCTCACGTTAAAGACTTCAACAAAATTTTAATTGTGGTTACAACCCCGCTTAAGTTGTCATAAATCTCATTATTCTCAAATCTTAGAACTACATATCCCAGTTGTTGTAAATCCGAGTTCTGTACTTCATCCAGAAATTTCCGTGTATTTGTTTTGTGTGTACGGCCATCAATTTGCACGACTAGGCGAGACGGAAAATAGAAGTCTAGTAAATGTTTACGGTTCTTTCCTCTTAGGCGCTTTTGGGCTACGAACTTGATTTTTTCTCTTTCAAGCGCGCGGGCTAATTTAAGTTCTGCATCGGTTACTATAGCCTCTCGAAGTGCTTTAACCATTTGACCACTTCATCCTTGAAAGCGGTATTGGGATTACCAGTAGGATCGTTACAAATCTCCTCATAGCAAATTTCGAGAGCTGACGGTAAGTATGATTCTAGGGCTTGGGAAGTTATTTCGCTAATCGTTGTATTTTTGAGATATTTAACTAACAATAATGGAACCTTTAAGCCTTCATGAATCTGCGTGTCAAGCCTCGTTAAGCCATATTTGCGCTTCATGCTAATTTCCTTCCCTTGTGATGATCTCTGTAGTCAAATACTGTATTGTTTGTTCGATGAAGTCGTTAGGATAACCTTGCAACGGATAACCAGATAGTTCGCGGTTTTTGAGTCTACGAATGGCATCTTTCAGGGTTTGCGTGTCCATTTTTTTGATTTCCTTAGCATATTTTTGGCCGGTTTGCGAGTGACCGCTTGCTCCGTGATAAGTGCCGAAAATTCCGTACGTTGCGCCCAAACAGATTTTGTAAAATGCGCTTTCCTGAAAGGCTTGTTGCCTCTGTGCTTCTAACCGTGCTTGCTGTTTCCTTTTTTGATCTTCTTTAAACCATTTCGTGTACTCATTTGTGATTGAACGTAACTCCTTAGCAACTTCTTGCGGAGTTTTTCCGCTTGCCTTGAATCGGTTAAGGCTAGCTTGGGCGTATATTTCAGGGGGCGCGCCGGTTACAATTGCTAACGCTTGTTGATCCCTTCGCAATTGTGTAGACCAAACCTGATCTTCCTCTCTGTGCCTTGGCGTCTTCCCTAATGCAACTCGAAACTTGGCCCACGCTTGTCTAACTTGTCTTTCTACCTTCTTCTCCATTTTCATCCTTTCCTTGTGAGTTTGTCTAACCTACGGAAAAGATCATCGATTTTTTTGGCTTCTTTAAATGCAGATTCTACTTGACTTTTCAGCTCAGCTATCTGTTCCTCCGCGTTGTCAAGTCGCTGAGCTCGGTACAGTTTCTCGTTCAACAACGCTAAAAATTCTCGGTGAGGCCCTGCAGTGTCGAGCAAGTTTTCCGCTGAATGGGCGTACATTTGCTCCCAAGCTTCGCGGAGTTTTTGCTTGTCTTTTTCGGATAATTCTTCCATTACTGTTTTTCCTCCAGAAATTTTTGTGTGGCCTCTCGAAGTAAGCCACTTAAGGATTTGCCGAGTTTACGAGATAGAGTTTCGAGTTTTTCAATTTCGCTAAATTCCAAATATGTTGTTATGGGCACTTTACGCAAGTCTTTATACTCTCCTTAATTGCGTGTATAAGGTTCTAGAGAAAGCTTTATATAACCTTTCTGTAACATATTCCACAATTGTTAGAATATATTTCTGGTGTGTGCAAAAATGGAAGATAGAAAAAGAGAGGTTTCCGGTAAACACGCTCTAAAGTTGATCTTGCTTACACGCACTTTAGCCTTAAAAGGTCCATCTAGCAAATATGATCTTAGCAAGCACGATCATTCTAGAGAGGAAAAAAAGGGAAAGAAAAAAGAGGTCAAATTTTCGTGGCCTCTAGTTCACAAACTTTTGAGGGAGCTTATAGAGAACGGACGAGTTCAAGAATATGGGGAAAAAAAAGCAAAAAAACATAAGACAACTCTTTATGGATTGTCATTTTTTGGTCTTTTATGCTATTTTGCGGGTAAACATAGAATAAACGCGTTAGTAGATCAAAAGGAAAAAGAAAAAACAATTGAAAACTATTCAGATGTACACCCTATTTTCAAACATTGGAAAAAGCTTGAAAAATCAATCAGTTCACAAAACGCGCTATATGACGCTTTAGAATATGCCAGTTTCACAACGCTTGGATTATTGAGGGAGAGAGGAAGCATTTCCTTTGAACCACACTACCCCCTCCCCCTCTTTATAGAAGAGGCAAAAGAGACATTTACAATGAATCTTTTTAGATGTCTTAGCAGAGAGCATAAGCAAGTAAATGAATTGTCTATTCCCGAAATTTATGAATATTCAAAAAATATTTTGGATGAAAGGCGAAAGGAATTTGAGAATATAGAAAAACTAATTTTGAAATTCAAATAACCTTTCCTTACACTTTTTTGCTCGAAAAACCCTCAAAAATTACTTAAAAACGGAAAAGAAGCCCAAAACGGAAGATTTATATGGGGCGACTAGGGCGTTTATATGGGCGAAAACATGAAGTTCGACATCGAGGAAGCCAAAAAAGCGGGCGTTTTCATATCGGGCGCGAGAGCAAGCGGAAAAAGCAATCTCGCTATGCAAATCGCGGATCGACTTTTGAAGGCAAATTGCATAATAGAAGTCTTCGACAATTCTAGGGCTTGGCTCAAAAGCTCAATTCCCTACGTTATTCAGGTCGAAGAAAATAGCAAGCTAGAAATTGATCATGAACGATCTTGCGTTTTCGATTTGGCGCTCTTATACGCACAAGATCAAAAAGAGCTAATCGCGAAGATCATCAAAGAGGAATTTTACCGGCAAGTGCGCACGCCCGAAAATCAACGCAAGTGGAAAATCTACGTTTTTGAAGAGGCCCAAATGCTCTTACCACAAAATCATCTCAGGGCGCGAGAAGCCCAAGAAATTTTAAGGCTTGTTAGCGCGGGGCGAAACTTTGAAATGTCTTACATCCTGATCACGCAACGCCCAAGCCTAATCGATCAAACCGCGCTTGCGCTTTCGAGCCAACGCTATTTCGGAAAAATCGAAAGCGAGCTAGATCGAGAGAAAATCGAGCCTTGGATCGGAAAAGACTTCGCAAGCAAGCTAAGCGGGCTTAAGTGTGGCCAATTCGTGTACGACATGGGCGATCATAGCGAGATCATTTCGACGCCTTTATTTGCGAGCCCAAGCAAGCCTAAGAGAATCTTGCCGACGCCAATTTACGCGCCCAAACCAACGCTAAAACCAAAACCGCAAGCAAGCCAACAAGCGATAGGCGCGCTAATCACTTGGATCGGTTTTGCGCTTTTCCTGATTTGGCTCGTGTTAAAGTAATTCATATTTAAATCATATTTATATATTGATATGCAAATTTATAGGTTACTAGATGAAAAAAAATTCTTGCGTTAGGTGCGGGGTGCGGGATTTGAACCCGCGCTTCTAGGTTGGTTAGGCCCAACGTCATGACCAAACTAGACCAACCCCGCACTTAGCGTTTTACAAAAAAATGGTTATCACAACAAGTACTACTTAAAGATTATAGAATAATTTATATCAAATTTTGTATAAAAGCATCCCAAAATTTTGGTTCAAGTTGTTCATTTACTTTATATATAAATATGGAAAACACGCGCTTTTAATGGAAAACCTTTTCAGTAGTGCTTAAAACCAATATTGAGTTGGTCAAAGCGCTCTTTTTTCGTCGTAAAGCGCTCTAAACATAAGGTTGACCTCGTCCTCATAGCCTCCGCTCACGCTCGCCTTTAGTGCGCGAAGCCTTTTATAGCCCAAATAGCTATGTCTCTTTCGCGCTCGCTATTGGATAGAAGCAAAATGGTTACATCAAAAATTTGTCAAAACCACAACTCAAATAATTTTGTCTTGCGTTATGCATAAAGGGCGGCGCCATGAAAGCGGAAATAGCGCTTGTAACCGTTTCCGGGAAAGCCTACTACAGGTTGGTGAAGGAACTCAAGGAGAGAAACCTG
>Ga0315312_1003120_pt1 | contig 10859 bp, 14 predicted proteins | sample TDP7_MG_FD_203629 | JGI IMG/M metagenome (GOLD analysis project Ga0315312, IMG submission 203629) | Freshwater sediment microbial communities from Lake Towuti, South Sulawesi, Indonesia - TDP7 | ecosystem: Environmental > Aquatic > Freshwater > Lake > Sediment | place: Indonesia: South Sulawesi... | reverse complement strand
ACCATACGAAGTATGGCCTCAAGGCTTATTGACCCTGTGGATCAGAGCAACCTAAACCATTTTCTCACCTTGTATGAGTAGGATGAGGAGAAGCTGAATTGAAGAACTCGGTTCCGTAGATGAAATCTTGCAAACCTATATAGAAGATCTGAGCAATAGGCTTAATGCTTCAAAAAATGAAATCATAGCGGCTCAAACCGAGTTTAGGGAATTTATTGCAGAAACAGGAAAGTCCCTCCTCCGTAAAGGACGCTGTGTTGGTCTTGGAGGAAAAAAGGGATCTTCAGGGGGTTGCTCGAGAGACGTTATTTTCAGAGCGATGTGATAGAATATATCGGTAAGATATTTAAAGCTCGAGTGTTACCGATATATCGGTAAATCGGTTGATTAATATAACTTACCGATACGTGTAAGTGACAAACGTGAAACATAGAGGTGCACTCCGAGAACGAGTAATAAGGGTTCTCTTAACTGATCCAGATGGCTCACTCACTAAGTACGGAACAGCCAAGAAGGCAGAATGTTCGTTCTCATGGGTACATGAGTTCTTAAGCAAACTGGAAATGTTAAGGCTAGTAAGCGGGACAAAGGTCACAGACTATACTGGCCTTCTAAAATACTGGCTTCAGGTAAGAATCAAGCCCGATAAGAAAGAGTACATGCATAAAGACCCACTCAGCCTAATTAGCAAAGTTAAAATGCCATACGCTCTCACGACTTATCAGGCTGAAAACCTTGTTCAACGCTATCTATTTCCTTCGCGTACCGATTTATATGTGAAAACCGAAGATGTAGAAGAGTGGCACAAACTCATATCCAGTGAAGGTCTAGTGGGAAAGGGCAACTTCAGACTGCTCATTGCTGACTCTCACGTCTTTTATGGCTCATTCAAGCGTCAAGACCTAACCGTTGTATGCATCGCGCAACTAATTTTAGACTTGTTTGAAGAAGGCGGCGTATGCACAGAAGCCGCAGAAAAACTTCTGGGAAAAGTGCAGGAACATGGTGTACGAACCCAATGAAATAAAGACTTCCGAAGAGCAATTAGAGAAAGTCTTCAAACAACTGAAAGGTCCAATCTGCCTTCTCGGAGGGTGGGCAACCTACCACATTGTAAACAAGAATTTCGAAAAAGCAAATGGTAGAAAATACATTGGATCCAGAGACATAGACATTGGCTTCCACATAAATAAAGACTGGACAGAAGAACAGCTCAGAGAATCGGAGCTCATAGCCGCAATAAGAGTCATCGAGGACATTGGCTTCAGATCCTTAAGCTTCAGACTGGTTAAAGATTTTGATATGGATACCGGGGAAGAATTGACTCAAGAAGAGTCATCCAAGCTTCCATTGTATCAGATCTTCCAGCTATTCATAGACCCTATCGTCGATAACATTCATCCTAAGACCAAAGACTTATTAGGTTTCGTACCAATCGACGAACCCCTTTTATCACTAGTCTTTCAAAACAAAATGCACGCTCTCATCACCATCTTTGGAAAGAAGATAATGCTGCCTAACCCCAACGTACTACTGGCGATGAAACTGAATTCCGTATCCAAAAGGGATAAAGAAAACAAAAGAATCAAAGACATCGCCGACATCTACGCCCTCCTATGGTACTCCGACATAGAATTACCACGGCTCAAAGACAGTCTTCTCTCCATCTATCCAAAGGAAAGAGCGAAGAACATAATTCGAGGCTTCACAAAAAAGGACATCGAGAAAGTCTCATCCGCAATTGGAATCAGCACACAAGAAATCTCAAGAGTGTTCGCAGAACTCTCCTGATCAGGAAACTGCTCAACCCCTCCTATCAAATGTTCAATCAGATCAAGCGAACAGCGGACAGTCTGACTTTCAGCTTTCCAGAAGTATAGATAGAAAGGAGGGGATTTTCGGGAGATTTCACCAGAATCAGCGAATCTGACCGGACTATACTACCGGACCGCGTAGATGCCCAAATGTAATAATAGTGGTGTGCACAATTTAAGTCTTCTTTACGTGTTTTGTTCTTATGGATGCTTGTGAGGTTGTTAGGCTTTTCGTCAATAAGATGGTTGTTCCTGCTGAAGGTAGGAGGCGGGGAAATCCCGGCTATGGACGCCTTAGAGCCCTAAGGGTTCTGGTCTATTCTAGGCTGAAGGGATTGGGGAACACACACGCATAGTTGAGCATCTCAAGAAGCATAGGCGAGTTGCTAAAGCCATAGGCCTACCTCGGATACCTGACCGAACAACGATTGGAAGGTGGTGGAGGCTGCGTAGTCACAAACGCATATTTCGCCTGCATGGGCCAAGGCTTCGAAACACACTTTGCTCATCTATCCTACCGTCGAGACAAGGGCAAGGTGGAGAGATACATACAGAACCTGAACAGAGAGTTCGTCATCTACCTCAGGAAATTCTCCGGATGGCTGAAAGGCAAACTACACGAATACAAGGAATGGTTCAACTACTCACGGTTCCACAGAAGAAGAACAGATTCCCCGCAGAACTGTACGGGTGTAACGTTGGAAACTGGACGTGACATCTTCTTCAATCTCACCCACGTGATACGTCTTCGGGAGTTGTGAAAAGGTGATCCAAGCGGGAGCTGAAGCACGGTTGATTTACCTTGGGGAGTTTACAATTTCTTCTGAGAATTTCGGTTCTCAATAAGCTCTTTAAGGTTCTGTTAGGTCTTAGGAACATCTGATCTGGTGTTAACTATCGGCACATGACAACAAATCGGTTGATATGGAACTAACTTTTCGGATCTTCGGTACTATGATATTCCCTTTTTAGTGCTTACTGGACTATTCTTCTTCAGAAGCTCCAGAAGAAGGTGTACGCACTAAATGTGATCTTTGTTCCATTAGTCTATATCCATTTCTGTGTATGGTACCAGTAGCTCTTACAAAAATAGCACAATCTGGCGTTTCCTTAGCGCATAACTCATTCTTAATAGCCTCCAAAGAAGCTTGTACTTCATCGACAGCGCTATTGATCAAAGTAGAGACTTTTTGGCGCATTGGTTCCGGTAACACAGGTATCATTACATTGATCTTGATGCTATTATTGCACTTCCAAAGCCTCCTATCGCTTGAGGAAGACTATAGTAAAAAGGTTCGTTTGCACTTTCGGCAATGGATTGAAGAACAGCCGCTAGATGACCTAGCCTGGACAAGGAATAAGCTCCAGAAAATCCTCACACCCCTAAGCAGAGAAAAACCCAGACTTCCCCCCAGAAAAGAACTCGTCAAATGCCCAAAATGCGGCTCAACCATGGAACTCATAGGAGTGACGAGGCCAAGCTAACTATAATTCGCGTCGAAGACGCTTTTGTTCTGGCTCGGACCTGTTTGTCTGGAAGTTTTCCTAGTAGAGTGAGGGCGTGAACTCTACTGTCGTTTGTTATGTCTATGACTTTGAGTGCATTATAGAAAATAGAGACTATTGGGAATTTTGATCGTCTAAGTAACGATAAGCGAGTTTGATAGTGCAAGAATATTCTCATTGGTCGAAACAATTGTTCACAAAATAGGTGGTCGCCATTCTAATTTCAGGGTTTAGACTCAGGCATTTTTGTTTCTTCAGATGGCATTGAAGGTTCTTGGGGAGGAGGCGTGGCTTGCTTCGGGGGCTCGACTGACGGGGCTAATGGGGGCGTTTGTGGACCGGCAGATGGGGGTCTTGTAGGCATGAGAACTTGGATATTCATTGTCAATGAGACAGATTCGCTTTCGAATAATTTTGCAGCGCCTTCTCTTTGGTGTTGTTGTAACCAGTTGATTTCTCTGCAGTACAGTTCCCATATATCTGCCCATAGATCCGAGTTGGGATCGATTCGTTCCACGTTGAGTTTTAGAACATTTTTTGCTTCATTGAAATCGATGACTTTTCCATGGGATTTGTACATTTCTCCTCCAGAAAGCCATTCTGCAACTTTTTCGGCTTGTTCAGGGTCTTCCTTCAGCATGTATCCTTTCAGCCATCTTTTGGCGAACTCTCTAGCTCCTTCTATGGCGCTCTGGCAACTTGCTAGGATTTCGGGGCGTATCTGTGACATCATGGGGAAATACATCTGGACAGGGTCGTGATCTTCGGTTACCTTCTTTCGAATGATTTCTAAGCCATCAATGAACGATCTTGCAGGTATTATCTCTCCTAATGGTGCCATTCTAAGTTGTGGGTCAATTGGACCTAGTTCTGCTAGGTAACCCATCATGATTTTGTCGCTGCCAAGAGCAATCATGGCGGCGGCGCTCTTGGCAAAGTCGGGCACAATAACATTGAACCCCTTAGGAAAGCGATACCTACACATTAAAAGGATCTTCTCAGCAACATTACCATCCCCACCGGGTGAATTGATAATCAAATATCCGACATCCGCCTTAGCGACTGATCGCAGAAGATCCTCGAAAAGAAGGATGTCTTGTATCATTATTTCTGGAAAGGGGTGAAATGAAGCCGCAGTATAGACTATGACACGACCTTCCAGTTTCTTCTCTAAACGTTGAATTATGGGTTTTCTATGAGTGTAGAAATTATTGGGGTCAATAAGATCGGTATATCGTGGGGAACTCATCTCGAAAAATCCAGCCTAGGCATTGCTTGTTACATTAACGGCAACGATACGAGGTTTTTCCTTATTTAGCGATTCTAGAAGCTTCAGCAATTTTTGAAGCTCGTCTAGTTCTGAACGATTTTTTTCCTGAATCTCTTTGACGAAAGCTTCAATTGTCATTCAATATCCCCGCGATGATTATTGGAAACGAATCAAATAAAGCTTATGATATTAGAGAGCTTTGAATAAGTCACCTTCTATCCTTGGAAGCATTTGATACAGCGCGTCAAGTCGGGTCTCCCCATCTTTACGGCTGTTTTTGCCACCGCAAGCATGACCATGCATATGCATGCCGAGTGGAGCATAGTCCAGTCTCTGCCCCTATGATCAAACAGAAAAATGCGAGGGTAATTGTCTAAATATGTGGGCGATTATTATCTTATATGGGTGAGTCGATATGAGCTCTATCATACAGATTGATGAAAGGTTTAGGATAACCCTCCCGAGGAAGTTGAGAAGGATTTTCCCAGTTTCAGCAGGTGAAAAACTCTACATCGTTGCTTCAGGCGATATGCTGATCTTAAGGAAGGTCCCGCAAGACCCCTCGAGCAAGCTGGACGAGATTCTGGGAGACTTCAAGTTTGACAGGGACGCTAGAAGGAGAGCAGAAGAATGGTTAACGAAGGAAACGAAAGAGAGGTACTAGCTGAAACAGAGTTCCTCTTCGCACTTAGAAAAGGAGACCGACATCACAACGCCGTCACAAGGATTCTAGAGGTTTGCACGAGGGAGTTGTTGAAAATCAAAGTGGTCTCTTCAGCAGCGGTGGAGATTAAAGCCGTCCTGTACTCTCACGGTTTCAAGGTCCGCGAGGTCGAGGAGGCGTGTTCACTTATGGATGCGCAGCTCGTAGAGACCCACATCGATGAATATGTGCCCCTAACCTTAGCTGACGGCACACTAGCTGAAAGACTGAGAGCTCAATATCCCAAACTGACGTTTTTCGACGCCCTTCACGTCGCGACGGCGAGAAGATTGGGCAAGCCTTTGCTTTCAAACGACCCGGTTCTCAGGGAAGCCGGAGCCACCACGATCACCTTCGAAAAACTATTGGACTACTTTCCGCCCAATCCTGAGGCTCGCTAAGCTCTTCATCTCCATAATCAATTATTGAAGATTCCCCAATTTAGGGGCTCTTTATCTTGTGGAAAGCCTGAGAGAAGTCAGGTAAGAGGATATTGTCTCATTTTGAAACGTTGGCACTCGAGATTTCTCGATGCGTCCTTTTACTAGGCGTAGCGATTTTTCACTTAACTATGTCTGTTCTATATCCAACAAAGGCAACTGCCAGAAATATCTCAAATGATTTTGCATATCCAAATGGTTTAACGAGTTATTTAAGCCGGGGTCTCCATCTCAGACCGCTGGTGGACCATGTAACCAAGGACTCAACTTTTGCGGTATTTAAGTCTTCTTAATCTTCAAAGTCGATGCAGTCTTCTACCGGGTTCACACAAAATGTACAATCGCCTTCGCATCTCCGGTGGTCTGTACAGTCATCTTCTTGAGCCAATTTGCATCGTAGACAGAGACAGTTGTCTCTCTTTTCTTCCACTGCATCTTCTTCTAGGATGTCGAATCCCCACAATCCTGTTATTATTTCTTCTTCGCTCATTTTAATCACCACTCCTCGTCTTAAAAGCAAATCTTGGTAGCGTCTTCAAATCATTCTTCAAAGGGTTTTCTCCAAGTTTCAGCTTCTTCCATTTCTTCTTCGTCGTAAATGGTTTGATCGTCTTGTCGATGCGACCACTCTGCATATTCTTCTTCATACCATTCAAAGAAATCTTCCCATTCCTTTTCAGCTTCCTCATGCTCTTCCAAATCCAAACCACATGCATCACAGAATGGAGCTTCGCAATTAAAACAACATGGCTCATCCTCGGCATTCTGCTCCTCCTCAAGGAGGTCTTCTATCAATCCCGATGGATTGTCGTGCCCAAAGGCAAGAAATCTTAGATCCTTCGAAAGTATGTGAAGATCTTCGGATAATATTCTTAAAATGGTCAAGAGTTGGTCGATTCTTTGCAAGATTTCTGTCTGTTCTATCTGGTCAGTTCTTTCTAACATCAGTGTTTCCCTTTCTGTGGCAAAACTAGGATGTATGCCCCTGTTGACCTTTCATGAACAGAGCCATTTCTATGTCGGCAATTCTAAGACTATACTCTTTTTCCTTCAAATAACCACGAATGATTTCCAATGTCCAAATCAGTTTCTGGTAGTTTTCCGACCATATATAATCTGCAATATTGGGAGGCACGTTGTCTCCCACCATATTCCGACCTAGAGGGCAAAGAATTATTTTCTTCTCCCTTTTTGTGAGGTCTTTCAATGCATGTCCAACTCGGCTGTCATAAATGCAAAGATTTTCCTGGTCTGAGAGACCTAATAATTTGGTTGCTCCAGCCACTCCAACGCCCTGCATCCACATTAGTCTTTTACAGGCTTGATAACAATTCCCCTCGTCGAGAAATCGAAAGGCCTCTCTTGTCGCCGTTAGAACTTCCTTTTCATCACATATAGGAAAATCCTTCCCAAACCCCCATTGGTATATTCTATCGGCAGTTACTAAATCGATTCCTCCGTTATTTTTCTGTCTGGAAAGTTTTATTGCCTTCTCCAGCTCATTTCGAGCCTCTACGGATTCCTCATAAGTTCTGCCTTTCCAACGGTAGCTCTTATAATCGAGAATCTCCTTTCCGTGCCTCTCCGCCCATTCAATTATCGTATCCTTGAATTCCTTAACGAAACCCTCCTTTTTCACTCATCTCACCCGTCTACATTTCAGTAGGAAGGAGAAGATAAATATAATTGATTTAACATCATTAACATATTTAGCAACCGGAGACGAAGGTGAATGGAGAAACCCAGTGAAGAATTCGGGGAGGAGATCGTCCATATCATTCCACTGGGTCATGAGATTGACCGGGCAGTCGTACCCTTTGAAAGGTATAAGGCCAACAAAGTCTATTTACTAGCCGTAACCGAAAGACCGAAGGATTCTAAAACAAAATATTCTGACAAGCTGATAGAAGAACAAAGATGCTATTTAGAAATTGTGCGGAACAAATTGAAAGAGCGGGGAATAGAGGTTGTACATAGAAATGTTGACATGTTTGACCTGTTAGAGGTAATCAAAAACGTCTCTAACGTAATTCTGGAAGAGAAAACCAAAAACAATACGGTTTTCGTCAACATCTCCGGCGCAGGAAGATTAACCTCCGTAGGCGCTACTCTGGCCGCTATGGCACACGGCGCAAAAGCCTACTATGTTGGAGCCGATGAGTATTCAGAGAGCGAAGAAGACAAAAAGAAGCACGGGCTCAGCATCTGCCGAAAACTTAAGCTACAATTCCTAGAAAAGTTACAACTGCAATTACCTAAGAATACTGAAATGAAAATATTGGTTAAGCTTTGCGAAGAACAAAAGGAAATGAAAACCATAGATATACTGAAGTTCCTCAGAGCTGAAAAAGTAGAAGGGTTCGAAGAAGAATACCTACGCTTGCGTAGGACAGAAAGAAGCAACTACCTAATGAAGCTTAACAAGGGGATTCTGGAAAAACTGGAAGCAAGCGGGTACGTAACCAGAGAACGCCGTGGGAAATGTAATATCATCAAAATAACAAAAGCGGGAATCTACGTTGCCCACATAAGTGGGCTATTAAAATAGCAACCGAGCGTTCTTTGTAACACAACAAAATACATAGACTTTGAGGTTCTCATTAGATGCCTGTCGATCTTTATAAGTGGGTCTACAAAATGGCCACTAAAACACCAGTCGAAAAATACTAAACGTAATCCTAACATGACTTAAATACCGCAAAAGTTAAGCAAGGACATGAAAAAATACGGAGGGTCTACTCTATTGGCTAAATTCTGGGTCAATAGAGCTTTCGCACAATCTCCACCCCGTAGTTCTAAGATCTTGGAACGGCGAGGTCTCCACAGCCATAGCCCGCCTCACAGGAACACCATCGGACATCCTAACCGGATCAAAAACATGATGAAAAAAATTCCAGATGCAACAACTGTGGTTACATTTCTCCACGCGGCAAAGCGGTTCCGGACATTCTAACCCGGCCCCAAAAAAGAAACCGATGTTACCACAGTTGTAACATCATCGTCGCGGACAAGGGTCTCGTTCCTGAGAGGCTTCCACCCTCAGAAAGCACAAGCCCGAAACCAAAAGTCACTGAATACTGGGAGCTAACAGGCTTCGAGTACAAGGGAAAATCCGGCTTCTAACAGCCACGCCTTGGCATATTCAAAGCCACGGCGGTAACTTCTGCCCTCCTGATAAGCTTTCTAGGCTTTCCCTCTCTCTCACCAAGGAATACCTACCTTCCTTGACAAGCACCTCCGCGCATCTGGGCCTAGAGTTATACTGGGAACTCATGGAATAGCCGTAGGCCCCGGCGTTCAAAACGGCGAGAAGATCACCTTCCTCAACCTTGGGAAGCCTCCTATCCCTAGCCAATAGGTCTCCTGACTCACACAGCGGCCCGCTTATATCATACGTCTCTGCTTCAGAGGCACCCATCTTGTTAGCCACGACAATCGGATGATAGGAACCATACATAGCCGGCCTAATTAACGTGTTAAATCCAGCGTCAACTCCGACGAATCTCTTATGAGGCGTCACCTTAACCGTATTCACCCGTGTGAGGAGAATGCATGCATCGCAGACGATGAACCGTCCCGGCTCGATACAGAAGAAGGGGCTGCCCAAACCGTACTCTTCAACTCTACTCGTGAAAAGCCCGAGGACCTTTTCAGCATATAAGTCCAGATCCAGCGGCTTCTCGTTCGGCCTATAGGGTACGCCCAAGCCCCCGCCAAAGTCAATAAAGTCCAAATCTACGCCCACTTCACTGTGAACTAGATTCGCTATCTGTAGGAGTTTCTCCGCAGCGAGCAAGAAAGGCTCGACCTCCAATATACCAGAACCTATGTGCATTTGCATACCGAAATTCTTGACCCCTGCCTCCGCAGCCCTCTTATAGGCCTCTTTGACATCGCTCTCCCAGATTCCGAACTTCGACTCCTTTCCGGCTGTGATGACATGAGCGTGGTGTCCCGCGCCGATCTCCGGGTTTATCCTGACCGACAACATATCAGGTACATTAAACCGGAGAAGCCGCTCCAACTGCGACAGAGAATCGATATTTATAGTCACGCCAGACTCCACAAGAAACCTAAGTTCATCATCCCTCACACTCGTTCCCGTAAAGAGGATCCGATCCGGAGGGAAACCGGCCATCTTGGCTAGAAAGACCTCCCCGGGACTCACCGCGTCCAGATGAGATCCCTCAGTCTCCAAGATTCTTAAGACAGAGAGGCTCGTATTGGCCTTCGCAGAATAATATATCTTGACCTTTTCATAACGTTTGCAGAGTGCGTACCTCAGACGTCTAAAGTTGTCCCTGACCTGAGTCTCGCTTATCACATAGAGCGGAGTGTCAAACTCCTCAGCCAATTTTGTTGCCGGAAGACCTTCGATTAGCAGGATACCGTCCTTTCTCCCATATACTTGAGATGGAAGCATAGATCCCACTACCCAAAAAGGCGGAAATGGGAAGATTCAAATCGTGCCTTTGGCGACCGCGAGTTCGGCGCTCAAGATTCCTGCGCCGGCTGCTCCCCTGATTGTGTTATGGCCGAGGCAAACGTATTTTGCAGTCATTACAGGGTCTTTTCGAATTCGACCGACAACAGTACTCATGCCTTTTCCTTCATCGCGGTCATATCTCGGCTGGGGCCGGTCGGTCTCCTCCCTAACGATTATTGGTCTCTGAGGCGCGGAGGGAAGCTTCAAAGTTTGGGGTTCACCGACGAAGTTTCTGAGGGCCTCCTTAATCTCGTCTAAGGCTGGGTTTGCCTCTAACTCAACGAAGACTGACTCGGTATGGCCGTCCTTGACATTCACTCTGTTGCAGCTCGCGCTGATGATGATGTCTGCAGGCTTGACTCGGACGCCGTCGAAGGTCCCCAAGATTTTCTTCGTCTCGTTCTCCATCTTCTCCTCTTCCTTAGAAATGTATGGAATGACGTTGTCAATTATGTCTAATGAGGGTACCCCTGGATAGCCAGCTCCGCTCAGAGCCTGCATAGTAGTAACCGCGACCTTCTTCAAGCCAAAGGACATCAGAGGCTTGAGAGTCATCGCCAATTGGATGGTTGAGCAGTTTGGGTCGGTCGAGATGAAGCCACTCCAACCTCTCCTCTTCCTCTGAATCGGGATCAGGTTC
>Ga0315312_1003119_pt1 | contig 10860 bp, 13 predicted proteins | sample TDP7_MG_FD_203629 | JGI IMG/M metagenome (GOLD analysis project Ga0315312, IMG submission 203629) | Freshwater sediment microbial communities from Lake Towuti, South Sulawesi, Indonesia - TDP7 | ecosystem: Environmental > Aquatic > Freshwater > Lake > Sediment | place: Indonesia: South Sulawesi... | reverse complement strand
TATGTCTGCGAATTCTTTCTGCTACTTTTTGGGCGTTCCCTAAAGGAAGGCTGACAAAGGAATAGGGCAGATTGCTTGCGTCAATTCCACCTTCTGAGCCATACATTAACGAGGGCAGAAAACCTACACGCTCTAAAACCACTTGCTTGTGGGCGCTCCCCTCCTTCAATAGGTATTCCCGAAGATGCTGAACAGTTTTCCTTCTGAGACGAGAAAGTGGTCCAAGGACATAGCCCCAAACGTAGCGCATCCAATATTTCGCTAGAAGGCAGGCGACCCAACCCGGCTTAACAGTGCTTTCGTCCACAACATTGCCCAAAGCGATCGATAGGGCTTTTTCAGAAATTGTCACAAAATCTCCATCATTCACCTTGTCCTTGATGGATTCAACAATCTTCTCAAGATAGTCTTCCCCCGGCTTCCAGTAGTGTGTCGATACCGTTGTCGCCCTATAAGGCTTGGTCACCTCTTTCACCCTGAAATTGTCTACAGGTTAATTGCGAATCCATCAAATGACTGGTGTGTCTTATTAAAAATAATGTCGTCTTGGGCTCCGCTGAAAATTTTGGGAGCCAGGCTTGCCTCAGACCATTCCCATGCGTATCAAAAGGAGGACAATCGTCAAACTTATTAAGTTATTTGTAGCGTGTGCTGAGGCTACTGCAACAAATGACTTTAGTCGGTGGTAGGCGTAACCTAAAACTAAGCCAGATAAGAAGCCTAATATGATGTAGGTTGCCTGAGGGTCAGGATGGAACAGACCGAAGGCAAGCGACGCCCCTATTAAAGCCACTGGAAATGAGTACTTGCTCCCTAATGCGTTTTGTAGAAAACCCCTAAACGCAAATTCCTCGCAAACTCCTGCCAGAAACAGAGACAAAAACACGAGAACCAAGCTGGCAGTCGACTCTTGAATGAACCCAACAATGATTTCGGATGCTTCTTCAACCAATACGCTTGGTCCTATAATATAAGTAAGCGCAAGGTTGGCAAAGATTGACATTAACCAGATTCCAAGGCCCAGTCCAACGCCTAAGAGGAGATTCTTAAGTTTAGATTTTCCAAGCCCAATATAGCTCTTGATGTCAACCTTCTTGTAGAGCATGTAGGCCAACGGAATCAGAAGGATTATTAGCTCTCCGATTACCGCCATTACTTGTTCCCAAAGTGGAAACCCGAATAATAAAATGGAGCTTACAATGAATACGGCCAGAAAGGTTACAAAAGTTAGAACAATAACCATTACCGCTTTGATGGGAGAAATTGGGGTCTCTAAATCTGAAGTTTCTTCCTTCATATTTTCATCCTCGTTTTCTAATTGTAAAATGACACATCTAAATTTTTGCCGGGCCCAAACTTTAATATCCATCTTTCTTATGACCGTAAAGATCTTTCCGTGGTTCTTATCTTCACGTTTTTAATGTTGCACTCCCTTCCAGATACGATTTTCACATCGACGCTACTGCACTTCACGCATTTTAGGGGCAGATAAACGCCAAGTGTATGATATTCTGGGCCCTCGTATTTGAGGGGGCCTTCATAATTGCAGCTGGAACACCTAATTCTTGGCTGAATCCTCTTTACGCGCAGGTTAGCATTCTTGGCGATGGTGTTTTCCGAGAGAACGGAGAAGGCGAACATTAGCTGTTCTGGGTTCAAGAAGGTTAACTCTCCAATTTCGAGATTGATTTCAAGCACTGTTTCAGCTTTATGCGACTTAGCTGCGCTCAAGATGGTCTCAAGGATCATCTGCATCGTCGAGAACTCGTGCATAGAATGCGTGCACCACTTCTCAAGATACTGTAAGCCTACCATAAAAACCTTGTATCCTAAGTGACAAAGGAATGTTTTTAACTTCCCGCGGCTAAGTTTTTCAGCCACAATAGCTGGGTGTAAGCATGAAGGAAAGGCGAGAAGGAACAACGGTTGTCGTTGCCGAAGAAGGCGAAGTTTTCGACATAGAGCTGGAAGAAGACATAATGCGAAGAAATGACGAACTTGCAAAAGAGAACAGACGGTTCTTAGATGAACACGGTGTAAGGGGCATCGACGTGATGGGGGCCATTGGCTCCGGAAAAACGGCGTTAATTGAGGCATTGGCAGATCGATTGAAGGGTAAATACCGTATTGCAATGATCGCTGGGGACGTCACAACCACCATTGATGCGGACAGAATTCGAAGGCACGGCGTTAAGTCGATACAGGTTAACACGGGCAGAGAATGCCATCTGGACGCCAACTTAATACATAAGGCCTTAGAACGTCTAAATTTGGAGGGCGTTGATGTGTTGTTTATTGAGAACGTTGGTAATTTGATTTGCCCCGCTGAGTTTAGATTGGGCGCCCACATGAGGGTTGTGGTGGTAAGCGTAACTGAAGGAGAATACATGGTGATTAAGCATCCCCTTATTTTTATGTCATCCGATGTTGCAGTGATCAACAAGATCGATTTGGCCGAAGCCATGGAGGTAGACCCCGACAAGCTTGCCGAAGAGGCCGAGAAAATCAATCCGAAACTGAAAGTGGTTAAAGCAAGCATGAAGACGGGCGAAGGCATAGAAGACGTGATCGAGGCCCTAGGGTTATAGGTGAACCAAATGCCCGAAGGACTGTTTAGGGAAATCCGAAAGCTGGAGGTAAGGCTAGAAGACTTCCTGAAGGAAAACGAGGAGTTCATGAAAGAACTAAGAACCTGCCTCGAAAAACTCCGAGAGCTCAACAAAAATCTTGAAAAATCGGGGGCAAGTTCCAGTCCGGGAAAGATCAAAATATTAATGAAACTTCGGCTAGAAACTACAAAGGCCTTTAACGAAGCCATGAAGAAGGGAAGCAGAGCCGAGCATGAAAAGAGCCATTTATTAGAATCCTATGGGGCCCTGGTTCTGGCTCTGGAAGAAGAATTCCAGAACCTAAACTTGATGACAACCCGCCGCTCGAACACACCGTAAATTGTCTCCAAAGAAATTAGAAACCATTAGGCCTCCAAAAATAATACTTCCCAGCACTCATTTTCGGTGATGGTGTTTATTTCCTTTAGAGAGTTTCGCCGAAAGACTGAAATGATCTATCATATCTTTGGATGTTGACGAAGGTATTGAAGAAAATTGTCAAGGAGGCGGCGGAATGAAGGCGGTTGTTTTAGCCGCGGGTGAAGGGATAAGGCTTCGTCCCCTTACGTTCACTCGACCTAAGCACCTCATCCCTGTGGCTGGAAAACCCCTCCTGGAGCATGTTCTTCTCTCAATTAAGTCCGCCGGAATAAATGAAGCACTAATTGTTGTCCATTATATGGCTGAGCAAATAAAGCAACATTTTGGCGACGGCTCCAGTCTTGGAATGAAAATTGAGTATGCCTTTCAACCCGAAGTTCGAGGAACTGGAGATGCGGTCAGCCCTGCAGAACCTTACGTTAAGGGAGATTTCTTGCTGGTTTACGGCGACCTTCTCATAACTTCCAACATTGTCAAGCTTGTCCTCCAATCCCATGAGAAGGAGAAAACGCTTGCAACTATGGCGGTTGTCCATGTTAAGCATCCCGAACATTATGGAATAGTAAAACTCGCCGGCTCCCACGTAACAGACATTATTGAAAAACCTACTCCAAAGGAAGCCCCAACCAATCTAGCGAATGCAGGCATTTACGTTTTCTCCACAGAAATCTTTGAAAGGATAAGACAGACGCCCCCCTCACCCCGGGGAGAGTACGAGATAACCGACTCCCTCCGCCTCCTAATGCAAAGCGAACAACCAGTCGCCGCCGTACAAATTCCCCACGAAGAATGGCTTGACGTGGGTAGACCTTGGGATCTGCTTGAAGCCAATCAACGGATGCTCGATCAAATAAAGCAAAGGATTAACGGTCAAGTAGAGGAAGGAGCACATCTCGCGGGTTCCGTAGAAGTTGCTGAAGGAGCTCGAATTCGCTCAGGGGCTTACGTTGAGGGCCCGGTTTTCATCGGCGAAGGAAGCGACATTGGACCCAACTGTTTCATTCGCCCCCACACCAGCATCGGGAAAAAAGTAAGGATAGGAAACGGCTGCGAAATAAAAAACAGCATAATCATGAACAAAACAGAGATCAGCCACCTATCGTATATTGGAGACAGCATCATTGGTGAAAACTGCAACCTAGGCGCCGGGTCTATAACTGCCAATTACCGCCTAGACGAAAAAACCATCAAAATGACCGTAAAAGAGGAAGTTATAGACAGCGAAAGAACAAAGCTTGGAGCCCTCATGGGCGACAGCGTGAAAACAGGGATAAACACTCTTTTCATGCCTGGCGTAAAAATCGGCCCCAACAGTTGGATCGGCCCAAACATCATGGTGCACCGAGATGTCCCACCAAACTCATTTCTTTTATTGAAACAAGAAATTGAGCACCGAAAGAAAAACGATTAAAACTCGGCATTCTTATTTTGAACTAAGCAATGCCTGAACCCAAAATAATAAGTCTTTGAAATACAGAATAAGGCAAAGGTGAGAGTTTGTCGGCGGCTCGGAGGAAGTTTTTCGGAGAAGTTGCGGCTTTGCTGGATAAAACGGTCATGGTCGTAACAATGGACGGTAAAGCCTACAGCGGAACCTTAGCAGGGATAGACCCCGAGACCCTAAGTCTCTGCCTAGCGGACGCAAAGGACGAGAAAGGGGCAGCCGTGCACAGAGTTTTTTTGAACGGTAGCGCCATCGCAAGCATATCCGCCATTGAGAAGCCCTTCGACCTTAAGGCGTTAGCTGGAAGACTTGAAAAGGTGTTCCCCACCCTAGTTAGGCTTTATGAGGACAAGGGCTTCATTTGGGTCATGGACAAGATCAAGGTCACCGAGAAAGGCGTGATTGAGGGATCAGGACCCGCCGCTGAACGGGTTCAAACCGTCTACGAGCACTTTGTAAGCGAAAAGAAAACCTAAATTAACCCGCGAAAACTGGGCTCCTCCCTTTCTTTCCTTGGATGAGCAGTAAGACCAAAGGACCCTAATATGCTTCGAGTTGCCTCCGCAGCCATATCTAACCTGCTCAAATCCACCTTCAGATGCAGCATCTTACAAACTGCTCCCAAGACCTCACGCGCAGCTCTCGCATCCGGATAAGCCCAAGGGGTTTCAGCCAGAAGACAGAAACCCCTCATCTCCCGCAGCTTGGCCAGCCCAATTAGAAGCCCCGCGACACCGAAAATCCTTCCCTCCATAATTTCAGCGCCTAAACCCAAAGCTTCTTGTAGAGTTGCGGAGTCGGTTGCGGCACAGTATAATTTAGGGGTGTCAACCTCCTTTTCCCGCTTGAAACCGCCTAGGGTCACAACGTAGCGGCATCCAAAACTTTCAGCAATGTCCAAAATACGCCCACACAACTCATATTGTCCAAATGTAGTCAGGGCCTGCGTATTCCCATAAAGAACAACGATGTCGCGCTCCCTTTTCTTCCCCCTGTAATAATAAAGCTCGTTGGTAGGAGAACGAACCTTGCCGTCCTCCGCAGACATCGCAAAATCCTGAAAGGATGAGGATCGGATTTCTGCAAAAGGCTTTGCCTTCAGCTCTTGAATTAGGTGTAACGCGGCGATGTTAGCAACAAATCCTATGCCGGGCAACCCCTCAATCAAGACAGGGTTGCGGAGCTTAGGCTTCTCAAATATCCTTGCTACGCAGACCAAGGTCTACACCAACACAATTAAGAGCTGCTTGTCCATTATTAAGGATGCCACTATTAAGAAGTATCGGCGGGCGCCCTTATGTCCTTTGAACTCCAAGAGAGGGACCTTTGCGCGAGGATAGGGAGGCTCAAAACCAAAGGCGGAACCATCGAAACTCCCCTCTTGTTGCCCGTTGTAAACCCCACTGTTCAGTCTATTCCACCTAAATCAATGAGAGAGGATTTTGGTTGCACTGCCCTCATAACCAATGCTTACATCGTAAAGAAGCACTTCGAAATGGAGGCAGTTCAAAAGGGAATTCACGGCTTTCTGAACTTCGACGGGGTGGTCATGACCGACTCCGGGGCCTACCAAATTCTCGTGTACGGAGACGTGGGGGTCACACCAAAAGAAATTGTACAATACCAAGAGGAAATCAATGCGGATATCGCCACCATACTAGACATACCAACGGGCTGGGAGGCCTCCAAAAAATACGCGCAACACACGGTCGACGAAACTCTGAGGAGAGCTAAGGAACTTTCAGGGATTAAAACCCAGGAAGACATCGCCTGGGTTGGGCCGGTTCAAGGAGGCTGTCACCTTGACTTAGTCGCCCAGTCAGCTAGGGAAATGGGGAAACTTCCTTTTCAGATTCATGCCTTGGGGAGCCCCACGCCAGTTATGGAGCAATATCTCTTCGACACGCTTGTTGATATGATTATGACGGCGAAAATGAACCTGCCGCTGGAGCGTCCCCTCCATCTTTTCGGGGCTGGCCATCCATTCATGTTTGCGCTGGCAGTAGCCCTGGGATGCGACCTGTTTGACTCCGCCGCCTACGCCATTTATGCAAGGGAGGACCGTTACATGACAACCTATGGAACCATTAGGCTCGGTGGGTTAAGATACTTCCCGTGCTCATGCCCAGTTTGCGTTAACAACGATCCAAAGGGCATAATGGCTATGCTGAAAACTGAAAGGCAAAGGATGCTTGCCCAACACAACCTCTATGTTAGCCTCTCCGAAATAAAACGGATAAAACAGGCGATAATCGAGGGACGCCTCTGGGAACACCTTGAGATAAGGGCCCACGGGCACCCCGCCCTCCTTAAAGCCCTAAAAACTCTAAAGAAATACGAAGAATATCTAGAGAAGCACAGCCCAGTGACAAAAAAGGGCGGCATCTTCTTTTTCGGTTCCTTGGGGCTTGTTCGTCCCGAGGTTGTCCGCCACAGGAAAAGGCTCCTTGAAAGGTATACTCCGCCGAAGGGGGCCGAAACCCTGGTTTTGCTGCCCCAAACCGGGATGAGGCCCTTTCACAGATCAAGGGAACACCGAAAAATCTTGAGGTTAATCCGACAAAAACTAGGTAATAGACTTAGTGAAATCCACGTTTGCGCCTATGCGGCGCCCTTTGGGGTAATACCTATGGAACTTGATGAAGTTTATCCTCTCTCCCAATACGAGATTGCGTCTCCCTTCGATGCGGAAACAGTAACCTACACATCAAAACAGGTCGCAAATTACATCATGGCAATGGGCTACAAAAAAGTGATTTTACTTCAAGACACTGAGGTGTGGGGAAATAAAATAACCAACTCCTGCAGAAAAGTCTGCAAAAAGAAGGGGATTCCCCTCGAAGTGATACGATCAAGAAAGCCCTGGGAGAAAGACGCGCTAACTAATCTGGCAGCTACATTACAAAACGCATTGCCATAACCTGATCGCCGTGTTGACAGCGTGGAAACAGTGCAGAAATTAAAAAAGGGAAACTATCTTGGGGAAGAATCTCCTATAACTGGCTGAGAGTTTATAAGGCACGGATACAACACACTGTGAATACAATGTCGTTGAAAATAAGGTTCCTTGGCGGTACTAGGGAGATCGGAAGAATAGCGATAGCCATCAAAACCGAAAAGACCCAACTGTTGTTGGACTATGGCGTACTATTTAATAGCGAACCCGGTTTCCCCATGCATGTTCCACCAAAAGAAGTGGACGGTATAGTTCTGACCCATGCCCATCTGGATCATTCGGGAGCCATTCCGATCTTTCACATTCAAGGGAAAACCCCCGTTTATGGAACCCAGCTTTCCTTCGATTTGGCTCAATTATTGATTTCAGATTTTATCCATCTGTCCAGTTACTATCTTCCCTTTGAATACATCGAGTTACGGTCCGCCATGAGGAACTGTGTTCATGTCAACTATGGAGAAGAAAGGATCATAGGAGACCTCAGTTTCCAGCTGTTAAACGCTGGCCACATCCCTGGAAGCGCCCAGGTTTTGGTAGAAACAGGCGGAAAGAGACTACTTTACACGGGTGACTACAACACGATTAACACTTGTCTCCTTAACGCCGCAGAGGATGAGTATGGAGAACTCGACGCTATAATTATTGAAAGCACCTACGCCGACGAAGAACACTCGGATAGGTCAATTCTAGAAAAAAGCTTCGTGGAGCGTGTTACCGAAGTGGTGGAAAGTGGGGGAACCGCTCTCGTTCCAGCCTTCAGCGTTGGGCGCTCGCAGGAAGTTGCCTGTATACTTGGCGCCCATCACTTTGAGTATCCCATGACCATGGATGGGATGGCGCGAAAGGTTAACAGAATACTCATGAATTATACAACGTACCTGCGGGACACGCGGTTGTTTATGGATACGGTGCACGCCGCAACTTGGGTGGAGGGGTGGAGAGATCGAAGAGTGGCAACTAAGAAGCCTGGCGTAATCATATCTCCTGCTGGCATGTTGAAGGGCGGGCCTTCCGCCTCCTATATACAAAGGGTGGGTAAAAAGCGAAACAACGCCGTTTTTCTCGTGAGTTATCAGATTCCAGGAACGCCTGGTCGAGAACTCCTGGAAAAGGGGAGGTGCTTAATCAATGGGAAACTGCGCAAAGTGAAGGCTCAGGTTGAACACTTCGATTTTTCGTCCCATTGTGGGGCCAGTCAGCTTCAAGATACGATGAAAAATTTGGAGGGGAAACCGAAGGTTTTTGTGGTCCATGGTGCCGAAGGAAACTGTGAGAGATTTGCGAAGTGGATAAATAAGGAAACGGAATTGGACGCCGTGGCGCCGAAGGCTGGGGACATTTACACCATATGAAAGTGGCGATTTTACGCATTGGACCCGTAGATGCGGGCGTTTTGGAGAAAATTCAGGGCGGTTTATGCGGGGTCTTTCCTGAAACTGCCTGCTTAGTTCTTGATGACGTGATGCCGATGCCCGAAGATGCCTACAATGCGGCAAGACGCCAGTATTATTCTAGCATTATTTTATCGAAGATTGAGGATTTTCTTAAGGGTTCTGTGGCAGATCGCATTTTAGGAATAACGGAGGAAGACCTTTACGTGCCCCGTTTGAACTTTGTTTTTGGGGAGGCCCAGTGTCCAGGGAAGTCGGCGATAATATCGTTTTATAGGCTAAAGCCAGAATTTTATAGTCAGCCGCCGGATAGGGAGCTTTTCTTTGGGCGGTCCGTGAAGGAGGCGGTTCATGAGATTGGGCATACGTTGGGTCTTGGGCATTGCCGTAACCCACGGTGCATAATGTTTTTTTCTAATTCTATTTTGGATACTGACAGGAAGGAGCTAGCTTTTTGTGAAAGATGCTATCCTTTGGTTTTGAAGGGTTTAAGGATTAAACCTCAATGATTTCGCAGCGCAATTTTTTGACGATGCCCTCGGCCTCTGTTGGGTCCACCTTTAGGGTGAAGAGTTTTTTGGGTGTTCGGAGCTTTAGTTTCACTGTCCTTTTTAGCCTTTTCACGGCGCAGTGTTCTGCGTGTTCGGAGAGCTTAATGAATTTGTCTGGGTCATGGATTTCCTCGGGCATCTGTTTCGCCTCGGTTTGTTTTTAGCCATAGTGTCGGCTTTTGTTTTTATCCATTGTGGTGATTTGTGGTTGGTGGCTTTGTGGTGGGCCGGGCCGGACTTGAACCAGCGACTTTCTGCACGTCAAGCAGATGTCCTACCAAGCTAGACGACCGGCCCCTTCAAAACTTTTAAGATGGCTTTAACCTTATTAAGTTTCTATTTTAAGGGGAGTTAACAAAATCCTTAATAGCCTTTTTCATAATGTGAAATGTTGGGCGGGTAGATCAGTTTGGAATGATCGCGGCGTTGGCATCGCCGAGGTCGCGGGTTCAAATCCCGCCCCGTCCACAAAATTTTTATATCGAACAATTGTTCTATATGTAGAACGATTGTTCCATGAAAGATCCGTTTTTGTACCCTGGTTTGCGTGTCCTTCTATTGTTTTTCAATGAGGCGTATAGAGAGTTTCATTTGAGAGAGATAGCGAAACTAGCAAATGTGAGTTCCAGCACTGCAAAGAGGTTTCTGGATTTCTATAGCGAAAAAGGATTCCTTGGAAAGCATAGGAAGGCAAATCTCGTTCTTTTCAAGGCGAACCTAGAAAATCCCGCTTTCAAGCACATGAAGGTTGGCTACTTCTTGATGGAGTCACGGTGGCTGGCGGATTACTTGCGAGAGGTTTATCCAAATTCTTCTGTTGTGTTGTATGGGAGTTGTGCACGGGGGGAGGACGACCTACGGAGTGATATAGACCTTCTTATAATATCTAGAAAAAAGGAGAAAGTAGAACTCAGCAGATTTGAAAGACAATTAGAAAGAAAAATTACTCTACTGGTTTTTACGCCACGGGAGTGGGAGGAAAAGGCAAAGGGTGATAGAGCGTTTTACGAGAGAATCTTGATCGACGGTATTGCGCTACAAGGTAGCTTGCCGGTAGTGAAACTATGAAATTAAAAGAATGTTTCGACAAACGACTCTTGAGAAAAGAAAGGCCGGACTTAGAAAAGAGCAAAAGGTCAATTGAGGTTGCTGAAGCAAAGCTGGACGAAGCAGAAAAAGCCCTTGATCATAGACTTTTCGACGCAACTATAATTCTTGCGTATACTGCAATGTTTCACGCTGCCAGGGCAGTCTTGTTTAGGGATGGAATTGTGGAGAAAAGCCATGTTTGCTTGATCGAGTATCTGAGAGAAATGTATGTAAACACTGGAAAGTTGAGCGAAGCCATAGTTAACACTCTTGACTCGCTCAGAATTGATAGACATGAAACACTTTATGGATTGGAAGCAAGGAGCAGCCGGGAGGAAGCAAAATATTCTCTAGAAAAGGCAAAAGAATTCCTTGCAACCATCAAAGATGTTATGGAAAAATAAATAACTCATGCAAGCACTATAAAATTTCAGATCAG
>Ga0315312_1003118_pt1 | contig 10863 bp, 13 predicted proteins | sample TDP7_MG_FD_203629 | JGI IMG/M metagenome (GOLD analysis project Ga0315312, IMG submission 203629) | Freshwater sediment microbial communities from Lake Towuti, South Sulawesi, Indonesia - TDP7 | ecosystem: Environmental > Aquatic > Freshwater > Lake > Sediment | place: Indonesia: South Sulawesi... | reverse complement strand
CTAGAGTACAGATTTCATGAGCTGACAATTCAACTGGTTTCCCATCCTCATAACCTATCGTGGTGATTCGATTCAACTTTTCACTTCCCTATAGTTCTATACTCCTTTTTTATTGAGGCTACGATGTGTAACCGTCTTGGAAACGTGGTTCCGCCTCATTGTTCATTCCCACAATATAGTCTTTTCACAATCTTCTCGATTAGGGTTACGTTTCTCGCAGCTTTGTTGCAACTCTATTCTCCCTTTGAAATGATATACTCGTAAGTTTGAAGGGTTTTGTATGATTCGTGACTCAACGTTTCAAGCCTCCGCCTTCTTCGGCGTGGTCGCTTCAGACAGGATTTGGTCGGTTAAGCCGAGTTCAGCCAGTTTCAGCCACATGGCTTCCACGACCTTCGTTAGGATGATGCGCATCTTCTCTTCTGACGCTGGGCCGAACCTTTCCTTGGCTTCGTCAACCATGCTGGCTGGATAGTACTTTTTGAGGCGGAGCATTTCTTCCTTGGCTTTCGCGGCTTCAAGCCTTCTCTTCGTGTCTTCCTGCAAAGCTTTGAGGGCTTCTTCTGTGCTGACTTGTGGAACGGTTAAAGCCTGTACAACTCTTTTGGTCTCGCGGGCCGACAGGTCTTCTTTAACTACGGTTTTGATGATTTCTGGCTGAATCTCCGGTGGCGCCTCTCGAACCTCTCTAGTTACTCGTTCAGGCAGTTTTGTTACTCGGGTAACAATTTCAGGCGGCAACGCTTCTTTCTGATTCTCGATGTGTTCGTAATGGCTTATGAGCAACGAGACGTAGGAGCGGTCTTTTCCAATTCTTGAGGCTAAGGCTTCCTGGTTTGGGTAGGCTTCTGGGAACTTCCGCATTATTTCTTTAAGCCATTTTCCAAGCTCGTAGTCAGTTAAGTCTTTGCGTTGAGTGTTCTCGACAAGCGTGGTTTCCATTGCTTCTTGGTCTGTTAGGTTGGATACGATTATACACGGTAACGTGTCTAAGCCGGCTTTCTCGGCAGCCTTGAACCTTCTCAAGCCCGCAACAACTTCGTATCTTTCATCAGGTAGGGGGCGAACTACTATGGGTTGAAGCAGCCCGTAGAGTTTAACGTTTTCCACAAGTTCACTGATCTCGGCGTCAACGGCTTCCACTCGGATGTTTAACGGTGACGGCTCCAAAGCGGTTAACGGAATAATCTGGAAATGTCTTTCCCTTGCCGCAACTGATCCTGGCGGCGGCTTGCTGACGGGAATAAGGAACTGCATTTTCCCAAGCAGGTACTGTCCGCCTATAGAGATGGCCTTCTGGTACAGTTGTAGGAACTGCGTATGTTCCAAAGGCTTCTTAGGCTTAATCAGAATGCCTTCAGGCTGCTCAACGAGCTCGCAGAACTCGGCTATTGAACCTAAAGCCTTCTCGACACTAATTTTGCTAGTCATCTTCTAGCCATCTCCGATAGACACATTTTCTAATTCAACCCGTTTCTCTAACGGAGAACAGGTCTCACTCACTCAGTTTCAATCCTCCCTGGTCCTTTGTGGACCTTCCGGGTGAGAGAGGCATGCTCTCCCACATCCGGGTCAATCCACAAGTATGGTTTACCGCGCTTCCAAACAAGACTAACCTTGCCATTATTTCCTCTCCAAAACTAGCTGATGTATGTGGGTTCCTGTTCGATCTTGGCGCCGTAGACTGTTAGATTTACTAAGCTGGCTATGATGACGTCGTCTGGTTTGATCTTCTCAGAACTCGCAGTTTTCTTTATGCCGTTCCAAAGGCTTCTCTTAATCCGTATTCTAAGGTCAACAAAACTGCCTTCAGTTTTGACTTCCTCGATGCCTTCGCCGACGTAACGGGGAGGCATCTCGTCGCCTGCATGAGACTTAGTTATGTGGACGTTTAGTCCCTTATCTGATTTGAAGTTTCGACCGCAACGTTCGCAAACGAGACTCTTTCTTCCAGTATATTCATCCAATTTTGCTTGTCTCATCACCAATCACCTTGAAAACTTTCCCTTGAAAATCAGCTTCCCAATCACGTTCAAGAAAGCCTGTTGCTACAAGGTTTTCAATCCTGCCATTTACTGTGCGTCTGTCAGTCCGTAGGAGTGCAGCTCTGACAATATTTTCAAGCATTTTTTGGGGAAGCGACCCGCCTGGCGAAACCTTTTCAAGAACTTTTCTCTTCAGAATCTCGGATTCTTTCTGCGCTTTTTTGGTTAACGCCGGTGGATCAGAAATTTGTGTGTGTGCGCCCTGCGCTTCAAGGTAGAACTCAAGCGCAGCGAACACTTCATCAGCTAAGGCCGAATGTAGCTTTCGATGCTTTCTGAGGACAAAATCCTTGAATTTCAGCCAGATTTCCTCGTTTCTCATCTGTACAGAGATATGTCTCCCCATAAAAATCACCACCAGAAAAATGAAAATTTGTAGTTTGACAGCATTCTGTCATTCTTTGACAGAATGACATCATAGTACATATTATTACTATTACTGTTACTGTTACTGTTACTATCTGCATTTTGACAGCAAACTACAAGAAAAGAACCTCGTTTTAGGCTTCTTTCCTTTTTAGCATACTGCAAATGCCCTTCGAAAACTACTGTGCACACATACACAAAAAATGATAGAATGACATCAAAGTACAAGTTTTGAATCCTGAAACCGCGAAGTTCTCTCCTCAAACCTTCTCAACTCCTCCTTTGAATCTTGCCGACCGTTTCGGCTGTCTGCGGTTCACTCGGGCCGGTAAGATCTACCTTGCTTTTTCCGAGATACTTCCACACCTGTTTTCCTCCAATCTTTAAGACTTGGTAAGCGTATGGATCTAGAGGTTCGTCTGGAGGCAGGTCTTTCGCTACTCTGGTGAATCCGCTGATGCATTGGTTGGTGACGATTGAGAGGCCGTTTCCATCCCTTGTGAACCTTACTGTGTCCGCCATTACGAGCGCCAGCTTCCGTATTGCTTCTAGTTTCTTTTCGAGCGGCAGCCGAGCGTAAGCGTTCAAAACAGGTAAACTGATTGAATCCACGCTCCAGCATTTCCGGCAGACAGGCAACATGTGGCCCTTCCGCAGTCGACCAGCAATAGCAGGCATCATACCCGCCAAATCTTCAAACTCATCCAATCCTACTCAACCACCATTCTTCTCATATGAAGTCCTCCAACCTGATCTCTCGTGGAGGTTTGGAAGGAAGGTCTTCTTTCGGGATCGTCTTGAAGACCGTTGTCCACCCAAGATTCTTAGCCTCGTTGACGGGGTAGTCCTTCGTTTTTATGGCTGAGACAAAGTCTACTGTCGGAATGAAACGTGGAGGTTCAACGAGTTCGCTATCTCGCATGAAAGCGTAGACGATGTAGTCTGCTCTGCAGGTCCACACCCAGCCGGGAAGCTCCTTCTCCCGCTTACTCCAGATTTCAGCGATTACGTCCTGCCACTGCTGTCCTCTGACCTTCTCGTCGATTGAGAAGCAGACTATCTTAGCAATGTCTGGACATCTGAAGACCAGGAACTTGTCTACGCCGACGTTCTGGAAGAAGGTTTCTGCTGAAACATCGAGAACTGCTATAAGGTTTTTGAAGTTAGACTTGTACCATGAGTTCAGCAGCAACGAGCCTTCTCTCTCAAGCTTCAAGCCTTCGGAGAAGTCATGCGTCAAAACTCAATCTCCTCCTTGACTGTTGAAATCCATCTCTCAATAGTCCTGCAGCAGGTAGGGTCATGGTCGATTAGGACGCAGTTCCGTTTCTGTTTGATAGCTGCTATCCCAGTCGTTCCCCTTCCCGCGAAGCAGTCTAGAACGGTGTCGTTGACCCGGCTTGAAACCTTGATCAGGTGTTCAATGAGAGGAACTGGTTTTGCTGTTGGAGCAGGATACTTCTGCCTCTCTTCTCCACCGGCAACTGGACAGCGGATAATGTTGTGCATCTCGTTGTCTGTGGTGAAGTTGAAGGTGTACTCGTCTGATTTTGTGCCGAAGAGTATGTGCTCCACGGCTGAGAGGTAGTTGTTCTTCCTCGGATGTGGTGTAGGGTTGTTTTTCACCCAATGCACTATATTCTTGGGTTTCAGCCCCTCGTCTTCAGCCATGAACCAAGCTTTTCCCGAGAAAGGCTTGTCCAAGAAAATGTAGAAGGAGCCTGTAGGCTTCAAAACATCTCTAATGCTTGACAAGAGGTTGTGTATGAATGCCTCATACTCCTCTCGGGTCTTGTGATCCCACTCTGCAATATCCGCTTCAACGATCTCACCATGTCTCTTAATCACTTTGTTCGGTGCGCTTATGTTGTAGGGCGGGTCCGTAACTACGAGGTCAACAAACTGTTCCTCCTCGACAAGTCTCCTCATCTCATGGAAGGCATCCCCACAGATTATCCGCCAAGAACGCGAATACTCCTCAGCCAGCCTGTCAACTTCGTCCTTCAAAGTCTCTAAGGGCCACTCGAAAATGTAAGGCTTAAGCCTCTCCAGAGTCTGTTGAACTTTACTCTCCGAAACCTTGTCAGCAACGTACCTGTAGAGTTCGTTGCACAATGTTGCCTTCTTCTCAATCCACTTAGAATCCTTATCCGTAGCACCTTTTACGAGCCATTCCCGTAACCAGTCAGACTCAACACGGGCAAGGTTCAAAAGGTCACGGTTAGAGAAAGTGCCTACATGTAAGCACTTTTCCAACCTTGGATATATTGGAAGAATTGTTGAAACGCTCGATCTCGAAAACCCGAAGAGTTCTCCCAAGTTCTTCTGGTTCATGCCGTTATGGTTGTATCGTTCGTAGTTCCGGTTTAGTAGTTTGCTGAGCTTGAAATAGTCTAGAGCGCCTCGATCCTTATTCAATATTACACGGTGCCTATCCGCTTCCAAGTCGTCCATTTCCCTTATGTCGCATGGGACTTTCTCCAAGCCCAGTTCCCTTGCAGCCCTCCACCTATGTTCCCCGTCAACAATCTCGTACGTGCCGTTGCCGTTCGGGCGAACAATAATGGGATTAGACCGCAAGAAGCCAGCATTCTTGACGCTGTTAACAAGACCTTGAAACTCTTCCTCTGTCATTCGGTTGGGATTCATGTCGCTCGGGACAAGCTTGTCTATAGGGATGAAAACATGCGGGAAGTTGTCACTGTTCAAGGCTGATGGTCTCCATTGAAATGTCGAAGAAACTCGGGTGAAACGATCCATCGTGAAAGACGGTTCCTCGAGCCTCTGAGCAGGGTGAGACATTTCTTGTCGCCCAGAACGTGCAACGAGTCTGTTGTCGTACACTGTCCTCGACCACGCAGGCAGGCGACTATAGGAACAGTTATTGGGAATCCCAGCCGGTGAACTGCAAGACAGATGCGCATTGTCTCAACCGTCTGCTTCTTCAACGGCTTAACCCGCATCTTCCTCAACGCAAAATAGACACGTTCGTAGGGAATCACTGCTGCCTCCCGCCTAACAATCTCAGAGAAACCTTCTGCACGGATTGGCTTCTGCGTCAACATCTTCCGGTAGCCGCTGCTGGAGGAAAGTTGCTTAGAATCACAGTTCTTCGTCGAGACGCTTCGAGGCTTTGAGCTGAGCAATCTTGAGGTCTCTTTCAACGATCTTTTCGTGGAAGGCTAAGAGACCGTGGACAACTGCTTCTCTTATGCTTGCGACGACTCCTCTCTCTTTGAGTTCCAGTACTATGCGTGCAGGCTCTTCTTTCAGGGTGCATTTGACTTCGAGCTTGAAGGGCTTCGGCTTCGCTGAAGGTTCAGTTTCTCTTTTCTTCATTGCGTCTGCCTCTTCACTCTGAAGAGAAGAAGAATTCGTCGGGGACTGTTCCAAGCACTTTGATGAAGCCTTCGTGTTTGCAGAAGTCCAGGATGCGGCTTAATTCTTTGTCGTCTTTGTTCTGGAAGGTCTTTTTGTAGCCGAATTGGCCTATCCTCACCCTGACTTCTACTCCGTCCAGCTTCTCAAGGGTCTGATAGATGCCGTATCGGCACCACTTGGTCTGGTCCTCGATATTCTCCCAATCCTCTACTAGATTAACCAAACTCCTCACCTTTCAACTATTTTGCCCACAAAACTTAAGGACTTTCTGGGTGTGCAGCTGCACTAGTGCAGTTGCACTAGTCTATCTGCACACATCTCGCTACGACTTCTACCCTGAAAGAACACTTAGAATCGCAGCAATCTTTTTCATGTCAGCAGTGCGCAACAACCTTTAGAGGAATCTTATGGGCCTTCGCTTCTTTCTCAAACTCCATTCCAAAACGGTGTATTGTGCAGCTCTTTCCTGAGCCTATGGGACCCAAGATTTGAACAATCCTCTGGTAGGTCTGCTTAGGCTTCTCTAAGAAGTCAGAAAACAGGTCATGAAGCATTCTCATTTGATAATCACGATGAGGAAGAAAACTGGGAATATGTCTAGGAAGCAAACTATCCCTGTTCTTGAAAACCGACCTACGCCGAGGCAACCCTATCCATCCTATATTAACATGTGAATCGCTAAGATATTAAGAATAGTTTCGGAACTTCAAGGTTTGTATTCTATTAATGTAAGAATCGTTTTAAATAAAGTCTGAAAGTGCAAGTTTTTTCTCTTCTTCTGTTAAGCGGCTATAATAAAAGAAAGCGTCTAACACGCTGAAAGTCAAAATCATCATTTAAACCAAGCTTGTCATCTCTTCCCCGGCGCCATTCCTTGTATCTTCCGAAATCGCTGCATATCTTTATCCTAATATCCTGATCATTTCCTGAGAAGTTACGACCTCCAAGTATCGGTTTGCCTTCGAGAATTCTTCGTCATGCGTGACAACGTACGTTGCGCCTTTTGCAAGTCCCGTAGCCACTATGATTGCATCGGGCAGTCGGAGCCCTGTTTCAACACGAATCTTCGCTGCAGCATCAGCCAATCCCAGATCGACTTCCATAACACTGAATGTTTTGGAAGACGCTAGGTGCGCAATCAGCTCTTGTTTTCCTTTTTCATCTCCAGCCAAGTAATAACCAACACAGATTTCAGCGACCGATACTACTGAGACAACGGCTTGTATTCTACCGTTGTCAACAGCATCGAGAACCTGTTTTGAGAACTCGTAGTGAGGCTCCTCCTTATTCTTGACGATCAGAAAGATATTAGTGTCTAAGACCGCTGTTATCGCCATTCTTCGCGCAACCTCTTCTGAAAGGCTAAGATGGTTTCAGCCCAAGGTTTCTGCCTACTAAGAATCTCTGACAGCTTTTCGCTGGAGGCTTTTCTAATTACTGCACGTTCACCCTCGATGATGAAGATGACTCTATCACCCTCTCGGAGACCTAACGCCTCCCTGATATCCTTAGGAATGGTTACCTGTCCTTTCGTGGTGACCGAACCCACACTTACCTCCAACACCTGCCCCTCCTACCTATAAGTAATGCAGGTCTTACTGATAAGCATTGCTGAGGCAATTCTAAAGCGTTAACTCAATTTATGAGGTCATTCTGAAAGGCATCATATACAAAATACAATGATCCTTCCTCAGAGCATTGCTGAGACACTAGATACTGCAAGAAAGCCGCCCTGAACTCTTCAAAAATCACAAATTTGAACCAAGATTGTTATCTATTCCCCGGCGCCAAACGTTAAACTCCAGTTCTCTAGGTTACTTCTTGGATAGTAGCCAGTGGCGGGCGTCTTAGGTGGTTAATGAGCTGCCGAAACATCTCATTTGCAGAATAACCCCTCGTAACGTTCTCTGGAGCAACCTTCTGCAAAAAGGCCAAACAAACGATCGCTTGCTTAGTATCTATGAAGTTTAAGCTGATAAGGTCGAGGAAGGGAGGTGGTATGGTCCAGCCTTGTCTGGAAGATATGAAAGCTGTTGGTATCCAGCAGAGCCATGTAACGAGATGGGTAAATAGGACGAAAATCGCGATCTCATGTTGCCTTGCTCTAGAGTCAGATGGCATATCTAAACATTTATTCACAGAATCTCTAAAGATCTAGTGATATTTGGGGCATTCCTATCAGTATTGCAGGCACTAGTAACAGATCATGGCGATTCCAAAAATACTTTTATGGATTTAGCCACCAACGTTGTTTCTGAAAGTCCATCTATTCTTCTCTTCGATTAAATCTTTAACAATCCGCAGTGCCTGTTCTTCGGGTAAGGTTAGAAAGAGTTTGCATAAATGTTTACAAATTCTCTTCATGCCAAGACCTTTCCTCCAATCGTCACAGTTATGCATGATCACTTTCTCTACTAAATCCATATCAATCATATAATCTCTAATAGAGGCATAGACACGTTCATCAGTCGCCTCATCAATGCTTAACTCATCATCGCCTATCTCTTTACCCCTCTCCAAACGAGCTTTATCAGTCATCTTCAATAAAAGTTTCTCAACACTGAGACCGGCAAGGCTAACGCCGTATTCTATAAGCCTTTTTTCATAGGCTAAAGGCCTCTTTTCGAGGTTGTGTTTAACAATTTTTTCCTTTACACGGCTCTGTTCCGGCAAAGCAAGATTCAACATCTCAAGAATCTCGATGCAGTTTTCAGGAGCATAACCATGATAGTGGTTATTGAAGTACCCATAGACTTTCTCGACTTTGTTACTTACCTCCAATATTCTTGGAACCCACTCTCCGAGCTCTTGATGAGTATAATGGTAATCATACCAAGGGCGGGTTCCGCGTCCATGCCAACGAATATAAGAGAAATCAGCAGTCACATGAATCACAGGTGGAAGAAGAGGCTCATCAACAACTGTATAAGCAACTTTATGATCGGCTAGAAGCTTCCAAACATCATCCCTAAACCACGAATGATTCCTAAATTCAACAGCAAACTCGTACTCATCAGGCAATATCTCCAAAAAACCGGCAATGCTCTCACGATCTCTCTTATAGGCAAAGCCCGGCGGAAGCTGAATAAGAATTGCACCCATCTTTCCAGCCTTATGGAGCGGCTCTAAAAGCTCCAAGTACTCCCAAAGATCCTTCTTTACGCCCAACTCCAAACTCAGACGCTTTTCATGCGTCAAAACCTTCGGCATCTTAGCCGAAAACACAAAGTCTTTTGGTGAAGACCTAAAATAACCATAAACCTGAGACTTCGTAGGAATCCGATAGAATGTCGAGTCTATCTCGACACTCTTAAAAAGCTTCGAGTAAAAAGAGAACATCCTATCCTTTTCATCATAGAATGGCCCAACCCACTCAGCATAAGACCAACCGCTCGTACCAAAGAGAAAAGTAGCCAAATCAGACACGCCTAAAATACTTTAAGGCGAAACCATAATAAAAGAGTTAGAGACAGAAAATTGATGGAATACAAAATTGGCACTGGTGGCTGGGCATACTTTCATATCCCGGGCCTAAACTCCCTAGAAGCATACTCAAAAATCTTCAATTTTGCAGAAGTAAATTCAACTTTCTACTTGCTCCCTAGCCTCAGAATGGTTGAATCTTGGAGGAGAAGGGTTCCATCAGACTTCGAATTTTCAGTACGCCTTAACAGAAAAGTAACCCATAAAAACAAAATGGAGCCAAACGAAGAGTCATTCAGAATCTTAGAATATACAAGGCAGATATGCAAAATACTCAACTCAAAAACAATAGTGATCCAAACACCCGAAACAATAGAATACACTAAGAAGAAGATTGAAGGCATAAAAGACTTCTTAGGAAGCCTGGCCCTAAATGGCTTAAGAATCGCATGGGAAACACGACATAGAGAAGGAAAACTTCCACAACCCTTCTTAAACCTCATGCACGAACACAACATAATCCACTGCGTAGACCTCTCAAGAGAAGAGCCAGCCTACGAAACAGATCAACTCTACACCAGATTATTCGGTAAAGGAGAACACAACATTTACCAGTTCACCGATCAAGAACTCAAAGGAATCGACAGAAAGACAGAGAAGAAAAAATATAACAAGGTCACAGTAAGTTTCCACAACGTGAAAATGTATAAAGACGCCGCAAGATACAAAACCTACAAAGACACTGAAAAATTCCCAAAAGTAACCAGTTACATGGGACTCGAGTCACTGAGAGCAATACTTAGAGAAGATTCAAAATTCCCAACCGGCAAAGAAGCACTGATCAAACACCAAGGTTGGAAACTCATAGACCTAACAGACGACAGAAGAATTCATGCAAAAGAACTCCTCCAAAAATTAGAAGAGAAGGCATACAAAGACATAGATGAAGTGATCAATCACCTAACGAGGATCCAAAATTCAAGAACTTAAACCAATCTTTAAACCTGTTCCAAGGTGCCAAACCTTCAGTCCAGGACTTGTCTCACTTATTTCAAGCATGCGGTTCCCACACAAGGGAAAGCATCTATCTTGGGAAAAGAATAATCTTCCAGAGGCCATCCATTTTTGTCTCAATTCCACCGGCAAAAATTAATACATTTGGAGTGTGGATCGCTCAGAATGGGTGTTACATGCGATTGAGTTAGCTTGAATAACTCAGTCTCACGTTAAGTTTTTAAGATAACGCAATTTCAATGAGCCCAAAACCTAAGAGCAAGCTGAATATTATGCTGGCTTTCGCCCACGATATCTTGTGCAATATTATGGGACCGATAAGCAGTTGAGTTACTGCAGCCCAGATTGCGGCTATTGTGGCGAAATAAGGTATCCAGCCGAAAAGCAGTCCCGGCGCATCGCCATAGGCTATCATCTTGAGCGTGTCCTTTATTGTGGCTTTTCCGCCGACTGCTTTCAAAATGATGTGGAGATATCCCGTGGAAAAAAGCAGAATAAGAATGTAGAACGTTTCAATCAATAGCGGACGCCACTCTACGCCAAGCTTATACATTGCGGAGATATCCCTTGCCAAATATTCAGCTTGACCGCCTGCGTGAAGCCCATTCACGTCCTCAAAGCCTAAGAAGATCTG
>Ga0315312_1003117_pt1 | contig 10864 bp, 11 predicted proteins | sample TDP7_MG_FD_203629 | JGI IMG/M metagenome (GOLD analysis project Ga0315312, IMG submission 203629) | Freshwater sediment microbial communities from Lake Towuti, South Sulawesi, Indonesia - TDP7 | ecosystem: Environmental > Aquatic > Freshwater > Lake > Sediment | place: Indonesia: South Sulawesi... | reverse complement strand
ATTTGAGTTCATCCACTGTCACTTGAACTTCCTTCATCACTTGGTCTCGGAACGCGTTAATTGTTGAACTATCAACTGGAAAACCTACCTCGAGCAACGTCTCATACGCAAGTGCTTTTTCATATAGAGTGCATTTTTCTATCTTGTTATTGATCCACGCAAGAGTTTTTCTGAATGCTTGGCTTTTTGGTCCAAGAAACGTGTGATATATCCATAAAAGTGCACATGAGGCCCCAAAAACTTCATCATAGCTACCATCAATGTCATGCTGTCTCACATAATTGAGAACTTCTTCTTCATATTGACGTAATGGTTCCTCAAATTCTTTCAGAACCTGAAGAGTGTCGACTGTGCTCCAGAAACTGCCATCCCAAAGCCCGTCTCTGAATTTTGAAACAATCCAAATCATTGCATTCTTCTTTACTCGTCCAAACTCCGATTCTCCGCCTATACAAATCATTGAGGGCTTATCGATGTCTGTCCTATCAAAGCAGATAAGCTTAGATCCCTTATCCAAGTATCTTGAGAATTCTTGAAAATCTGAGTTTTGGATATCTCTTATGCTCCAAGCTGGGTCCAGAATTATTATTCGATGCACATTAAGAGGAAGTGCCTTCAATCGGACTGATTCTTGTGAATATACAGCATGAGGGAATTTACGCACTTGCAGGTTGGCTACAAGATAATCAAACGGGAAAGATTTGCGACCTTTCCTGGCTATGATGGCACTATCAGGGCGTCCTTCAGTAACATAACGCAAAAGGTTTTCAAACAGCTCAGTTTGGCGATGCCAATCTAATGTCAATGAACTTACGACTATTCTTGGAGGCAGGTCCGCTCTCGAAACCAGAAGTAGATCCCTTTTTTGCTTGTAAGTGGAATCTCGAAGCAAAGATACCCACATACGATCATCCAAAGGTTTAAGATAATGCCAGTACAAGCCTTCTATTCCAGACATGGTGAGGCATCTTTCAGACATTAAATCCATCTTCACAATGTTTGGATAAAGCAGAATAACATGATCCTTGTTGGCAGGATCTATTGACAGTTCTCCTTCCACCGCTCTTTCTCTCGTATTATCTTTTTTCCTGTCAATCGCTGTGACATCAAATTCCGATGGCAAGAAACCGTAGGAACTGACTGTGGTCATTTTCATTTGATGAAGAATAACTAAGCCTTTTGGTTGTTCGAGAAATCGTGAGAGATCTTCTTTTTGCTTTAGAAGGCCCTCCTTTATCTCTTGATCGTTCAGAGCATTTGAGCCTACGACTATTGAATCGTAAACACCATGATTTAACGCGTCGCCAAGTTTTAAGATATTTTCTGCCGTATATAGGTCAAAACGATAGTTTTCCAAGCTAAGAAGTGGGCGAGCATCTGCATAGCTATAACGAATCATTTCGCTTTGATTCTGAATGAGCGCAATAACATTCATTCCAAATCATATCTCCAAGAATATTACGACTATTGCGCTTCGTAGACGATTCTTCCTCCTACAAGCACCTTGAAGATTCGCATATCAGAGTCGCATATTACAATATCTGCGTCTCTCCCAACTGCGAGACTCCCTTTCCTATTGGATAGCCCGATTGCTTTGGCAGGGACTTCGGTTGCCATCGCAATTGCATAGTTAAAAGGTATCCCAACGTATTGATGAATATTCTTTACAGCGACATTCATTGAAAGAGCGCTACCTGCCATTGTTCCATCGGCAGTATAGCATCCCCCTTCCTTTACATAAATGGTCTTACCGTATAGCTCAAACGACCCAAGATTTGATCCTACTGGAGGCATGGCATCAGTGACCAAGAATACATTTTCTTTGCCTTTTACTCTTATTACTATTTTCATTGACATTGGGTGGACATGTATCCCATCAGCGATCAAGCCTGTTTTCAAATTGTCGTTTGCCAGTATCGCACCAACAGTTCCAGGTTCTCTACTACCAAGTCCTTCCATTGCGTTAAAAATGTGGGTTGCCATTGATAGCCCCGCTTCGACTGCATTACATACTTGTGAATATGTAGCTGTAGAATGACCAATGGACACAATAACACCTCGGTCTTTTGCATGTTTTATAAGGCTTAGACTACCCTCAATTTCAGGAGCTAATGTCAAAATCTTCATTGTACCTTGAGATGCTTGGTAGAAAAGGTCAAAGTCAGAGATCGAAGGAGACCGTATGAATTTTCCCTCATGAGCTCCCTTTTTCTTTTCATTGATAAATGGTCCTTCTAAGTGAGAGCCTAATATTGCCGCACCATTTGTGCCTTTTGCAACTGCTTCGCTTACGGCTTTAAGTGCGATGCAGATCTTTTCCCTCTCTGATGTAAGAATTGTAGGAAGCATACCCGTTGTCCCGAACTTCGCATGTGCTCTTGCCATCATACAGACGCCATCATAGGTACCGTTTTCTGTAAGAAAAACCCCGCCTCCGCCGTTAACTTGCAAATCCAAAAAACCTGGACAAACAATATGCCCTTCTGCATCTATTGTCATCAAACCCTTTGGAATCTTGACCTGAGACTTTGGCCCCACTCCCGCAATTTTCCCATCATGAATCAGTATTATGCCATTCTGAATGATTTTTAGTGGGGTATAAACCATCCCATTTTCTATAACTAAGTCGTTCTTTTCTGTCAAGCCAACCTTCTCCAACTTGGTTCTCATATAGTAGTGTATGTTTAGTAAATTTAAGCTTAGGTCTATTTTAGTTTTTTACCCTTGGCAAACAGAACTCACAAATTTTATCAGCAATGTGAGATTAGTTAGACTTGTGGGAGAAATGACAATAAGCGATATGCTGGCCGAAATTCGCGAAATATTATCTTATAAAATAGGAACTTGGATGGCGATTCACGTATTTCACATCGGTGATAAGAGCACTTGGATACACTGGTCGGTTAAGTACAGAATGCCAAGCCAAATCAGAGTAGGTTCACACTGCGAATTGAGGCGTGGGATTTTGCTTGATGCCAGATCTCCGATCTCACCTTCGATAATTATCGGTAATTACTGCAGAATCAAAGAGAACGTGTCGATGTTAGCCTATGGAGGAAGAATAGAGTTAGGAGATCATGTACTAATTGGTCCTGGAACAAACGTCTATGGACACGGTGGCGTTTCCATAGGAAGTCACAGCATGCTTGGCGGAAACATAACTTTGTCAAGTGCGAACTATGCGTGCCGACTGTCTTCTATTCCTTTTCAGTATCAAGGCTATGCTCTTAAGCCTGTCAAGATATCATCGAATGTTTGGATTGGAAATAATTCTGTTATACTTGGGGCCACCATAAATGAAAATGTTATTGTAGGCGCGGGATCTGTTGTCACAAGTGATCTTGAAAGTGGCTTTGTCTATGCTGGCAACCCAGCCCGAAAAATCAAAGAGATTCCTACCAAAGGGTCGTCAATTGTAAGACATAGAGATTGGTGCTCATTCGCTAAGGAATGCAAGCCAAATCATTAGGGTTAAGCTCGTCTATCTTTACGACCCGTATTAGCTGTGGACTTTTTGTGTTACCAGGCTTATGCTTTTTGCGAATTCCATGAAGGCTTTATTAATTCTTGAAAAGCGAAGTTGAATACTAATTTAGAAAAAGCCTTAATCGCGCGTTCTTTTTAAAGAGGATTTTAATTAAAGTTTTGTTTCAGAATTTCTTTTATTTTTGGGCTTTGAATTTGTTGTTGGTGTTGAGTGCGTGCCTATTTTCCAGCAGAGCGTTGACGCGTGCTTGTACGAGTGGCTTTTGGCGGAGCAGAAGAGGCGGAGGGCTCGCAGCGTTCAGGATGTGATTCGTCAGGTTTTGCGTGAAGCCAAGGCAGAGGCTGAGAAGCATGGTTAACGTTAAGCAGCTCCTGGCCCAGAAACTTTTCGGGGTTCATTCCGTTCCAGTCAAAACTCAAGCTGAGATTCAGCGTGTTTACACTGGTTTGGGCGCCGAGTTTGGACAGCCTATTACGGATGCCAACATAACTTTTGCTGTTAAGCGGGAGCCCGTGGCCCACCGCATTGTGTTTGCTGTTGCTCATGACGTTTTTGATAATTGGTTTGAGGTTGAGCCTCTTGAGAAAGGCGTTGATGAGAAAGAGTTTAACGAGCAAGTGCAGAAGATTTTGCTTCTGCTTAACGTCAAGGATGTTTTCACGCAGGCTGCTGTTTTCGAGAGGGCTTATGGCTGGAGCATAGTGGTTATTGGCTATCAGGATAAGGCTCCCACGTTGAAGACTCCCGTCCTGTCGCCTGAAAAAATCGTTGGCTTAGAAGCTTACAGTCCGCCCATGGTCACAGAGGTTAAGGTGGACGAGGATAGGAACAGCGAAAGGTTTGGACTGCCAGAACTCTATAAGGTTAAGGTAAGCAGTAGGGAGGAGGTTGAAATCCACTTCAGCCGTGTCATTCACTTTGCCACTCGCAAGCTTGAGCCTGGATATAAGGGCATAAGCGTTTTAGAGCCTGTCTGGGATGATTTGACTGTTTTGCGGAATATTCGCTGGGGCATGGGGCAAACCATGTACCGCTATGGTAGCGGCTTCCCAGTTGTCACCGTTAAAGGCGCCACAAAAGAGCAAATAGACGAGTACAAGCGTGAATGGGGACCGTTAACGGCTCAGACGAGCATGTGGGCAGACGAAAACACGACAATAGAGTTTAAAGGCTTAGCAGGGAGAGCCTTAGACCCAGAGCCATATTATCTGCCAATCATGGAGAACATAAGCGCTGGAACAAGCATTCCGATGGCTGTGTTGCGTGGCGCTCAGGCTGGACAGCTTGCTGGAAGCGAAGTGAACGAACGCGAATATTTCAAGCTGATCTCTGATTGTCAGAGCCGCTATGAGCCTGGCATTATGGATTTGATTGACCGCTTGATGGAAACCAAGCAGATTCCAGATGTGCATTATAGGATTAAGTGGCTTGGCGGTTTTGAGGTGAACCCAAGGGATAAGGCTGCTGCGGAGCTTGACAGAGTCAGAGCACTAGCTCTCATGACTGACTGGATGACTGTGAATGAGATCCGTGAGGTTGAAGGTTTAGAGCGTATTCCAGGAGGCGATGTGGTTTTAGGCTTAAGCAAGGTTCAAGGCGGGGTTTTCCAAAACACCACTTCAGCAACGTCGACGCGGAAGCTGGAGTTGGAACGCAAGTTCGGAAAGCCTGTTGATAAGTTGCTTGCTGATAGGATTGCTGCTGGTCACAGCGTTAACAAGATCTGCAGAGACTTAGGCATAAGTCTCACCACTTTTTACCGCTGGGTCGAAGACTACGACTTGAAACGGCAATAACATTATACTTAGGTATAATAATAAGGCAGCTTGGGTTCCTTTTTTGCGAGGTGAAATGTGAATGACATCTCGTGCTGGGCATAAGCTGACGAAAGGCGTTATCTACGGCATCATGTTCGGCGTAGCATTGCTTTTCATGGGGTTACCACTTGAAGCGGTTCTGATAATGCTGAATTACACAGTTTTTCCGGCAGGCACAATTCCAAGCATCCTCTTTGCCTTCGGACTTGCGGGCAGCATAGCGATCAGCTTTGCCGAATACGTTGATGAACAAGCGAAGGCGTAACTGAAACGCTTTCAAATGCGAGTTCAAATCCCACATTTTCCATCTTGAAAAGCAAGAGTTGGTTAACCATGAGAATGTATGCTTTAAAATCCGTTGAAGCTGGCAAGTTTGAAGTCAGAGAAGACGAGGAAAGCCTTGTTGTGCCAGCAGTAATCACAAGGGAAGATGTTTACGACTATGATGGCATGCTCGTTTATGAACCTGCCCAGGAAATCGAGGAAGCCACGTTAACCGCTCAAAACGCTTGGATAGTCGAAAATCACCCAGCTGAGGTTATTCTGACAAAGGCTGAGGACATTCGGGGGCGTGTAGCCTCAGCAGTTTTTGAAGAAGACCGCGTAAAGGCTGATTTAACCTTCTTCAAGAACCGTTGTAGCCCGCAGTATTTGGCTGACATAAAGAAGGGCAGAGTTAAAAGCGTAAGCATAGGATTTTTCTTTGATTGTGTTCCACAAGCTGGCGAGTTTAACGGTAAACACTACGACTATGTCATGCGCGGCATTTTCATCGATCATGTGGCTGTTGGAAGCTGGATGGGAAGATGCAGCTATCCACTATGCGGGATAGGGATTGACGGGAAACTCAAAGGTGCTAACCCTTACCCAAACGAGCACTCTTGCAGGCTTAGGGACCCTGACACATTAAACATAGTTGGTAGCGGAGAGCGGAAACACGATGGGAAGACCTACCGTGTTATTTTCGGAAAGCCAAAAGGCGAAAAAGACGCCGGCTCTGTTGAACAGGCTTACCGCTATCCTGTTGAAACATGGAGCGAGGGTGAAGCTCGCGGGCACTGTGAAGCTCACGATGGGACATTTGAACCCGCAACCAAGAAGGAAGGTGATCGTTTGAATCAGGAGGAAAGAAGGGAAGGAGAGCCTAAAACTGACAGAGAACGCTTTATGGAGCATTACAACTTAACGGACGAGCAGATGGACCAAATTCTCGAATGGATAGGCGAAGACGTTTACAAGCTGTTGCCAGAGAGAGGTGAAGGCTTAGCCCAAGCAGAAGAGGAAGGCGAAAGAGAGAAACTGCATGAAGCCGCTGAAGCAAGAGAAAAGAAATACAGCATTAAATTCCGTGAAGACAAAGGACACTTAACACCGCCTGCAGATTATCCGCAGAATGAAGAGGATTATGCTGACCCTGTGAACTACGCTTATCCGCTTGTTCCCGAAGACAGATGCCAAAACGCTTTGGCCCGCTGGGGAGCATTCCGAGAGGAATACACGCAGCCCGAACGCAACATTATTTACGAGCGGATTGTGAGGAAAGCCCTAAAGTACGGCATAACCGTGCGTTACAATTCAGAGCTGCCAGAAGCCAGAGCCTTGCCAGAAAACCTCAAAAAACAGCTTGAAGGCTACGAATCAGCAGACAGCCTTATTGCTAAGGTAAACGCGTTTGTCAACCAGCTGAAAAGCGTTGTCTAAAGCCCAGCGTTACCCCCATTTTTTCAACCATTACACTTAGGCAAAATCTTTTTCCATGAAAATTCTACCTTGGTATAATATAAAATCCATGGAGATTTTACCAAAGTAAAATCAAGTATAATAATATTGCATTTTGCCAGCTGTCTTTTCTCGAGTGAAAAAAATGAGTGAAAAAGAACAGCAAACAGAAGATGTTGAAGCTTTGAAGGCGAGGATTGCAGAGTTTGAAGCTGAAAACGAGAAACTAAGGCAAACCATTGCAGAAGCGATGCAAACGTTGACTGCTTACGTTGAGAAGGAGAAGCAAGCAGCCATCAAGGATATTCTTGAAAAGGCTAACTTCTGCGAAGATGAGCTGAAGAGGCTGGATCTTGCGCAGCTTAAGCTTGTGCAGAAAAGCGTTGACAGCGTCAAGGGCACAGTCAAAAACATTCGCAGCGCCGGGGCAGAAGGCAGAAGCGAGTCGGGGCTTACCGTAGGCGACTTGTTCCATAAGGAGTGATGAGCCGTGCCTTTTGTTAAGCCATCAAACGCGATTTTGGTTGGCGGTTCGCCTCTTGTGGAGGAGCTTCAAGCCGAGGGAACCACTGTTAAGCCTGGACTTTTCGTTAAGAAGGGTACAGCAGACCATCAAGTAGTGCTTGCTGGAGACGGAGAGCAGAAGCCTTTAGGCGTTGTGGATGCTGATGCAAGGTATCCGATTGCGAATGCTTTTCCAGATAAGCATTCAGTCCACGTTTTGAAGGCCCCAGCCGTTGTTGTAGCCACTTTGGCAAGCGGAAACAACGTTGTTAAAGGCGCATCGCTGGTTTGTGCTGCAAACGGCAAACTGAAGGCCGCTGCCCTCATATCGGTTAGCGTTCCCTCCGGAGCCACCGCTGTAACTTCTACCGCTGCTCAGCCAGACCTAACAGAAATCGGAAGCATTCCGCCTTATGGTCCTATTGTGGCTTATGCTGAGGAAAGTGTTGACGCTTCAGCTGCAGACAAGTCAATCATGGTGAGGCTGGTGATTTAGGGATGGAGCCTTTACAGCTTGTTGGGAGAGCCCAAGCGCCACTGATCGAAGAAGAGTGGAAGCAGCTTGACGAGGCTGTGGTGAAGGCTGCAAGACGCGTGCTCGTGGGCAGAAAAGTTTTGCCACTCTATCACCTGGCTGATGTAGGCGTCATGGAAGTCCAGTGGGACGAGCTTACTGAGATGAGTCCAGCAACGGTCAGCATGTACGGCGAAACACCAGCGGAAGACATCATCAGATACACTCGAAAAAGCCTCATAGTGCCCATCATTCACAAAGACTTTAGGATTCATTGGCGAGACATAATTGCAAGCAGACGCAAAGGCACACCGCTTGACACAGCAAACGCTGAAAGCGCAGCGTTACAGGTAGCCCAGCTTGAAGACGAGCTTATTCTTACGGGCGAGTATGCTGGAAGCCCAAAGCTTGGAATAGAAGGGTTAGCGACTGCTACTGGACGCAACACTGTTGCAAGCGTGGGCGCATGGGCGACATCTCCAAACGCTGTTAACAGCGTTAAAGCGGCTATGGAAGAGCTTGTGGCAGACAACTTCTACGGACCATACGACCTGATACTTCAGCCTTCAGCATTCTTGGATGCGCACACTTTCATAGGCACCACGGCTGTGATGCAAATCGACAAAATCAAAGAGTTGATGGGTGGAAAAGTCTATGTTACGCCTGCTTTGAAGGCTGCTGATGGTGGAACCGATAGCGCCTTGCTGTTGCAGTCTGGAGCTGAAAACGCTGATTTATGTGCGGCTCAGGACTTGAAAACCTTCTATGTACAGCTTAGAGACATGAACCACTTCTTCAAAGTCTACGAGGCTGTTGTGCCCAGAATAAAGCGGCCTCAAGCCATATGCGAAGTCACAGGCATAACGTAGGCGAATTAGCCATGGCGAAATTCAAAATCGTTAAAGTGCACAGTTTCCGCATAGGCGGCAAACGCTACAATAAAGGCGATGCAATAGAGCTTTCAGATGTGGATGCTAAACGCTTAGCGCCATCCGACTTTCTTGAGCCAGTTGCAGAAGAGCCTCAAGCACAAGAAGAGCCTGAGAAACCGAAGAAATAGTCCTATTGAAAGGCTAAACGCTTCACTTTCCCTTTTCTTTTTAAAATAGAGTTTCAGAATAGCTTATTATCCTTAAATAGCCTATTTTTTATGGAATAGGTATGTTCTTAACTGTTCAGCAGAGGATTCTGCTTACGTTACTGAAGTATGGGCCTTTACAAAACAGCTACATAGCCAAGCGTGTGAGCATAACAGAACAGCACTGCAGCAACATAATTAATCAGCTGTCCAAAGAAGGGTTGATTGAAAGCGAGTTTCACGCACCGAGAAGAGTCAATAGGCTCTCACCAGTTGGACGCCAAATAGCAGAGCGCATCTTAGAGGTAGAAAAGATATCAGCCAACCTCATCCAAAATGAATGAAGGATCAGGTTTAAACTTCGGTTTAAATTCTCGGAATTTTTCGCGCAAGGTGGGAAGAGTTTTTAGAATACTTAGAACACTCTATATTATTGCCAATAGCATCGTAGATGACCTACATGGTCAAGCTAAGTAGATGGGAAGATATCAATAAGGCTTTATTTAGAAGACATCTTCCACAAACAATCTCAGCTAGAGAACTCTTTGTCTTCCGCCAGTTTGACCTTATTTTCTCCAATAAGTTAGAAAATGCCGAGGCACATCAGTGTTTTTGCGGTCAACTTTTTCTGATACCTAAGAATTACCTTCAAGACGTGCAAAAAGACTCCCTAGGTAACTCAATTTGCCCCAAGTGCGCACAATCAACTGAAGACTATGAAGATCGAGAGTGGCGTCGAAAATTTGAGTTATTTAGAAAGCTCACTGAGGCGATACAGGTGCTTGAGAGAAGTCAACCCGAACAAAGAATAACAGCCGAAAAAAGAGTCCGAGATTTGAGCAAGGGTTTGTTCGAATACAAAGATCTAAAGGAGCTCTATCTAGAATATTTTAAGTTAATGGATGAACTTGGCGCACAAGAAGACCATATGTCTAAGCTTAAACCCGATATTCGCTTATTGATTGAAGAACTTTTCAGTCAAGGCAAGAAGCGAAACTTGGTTGAATTCATCAAATTTATATTTTCGCCAGATCCTAGTCAGACACAGCAAATAAAAGACACTATTTGGGAATCAAATCTTTCAGTTATCAGAGCAGAGAAAGATTACTTCCTAGAAAAAGTATCGGACTACCCAGTTCTGATCAAACATATTAGTAAAGAAGATCTTGCGAGGAGTCAACTAGTGTCTCAATTGCTCCTTTACTGTCACCTTATTGAAATGGATGCCCTGTACGACCTATCTTTGAATTTAGCGGAGACTGCAAGAGGCGGACATTTTAGAAAGAAGCCTTTTCCTAGCCCGATAAAATATCCTTTGGAAAAAATTGACTTCATCGAAAGATCAAATAAAAGTTTAGGCATTATCCTAAGAGAGATCTATTGCAGAGAAGTTAGAAACGCTTTCGCACATTCAAAATACAAGATCGAAGGAGGCTATTTTATGAAAACTGATGAAGATTTTCGCACAAGTATTGAAGACCTTCAGGATAAGATTAACCTTCTTAACGCCTATTGGAGCTTTCTTTACTACAAAATAGGTCAGGAACAAGTTATTGCAATGAAAGAAGGAGAAATGAAAACAAAGAATGGTGACGTTATAAAAATAAGTGTTGGATGGAAAGAACGTCAGAATTAATTTATCAAATCTTGGTGCGGGGGATAGCCCTCAAACTCGAATTTAAACCCAGCTTATAAAGGCGTCATGACACATTTGACGTTTGAGAACTATTTTTTCGCTGAGGAGA
>Ga0315312_1003116_pt1 | contig 10864 bp, 8 predicted proteins | sample TDP7_MG_FD_203629 | JGI IMG/M metagenome (GOLD analysis project Ga0315312, IMG submission 203629) | Freshwater sediment microbial communities from Lake Towuti, South Sulawesi, Indonesia - TDP7 | ecosystem: Environmental > Aquatic > Freshwater > Lake > Sediment | place: Indonesia: South Sulawesi... | reverse complement strand
CGTGAGAATAGCTCGTCATTCTCCTATTCTTGACAACTCCTGCTGAAACAAGGATCTGGGCGCCGTAGCATATGGCGGCCACAAGCTTACTCGTTCCGAAGAAATACTTAACTAAATCGATTACCGTCTGGTTTTTTCTAACCTCGGCCAGCTTCCAGCATCCAGGAATTAGTAGAGCATCGTAGTGTTCAGGGTTAACGTCACCGAAGGAAAGGTTGGCCTCAGCCTTCTCTCCTCTTTTTCCCGTCATCATTCCTTTAGAGGTTGACGCCACGTCGACTTCACAGCCAGCCTGACGGAGCATTCTCAGCGGATAGATAAGCTCCATATCCTCAAAACCGTTTGCCGTCAATACCAAAACCCTTTTGCCATCAAGTTGCGGCAGCTTTACCCTTTTCATCTTCAGATACGAGGATATAAACATGCCTAAAAGGTTCATCTTGCCCACCTCCATTGCGCGCCAGCTTAGATTATACCCAATCTAAGGTTTCCCAGTAGATGCGAATTTAAGCATTTCGGTCACCTCGATGGGAAGTTCTCTTCGACAGCGTCAGCTTTCGGATAGTTTCTTAGATGAAAACATGAGCAAAGGTTGAAACCTATTATTTTGGATGTCGCCCTTGGAGCTATTCTTTGCTTACGGCGGCGTGGTCTTAGAGAAGTTCGGGTTTAACATAGCTTAAAGCTGAAAACTTCCTCCATGGCCAAAGTGCTAGGACCAGCCGAAGAGGTAAAGGTCAGACTCATCAACGACATCTTAAAAATAAAAGGCGGCAGAAACTTTATTTCATTGTCCTTCACTTCGGGGAGGAAGACCCACATATTTTAATTTATAGTCACATATTGTTAATGGCAAAAATTCAGGCATAGAAGAATCTTCAGTTGGAAGAAGAATGTAGGTGCTATTGGGTTGAGTTGAGAAACTTATAATGTTATTTTTAGGTTGGGTTTCGACTTCTAATCCGCTTGGATAAATCCGTACAATGCATTGATTGCCGTCCCACTCTCGGGGTATTCTAACTCTAATCCGTTGACCAGATGGGGAAGTAATTACGATGAACTTTGTTCTGCCCTTAGTTCTTGCCGCGGAAACAAGGAGTCCTCCCATTGCACGTAGTTGGAAGAGGGAGCAATCTGTCCAGCTCGGAGGTACTGCTGGAAAGACCTCAATGATCCCATCGAAAAGACTATGTAGCAACATCTGATTAATCGCTGCAACAGCAGCTGGTCCGCTTTCGCCAATAAGAGTGCCTGGTAACCTTCGACCATATTGTGGAAAATATATCCACCCCTTTCCACCGCTTTCACCAAACTGACTTGATGGTAACTGGTGTCGCGACATTTGACCGTGTAGGCAACGTGCAGCAGCATATCCCATGTGGGCCGTAGCCGCCGCTGCTGCTACTATCCACATCCAGCTGAAGCACTGTGCTCCGCAACCGCTTGCTATTGCGTCGATTATAGTGTTTAACACGCGGGGATCATTAGGGTCGGCTGTCTGAGCTGGCCATATGGGACCCATCGTGTCTGTCACACAGAACGTGTGGCTGCGGGGATCCTCATCTTTCCAAGGCAGAAAGATCTCGGTGTTATTAGCGGGTTCAGCGAGGCGGTCGTAGACATCGCGCCAAAGATGGCGAAGGTCAGCGTCCACCTCAAGTAGTTCACTCGCCTCCAATAAGAGGCTCATTAAACGTTTTACTAGTGCAACCTCAAAAGGCGGGTCAATCTTCCGGAACACATTCAGCGTGTTATCCTCATTGATTGTGCAGTTAGGTCCGGGAAAATGATAAAGGCCGTCAGGTCCAAGCTCTAGATAATCCTGATAGAACTGACTAGCCTCCTTCATGAAAGGATAGACACGTTTACGCAAATTCTCAATATTACCCGTAAAAGCCCAATGGTACCAGAACAAAAGTGCCACGAAGGCAGAGTGGTACAATTGTAACCTCCACCACAACATTGAAATTTCATAACCATCTGCCCCCATGTTGTGTGGGTAGCAAGCGCCATGGCATCCATGTAGGCGGCGGGCATTCTCTTTCGCGCCAGATAAAGCACTTTCATATAGCCGATAATAGGGTTCCGCGAGATCTCCGTGATTGCTGGTCTCAGCCGAGCAATACATTAGCGCATGGTTCATGTCGAAATAGCAACCATGCCAAGGCCATAATTCTGTGGCTGGCCATAGCATGCACAGTCCGGGTGGGCGAGGCCCTCGGGACGAACTAGCTAAGAGATAAAGCTGGCTAAACCATAAATATTCGATGTCTTTATCTGGCAAACTTACAAAACTGCGCTTCCAAAAGTCAGTCCACCAATGTTCGTGATCCGATTGGAGTTTCTCTATACCTTTAGTTTCTGCCTGGTCAAGATTTAGGATGGCTTGTTTTAACGGGTCCGCTGGGTCTAGAGAGGTAGCAACGGTTACTAAAACATAATAAGGTTCCCCAGACTTTGGCGAAAACTCTAGATAAGCGCGTCCATGAGCATGCTTTATTAGAATTGCTGGCGCATTCACAACTCGAAGGGCTAATACTACTCGTGGTCCATGGACAATTTGTAGGTGACGCCAAATCGTTTTATCTTCTCCTCCGAGGGAGACTTCGTCCTTCTCTTCCACTGTGCCTCCAAGCATTAATCTTCGAAGCCATATGCCAGAACCGTCTTCACGAAAGGAGAACACGATTACCTTCTGGTCGGCGCATACAAAAGCCTTCGATTGGCAAGTTAAACCTCGCCATGAGAACTGCGTATCCACACAAGCTGAAGCGAGGCTCAAAGTTTGTTTATAATTTTTCAGTTCGTCAATGTTTGAAGGTGAAATACCATCCCGAATCAATACTGGTTGAAATTTTCCAATAACTTGAGGACGAATCAGGCGTCTATTAAAATCGCTTCGTTCCTCTTCATGTCGTGCCAGAGACCAAAGCTTATCGGCGTCACGAACAGAATCGAGTGCACGTAGTTGGGATACGGGTATGTAATCTACCAGTGGATCATCCGGATTAGAGTGGGACTCGGTCCATACGTCAGACTTTACAATATTTCCTCCGAAGCAATTAGCGCCCAATGGATCTATAAGAATGCCTAGATCGCCATTTCCCAACGGCAAGTAGTCCTCTGCACGAAGGGCAGGTTGCTGATAAATAATATTTAAGCTCTTAAGGTATGCCTTTAAATCGAGCCTATTAATGAGCCACGAACTATCACGGAATTCACTCCGGGTTCTCCTTAAATCTTTATCCCCTATTATTCAGAGATATGTTGTACCATGTTATGTATGTTTCTAGGAATTTTTATGCTTTTGATTGTCAGTTGCTGTCCTTTAAGATGCCAAACCATCTTTCTGGGGTAACAAATAATTTTGCCACTTGAGTAACAAATGTGCAGACCCCTGTTAAAGCTTAAACTTCCTTGGGAACATAAATACTTTCTAGTGTTTACGATTGGGTGAGATTTCATGAAGTTGGAGGATTTTAGGAGCCCTGGGAAGGAATTTAGGGGGGTGCCCTTCTGGTCCTGGAACGACAGGCTTAAGGACAAGGAGCTTGTAAGGCAGATCGCCGAGATGGACGAGAAGGGCTGGGGAGGCTTCTTCATACACACCAGAGAAGGCCTCGTCACGCCCTACATGACGGAGGAGTGGATGGACCGAATCGAGACCTGCGTTAAAGAGGCGGAGAAGCGGGGCATGGGGGCTTGGCTCTACGACGAGGACAAGTGGCCCAGCGGCTTCGCTGGAGGCATCGTTCCCGCCAAAAGCTCCGAGTACCGCGGAAAAGCCCTCCTGATGTGGATGAGCGGCAGGCTCGACGAGGTGGAGGACGCCATAAGGATTTTCAAGTGTGTCCTCAAGGATGGGAAACCCGAGAACTTAAAGCCTGTACTAAGGGGCGAGAAGGAGGAACGGGGGAAAACCTACCTGTATTTTAACCTTTTCACCTCAGCCATCGGCGAGGAGTGGTACGGAGGCTACTGCTACATAGACAACCTGAACCCCGAGGCCGTAGAAGCCTTCATAAGGAGCACCTATGACGCCTATTATGAGCGGGTGGGCAGGTGGTTCGGCTCCGCGGTCCCTGGCATATTCACCGACGAGCCCCACATCGCCTCAGGTGTGCCCAGACAACGGAGGGCTCAGCACCCCGTTTACTCCCTGCCTTGGACTAAGGATTTTCCCCAGTATTTTGAGGAGAGGAAGGGATACGACATTAGGGATCGCCTCCCCAGCCTCTTCTTCGATGTGGGCGACTACACGAAGGTCCGATGCGACTATTGGGAAACGGTAACAGACCTTTTCCTTGAAGCCTATACTAAAAAGTTGTTCAACTGGTGCGGAAAGCATGGCCTAAGGTACACGGGCCACTACTTATGGGAGGACACCCTTACCAGCCAGATACGGTGCGCCGGAGCCGCCATGCCCCACTATGAGTACATGCATGTCCCAGGCATAGACCACTTGGGAAGGAACATTGATTATCCCCTAACTGTGAAGCAGGTCAGCAGCGTCGCCGAGCAGCTGGGCAAGGAGAGGGTCCTTTCCGAAACCTATGGGTGCAGCGCCCAGTCCTTCTCCTTTGAGGGCAGGAAGTGGATTGGCGATTGGGAGTACGTCCTGGGCGTCAACCTCCTTAATCATCACTTATCCCTTTACACCATGCGGGGCCTCCGTAAACGGGACTATCCGCCCAACATCTTCTATCAGCAGCCCTGGTGGAAATACAACCGTTTAATAGAAGACTACTTTGCGCGGTTAAGCTACGCCCTCAGCAGGGGCAAAAGAACCGTGGACATCCTGGTCCTACATCCCATAGCCAGCGCCTGGGCGGTCTACACACCCCTAAACCTGAAGCCCGCCGAAAGGCTCAACGGCTCCCTAGAATGGCTCGTAAAGACCCTGTTGGGCCTTCACAGAGACTACGAACTGGGCGACGAAAAGATCATGAAAGGCCACGGAAAAGTAGAAGGCTCATCCTTTGTCATCGGCAAATCAAGGTACGTCGCAGTGATTTTGCCCCCCTCCATAGCCCTTTCCAGGACCACCTTCACCCTTCTTCAGGAGTATGTGGACAATGGTGGAAAACTCATTGCCCTAAAGCCCACACCCCACCTAATAGATGGACAGGAGTCAACGGAGATTCAGAAAGTCCTGAGTAAAGCCCATATAATAGAGGACAGGGATGAGAAAGCCCTGGCTAAGGCGCTGGAACCAATCCCTCCCAAGGTTAAAATCATTGGCGTAAACGGTGAAAATGTCCCAGAGGTCCATTACCACTATCGGGTAGATAGAGAACACGGTATCGTATTCTTCAGTAACGGCGCGCATGGTCTGATACCACCCACGGGAAGGGAGCTCCAAACCACCGTTTATCTCCAAGGAGGCGGTAGAGCCGGCAGGGTGGAGGAGTGGAACCCCTTCAACGGAAAAGTAAGCATTATTCCAAGCCGATCCGAGGACGGATACATCGTCTTTAACCTAGACTTTCCCCCTGTGGGCTCCCACCTAATAGTCCTAAACCCAAAAAAGAAGCCCCTGGCACCCAAGGCTGTAAAGGCTGAAAAAATTAGTGAGATACTTTTTGGTGACGAATGGAGTTATAAGAGGCTGGACTTGAACGCCCTAACCCTGGATCATGGCCGAGTAAAACTGGAGGACGACAAATACGAAGACCTCCTCCCCATCTGGAAGGTCCAAAGAACCGTGGTACGGGCGGGTGTGGGACTAAACTTCAGTGTGCAGTACGAGTTTGAGAGTCATTTAGAATCCGTGGAAGGCAGACAAATTTGTCTCGTCCTGGAAAGCCCAGAGAAGTATGCCATAAAGGTCAACGCCCAAGAAATTAAGTATGAGGATATCGGCTACTGGGTAGACACGACTTTCAAGAAGATCGGCATAGGGAAACTGGTGAAAAGGGGAAGGAACACCATCGAAATCGCTGGAAAAACGGACTTCGAAACAGAGATTGAAAGTTGCTACATTGTTGGGGATTTCGGGGTGGAAGACCGCGAAGACAGAAGCTTCGCCCTTATGGAGGAGCCCCATGTTCTTAAGTCTGGAAATCTGGTCCCTCAGGGTTATCCCTTCTTCGCGGGCACCATCTCCCTAATGCAAGAAGTGGAGGTTCCAAAACCGAAAGGAAAGGCCGTGCTGGAAATTGAGGGCCTAAACACGGTTGTGGCCACGGTTCTAGTGAACGGGAAGGAAGCCGGACAGATCTTCATAAAGCCCCATGAAATTGAAGTAACCGACCTCCTAAAGGAAGGGAAGAATACCATAGAGATTCAGCTCACCAACAGCCTCCGAAACCTGTTAGGTCCTCATCACCATAGGGCTGGAGAACCCATATCCGTCGGACCAGAAACCTTCTCAGACGAACTCAACTGGACCGAGACATACCAATTTGTTCCCCTTGGGGTATCAAAAGCTAAAATAGTTTTCTATGGTTAGTCCCTTCACTAAAGCTTCATATTAAGATGAAACACAAATTTGGTATATAGGTGAGAAGGGAGAAAATTATTTGCCCATATAGATCTTGAGGGCGGAGGATATGAGCAACGGTATAACTGCTACTGTTGATATAGCCTCAGGCACGGCGACGCCGGCGCTGTAGATTCTCGCCCCATAGAATAACCATGATAAGAGGCCTATTATGAACCCTATTATGGCTAAGGAGGATTTTCTTTCTATAGCATACAGAATGACTGTGGGAATCAGCGAGACAAAGAAGAGGACCGACACGACGAAATGGAGGAGGCCGTAGACCTCATCGAAGGTAGCCACCGTCTGAAGCATGAAGGCCGATATGGCTAGGCTATAGCTAGTCCACCTCGCATATCTCCTCAGCGCCGTGACAGCATAGATCATAACGAGAAAACCGGTTAGGAGCAAACCGAAATTAAATATCGGTGCGACCCCGCTTTTAACGGCATGCCCCAGGTCACTTAAAGCATTCTTCTCCCAGCTAAACCATGGCGAGAGGGCTATGGCCACTCCGATGGAGACATAGGCTATTAGGGGCCCAACCGCACCGAACAGCGCATATATTTCCTTACTCATTGGATCACCCTAAACCAAAATGGTTGAATTACTAGAGCCTACTCATGCAATAAAAGTTTTAGCGACTTTTATAATTATTGCATAAAACATGTGGTTTGGATTTTTCTCCACAGTTTTTATGGAGTTCTGAAGCGGGGCTAATCAGCTCTGGGCGAAAGCGAAAACATCTGCAATAGTATTGACAGGCTTCCGATGACCATCGGCGCAACTAAGCGCAGCTCGCCTAGGTATGATTCTAATACTATCGGGGAACTAGACAGGACAGGGGTTAGTATCAACCACGTTATCTTCCGCGTAGACGGTGCATCTAAGGGAAAGGTGCGCATCTTCCTAACCTCGCCAAGCGTCATCAACAGCGAATTCAAAGCTAGCTGAGTCTCTGTGTCGCCCAAGTCGCCTGAGGCGATTCGCCTTCTCAAGTTTTCAATCTCACGTGTAATTTGATTTAAGGTTTCCCTCTTTTTCGTAGCCATAATTCTCTGGATAGCGAGCAGTGGGCGGGGTATCAACACAAACATGAAGAAATAAGATAAGATCACAGCGATCATGATGGCAAGGTGGGGCGTTCCAGTGATCATGAAGTATGTGGCGCCTAGTGCGGCATAGAACGTTGAGATAAACATGATTAAGAGAACTGCTTCGGCTATCAGCTTCCCAACCGGGTCCAGCCCTCCCGTTCTCTCCGCGGATATAACGTGGAGATTAATATGTTCACGCTTGGGAACCGCGGAGCGAATAACCTTCCAAACAACTATTAGGGTGGAGAACGTTAGCACAACGAGGAGGAAAATCTCCAGTGGCAAGAGCACATCGTGGATCCACGTGAAGGGGAAGCAATGAATGCAGAAAACATTACCTTCGAAGTCTTCGAAACTCCACATGCCAAGCAACCCCTTAGATAAGTCGTCATAGATGAAGGCTAAAGCCGTTAGTGCGCCGAACAGGAGTGGTAAGTACTTTTCTTCCCATCCGTGGATTTCCCTGGTCGTCTTGTCCAGCATCTGGCTCGCCACCTCATCTGATAGTATCTCTTCCTGTTTCAGTTCGTCGAGCATCTTTCGAAACTTGCGCATAAGTCGTGGAGTGTAAAAACTCCCCATGACGAGAACAACCGCCATGTTTACGTAAAGGGTTAGCGCAGGGAAGCTTAGGTAATACGATGTTGGCATACCTATGATGAACGGGACAGAAAAATACTCGGAATAAATCGCGACATAAATTGCTGCAGCAAAGAACTTGTTGTCTAGTTTAAGGCGTTGATACCAAAGTTTACCAGGTAAATTCCCTTTCCCCCTCACCTATCCACCAGCGCCTAAACTTCTCATTATGATTGGTAGATTAATTATCTAAGGCTCCTACTTAAAAATTTTGTGACCGCAGCTCTTCGGTCATAAGTCTATTTGGTAAAACTTGGCGTCTTGTGTTTCATAAAGCCTGAGACGGTGGAGCGCGGGAGGAAGGGAATTGGAAAGTGTAGAGATTGCGTAACGTAAAACGAAAGAGACTTAAGTTAAAGAATTCATGGTGTTGTAGAAGTTGTAGAGTGATGAAGATGATCCTTGGGATTGTTGGTAGTCCCCGTAGAGGGCGTTTAACCGACCAGCTGGTCACTCGGGCTTTAGAAGGTGCAAGATCAACTGGTGTCGAAACTAAAAAGGTGTACCTAATAGATTTTAAAGTTCCTTTCTACACGGAACAAACCCCAGAAGGTCCTGAAGAATTAAGTAGATTGTGTGAGGAAGCTTGTGCCATAATCATAGGGGCTCCAGTTTACTTTGGTGACATCAATGGTTTAACTAAGGATTTCATGGACACGGTGAGGATTTCTAATGCCAACGGAAAGTATGGCCTTGGGATATCAATTGCTGGAGGAACTGGTAAAGGTTTATGCTCAGCTATCCATTCCATTTACCGCTTCTTTTATCACAGTCAGATAAGAGGCATAGACCCTACTCCTGTTTCAAGATTCAACTTTCAGGAAGCATTGGATGGACTGTACATGTCTGGACAAAAATTGGCTAAAATTTCAAAGGAAAAAAGGCCGTTTGAGGATCTATGGGACAGAATTGAACATTACGAAAAGCTTGACTACATGAATTACACTTTCTTGGACGAGATACTCCTCCTCGCAGGACAACTAATTAAAATCTCAGGGGATAAAGAAAAAGACCTGCATGAAGCAAAAGAGGAGTACGAACTTGCCAAATCGCTTATCCAGCAAGGAAAAAGAATTGAGGCTGTGAAACACGCTGTAAGGGCTTACGATACCCTATATTTTTGAAGATGACATGGCCTCAGGGATGGGAGGTGAAAGATTTGGTCCAATTTTCCCCGATGGAAGCGAGGTACCTTGAACAGCAGATGGTGGGCAGGCTGGCCACGGTCTCAAAGAAGGGAACTCCACATCTGGCACCTATCTGCTATGCCTCCAACTCTGAAAGGATTTTCATCCACACCGGTCGAGGCTCTAAGAAGGTGAGAAACATTATGGAGAACAGGAGAGTGGCCTTTGTAGTGGATGAGTATCTTAGTTGGGAGAAGAATAGGGGCGTTATTGTCCAAGGCGTCGCGGAGGTTCTGGAAAGCGGAAAAGAATACGAGTTAGGAAGAAGGCTCATCTATGGGAAATATCCCAAGTGGGAGCAGGAATACCCCATTATTGAAGGTGAAGATATTCTCTTAGCCATAGTTCCCAAGAAAGTTTTAAGTTGGGGACTGGAGTGAAGACTGAAAACTAATAAAACGGACATTTCAACTCTCGGTAGTAAGCGAAGGAATTTATTGGTCAAGGGTTAACGATCTCTGGTGATTAGGTTGCTTAAGGTGAAGTTTGGAAAGACTGGGTTGGAAGTTTCTAGGTTATGTGTTGGAACCGACTACAGGGATTTCTACGGTAACGCCTATCTCGGCGGTGCCTTGCTTAGAAGGGCTTATGAACTTGGTTTGAACTTCTGGGATACAGCGGATGATTATGGCGCACATCCTGGTATCAGGGAGGCCCTCAAAGGTTTGGATCGTTCTAAGATAGTCATCGCAACCAAAACCTATGGCAGAGAAGGAAGGGACGTGGAGGAGAGCATTGAGAGGTCCCTTCAGGAGATGGAAACCCCTTACATAGACATCTTTATGCTCCACGCTGTCGACAGCATCCAAGAATTTAAGGACCGTTCAGGGGCCCTTAGGGCGATCCTTGAAGCAAAGGAGAAGGGGCTGATCCGTGCGGTAGGTCTGTCAACCCATTCAGCCCAGATGACATGGGCATTAGCAGGCATTCCTGAAATCGAAGTTGTCTTAACAGTTCTAAACAGGGCAGGATTGAGGATGAGTGGAAGCCTAAAGGAGATGGAGAGGGCAACTAGAAGGATATACGAAGCGGGAAAAGCCGTATACCTAATGAAAGTCCTCGCCAGAGGAAAACTGGCTGACAACATAGAATCAGCCCTCAACTACGCCTACAAACTACCCTATGTTCACTCAGTTTCCATAGGCATGAAGGGCCTAAAGGAACTGGAAACAAACGTAAGAATCGTTAACAAACTATTATAAAGGAGCCCGGTTCTTTTTAAGCAGTAGAGATTCCTCAGTTTTTACATTTTAATATAAAAGGCTTTTATGGCAAAGATACCTTTGAAAACATACCGACAATTCTTTTATTAACTATACCAGCCTTCCTCAAGTCCCACATCGAGCATAGTCAAATAATTTTCAAGCGGAATATAGTTAGCGACGGAATTCCCACTTCCTAAACAGTATCCGCCTCCGGGTTTGCAGACGTTCAAGATGTGGCTGACATACTCCCGAACT
>Ga0315312_1003115_pt1 | contig 10864 bp, 9 predicted proteins | sample TDP7_MG_FD_203629 | JGI IMG/M metagenome (GOLD analysis project Ga0315312, IMG submission 203629) | Freshwater sediment microbial communities from Lake Towuti, South Sulawesi, Indonesia - TDP7 | ecosystem: Environmental > Aquatic > Freshwater > Lake > Sediment | place: Indonesia: South Sulawesi... | reverse complement strand
AACCACGAACCACAATGCACGAACCACGATCCACGATGCACAGAGGAAAAACCATGGCAATGACAATTGGTAAATGGCGGAGGTTGCAGCAGACTGCTGGAGCCAGCGGTACTTTTACCGTATTGGCCATCGATCACCGCGGCCCGCTTCGCCGAACGCTGGCAAAAGAATCACCCCAAGGCAGCACAGATGAAGCGCTAACCGCTCTTAAAAAAGATATTGTGCGGCACTTGGCACCGGCGACAACCGCAGTCCTATTGGACCCGCAAACATCAGCCGGGCAGTGTGTAGCGGATGGCACACTGCCCGCAAAGACGGGATTGATTGTTGCTCTGGATACAGGCTCGACGGGCGACCCTTTAAATCTTTCGACAGGCCTGGTCGAAAATTGGTCGGTTGAAAAGACTGTTCGTATGGGTGGGTGCGGCGTGAAAATGCTGCTTTACTATCATCCGGATGCCCCGCAGGCTGACGAGCGCCAGGCGCTTGTTGCCAAAGTTGCTGCCGATTGCACGCAATATGACATTCCTTTTTTTCTTGAGCCTTTATCGATAGCTTGTGACGGTTCGCATGGGCCGCTGCCGCCTGCTCAAAGACGTAAGGTGGTAATTGAAACTGCGCGGCGACTAGTTCCGTTGGGTGTTGATATTCTCAAAGCGGAATTTCCTGTGGATGTAAGTTTGGAGCCGGATGAAAATATCTGGCGTGATGCATGTAAAGAGTTGACCGATGCAAGTGCTGTTCCGTGGGTATTATTGTCTGCCGGTGTCTCTTATGATACTTTCCTGGCGCAGGTGCGCGTTGCCTGCCAGGCCGGTGCCAGTGGCGTGGTGGCAGGACGAGCTGTCTGGAAAGAGGCGGTGACGCTAAATTCCCTTGTGCGAAACAATTTTCTTACGAGTGTTGGCTATGAGCGAATGCGACGATTACGAGCGCTTTGTGAGGCGTTGGGTCAGCCCATAACCATCGTTTACCAAGCTCCAAAGCTTAGTTATGATTGGTACGAATGATCGTCGATTTCCAATTTCCGATTGCCAATTGAAAATTGAAAATCGAAAATCGGAAATTTTCAGTCGAAGTAACGTTCCGTGATTATCTTATCTTCGGTAAAGAAGTTTATTATCGCTTTACCTTGGGCCTTGATGTCAGAAAATAGGGAGTTTTTCATCCCGCCAAACGGAAGCTGGGCTACGGGGGCGGGAATGCCGACGTTCACACCTATCATTCCACACTGGACTTCGAGCTTAAATCTGCGAGCGAAGTAGCCATTTTGTGTATAAATCGAGGCACCGTTTCCGTACTGATGGTCGTTTATAATCCTTATCGCCTCGTCGAGCGTTTGGGCTTTCAGGATCACAACGACTGGGCCAAAAATTTCGGTGTTGTGGATTTTCATGCCGGGCTGGACATCGGTGAAGACGGTTGGTCCGATGAAATAGCCCTTCTCACAGCCTGGCACAACAATGTCACGCCCATCCAGGGCCAGTGTCGCCCCTTCTTGGACACCGACCGCGATCATTTCCAGAATGAACTGTTTGGCTTTGGCTGATATGACGGGGCCCATCACCATCGGCTCATCGGCCAGCTTTGGGTCGAGAGGATTTGCTACAATTATTTCTTGTGCAGCTTCAATAAACTTCTGGCAGATGGTTTTATACATTTGGTCGCCTACGGGAACGATTGCCGAGGCTGCCATACATCTCTGGCCGGCACAGCCGAAACAGGACGTGACCATGTTGCGGATCACCTGGTCCACTTTGGCATCGGGCATAACTACCAGATGATTCTTGGCTGAACCGAAGGCCTGGAAGCGTTTGTTGGTCTGGGCACATTTTTGAGCAATAATCTTGCACGTTGCGGTTCTACCTACGATCGAGACGCCTTTGACTTTTGGGTGTTCAAGGAAAGCCTCGGCGACCACACGGTCTCCGTTGACAAGGTTAAATACGCCAGCAGGTAAGCCTATCTGGTCGATAAGCTCAGTTATCACCTGCATCGTCAAAGGCACCTGTTCCGAAGCCTTAACCACGTACGTATTACCTGTCGCCAAAGCGTAAGGAAAGAACCAAAACGGCACCATTGCGGGAAAGTTGAACGGTGCTATCATTGTAAAAACACCTAACGGTAGTCGAAGTACCTGTCCGTCAATACCATAGGAGCATTCCGTAAGGATGTCGCCCATCGCAAGTGTGGGCATCCCACAGGCAACCTCACAATTCTCTATAGCACGTTTGAGCTCTGCTCTGGCATCCGGTAGCGATTTGCCCATTTCCTCGACTAATGTTCGGGCTATTTTTTCCTCGTTTTGCCCTAAGAGCCTGACTAACTCATAGAGCGGTTTTACGCGTCTTTCGACTGGTGTGTTGCTCCAGCTCTTGTAGGCCGCGGCGGCTGCCTCAATTGCACGGTTGGCTTCTTCTTTGGTTGACAGCGGCGTCCTGGCTATTACCTGGCCGGTACTGGGATTTTCTACATCAAGATAAGATGCTCCGCCGTCAGGCGTCCTGTAGACTTGCGCTTCGACCCATCGGCCGTTGATGTAATTCTTTACAGTCTTCAAAGTCATTTCTTTCCTTTCAGATTGGTAACTGGTAATTACCAATTACCAATCTCCAATTACCTACTCAGTTTGCCCAACCGCTGCCTTGGAACGCGCCAATTGATCAACCGCAACCGCTACGATAATTATGGCGCCAATTACTATCAGTTGAACATTAGTGGAGATGCCCAATAGCGTACATCCGTTTCGCAAAAAGCTTATTAAAAGTGTTCCTATTAATGTACCGATTATTGTCCCTCTGCCGCCGGACAGGCTCGCGCCGCCGATCACTACAGCGGCAATTATGTCAAGCTCCAGGGTGATACCGGCTGTCGGTTGCGCTGAGACAGCTCGACTGGTGGCGATCATTGCGGCTATCCCCACAACCAAACCAGTTAGAGCATAAATGCGTATCAAATAAGCATCCACATTCACGCCTGCATGAAACGCCGCCACTCTATTTGACCCGATAGCATAAGTATAGCGCCCCAACCGACTGTACCTTAACAGCAAACCTGCAAGGGTAATAATAATAGCAAAAATCAAAACAGAAATGGGAAGGCCTAAAACAACTGCCTCATTAAGGTATTTGTAATGCGGAACATTATAAGGTTTTCCAGCATTCATGACATAAGAAATCCCGCGAAAAGTACTCATGGTGCCTAAGGTCACAATAAAAGGAGGCAGCGCCAGCTTGGTAATGAACACGCCGTTGAGTGTGCCACAAGCAAGCCCTGTAAAGATCCCAACAAAGGTCCCGAAAACCAGGGCCGCTCCTTGGGGATTGGCCCCACCCCCGATCCAGTCGGGACTTACGATCATCACCCAGGCACCGACCATACCAGCCAGAGCCATCATTGAGCCTACAGATAGATCGATTCCGCCGGAAATAATAATCGCTGTCATTCCCACTGCTATAATGCCATTGACACTTGAGCGACGCAGAACATTTAGAAAATTATCCGTTGTTAGGAACGTATCTGGTTTCAGAGCTGAGAGAATACTGATTATCAATATTAGACTACCAAAAGGCAGCAACTGCCTTACCAATTTACCCCGTGAGATAACACGCTCAAGGCTCATAAAAAGATCCTTGAATTTTATCTCACGGGTTTGACTCATTGAGCGGCCTCCACTCCCGCTACGGCCTCGGCCTTCGCCGAGACGAGTGCTGCCAAATGCATGACTTGTTCGGCAGTGGTTTTTTTAGGATTTACATCTGCCACTAATCGTCCCCGGCGCATAACGGCGATTCTATCAGAAATTGCGAACAACTCTGGTAATTCAGATGATATAAATAGTATTGCTTTGCCTTCTGCCGCCAGTTCGCGAAGAAGACCGTAAATTTCCTTTTTCGCTCCGACATCTATACCACGCGTGGGTTCGTCAAAAATCATGAACTTTGACTGGGCTAACAACCAGCGGGCGATAAGGATTTTCTGCTGATTCCCACCGGAAAGGGAATCCACCGGTGCTTGTGGTCCCGACCATTTGATGGAAAGCCGCCTTGCAATATTTGTCACGATTTTGTTTTCCCGGCCAGGTTTGATGATGTTCTTCATGCCTATTGCGACCAGGTTCGGCAAGGTTATATTCCAACTGCAAGGAAGTTCCAGGCATAATCCAGTGCGCTTGCGGTCTTCGGTTAAAAATGCAATATCATTGGCTATGGCATCAGTCGGCGAGTTAATCTGTAACTTTCGTCCGTCAAGCTCGATAGTACCGGAGGTTTTTCTATCGATACCAAATAATGCCCGAGCGACTTGGGTGCGTCCAGCACCGATAAGTCCTGCCATTCCCACAATTTCACCCGCTCGAATATCGAAAGAAATATCCTCTATCCCATTTGCAGAGCTGAGGTTTCTAACCCTAACACGAATTGCGGGGCACGAGGCCTGAGGCACTCCGGTAGGGAAGAAATCCTTCAACTCTCTTCCCACCATGTAGTGGACAATTTTGGGAATATCCAGTTCCGCCATTGGCCCGGAGTGAACCATCCGGCCGTCCCGCAACACACTTGTCTCATCTGCCAGTCCCACAATTTCTTCCAGCCGATGGGAAATATAGATGATGGAAAGCCCCTGTTCGCGTAGAGCTCGAACTGCCTCGAAAAGCATTGCTGCTTCACTTTCAGACAGAGACGATGTTGGCTCATCCATAACGATTATCGATGCATTGCGCATCAAGGCTTTGAGGATCTCAACAATCTGGCAAGCTCCCATGGGAAGTTCCTCTACGACGGCCGTCGGATCAATTTTAAAGTTAAAACGTTGCGCTAGTTTAGTCGTCTGGGCTATCATCTTTTTGTGGGAAATGGCGAAAGGTAGCCGTCCGGACGGTTCCATTCCCAGGAGCACATTTTCCGCTACTGTTAAACGTTCCGCCAGGTCCAGTTCCTGATAGATCATCGATATCCCGGCTGCTATAGCTTCGCCCGGTTTAGAGAGTATCTGCGGCTTGCCATTGATTTCAATCGATCCGCTATCGGGCTGATATACGCCTGCCAGGATTTTCATTAACGTTGATTTGCCAGCCCCATTTTCACCCACCAGAGCATGGACCGTACCCCGGCGGATGGTTATACTGACCTCTGAAAGAGCCTGCACAGGTCCAAACCGTTTAGAAATTTTCCGCATATGCAAGGCAATTTCTGTACCTGATAATCGATTTTTAGGGGCAGTTGCTATCATTGTAGGCTAAGCAAAGCCTTGATCTTAGGTTCCTCTAAGCGTTCTATAGTTACCAGTTCAACACCTGTATCTATCAATTTGGGGACTTCTTTACCTTTGATTTTGTCAACCAGGGTCGCCACTCCTATGTATCCCATTTTGTAAGGATCCTGCACCACCAACGAATCAATCACTCCCGAGCGGAGCTTATCGATGAGCGTCTCTTCTGCATCGAAACCAACCATCTTGATACCGTCGGTTCGACCCTGGCTCTGTAGCGCCTGTGCCGACCCCACAGAAGTGCCCGCGTTACAAGCGAAAAGACCATCGAGTTCTGCGTGCTTAGTCAGCAGATCTTCGGCTGCTTGTAATGCCGTCTCCACAGTGGCCATTCCGTATTTCGTGTCCACGATTTCAATACCAGGAAATTCTTTCTCGATGGTATCAATGAAACCATTTTCCCGATTGGTGGTCGAGCCCGAACCGGGCATAAACTTCACCACGATTACCTTACCTTTTCCGTCGAGAATCTTTCCCATCCGCCGGGCTGCAATTACACCACCTTGATAGTTATTCGTAGCGGCAAACGAAACATACTTGTCCGTATTGATTTCCGAGTCGATAATTACGCAGGGTATGTTCTTGGCGAACATTTCTTCCACCTTGGGTATCAGAGCGTTACTATCATTGGGCGCTAGAACAATACCCGCAACTCGCAGAGCAATAAAATCTTCGACTATTTGTATTTGCCTTTCACGATCGCTCTCAAGTTCGGGACCGTTCCAGGAGATTTCATAGCCCAATTCCACACCTGCCTTTTTCGCCCCAGCACGGACTGACTCCCAGAAAATCGATGATGTCCCTTTGGGAATCACAGCGATACGACGTTGGGACCCCGCTCTGCGGGAACCCTCATCATGGCTGCCTCCTTTCCGGACGGTTCCAATTATGATAAAAACAGCTGTTATCACGATCAGAGCAATTACACCTATAACCTTCTTCATAGCTTAACTCCTATTTTTATCTTACCATCTCCTTATTTATAACCAAGGATATGTACATGGATTTTAGCAAAAAACATCGCGAGTGAAAAGTTTAATATCGTCCTAATTCAGGCAAAGAAGACTGGCGACATCTGAACAAATAGTTAGGTAGTCGCGCTCAGGCCGGAGCAGATATGTCTGGCAAACACCTGTCTTGCTTCTCGGCAAAGTCACCCTCTCACCATCGATGGTATCCCATGTCAAATCATGGTTGTCCTTCGGTCCAAACCCGCAGTTCAAAGCAAGCATGAGCATTGCTTTCATCTGTGTATCGGCCTGTTCTAAGAGTAGCTGAAGGTTATCTGAGTTATACAAAGGCGTTGCTTTTGAACCCAGCCTGGGCTTTTTCTCGTTCTTCACGCATGCCAGCCTTGGGGCTTTCTCAATAAGCTCTGTCTATTCAGCAAAGGTACTGCCGACAGATAATGGTTGATTGACTCAGTTGGATAACCGCGTTTCTTCAAAGAAATCTTCCAACTGGCAAACTTCTCAACCGTAAAATCGGCTACTTTTAATCGACTGTGGTCTTCTATAAAACGCCCAAGCCATCCTTTGTAGCTTTTCAGGGTATCTCGAATCTGTTATATAGCAGTGAGCAAAAGTACCTAAAGTGAGCTAAAATGCCTAAAGTGAGCTAAAGTTATAATCTATAATTTTAGGCACTTTAGGCACTCCAAACTTTAGACATTTTTCGTATTTACTTGCCCTCGTCCGGTTGTGATAAGAAATTGGATTTGATGCCCTGCCCAGCGCTGGGCGGGGTCAAGAAGGATGACACGGAAGTGATTCCTCGCAAACCTTTCAATTGCAAGGACTTGAGAAACTCGGGGTGACTGGACTTGAACCAGCGGCCTCCTGCTCCCAAAGCAGGCGCTCTATCCAAACTGAGCTACACCCCGCCAATTCCGGCCCGCCCCTGGCGGGTCATTGCCCGATGTCGTTTCGTCAAAATCAGAGAGCACACATCTAAAAAAACATCCTATAGAAAACACGTCAATATTGCAATAAAATTGTGCTGAGGGATGGCGTATTTGGGTTCTGCCCAGGACGCCTGGCGCCGCCGCGGAGCGGAGTCCCTCAAAATTGCTTTTCACACATCGACTTATGGTTTTTTTCAGTAAAAAAATTTGCATTTATATAACAGCTAAGGTACAATTTTAATACCAGAGCGAGTTCCAGCAAAAGAAGACGGTCCAGATTGACAGAATGAACAGGGTTGATATAATTTAAATACGAGGGAAATAGCTAAGTCTGACTATAGCGATCTTTGACTTGCCCGCCTTACGTCTGGCGGGTAAATAGAAAAAGCAAGGTTTTTGAATAAGTTATAGATGTTTGGGGAACCAAGCTGTTAAAGTGTAGGAGATGAGCGATTATGGCGGGTATGTTCTATTCATTGAAAGAAGCAGCCAAGAAACTCAATAAGACAGAGAAAGAAGTAAAACAGTTAGCCAAGCAGGGTAAGTTGCGTGAGTTTCGCGACGGCTCAAATTTGCTGTTTAAGGTCGATGAAGTCGAAGCATTGATGGCTGATATAGGTGTGCCGGTCCCGTTAGAACAGCCTATAGAGTCAGCAGAAATAACGAAGCCGCAAGAGGCACTGGAGCCGGAGTTCGCCGCAGGCGAATTAGAACCACCAACAGAGCGCCAGCCCACCGAAGGCGAGGCAGAAGAAGAGATTTCTTTGGCGCCGGAAATCGGTCCGCCCATGGCGGAAGCGGTAGAGAGCGAGTTAACCAGCGCCGACACCGCTTTAACCAGCGAAGGCATTAGCGTCCTGGGAGAAACAGACCGTGATTACCAAGTAACTGATGATACGATGGCTGAGACAACAGCTGTGCCAGGGGCCACAGGTACAGCCGGTACCACCGGCACAACAGGAGAAGTTTCGCTGGAAGAGGTTGAAGAAGATGTGAGTTTGGATACGTTCGGCAGTGGCTCAGGCTTGTTGGACCTTTCGCTGCAGGCCGATGACACTTCGTTAGGCGGTATTCTTGATGAAATCTACACCACCGAGGGTGGCGAAGAAGGCCCAGAGCCGACTGAACCCGGCGCAGCAGTGGAAATAGCTGCTGAGGCAGAGCAAATAATTCCGGAGGAGGAGTTGACCAGACCACAGCCAGCTATAGAGGCACCAGCAATAGCTCAACCATATGTCGAGGTACCGCCGGATGCGCTGAGTAACTCGCTGGGGGTTATGCTGTTTTTGCCCTTGTTGGCCCTTGTTTACGCGGCCATAGTGACGATAGCAGGGCTCAAAAGCGTAACGCCTGCGATTCTGGCCAAGATACAAACGCCCTACATAGCTTTGTACATTGTGGCTGGGTTTTTGGTAGCGGCGGGTTTAACATTCGGTGTCAGCCTTATGCTCAGCGGCAGCCGAAGTTACGCTGGTAAACGGGAAAAGAAGCCCAAAAAGTCAAAAAAAGCGAAGAAAACCTCACCCTCGGCTCCGGAAGATGCCAGCACCTAACTTTCGGCTTCATGCTACGTAGCCCCGCACTAATTGAACCGGCATCGATACTCTTAATCTTAGCAAAGTCTGGCTCACTCGCTGAAGCACAATTAGTGCGGGGTCAAATCTTGTACTGCCATCGTGCTCTTGCAGGAGCGGGGCAATTTAAAATTTACAATTTTCAATTTTCGATTTGCAATCGTCAATTGACAATCGAAAATCGGCAATTATTTATAGCGGGACTCGTCTCGGCGGAGGCCGAACCGGAGCGGGAAAGAAAAGTTATGAAAGCAAAACTCACAAAAGAAGTACAGCTTTTGAGCAATATATCAAAGGCCTTTGCTGAGTCGCTCGATCTGGAAGCAACGTTAAAGTCTATACTTAAATCACTTGATACTCACCTAAAACTGCAACGAGGTACTATTACTCTGCTTTCGGCCGCAGACCGAGATGATAAATATCAAGGTGGCTCATGGCCTTAGCGAAAGGTCTAAAAGATTGGGCAGCTACAAGGTCGGCGACGGCATAACAGAGATGGTGGTACAAAGCGGCAAAGAAATCATGGTGCCGAATATTTCCAAGGACCCGCGTTTCCTGCACAGAACTACGTCAAGAAAACAGATAAAAGACAAAAATATTGCCTTTTTCTGTGTCCCCATCAAATTAGAAGGTAAAACTATTGGGGCACTAAGCGTCGATAAACAAGCCGGCAGCAAAATTGATTTCCAGGACAACATTAGATTGCTCAACATCATCGCCACGATGGTGGCTCAGGCAGTGAAGCTAAATAAGCTCGTGGAATCCGACCGCAAACAATTGCGAGATGAGAATGTGCGTCTGCGCCAAGAATTAAAAGACCGATTCAACATACATAATATAGTCGGAAGCAGTAATGCAATGCAGCAGGTCTACCGACTTATCGAGCAGATCGCCGACAGCAACGCAACCGTGATAGTCCAGCCTCGTTAACAGCGTTAACAAATGGTGAAAATAATGATATCCTCACTCTAACTCTCGAATGACAACTGGTTGAAAAAGATGACGGTCATTGAATCCGAAATTTGCTGAGAATTTCCCCAAAATATTCGTTTTTCGACAAGAATTCGATTTGGGGTTTCTTTATGAGTCACCAAATTCTTAATCTTTGGAGACAAAATGGCGACACGAATTTATCAAAGAATTCATACTGTCAACCCCCGGTCCATTTGTCGCCCACTACTTGGGAAATCCGGGTTAATATATGGTATCAAGTTTGCATTATCAAAAGCAGAATAAAGAATTGGAACGTTTAGCAGCAGAAACCTGAGCTGTGGTAAGCATACTGCTCAACAATTCATTTACGTTTTCGTGCTTGGATATAAGCTGTTGTTGAGGACAGCCACCTTTGATTGGCAAGCGCAATTTACTATGATCACATTAATATAGGAAATTGAATTTCGCCGATTGGTTATCAGTCAGTCGGTGTAGCAGTAATAGTTTGAATTAGAGATACATAACATGGAACTCAAAGGTAAAGTCGCAGTCATCACAGATGCATCGAGCGGTATTGGCGAAAGTACCGCACGCGAATTGGCTAATGCGGGCATGAAGTTGGTACTTACAGGCCAGCGCAAACGGTTGCTCAATAAAATCGCTGCGCAGCTCGACACGGAAGTAGCTACCATAGACGGTGACATTACCGACGAATCGTTACGACAGAAGCTGATTCACAAGATGGTGGAAAAATTCGGCTCGTGTGACGTTGTGTTTAACAACGTGGGCGTGATGATTGCTGGCAAGGCGGAGGATATTTACCTCGAAGCGGTGTGCCAGATGGTGCGTATCAATGTAGAGGCGGTATATCGACTGGCGATCGTCGCGATTCGCCATATGCTAAGCCTGTGTGGCCTGCTCTCTGTCTTATCTTTATTTCCAATAAAGACATCGGAAGGTTGGTATGTTTGTGTTGATAAATCATTAAAATCAGCCGCCTAAAAAGTGCGAAAGTTAACTTGTCCCAAGATGTGATATTTCCTTTTTTGCCCTCAAGTTTACTAAGAGCCTCTAACAAAATGAATTTGACAGACGATTCCAACATATCATTATACAGCCTATAGAAAGGAAAGCCTCATGAATTTCATCCCGCCGCTCATAACGAACTCGCAATCTACGAAACTGG
>Ga0315312_1003114_pt1 | contig 10869 bp, 6 predicted proteins | sample TDP7_MG_FD_203629 | JGI IMG/M metagenome (GOLD analysis project Ga0315312, IMG submission 203629) | Freshwater sediment microbial communities from Lake Towuti, South Sulawesi, Indonesia - TDP7 | ecosystem: Environmental > Aquatic > Freshwater > Lake > Sediment | place: Indonesia: South Sulawesi... | reverse complement strand
GACGAACGATTTGAATCTTCGATCCAAGATGTTTCCCTCCACCGAAATGCCGTTTATCGGGTTGGGTCGATCGAGAACTATGAAAGGTATCCCGGCCTCGGCAGCAGCCTCCAGACCATACGACATCGTCCATATGTACGTGTAGAACCTTGCTCCCACATCTTGTATGTCAAAAATCAGAGCATCGATGTTGTGCAGCATCTCTTTGGTCGGCTTCAAAGTTCTGCCGTACAAGCTGTAGACCGGAAGACCTGTTCTCTGGTCAATATGGGATTTGCTGTAGTTGTCGCCTCTTATTCCACGCTCCGGGCCGTATAATGCTGCAAGGTCTACATCTGGATGTTGGTAGAGCGCGTCTACGATATGTCTTAGGTCTGGTTACGCTTGTATGGTTTGTTATCAAGCCTACTTTCTTGTTTCTTAGCAGCTGAGGAGGCTTTCTTAGAAGAAGGTCCAATCCTGAAAGAAGATGCAATGTAGCTATCCCCGAATACTTGTAGAGTACACCCAAGTAATTAGCATGTGCTTCGGTTCAAGTGATTTTTCTGGGGAGTATGTCTAGTCCATAGAGGCTCTGCAATCTCATGGGGGATAGCATGTACTGAGACGAGAGACCTAACCTCAGCATGTAGATTCTATCCATTATGGGGCAGAAACGACAAAGGCTGAATCCGTTCAGTCTCCAATGGTGTGGGAATCATCCATTAGAGCTGTTTCCCCCTAATTTTTCACGGATAGGTGGGAAGAAGATGGGGATAAGCCTTGGACATCGTGAAGTTCGCGGGATCTATGGGGTCCATGTATCAACTGTGGTTACATCAATGAATTTTTTTGCGGGGGGTCTTTCTAGCGGATTCGGTGGGGAGCTCGAGCCTTTAGGATCCGGGTTTGTCCGCGTAGCCTGTGGACCACGTCAGCGACCTCGCAGATAGTCCCTTCCCCAGAGCAGGAAGAACATGGTAGCGCCCTCTGACCGCATTTCGGGGGTCTTTCTCCGCGTTGTCTGTGTCGTTCATAATTTCATTGACGTGATATATCCCTGACTGTCGGGCTGTTGGAAGGTTCGGGGATCCTTCGAGGTCCCTTGCAAGGAGCCAGCCGGACAGGGTTCTGCAGGACTGCACGGCACATTCTCTACATCACTATTCGGATGATTCTCGATCGAAACGGAGTCTTGTAGGCTGTTGACAGGTGTGTGGACATCTGCTCCGTGTATAATCCGTCTAGGGCACCTTCTTTTTGGCCTCTGCCATTGCGTCACCAATGGCTTCAATTGTCTTGTCAATTTCTTCTTTGGTGTGAGCCATAGACAAGTAGACTCGACCCTGCCTCCAAGGGAAGATTAAGACTCCTCTATTAACAAGGTGTTGATAGTATACAGCAGCTCTTCTGACATGTGGGTATGTTGGGATAGATGCAACTTGGCGCGCATTTGTGATTCTATCCATGTCAGTGAATATGACGCAGAACCCAGGACCCACTCCTTGAACTATTGCCTCTATGCCTACATCTTCAATCGCGTCTCTAATCCCTTGCATGAGCCTCTCGCCAACACTGTATATGTGTCTGTATCCTAACTTCCGGAGTTTGGTTATCGTTGCGTACGAAGCTGCAACAGAGACTGAACTTGACGTGAATGTCCCCCCGGTGCCAACTCTTCCTTCAGTTAGGGGTCGCATTATCTCTTTGCTACCAGCAACCGCTGAGATAGGAAACCCGTTCCCAATAGATTTAGAGAATGTGGCCAAATCGGGGGTTACACCAAGAAGCTCCTGAGCACCTCCTAGTCCCAGCCTGAACCCTGTAATTACCTCATCAAAAATCATAACGATATCGTTTTCCTTTGTGATTTTCCGTAAATATTCGAGATATCCCTTTTCAGGGGGTATAACTCCGTAGTTATACAGGTAAGGCTCTGTTATGATAGCGGCTATTTCATGTCCATGATTTTTTACTATTCTCTCTACCGCCCCGGTGTCATTCCATGGAAGGACGAAGATGTCTTCCATGACCTTTGGGGTGATTCCTTCCATAGCAACCGTTTTTGTTCCTCTCCCAGTGAGAACATTCACAACATGACCCCAGTCATGCCAGCCGTGATAGTGCCCCTCAAATTTTACAATCTTATCCTTTCCCGTGTATGACCTTGCAACCCTAACAGCAATTGCTGTTGCATCCGATCCAGCATTATGGAGGTTGACTTGCTCAGCACATGGGACAACGTCGACGATCAATTCACAAAGCTGCACCTCCAGCTCATGGGCCATACCAAATAGGTATGATTTCTCAAGTTGTCCCCTGACTGCTTGGTTCACATCAGGATCTGCATGCCCCAGAATAATCGGTCCAAACGCCAAATGGTAATCTATGAATTCGTTTCCATCTACATCAAAGATCCGCGAACCGATGCCCCTATCAATGGCGAGCGGATACTGGATCGGTATCCCTTCAACCTGTGTATATGAGACAGCCACTCTTGCTACACTATTTGATCCACCAGGGATAACGTTTAACGCCCGGCTGAGGAGCTGCTTGGATTTCTCAATTTTCAGCGATGAACCCAAATTTAGGAACCCCTTTTCTGGGAGATGTGCCCTCCTTTGATTTAAGCTTTGTCTTGTTGAAAGAACCCTATTCTCTCTGGGTATGGCGATGGCGAACATATGCTAAGAATGTACATCCAGATTCCCGGAAGAATTCCTGGCATGTCTTGGGAGTCCACTAGACAAGGTAACTCTTATGCTATAGATATCAAAGCTGAACTTGCCAGATCGGGCAGCTTGCAAGCGTCAGGTTCGACTGAACTATGATTTTGAGCCTTCATCCCCCAACTTGGACCTTTAGCCCATATCTTTGCATAGTATTTACCGCGTTTCTAACACTTGGATCTTCATAGCCTAAGGTCTGAAAGTGTTCGAGCTCGTATGTTCTTCCTAATCGTTTATACTTGTCTTTTCCAAGTTGATGGAAGGGGAGTAGATGTATTTCTCCTATTCCCAAATCTGAAACGAACTCGGCCGTCGCTACAAGGTTGGGTATAGTTAGGTTGTATTTTGGGACAAGTGGCACACGAACAATGACAGGCTTTCCAAGATTCACTGTTTGCTTGAGATTATCTAGAATTTCTCTGAGAGGAACCCCTGTCAACTTTTTATGAGCACTATCTTTCATATGTTTGACATCAAAAAGGATAAGGTCTGCAAGCTCTGCGATTTGACAGTAGGTTTTCCGAGATGCGTATCCCGAGGTTTCTAGTACAGTGTGGATATTTCTGTCATAGCATTCTTGCAAGAATTCTTGAGTGAATGCCGGCTGGGCCAAGCTCTCACCGCCGGAAATAGTTATTCCGCCTCCAGATTTTCTCCAATAAGGTGCGTCATTGAGTAATCGTTTCATGAGTTGACTTATGGTACAAACTTCACCGATAAGTTTGAGAGCTTGAGTGGCGCAGGTTTCTGTACACTTTCCACAGTTATCACAGCTTGAACGGTCTATCTTTTCCTCCGGACGACAAGAGAGGTCTTTGTTGATTGATGTTTTTTCACATGCTGTTATGCATTTTCCACACTTGGTACATTTGTCATGAAAGAATTCGACCTCAATGTAAGGGTTCTGTGATTCCGGGTTGTCGCACCACTTGCACTTCAGCGGACAGCCCTTCATAAAGACAATGGTTCTAATCCCAGGGCCGTCATGTATGCTGTATCCCTGTACGTTGAAGATCGTTCCTGAAACTTCTTTCATAGATAGACGCTCGATCCCCGTTGTGCTGAATACACCTATGTGCACTTGAAATTGATCAGACAAGATAAAAAGAAACCCAGCTAAGGTGAGAACAGAGAACGCGCAATAATCTGATCCTGAAGTTCCTTGGAGAGCTCTATGAACAATGCGCTGTACCCTCCGACTCTTACCCAGAGATCCCTATATCGCTCCGGGTGTATCTGAGCATCAAGTAAGGTCTTTTGATCTACTATGGTATACGCAACCTGCTGTCCACCCATATCTATGTATGTCTTTACCAAGTCAGCCCATTTTCTGATTTCTCTTTCGCTTAACAGGGATTGGAGACTAAACTTCTGGTTGAAAATAACTCCATTGACGGTGTGTATCGTGTCGATTGCTCTGGCCGCTGACATGTGAGTCTCTGCTGGTCCTAAAGACTGGGCATACTGGGATGGTGAGCATGCGTCAGCGAGATGTTCTCCTGCTTCTCTTCCGTCAGGCGTTGCACCCGTCGTTCTTCCGTGTACGATGTGAACACCCATGGTAAACAGACCGCAAGTGAACCGTCCGCGTTTTCTCGGCGTATTAAAGCTTTCGAAAGCGTTAAAGTAGATCTCCAGAATTCCTCTCACATGCTGGTCTGCATAGGCGTTGTTAGTTCCATACTTTGGCGCGTTGATACACCTTTTCCTGACGTCCTCAAATCCTATCCAGTTGTTTTTCAATGCAGTCAGCATTTGATCAAAGGTTACCTCTTTCTTCTCATATATCAAGTAGTCGATGGCCGTTAGTATGTCCCCCGCGTTTGCGGCTCCCGAGCCGATAGATCCAGCCCAGTTGTATCTGCAACCGCCGGCAGTGATGTCTATCCCTGTTTTGCGTGGTCCAGGAAACATTAGGTTGTGGTATACGTGAGGATAGATTCCTCGGAGTTGTGTGTAATCCCAAACATTGGCCATGATAACGTTTTGCTTAACGGCATATTCGAACTGAATCTTCACTGCTTTCATGAACTCTCCAAATGTATTGAACTCCCTTGGATCTCCCGTAGCCGGTCCTACTTGCTTCCCGTTAACGGGGTTAACGCCATTCCATAGAGCCAGCTCTATAGGTTTGGCTATGTTAAACCAGCCCGTATTAGTCTGTCCGTATGTGTCCACATCTTGGCATATGTTTGGATCCGTCACAACCTCTTGGCAACCCAGGTCACAATAGTTTCGAGCTACCTGTAAAGGTACACCTATTGCCAAGAGACCCGGTATGATGGCTTCATCACTGATTATGTAGGGCAGCCCCCCTCCCAATCTAATTAACTCCAGCGTCATTATCAGAAACTCGTCAGTTGTATTCCTGTGGACTCGCACAGAAATGTTAGGATCATTGAGGTGTGCATGTGCATGTGCCTCGAGACACATCCGAGAAAGCAGGTTACTGCGGTCTCTACCCTCGGAGTCCTGACCCCCAATAGTGATTCTGTCATTATTCCCCTGACCCCAAGAACCTTCCCCATAACCTCCACCCCGCGACTCCGCACATTTAAAGAAGAAACACTCCAGAAGCGTTTGAGCCTCTTTCAGAGTTACAGTTCCATTCTCTAGGTCCTTCTTGAGAAATGGATACATATATTGGTCAAAATTCCCCATCGAATGGGAGTTGCCCCCCTCCGCAAGTATAGTGCCCATGTGCAGAAAATGTAAAGATTGGAGCGCTTCCCACCAAGTTTCGGCCGGATGAGCTGGCACCTTCCTACAGATCCTTGCGATCTGAGCGAGTTCATCTGCTCTCTCTACGTTTCCTTCGCCCTTTGAAAGATCCTCCGCTAGGTCCGCACATCTATTCGCGTATGCGATTAGTCCATCCGCTGCGATTATCATGGCTTCATAGTTGTTCCTACGCTCGTAGTCTTCGCCACTTGTTGGATGTGTAGGGTCAAGTTCTGCGATATGCTTCTTGATCTCCTCTTTGACACCAATCAGCCCCGTCTCTATGATGGACAAGTAGCTAGGGACAGTGTGATACACCGTACCGCCTAGCAAAGGGGTAAAAACATCAGAGTTCATGCAGTAATGCCAAGTTTCTGGGTAGTTTCTTCGGAGTTCCTTTATCATATGGACGCCGAATGATTTGTCTCTCCAGTAGGGAAAGATCTCTTCTTTGAAGATCTTCTTATCTTCCTCTTCGAAAATGAAGTGTCCTTCTCCGCCTACGCTATTCAGGATCTCTGACATGTCCTTGTTCAATAAATCGTAGCAGACCATCATTTCTGGGGGGAACTCTACTACGCCTATCCCACTGCTGAAGGTTCCGGCTATCAGCTGATGCTTTGAAAGAGGTATGGGAATCTTGGTGAAAACGTCATAAATCGCTTTGGCGCGTCTAAGGGCGGGATGTTCACCCTCAGTCTGTTTGTAGCAATCTGTCACTATCTTGGCCATTTTCATTGAGATCCTGTATCGTTGTGTATTTATGTGCCTCTGGAGACACTCCTCTCTCAGCCTCGCTATTCTCAACATGGCGGGATCTCCAGGTCTCAGGATCATCTGATCAAAGAGTGCGCCGAACCAAGGAGCTTTCGTACGCTCCCACCAGAATTGGTCTTCGTCACGATGCATGATGTCAGCCTTCTATGCGAACTAGCATATAGCATGATTATTTTGATAAGTCTATCTGCAGACGAGTTCGTATTACTGTAGAAGCGAATAAGAAATAGGAGTGATCTCAAAATTATATATCTGCGAGACTTCCTTATTGAGAACTGTCGCAAAAGGATCTGGAATCTTTCATTATCCAGAAGCATCCGGTCGTTTGTCGGGTTCCTGAATAGGAAATTTGCAGAAGCATTTTCTCAGCGCTGATCTTCTCCAATCTATTCCATTGTTATAACTACCTTGAGGGCTTCTCCCCTCTTGATCAGCTCGAAACCTTTGCTAATTTCCTTTAGAGGATAGATAGCTGTGATAAACTTATCCACTTTTAAGAAACCGTACTTGGCCAAGTTTAAGATCTCACAATGGGCTCTTGGTTCATCAGGGGAAACAAATTGCAGTGTCCACTCTCGAGGTGCGCCAGATAGATTCAATTCAAACACCGATACGGGTTTGTCATCCCTTGAAGGAATTCCATAGGTCCCAATCTTGCCACCGGGAGCTATTGCTTTTGCAGCTTCGTTTATGAGTGAATAATCTCCTACAGCCTCTATTGCCAAATCCGCACCCCTTCCTTTCGTAAACTCTCTCACCTTTTGAACCAGGTTCTCTTTGGTTATGTTTATTGTGTAATCAACGCCGAACTCGGTTGCCAGTGAGAGCCTTTCATCTCTGCGTCCAGTCATTATTACGGGATAAGCTCCTAGAAGCTTAGCACAATAAGCGAAGGCCAATCCCACAGGTCCGCTTCCCATCACCAGAACGCTCTCTCCTGGCGCCAGTCTCACCTTTCGAAGCCAGCTTAACGTCTCTTTGAAAGTTATGTACATAGTAGCCTTCACGGGATCCACATCTTTCGGCAGAACTTGCTGCATCGAGTGGAAGCTGGAGAGAGGCGCCGTGTGCGGCTTTTCTTTAGATTGAGCTGCATAATCACATACCACTCCTAGCTCTGCAAAACCACCCCAGAAAGAAGCCAAACCTCCAACAAAATCTTTGGGGTATACAGCCGAAGGCCTGAACACATAGTCTCCCTTGTCATAGTTCATTACGCCGTCACCGACTTCTACGACCTTCCCTACACTTTCATGGCCTAGGATGAATGGATAGCGAAAGGCCAGTCCTGGGAATTTACCTTCTATGAGCTTCCTATCAGTGCCATTGCAGAAGGAGCAAGCAGAAATCTTAACCAGAGCGTCATAATCTCCAATTGCGGGATCTGGAACCTCTTCTACCTCTAGACAATTCGGAGCTTTGACTAGAGCAGCTAACATCTTTCAACCCCTGTCCCTACTCTAGCCACCATTGCTCATATTAAGATTATTAGCAGGTACCACCCTTGACAGAGGTTAGTGCAGAACCGAGCCCGCAAGCGTTTGTTTCCAGCCTGGTCTTAGGAAGGCTCCTTCTCGAGTCTACCTTCGCTACAATCTCACATTGCACTTCCTTCATCCAAGAGCACCGCAATTCTGGATGTCCATTTGCAGTTTTCCTACGGCTGATTCAAATTTGTGACCCTTCACATAAGGCGAAGAAGAGTACACCTCTTGTGGCTAAGCATGGCTATGGATTGGGAGAGGTCACAAAAGATAAGCGTAACCTAGACAATCAGATGAGGTTAAAGATACTAGCGGAGGAGTCGAGGCTTGGATTACGTCATAGGAGTTGATGGCGGTGGTACCAAAACGGCTTGCATCATATCAGACACTAAAGGAGTCCTTCTCAGCGCAGGGATGAGCGGCTCTTCAAACTACCTCGCTGTAGGAGAAGAGGAAGCCAAGAGATCAATACACGCCGCCGTTCAAGAGGCTCTTGAAAAATGTCATGTTCAAATCCCGAAATTTGAGCTTGCATACCTAGGAATTGCTGGCGCCGGCAGGCCGAGCGGGATAAAAGTGATTAGAAGAATAATCGAAAGTTTGGGTGTTGCTAACAATGTGGTTATCGACATTGATGCCCCGATCGCCTTGGCAGGCGCGACGGCCTGCAAACCAGGAGTCGTAGTCATCTCGGGAACCGGATCGATAGCGTTCGGCGTCAACAAAAATGGAGAGCAGGGAAGGGTTGGAGGTTGGGGATACCTTCTCGGCGACGAGGGAAGCGGATACGATATCGCGAGGAAAGGTCTGGTTGCGGCTTTCAGATCTTATGATGGCCGCGGCATGCAGACTGTACTCTTGCATAGATTGATGGCTCGTCTTGGCGCCAGCAACATTGATGAGATTCTCGACTGCGTCTATTCTGATGGAATGAAGGTGGATGATATCGCTTCTATCACACCTTTGGCAGTTGACGCGGCGAGAGAAGGTGACAAAGTGTCTCAAAAGATTCTGAGTGAGGCTGTTGAAGAGCTCAGCCTGGCCGCTACGACACTGATAAAGAACTTGGGTATGGAGAACGACGAGTTTGAATTCGCGCTTATTGGAGGACTATTTAAGGTTGAAGATTTCATAGCCATCCCTGTTCAGAGAAACATAGAGAAGGCTGCTCCTAAATCCAGGATTATTGAACCCAAGTTCAAACCTGTCGTAGGTGCAGTTCTTATGGCGTTGAAAGAGTACAATGTCAAGATAGACAAGGCCTTACTAGATTCAGTTAAAGCCACGCTTCGAAATGTTCAGGAAATCCTTTGAACGGAGAAATCGAAACGTTACGGCCAATAGGGAATTCTAATTGACGATAGAGGAAGCGACGATATTGTGGAACACCGGTCTAACCCGGAGAATAGCGTTGTTCTCCCTCGTAGGATGAACTCTATTCGTAAGAAGGATTACGATCAGTTCGTCTACGGGGTCAATCCATAGAGAGACTCCTGGAAAGCCCGTGTGCCCGAATGCAGTTGGATGCAACAGGTCACCGGCAGAACCTCCTTTGTTGGGTTTGACAACCCACCCTAACCCCCTAGGTTCATTCAGCCCTTCAGTATGGTTTCTAATCATCAACTTCACTGCTACTGGGCTTAAGATTCTATTGCCTTTGTAGTCTCCCATGTTGAGTAGTGTTTGTCCGTAGATAGAAAGGTCTAGGGCCGTTGAGAAAAGCCCGGCATTGCCGCTCACTCCACCCATACCGAAAGCGTTTTCGTCATGGACCTCTCCTATTAGAATACGTCGTCGCCAACGACACATCTCGGTCGCTGCGATTCTATCTCTCAGACTTGCCGGGGGATTGAAGAGTGTGTCTCTCATTCCTAACGGCGAGAAGATCTCCCTTCTAGCGAAGGATTCTAGGCTCTCACTCGCGACTTTCTCTATGATGAAAGTCAACAATATGAATCCCAAACAACTGTAGACAACTTTGCCACCCACAGGATATTCCAATTTGATCTGGCACAGTTCCTTCTGGAAGTCTTCCCTAGTTTTACAATTCTCATATAGTGGTTGCCACGCAGGAAGACCTGATGTGTGCGTCAAAAGATTGTATAGCGTGGTTTCCTTTTTCTCGCGGCCCGTGTACTCGGGCATGTAGAGATCTACGGGATCATTCAATTGTACCCTTCCTCTCTCCAGTAGGATCATTAATGCCGTTGCAGTAGCTATCGGCTTAGTCAGCGACCCCAAGTCGAAGATCGTATCTAACTTCATAGGTCTACACATATCGGATGGCGTGGATACAGCCTCTCCATAGGCTTCGTTCGCCACTATTGCACCCCTACGTGCCACCAGGAAGACAGCTCCAGGGAAAGCCCCTTGAGAAACAGCCCTCTTGATGAAGTTCCCAGCTTCTTCTAGGCGACTGGAATCCATGCCTACTCTTTCTGGGGAATCATACCTTAAGACATGCTTGCTGGACATTTCCTCCCTCGAGATTTTGAGTGGCATAACTTAAGTCTTTTCGAGGTCCCTTAACTCAATAGTAGGGGAGAACGTGTTTGCTTCCAGTAGTGGAAAGCTATGTGTGTGAGGGAAATGCTAGCAAAAGTACAGTGGAAGTCCTAATACATGGGCCAAACAGGTTTTCTGGCTCCGTTTAGAACGATTTGATCATATACTAGACTGAAGAGCTACCTGGAACGGAGGTTCCCAAGATCACCTTTTTCCTTGCTCCGGTCGCGGCTTGGACGTTTGAGGGGTTTTCCATGGCGTACTCGTTCGCTAGTACAGCGGTCAAGACTGCTTCTTTAGCTTCTGAGGGTATTCCGAGCCGATCATACTCGAAGACTTGTATGTCCTGCAGTCCCTTTCTTAACCACTTCATAATTGTGTTGTTCTTTGCTCCGCCTCCTGAAATATACACTTCGTCTATGACATAATGAGGCAGTATGAACTCTTCGTAAGCCATAGCTATCGTCTCAACAGTCAAAGATGTCGCGGTGGCGACGACATCTTCGAACATCAATCTATGTTTCTTCGCAAACTCAATAACCTCAGCAACGTAGGTTTTTCCAAACAGTTCTCTGCCTGTCGTTTTCGGAGGCGCTCTGCTGAAGTATGGGTCGCTTAACAGCCTCCCGAGTAGAGCCTTGTTTATCTTTCCTCGCGCTGCGACCTGGCCATCT
>Ga0315312_1003113_pt1 | contig 10872 bp, 12 predicted proteins | sample TDP7_MG_FD_203629 | JGI IMG/M metagenome (GOLD analysis project Ga0315312, IMG submission 203629) | Freshwater sediment microbial communities from Lake Towuti, South Sulawesi, Indonesia - TDP7 | ecosystem: Environmental > Aquatic > Freshwater > Lake > Sediment | place: Indonesia: South Sulawesi... | reverse complement strand
TATGTGAACTGGTTCTGAAGCAGAGAGAAGACGGTTCATGCATCTTCCTCCAGCATGAGGTGGAAGGCAAGGTTCACAGATGCAGCATATATGACTTGCGTCCTTCGCTCTGCAGGCTTTACCCCTTCGAGTTCCAAAAGACAGGTCAGGGCACAGGCTTACTGAGGCTTATTCCCTGCTGTAAGGGTTTGAACACCCGTGAAGGCTCATTGGTAGACAGAGGATTCATTGAGAAGCATTTGCTCGGTCCTATAATGGATCTGCTTTAGAACTGCCGTGTCTTGAGTAAAGATAGGAACTGCCGTCTTCAGTCAAAGATGGGACTTACCCAGCCCACAGCGGACTTCTGCAAACTTTGGCAGACGTGTGTTAAGCCAGATTTGAGCTCAATCTGGCGAAAACAGGCTGAAAAAGGCTTCTCACACTCACAGAAAGAATCCCATTGTACAGACAAAAGAGAGCTTGATTGAAGCCACTGAACATCGAGGGACAAAAACCTAACCAGGTAACACTGATCAATGGTGGGGTCGCGCAGATTCACGTCCTCGTCTAAATTCCCCATGTTAGAATCGGCTGTTTAAAACATTGAAAGAAGAAAATGGGAGTTCGAACCTCTCCCGGGCTACCATAGAACCCAAGACAGGGCGAGGTTTAGATTCTCGGTTTTTGCCCAGAGCGGACACGTTAAAATCATATATACTAAATAGGCTAGGGAGGAATTAGCAGGTGATCTGTCATGTCAGTAAAGGAGATTAAGGCGCTCGAGCGTCGTTGGTTTGAGGAGTGGAACAAGGGGAAGGCAGCCGCTATGGCCGTAGCAGACGAGTTATGCGCCACTGACTACGTCGTTCACAGTGGTACCGGCGAGAATATACGTGGCCTCAAGGACTTCAAACAATCCTACAGCGAGTTATACAGCGCGTTTCCCGACATTCATTTCACCATTGAGGACATGGTCGCCGAAGGAGACAAGGCAGCGGTGCGCTGGACAATGACTGGCACACACAAAGGTGAATTTAGCGGTATCCCACCTACAAATAAGAAGGTGACGATATGGGCGACCACCATCGATCGCGTTGCTGGCGGCAAGTTCGTGGAAACCTGGGAAAGGTATGATACTCTGGGTTTGATGCAGCAACTTGGTGCTGTACCCACGTCGAGAAAGGGTAAGAAATAACCTCCACACATCGATCAGGGCTTGAATTCAAGTTCGCATTCCGGTTCAGCTTCCTCTTTTTTCTGTTCGGTCAATTTCTCACCTCATCATTTGCGCTGAACGATGCTTGTTCGAAATAGTCCGCGCATTTCCATTCGACTACTAACCGAGAATTTAAACTGAGATCTTAACCTAACTTGCGCCACCGTTAAGGTTCAAACCTCGTCGCCAAATTGCTGAATATCTTTAAGATGTGTGCAAAAGAATCTTCGTGAATTGAGCTTAATTCTGATAAAAAGCTTCAATAGTTGCCTTTTTCTGGAAAAGAAGTTAAAGTGGGGTCGCCCGTACTTGAACTCATTTGGGTTCAAGTTTCACCTCTGTAAAAATCGCTATGAAGCTTATCGGTAGTGATCTTTACCCGCCAGTGATACTCGTTCCTCGCTCGCAGTCCAAAGACACAACACTCAGACAGGCCTTTTTAGGCAAAAATGACATCAAGAACGAGCCTGAACTTTGGTGTGGGGTGTGGGATTTTAGGACGAATATACCGGTAAAATCGTGAAATATGCTTCCAGTGTATTGGAAGTTATCAAAAGTATTGTCAAAGAACACAGATCTGAACAGACCATAAAGGTTGAATCTTAGATTTATGAAGTACATTAAGAGAAAATGCTTAATCTACATAAGAAAAATGTATATTATAGAACAGAGACATCAAGAAAATGAAGACTTTGGGATTTAACAAAATACAAAGAAATGAGAAGTTCATCTCTGTGAAGACGAAATATGGAATTGTAGACAATGTTCCCGTAATCTCATGGGAAGAAATGATTCCATACTGGCCAGCAATTTGTAGGGCGATCTTCGAAGTTTTAATAGAGAATGATTTTCGTCCGTTTGCTGCAACTTTCAGGAGACCTAAAGGGTTTGTAGCATCTAGCCGGTATTGGGAGGTGTCACTTAGGAACCCCGAGAAATTTGTTCTCTCAGAGGCTAAATATTTTATTTACAGGCTTAAGGAGAAGTCAGACTTTTCTGATTCAATAAGACGATTCAATGAAGGAAAAGATACTGATTGGCTAAAAGAGAGGAACATCAGTACATTAGGAGGATATTTATATAGTTTTTATCATACCTTAAAACCTGTTTTGAAAGAGGTTAGAAAGGGAAGAAACAGACTGTTGAAACCAATGATTAGAGAGGACGATTAGTTGAATTACCTTCAATCGCATGAAACGAAGGCGAGGATGTAGTACTATTATTATAATAATAGTACTAATTATTTACTGTTTCATATGATTGAAATGTTTATATAGTCATTCAATAACATGAAATACTGAAATGCCATGATGAATAAGCTTGATTATGCTTTTACTAAGTCAGAGATCAAAGTATTGAAGGCAATTGCTAACGGAAGTCATTCTCTATCTGAGATCAGGAATGCTACATCAATTAAATCCAGTCTTCTGTCGTATGATATACAAAAGAACCTTAGGAAAGGGCTCATTAAAACAACAAAAAAAGGATCTGCAAAATATATTTATTTCAGCGAATCGAAACATGCACTATTATTTAGGACCATTATGTCAATCTATGACTATGTCGATTGGGAAAGCATTCTATGCGATCTTGCCATTGACATTCTCTTTCAGATAGCTAATGAATCTGAAATAAATTTCGAAGATTTTTCAAGAGTTACATTCTGGCGTTATGTCAGAAATCTAAAAGCCCATGGAATACTAGATTCTAAAAATAACAGTTATGTGATTAACCCCAGGTTTTCAGAATTGAAGGAATTTCTCATCGAATACCAACTATATCTCATAGATACTCTTATAAAATCAATTTCAGAAAGGGCTACAATCCTTTGGCAAAAGGACCTAGAATGTCTTTTTATAATACCTAAGAACGTGGATGTTTCTCAAGAGAACTTCTATAGGACAGCAACTTCTCTTTTTCATGATTTAGGCATCCCGCTTTTGTCCGAATTTGATGTTTATTTTTTCTCAAAGAATAAAGATGGCATTCGTATTGAGGATGCGATACTTCACACGTTATTGTTGGGGCCCAATGACGTACGCTATACGTTATATGGCTTATTGCTAATGAGAAAGGAATGGGAAAACATCGACAAAGAATACTTGCTAAAAAATTCCCAGAAGCTTGGCTTAAGTCTTCAGATAAATGCTATGCTTCAGTTCCTTAGAACGCAAGGTGAAAGAAAAGGTCTTACACTACCCTCTTGGGAGGAATTCATGGCAAAAGCGAGAGAGTACAAGGTGATCGACTAGTGAGTAAATTCTCCTTTGATAGGGAATATTTATCGATAGAATTTGAAAAGGTGTCTTCAAAGATCGCCACACCAGTGAGTATATTTATTATTGGCGGTGGAGGCCTTATGTTCTATGGTCTAAAAGGAGCAACAAAAGACATTGATGTCATTGTTCAAGATCCGCATGGACTTCAAATTTTGGTTGATGCATTAATAAACTCAAACTATTTTTTTCTCAATTTTGCAGAGGTCTCAACGGCTTATAGGAAAATGGGAGCCTATAGAATATTGGAGAATAAGGATGGATTTAGATGGGACGTTTTTAATCAACAGGTCTGCAATGCGCTTGCTTATTCAATCGACATGGAGTCTAGAGCGAAAGAACTATACACACAAGGACTTCTGAGAGTGCTACTATCGTCAAAGGAAGATATTTTTCTTTTCAAAGGAATTACAGAACGAGAAACCGACCTTGATGATATGAGATTTTTGGCAGAATCTGGCTTAGACTGGAAGATCATCGAGAAAGAATGCTATAATCAGTCAACCTCTTCTGGAAGATTATGGGAAAATGCCCTTTATGAAAGACTGATTGATTTAAAGAAGAAGTATAAAATCGAATCACCAATAGAGAAGTCTCTCCGAGCTACGCTTGAAGAAAAAATGATCGAGATGGTTTTAACAAAAGTAATCAGACAAGGGAATAATACTATCAAGCTAATATCGCAAGCCATAAACGAGCCATCATATTTCGTTAGAAAGTCTCTTAAGAAACTAGAGGAAAAGGGACTAGTGAGAATTGACAAAGCACAACGCCCGCACAGGTTCATACTAAACGCTTGAAACATATATTATGAAATTTCTTATTGTGTAAATAACACTTCCAGACAAACTTCCACAAGTCTAACTGGGAGAGATAAACGAATGCTCAAACTCTGACCTTTGCCCATTGAAGCTCAAGTTAACCTTATTTGGTCCAAATGAGCAGAAATCAGCCTTACAATGGTGGGGTCGCCCGGATTTGAACCGGGGTCAAGAGAGCCCAAGTCTCCTAGCCTAGACCAAACTAGCCGACGACCCCTAAGCACTTTTAAAGTAAACTCTAAATTTAAAAAGATTTACTTACGCGAGACTCCTATTTCCAGGTTACCCTAAGCTAACATGAGCATGTATGGCATACTGTCTAGGAGAAAATGGATAAGCACAGGACCAGCAATGTTTCTAGTTCTTGACCGAACATAAGCCATGCTTAAACCAACTGATAGTGGGAAGACATTGCCAGCTAAGAGAGCGACAACCCAAAGAAGAGAAAATGCATATACCTTTAGGTATGAGGGGAGATGCAAAAGAGTGAACAAGAGAGAGCTTAAAAGGACTGCAGGCAAGGCCTTGACAAGGCTTGAAGGATGCTGGGGCATAAGTCTATCGAGCATGTATCCTCTTCCAACTGCCTCTTCGACAACCGCGACAGGGAAGAACGAGTTAATTATCATATAGTAAAGGTACCAAAGCGGAAACTGCCCACTGTTGGTAACAAAAGCAAGTAAAAATGTGACCGAACCTAGGAAATAACTAAGCATCAAAGTTATCAGACCGATGGATAAAAAAATGGAAAAAAGGCAATACTCCATAACACGCTCTTAACGAAGCCTTCCTTTTTTTAATCCCACGCTGGAAAAGATGCCCCTCAAAGAACGCTTCTTTTCCCAAAGAGCCAGAAAAATGACGAGAAAAACAAGAAAGACTCCCCCATTCATTACCATGTTAAATAGCAGATTCAAGAAGAGGAAGATCGTTATGTCTTGTGGAAGTGTCCGACTTGAGGAACCAGCAAATACAGCAAGCGTAGTAAAATACAAGGTGAAGAAAAACCACACAATAGACGGTCCCTTTATTTCCCCAAATTTCTTCGATACCATAATTAAAGCCATCCCTTGCCTACAATTGAATAGTATATTAATACGTTTAAGCCCTGTAATTAATGGGACTCTTATGGAAAAAGTCTACCAGCCTGACCTTTTTGGCTTGATGAAGGATTTCCAGAAGAGGAAGGCTGTGGGGATTCTTAGGAAATAGTATCTTGGCAGGGATGAGAAAACGTCTTTCAAAGGAACCCCCAGTTTCTTGCCTTCCTTGACAGAGACTGAAGCCATTATTGCTATATCAATAAGGAACATGAGTAGACCTGAAAGGAATTGCCCACTTAGAAATAGGTAGATGGTTACTGCAAGCCAGACGAGATAGCCAATGCTTTCAGCCAGCATCCAAATGATCAATACCTTCATTCTCGACGTCAAGTCCTTCCAATGTTTCTTTAAGATAGGTCTCCATGAGAACCACCTGTTCGTCTGCCGAGCAAAACCTGACAGACTGTCAGGTTCTTCCGTGTAACAAACACCATCTGGAACGAAGGCGATCTTATTCCCCCTTATTTGCGCCTCCCAACTCAGGTCCAGGTCTTCAACAACTGTGTCAGTTGGGATCTTATTCTTTCTAAGCCACTCTGTTCTCCACACGCTGCAACATCCTGGTAGAACAAAGACCGCATTTATCTTATCCTGTAAAGTCTTATAGGTGAACTGACCATGCAGATACTCGATTAACCGAGACCCTTCCACCACGTTACCCATATCCGAAGGCAGGACAGTTCCCGACACACCAACAACATCCTCCTTGTAGAAAGCCTTCAACACCCTGAAAAAGTACTCTTCACCGAGAAACGTGTCAGCATCTACAATCGCAGTTAGAGGCGTCTGAACCGAATCCAAGACTTTATTAATAGACGCTGCCTTCCCTAGATTCACAGAATTCCCAAAGATTCTCATATTACCATATTTGCCCCAGAGCTCTCCTAATAGAGCAGGCGTCATATCAGTGCTGGCGTCATCTATAACTATCAACTCGAAGACTGGGTGACTTTGCTCCTCGATGCTTTTTATGCATCTCTCTATGGTCTTTTCCCCGTTTCTCACCGGAACTATGACGGTGATCGCCGATAGAGGCATTGATGAAAATGCAGGGGTTCCCCTAAAAAATAGTCCTAGCAAGGAAAGTGGAGCGAAACCCCCGCCAAAGTACAGGCTGCACACCTCTTTTTGCGGAGATTGTCTTTCTCACTGTTTTTAAGGCATGTTAAGGGACGGTTAATAGAAGGTTTTTTAATTGGTTATCAATAGGATAGTTACGAACAGCTCAGGAAACTTGAGAGAACCGGAGAGCATCTTCACAATAAGAACATGACTAAAATGATGTGGCTGGGCAAGACCATAGACAGACAAAAGAGATAGGTTTTTTCGCTAAGGCTATGTGAAGTCTTCAACAAACCCGAAGTGAAAAAAGCAATGTGCATTATCGCACAGTAAAATCCTCTTTGGGTGAGCAGAGATAATTTCGCATAAAAAGGCAGCTACTCAGAGGTTACGGGCATGGGATACAGTTCGCCTAACCTTACCTTCTTCTTTTCACCTTCCACGTCAACGATCACATAAGGATTACCAAACTCACTTATGAGTTGCCTACATTTTCCGCATGGTGGCAGAACAGAATATCCACTCTCCCAGAAGTTGACCTCCACGATGGTGTCAATCTCCTTCTCGCCTTCAGTGACCATTGTTCCTATTGCCGCATACTCAGCACAGATCGAACAAGGAGCAGAGCACTCTATCTCGATATTTACACCAAGGAAGATTCTATGGTTCTTGGTTTTAAGAACCGCTGCGACACTTGAAATTTTGGACCTTCTTTTACTGATCAGGTCCTTAGCCATCTCGACGAGTTCCAGATCCTGACTTGTCAAATCCTCGAGTTTCATGAACACCCATCTAAAGACCGCATTTATTAACCTTTGGCTCTGAGTTTGGCAGTAAGCTCGACCATGTCTCACCAAGCCCTATGGATGAGCATTGAGCAAGCACTGTTAGTTATTAAAAGGTAGATGGTGAAGCAGATGACGTTTATATAGGCAATAGAAGCTAACGAGACCGTTACCTTGTTTCTGAGCGCGTATCTGAAATATCCACCCGTCTTCTGGCTTACCGTTCTCAGATTGTACATCCTTTCATAGCCACTTCTTTTTTTATTAATCCTATTGGGGTGGTTATTCCAGTTTACAGTTATGCAAAAAATGGTCAGAAGTTTGTCACCAATCTATGCTTTGATTACATTTTCTCAGCAATTTCACATTTCAGCTCGAGGTAGTAAAGGAAATTTTCTAAGGTGACATTTGGAGGTACAGTATGATCAACGGTCGGAACATACCCGCCTCCGAGCTCAACCATTGGTAGTATCTTACTATAGACCTCTTTTTTTACCGCCTCCTTGTCACTGGCAAGTGCTCGTTTATCTATGCCCCCATACAAAGCGAGTTTCTCACCATTTTCTTTGCGAATCTTAACAGGAACCATATCAGCAGATGCCTCAAGAGGCCAATGAGCGTCAAACCCAGCCTCAATCATCAACGGGATTAAGGGCTCGGTGTTCCCGTCACTGTCAAGTTCAACCACCTTTACTCCGTGCATGCGAAGGTGTTTTATAATCTCCAAGTATCTTGGCAGAAAGAACTCCCTGAAGATATCTGGGGAGATCAGAGGACCATTCTTATATGCAAAATCCTCATTGAAGATAAAGGCGTCAACCTCTACGCTCTCAAGCGCCTCCTCAGTAACCTTGATAAGGAAATCTACCATGAAGTCAAGCATCTCATGTATTAGGCTGGGCATACGGTAGAATGCGACAGACAACCGCGTCGTGCCCATCATCTGACGGAGATTCCAGTATAATCCGCCGAAACCACAGTTCTCGGTGAGATATAGAGGATAGTCTCGGACCTTCCATTTCTCCTTCAGCTTCTCCCATTCCCCGGGATATCTAGCCGGGTCGTAAGGATCGAAAAGTTTCTTTATCTCGAGGAAATCGTTTCGGTTCTTCACGAAAAAATCAAGATAGGTATCCATCGAAGGCCGTGTTCCCCGCACAGTTCCTTCTTTCAAGGCTCTTGTTATCCGGCCCCATCGGTCTCTGGCTATAACATATCGGTCGTTTTCATCAATCGCTTTTTCAAGACCGGGGATTGGCCCTAGGTTCAAAGGAATGAAATCCCTCTTGTCGAGTTTCGCAAATCTAGGCTCACCCCTGAACCAGTCGCCAGCAAGTTCACATTCTGGCAAGCCTTCTCGAAGCCACCTTTCATAGGTTTGGCCCCAGATCCCGACTTCCCAATACGGATATCTATCAACATCCTTAAACCTCACACAGGCCAGAAACCTCTCTCGGTCGTTCACTCCAGACCACTCTCGTTTTCAATAAAGAAGTGAGTGCCTTGCGCATCAATACTTCGTCCTATTCCTCCTGTGAGAGCCTAGTCAGTTGTCCTAAAGTGTTAGTGTTCCAGGCGCAAAGAACTTGGCAAGAATCAGAATCACAAAGGAGACCAAAGGTACAGTCACGTTATCATCGATAGGGCGATATTCGAAGTGCTCTACCACAGATGCAGCCGCTCCTGCCAGAATACCTGCAAACCCTAACGTCGCCCCTAGGAATATGGAGAACAGAGCCATGACAAGATTTCCCCACCAAGACTTTGTTCTCTTCTTATAGATTGCGTTCCTGACGACACCCGTAACCGCGTCTCCAACAGACATGAAAAGCACAGGTAAGACCCCAAACCAAAAATCTCCACCAGAAAACAACCATCCAAGGGAGATTATGATTCCCCACATAATGGCGAATGAGACTTCATACATGTTGTCTTCCGTCTGAAACCAATACATTATCTTACCCATTTTGTGAGGTGTATAGATGAAAATGGCTAACAACATGGCCATCGCAAAGGGTAGCAACGATGTCTTAAATACGAAGGGAACTAAGGTTGCAACTAAACCTCCCGCAAGCATGTGGATGATCTTTCTGTTATAATAGACCGCAACATTATGCTCGACGCCGCGATCCTTCATCCATTTATAGAGATATTTTGTAAGAACCATCGCTACAAAAATCACCCAACTAAAAAGCAAAGCGGTAGCAATAGATTCCTCAAGCGATATCATAGCTTAATAAAGTCTCGATGCATTTGAATAAAAGAGTTTTGGGAAAAAAGAGAAAGCGGACACTTCGCCCTTTGGTAAGATTTAATATAAGGTTGTGGCTTAGGATCAGTACCAAATGAAGAAAGAGAAGTTGCCCCCAGGGCAGCGCGAAGTCCCCGCACTCCTAAGATGGAACATAAACCACCCCGGAATCGTCCCTGAAAACCCCAAGTTCGACCCTAAGACATGGATACTAACTGTGGGTGGGGAAGTTAATAATCCACTGAGGCTTACATGGGAGGATCTACTCAGCCTTCCATCTACTGAATTCATAAGCGACTTCCATTGCGTCGAGGGGTGGAGCGTCAAAGATCTTAAGTGGTACGGAGTTAGATTCAGCACACTGGTACACATCACTAAACCCAAGGAAGGTGCGAGAAATGTTCTCTTCACATGCTCAGATGGTTACACGACCTCTTTGGACTTGGACGATCTTCTTAAGGATGATGTAGTCTTAGCATACAAGCTCAATGGCGAGTATCTCGAAGTACCGATTGGTGGCCCGGTAAGACTTGTTGTACCCAACAAGTATGCGTATAAAAGCGCAATGTGGATCAACCGTATAACTTTCAGAAAGGAAAGAGAACTGGGATATTGGGAGAAGAGAGGATACAGTGACTCAGCTGACATCTGGAAGAGCGATCGGTTCGCATCTAGAAGAAGGCTCACATAAAAGGAAGAGATCAAGGATTGCTAGTACATAGAAAGATGCTGATAGTAACACTTACGGAAACTTCATTAAGCGATAGTACTCTCGGGAAGCTCCTACTGTTCCTGATGTTGACGATTCCCTCTTCTTGGTAACACGGCGAAAACATAAAGTGTCACCGCCACTACATAGGCTGCACAGAACACAAGGATCCAGGAATTAATGACCAATTCAAAGCCCCCATGCATCTAAGGCTATGTCCCAAGAGTGTCCGCATGTATCACGTTGCGCTTTAAAATGATTATGAACCCTCAATCAGTACTAGACTTTCAAGGTTGGTCACAGATATGGACCAAGCCTACACTTAACGAAGGAAATGTAATGGCTCATACCAATCATACAATGCTGAGAACCTTGAGAAAGGCAATCATGAGATAACCCGGATTCGTCCAGCCCATCTTCTCCCGAACCCCGATACAATAGACTCCTTACATGGGTGAATGAAAAAACACAGTTCGACGTTTGATACGTTTATAAACAGGATTCGGTTGAGATAGACGTGAATCTTGCATCTTAACACCTTTAGAGGGAGTACAAGAGAATGCTCACTGATCCTTACGGCAGACCCGTAGACAGCATTCGAATATCACTGACTCAGAGATGCAACCTTAGTTGCTTCTACTGCCACCTAGAAGGTGAGATCCCAAAG
>Ga0315312_1003112_pt1 | contig 10875 bp, 4 predicted proteins | sample TDP7_MG_FD_203629 | JGI IMG/M metagenome (GOLD analysis project Ga0315312, IMG submission 203629) | Freshwater sediment microbial communities from Lake Towuti, South Sulawesi, Indonesia - TDP7 | ecosystem: Environmental > Aquatic > Freshwater > Lake > Sediment | place: Indonesia: South Sulawesi... | reverse complement strand
GTCTGCTTGGCCGGTCTCGGCGGCCAAAGTGATGTAGGGCGTCATCACGGTGGCGCGCAGCACGAAGATACCTTCACGGGGATAATCCTGCGCATTCACCTCGGCCCGCGCCAGGAGATCGGCGACCGAATGTTCGGAGTAGTTGGGCAGGTGGAAGCGCGTCCGGGAGATGAAAAACGGCTGAAGGTAACTGTAGCCCCGCTCACCCAGCTCGGCTTGGATGGTCAGACGCTTGTAGACGGCCTCGGTCAGCGCGTTCAGGCGCGCGAGCGACCGGTCGCCCTTCCGTTTGACCACGAAGCAGACCATGTTGGTGTCCGGGGGCGGCGCAGTGACGGGCACGAACTGGTAGGCGGTCTGCTCGCGGTTGGCCTTGGCCGACTGCTCCCAGTGCACCAGGCGCTCGTAGAGTTCGCGCGCGGCCAGCAGCGAGGCCCGGGCAATCTCGCCGTAACCCTCGCGGCGGGGCGGGATCATGCGCTGCGATAGCCAGCAAGAGGCGGCCGCGGCGCCAGGCTTGGAGCCTTCCAGGATGAACGGCCCCAAGGTGACAGGCGCGCTGTAGTGGCGGGTCTGGAGGCTCGCCGGGGTGGTAACCGTGATGTAAGGGGCTTCCTGGGCGAGGAAATGCCGCACCCGGTCATTGCGAAAGGCCACCACGCCACAGGGATAGGGGATGTAGCCCATCTTGTGAGGGTCCACGGCGATGGACTCGGCGCGGGGGAAGGCCAGAAACGCGTGGCAGACCTCCTTGTTGCCCCAGCGCATCTCGACCGTGCGGCGGTAATGCCCGCGCCGGATCTCCAGGCACCGGGAGGCGAACTCGTTCACCTCGCGAATGCGCGCCTCCATGTCCGCGGGCGCCTGGCCGGTGACGAACACGGCGCGGATGTACCCGCCCCAGGCCGCATCCACGTGCAGCCAGAAGCTCGTGTGCATCTCCGCTTCCAAGCGCGTGCGGAAGTCCTCGATGCGGTGGACCGGATCGATGCTCCCTTCCTCGGTCGTGCCCGCGATGGCGATGATCGCCAGCGGGTACTGTCCCCGTGCGAGGGCGGCTCTGACTTTCTCGTCGAGGTCCCGCACGTCGAGGCGGAACTGGCGGTCCACGTCCACCAGAATGACGTTGTCACGCCCGATCCCGAGCACGTCGGCGGACTTGATGAGGCTGTAGTGCGCGGTGCCGGAGACAAAGATCACGGGCGGCCACTCGCGGAAACAAGGCAGGGCGCCCGCGTGCACCGGGCTGAGGCCGGTTTCACGCAGGAGGTCCCAGGCGCGGGCGGCGGCCTCGGCCTCCGAGAGGTTCCAATGCTGACGCACCGCGTCGATGAAGCGCGGCAGCAGGAAAATGGCGGAATTGGGTTTCAAGGCCAGGCACTGGCGGTCCTCGAGCGCGCGCAACTGGTGTGGGATCTGGCTGCCAGGCAGCTTGACGGCGAGGGCCAGCTTCTCCTTGGCGCAGGCGCGCCTGACGGCCAGGGCGAAGTAGCGCACGTTGCGCGCCACCCAGAGAGCTTCGAGGTTGGCGACCGTGCCGCCGCTGGTTATGTGGGCCCAACCGAACTCCTTCTTGGTCTCCCGGTGCTGCGCGCCGGGCGGAGGCGGGCACTGGTAGCCCAGAAGCTGGAGGATGTCGCGGGCGACCTCGAGCTCCCATTCGACCGTGACCGGTGCGGCCTCGGGGGTCACGTTGTTGGGATTGTAGAGCATGCCCGCGAAGTAGCCCAGCACCGAGGGAATGGTCTGGTCCGAAAGCATGTGAGCGATGTAGCGCGGGCTGTAGAACGGAAAATGCCGGCGCAGGCGCGCCAGCATCTCGCTCAACTGCTGAAACAGCGCGTCGCTCCAGTCCAGACCCTCGCGCCGCAGGTGCTGGGTGATGATGATCTCGTCGGAGGGGTAGTAATTCCGGCGCCAATGGAAGTAGTCCCGCAGGATATGCAGGATCATCTCCTCTTCCAGGCTGGCGTTCTCGGCCTTGGGTCCGAGAAACCAGGTGCCGAGTTGTTTGGTTTTCTCGCGGATGGCGGGTGTTTCCTCAGCCACGTGTGCGCTCCAAGGCTGATTCTATAAAACCCCGCGCACGGGCGGCGGGGCCGGGCCGCGCCGGCGGCGGAGACAACTCCCCCGGAGCGCCTGGCCTACTCCACTGCCACGACGGGAACCACTGGGCCCGTGGTGGGGCTGTCCACCCCGCCGATGCGCAGCGTCACCGGGAGCGCTGAGCCTTTCATGTGCTCCCCGGGCACACGCAAGTTAATCTGGTACAAGCCGACGAAACCGGGCGTCAAGCCGCTCCAGTCAACGATGACTTCGGCCTGCTTGTAACGGGGATCCCCAAAGAAGACCTGTACCTTCTGGGTCACCGCGAGCGGATCGGCGGGCGCGGGGTTGCCCGCGGTCACTTTGCCCCCCTGGGTGACGCCTAGCCCGGTGGCGTACAGGACCAAGGACTCATCCCGCTTGGCCGGCGCGAACTTGGTCACCGGGCTGCCGTTGAGACGGAAGATGGCGGCCTCTCCGGTGGCCGTGTTCATGTAGACCGCCGGCGCATACTTAGACACGGTGATGCTTTGCGCGAAGCTGGCCGCGTTGCGCGCGATCGAGCGCACCACCAGGGTGCGCCTGCCGGCAGCCACCTCGGGCGGGACTTGCAGGTTGATTTGCCCGACGGAAGTCATCACCAGCGGCATGGGCTGGTTGTCCAGGGTCACGCAGGTTCCTCCAAGCACCTTCGGCAGCGGCGTGGCGCCCGCCACCGCCTCGGAGGCCAGGTTCTGCCCGAAGATCGATACCACGCTGCCGGGAGCCAGGTTGGGCAGGAAACTGGCGCCGTTTACCATGCCGTTCTGGTTCACCTGCGGGCGGCTCTGCTGGGTGGTGGTCAGGGACACGATGGTGAGGCCGCTGGTGGTCAGCAGATAAGCGGTCGAGCCGGCGCTGTCCACAGCCATGGTGCGCGCGTTGACGTTGACGCGCTGGTTGCCCACCTGCGTGGCCAGCGGGCCTTCCAGGGCGGCTGCGCTGGCGCGCGACATACCGGTGGTCAAACTGACCAGTTCCACTGTGGGCGCTTCCGTGACGGCGGCCGTGGTGCTGCTGCGCGTCGGCTGCACGAAGCGCGCAACCGTGTCAGCGCTGACGGCCGCCACAGCGGCGATGCGACTCGCCGTCGTGGTGGTGGCGCCGCCCGGCATCGCGGTGGCGCCGGAGCTGACCGGGGTAAGCGACTGGTTGAGGATAATGCCGTTGACCACGAAGTACTGCCCCCGCGGGCCTGCGGCCACTGCTCCGTAGTATCCCTGAATGGGCGTGGAAACCACTTGCTGACTCAGCACGTAGTCGTCAGCGGCGGCATCGTAGAGGTAGGCCACGCCGTTGCCCGCCAGCAGGAGAATGTACTCGCCTCCCGGCGTGGCCACCAAGGTACGGGGCGATTGCAGGGTCGAGCTGCCGATCACCTTGCTGGTCGGGCGGGGGAGGGCTTCGTTATTCGCCACTCTCCACAGCGCCCCGTTGGACATGACGATCTGCAACCCGTTCAGGCCCGCGGCGATCACGCTGGGCGTGTTGACGGCGAAGCTGGCGTTATAAGGAACCGGCGGAAAGCGCACCCTGCCGATGACGGCGCCCTTGTCCAGGTTGATGATGCTGATGCTCTCGCCTCCGCTGTTGGCCACGTATAGGGTGTTCCCGTCAGGCGCCAGGGCCAGGGAACGGGGCAACTGCCCCACCTTGATCGGGGCGAGGAACTGGTTGGTCCGCGTGTCGAACACCTCGATGCGGTTCAGCCCTGAGTTGGCGATGTACAGGCGCTGCCGCAAGGAGTCGGTCACCATGTCAACGAGGCCCTCGGCCGTGGAAACGCTAACCGGCACGGGGATAACCGTACCGGCCGCTTCCGCATTGCGGTTGTTCTGGTAGACGCGTATGCGCCACGGAACATTGATGGCTTCCGGCGACTGAACCAGGAAGTCAGTGGGGCTCTGGGTACCGATCGAGCTGGCGGCGTTCGAGTTGAAAGTGAACTCCAGGACGGCTTCCGTGCCGGCCTGCCGCGCGGTGACCAGCGGGGCATTTCGCACGATCGCGGCTTGCTGAGAGGTGGCCGCTGCGGCAGCGGCTTGGCCGCGGTCCACGGGCGCCGTTCCCGGAGGTATCACGACGGTTTCGCCACCCGGCAAGATGATGGGGAAGGCTCCGCCCGGAGGCCCCGCGCCGGGGCCAGCCACGGGTTCGCCCGTTTGCCCGCCCAGGGGGAACGTAAATGTCACGCCGCCCTGGATGACTTGCGCCAGCGCGGTCATGCGGCCCTTCCCCCCGTTGCGCACCGTGACGCGGGCCGTCCGCGTAGCCGCGGTCACGCCGCACTGGTCATTGGTGAGGAGCACCGCGGCAGTCTCGGGGAGCGCAATCGGGCTGTCGTAGATGGCCGATACCGGCAACGACATAAAACCCGACTGGGAGAGCGCATAAACGGTGCCGCCGTCGGAAGCGATGACCATCTTCCCCGTCAGGTTCTCCGGCAGTTGCAGCGCCATCTGAATGAGCAGGTTCTCCGGGTCGTTCAACATGAGCTGGCTGGAGTTGGTCTGGGTGCTCCCGACGGGGGCGATGTTGAAGGCGGTGTAGAGCCAGGCGCCGTCGGGAGAGAACACACTGCCGCCCTGGTTCTGCTGGGTGTTGAAGTTGACGTTACCCTCGAAGGGGTGCATGGAATTAGCCGCGTTCTGCTGGGCCAGGATGGCCAGGGTCTCGGTATCAAACAGGCTGAGGCCGGCCATGAACCGGGAGCCGTCCGGCGAGACCGACAGCACGCTCGAGATGTTGCTGATGCTGCGGCTGCGCAGCACGCTGCCGGAGGCGACTTCGAACACGAACACCTGGCGGGTGTTGGTGGTGGGGTTGTTCAGCCCGATGATGAGGCGTCCGTCCGGGGTGGCCACCAAGTGGCTGCGGGAGACGTTATAAGCCCGGCCCGGCGTGGGGGTCGAGGCGGGCGTGGTCGGAGCCGGCAGCGTAGTAGCGACGGCGCGCAAGCTCTCGGCCTCCACGGCGCTGGGGTCGTACAGCAACATGCGGTTCTCGGAATTGTTGCTGCCGGAGCCCAGGGTGGTGATCAGCACCCGTTCGTCGGCTCCGACCGCGATACCCTCGGGGGAGGCGGGCAGACTCACCCGCTTCCACAGCCCCAGCGTTTCCAGGTCGATGACATCCAGCGAGGCGGCATCGTAACAGGCGACGTAGAGAAACCTTCCGTTGCGCGCCAAGGCCGCCGCCAGGGGCATGGCACAAGTCGGAATGGGATTCAGGAAGCGCCGCTGGCGCGTGGCGTACACTTCGATGCGATCCTGGGTGCCGTTGACGACATAGAGGCGCGCGCGGGCTTCGTCCAGCACCAAGTCGGTCGGCGCACCCGTGACGGGCACCACGGTGCCGAAAGTGGCCGGGCTGGCTATCCCAGCCAGCCAGCAGAACCCGCACCACAAGATCGCTCGCCATGCCATAGGACCCCTCACCGCTTTTGGACCGTCACGAAGACCGCGTCGCTGCGCTGGCCGGTGGCCAGCGACCGCACTTGAGCGACGTAGGGACCGGGCGGAAGGTCATCGGGCACCTGGGCGACGATCTGCGTGGCGGAGGTCTGCAACAGCGGCAGTTGGATATCGCTGAAGGTCACGCACACGCCTCCCAGCACGGTGAGAGGCGCCACCTCAGAGGCCACCGCCGGGGCGGCGAGGTTCGTTCCGCTCACCGAGATAAAGGCGCCGGGCTGAAGGTTTCGGGAGCCGTCGGTGGCGTTGATAATGCCCGCGGCGCTGATCTGCGGCCGGCTGGCGCCGGCCGGCGTGAGCGGAATGACGCTCAAGCCGGAGAGCGTGAGGGCGTAAACCGTCCCTTTCGAGTCCACGGCCATGAGCCGTGGCGGCACGTTCACACGGGTGTTGCCGAACCGGCTCACGGCAGGGTTTTCCGCGACGGCGCCGACCAGGGCGACCGACTTGGTGGCCAGGTCCACCAGTTCCAGGGTGGTGCGCGCGTCACCCGAAGCCGTGCTCGATACGTTCTGCTTCACCGGCGTGGTCAGCCGGACAAAGGTGCTCTCGTCGATGGCAGCCACAGCGGCCACGTTGCGACGCGAGGCCAGCAGGCTCACCTGCGTCGAGGTCGGGCTCTCGGCGCCCCCAATGACCGCCAGGGACGAGTTCAGGATGAAACCGTTCATCAAGAAGTAGCTCCCTTGGGGCGCCGCGGCCAGCGGACCGTAGTAGGTCAGAATGCTCGACTGTGTGTAGGGGCGATTCGAGGCCACGTAAGTGTCCGCCAAGCCGTCGTAGAGATACACGGTTCCGTTGCCCGCCAGGGTGATGATGTAGCGTCCGCCGACGGTAGAGGCCATCCTGACTGGACCGGTGGCGGTTGAGGTTGAGAACTGTGTGGGAGTAACGGAATCCGTGGGCCGCACGGTGGCCTCGCCTTTGACCACCTTCCACTGTGAGCCGTTCGACGTCACCGCCTGCAACCCAAACAAGCCCCACGCTACGGCTTGCGGCGTGACCGGGTTGGCGTTGCCGGACCGCGGGATAGCGGGAAACGCGACGCTGCCCGTGACTTCGCGCCGGTCCAGATCCACGAGACTGATGGACTCACCCCCGGTGTTCGCCACGTAAAGGGTCTTGCCGTCTCCGGCCAGCGCCATCTGGTGGGGCAACTGCCCGACCTCGATCGGCTCGATGAAGCGCTGCTTGGCCCGGTCAAAGACCTCCAGGCGATTGTAGCCCGCATTGGCGATGTAGACGCGGTCGCGCTGCTCATCCACCAGGATGTCCTGCAAGCCCTCGGAAGCGGTGGGCACGGTTTCGATCGGATAGATCATGCCGCGCTGATCCGGCTGGCGAACGTTCATGTACACCTGGATGGTGTTGGGGATGTTGATGGCCTCTGGCGAGGAGAGGTTGACCGACACGGCCGCGCCGCTGTTGCTGGCCGCGCCCGAATACAGGTTCGTGCCGTACTGGCGCGTGACATTGGTGCGGCCAGGTTCCATGGTGAAGGTTATCGTCGAGGGCGCCACGCCGGTGGAAGCCTGCGCCACCAGGGCCGCCGTGGTATCCGGAACGCTGAAAGTGAGTTTGCCCGCGCCCAGGTTGTTGATCCGTAGCGTGGCTTTCGCCAGGCCGCGGTTGCAGTCGTCCACCGCCAGGAACACGGTCGTGGTCTCCGGCTGGAGGATGGGGTGCTCGTAGAGCCGGCCCAGCGGCAGGTGGATCAGGCCCGACTCCGACAGCCCCCAGGCGTGCTGGCCGTCAGAGGTGATGACCATCTTGGCGAGGATGCTTTCCGGAAGTTTGATGCCCAGCCGGGCGCCCAGGTGGCGCGAGTTGGAGATCAGCAGGGTCGAGGCCTGCGGGGGGGCGGAAGGCTGCGAGTAAGGCGCCACGTTGAAGGCGCTGTAGAGCGTGTCGCCGGTCGGCGCGAAGACGCTGCCGCCCACGTTCTGCAACGTACTGAAGCTGACGCTGGTGCTGCTGAGCGGAAACGGCACGTTGGATGTGCTTTGCTGGCCGATGACGTTCAGCGTGGCGGTGTCGTACAAGGTGAAACCGGCCATGAAGCGCGATCCGTCCGGCGCCATCGACAGCACCGTGGACTGGCCGGTCACGGTCCGACTCCGCAAAATGGAAGCAGACGCCGCCTCGTAGACAAACAGCACCGTGGACTGGTTATTGTTAACCGTGCTCAGCCCGACGATGAGGCTCCCATCGGGCGTGCGAATCAGCTTTCCCCGGAAGGTCGTGATGGGCCGGCCCGGCGTCACGGCGGGCAGCGGGGACGGCGTGGGCGGAGGTGGAGCAAAGGCCACCGGCATGACCTGGTGATCCTGTTGCTGCGCAGAGTCAAATAGGAGCAGCGAGTTCACCTGGTCGGTGCTGCTGGTGCCTTGGGTGGTAATGAGCACCCGGCCGTCCCCGCCGACCTGAACGCCTTCCGGCTTGGCCGACAAGGAGACCATCTGAAGCACCTGCCTGGTGTTCAGATCGATGACGCTAAGGGAGGAGCTTCCGTTGTTGCTGACATACAGGAACCGCTGGTCCATGGACATAGCGGCGGCCACCGGCAGACTGCCTGCCGGGATGGCGCCCACCACCTTTTTCTCGACAAAGCTGTAAATGTCCACCCGGTTGGCGTTCTGATTGACCAAGTAGAGACAGCCACGCGACTCGTCCAGGACCACGTCGGAAGGGGTGCCCCCAAGCCGGATGACCTCCCCGAACGTCGCCCCGCCGGCCTGGGGGAAAGCGCCCGCGGGAACGAGCAGGCACCACAAGCCCAAGCGCGCGGCGTGCGCTGGCAATCGCATTTCGACTGTACCTCTCCTGCTGCTGATACCCGTGCGCCAGGGAAAGGTTGCGGCGCGAATAACCCGCGCCGAGGGCGGGCCGCACCAGTCTTAACACTCTTTACCGACTCTTTACACCGCCGCGCCGCAGCCTCCGCGTCTACAGGTGTGACATGGCATCGCAGGCGGCGGCTCTCCCTCTGGACATCGAGCTGGCGCTCCGGGCCGGAGTGGACGACACTACATTTCTCGAGCTGCTGCTCGGCGCTTATCGCGAACCCGTGGTGCGGTTTCTGCACCGCATGGTGATGGAGCGGGCGGTCGCGGAAGAGTTGGCTCAGGAGGCTTTCTTGCGCGTCTACATAGCCCGGGCGCGCTTCGAGCCCACTGCCAAGTTCACCACCTGGATGTACCGGATCGCGACCAACCTGGCCTTGAACTGGCTCCGTGACCACCGCCACGAGAGGATTCACGAGCGCCTGGACGCCGTCCCGCTGCGCGGACGAGGGCTTCAGATCACGGAGGGCAGGCCCAGCCTGGAACAACGACTGCACCAGGAGGCCATCTCGCAAGCGGTGCGGAAAGCAGTGGCGGAACTGCCCGACCGGCAGCGCGCCGCCGTACTGATGCATAAGTTCGAGGAGATGTCGTATGGGGAGATCGCTCAGGCGCTGAGCTGCTCGGTCTCCGCCATCAAGTCGCTGCTGTTCCGGGCCTACACCACCCTGCGCGGGCGCCTCAGGCCCGTGGTGGCCGCCTGAGCGGCTCCCCGTCCGGCGCCTTGCGGCGCGCAGGCTGTGATAAGATCCGCGATTACCGATGGCGCACACCTGGATTCAGAATTACAACCCGCTGGGCAACACCGTGCTCTCGACCATGGTGGCCGCGGTGCCGGTGTGCCTGCTGTTCTACCTACTGGCGGTGCGCAAGACCATCGCCTGGCGCGCGGCGGTGTACTCGTTCCTGGTGGCCGTGGCGCTGGCGCTCGCGGTGTTCGGCATGCCGCCGGGGATGGTGGCGGGCGCGGTGGCCCACGGTCTCGTCTTCGCGGTCGTGCGCATTGCCTGGACGGTGGTGGCCGCGGTGTTCATCTACGAACTCACGGTCGAGTCGGGGCACTTCGAGGTGATCAAGGAGTCCATCGGCGGGATCACGGACGACCGCCGTTTGCAGGTGTTGTTGGTGGCTTTCGCCTTCGGGGCACTGCTGGAGGGCGCGGGCGGTGGAGGCGCGCCGGTGGCGGTTTGCGGCGTGATGATGGTGGGCCTTGGTTTCCACCCGTTCGAAGCCGGCGTGCTGTGCCTGATCGCTAACACCGCGCCGGTGGCTTGGGGCGGCATGGGGAATCCCATCCGGACCCTGGTGGCCGTGACCGGGTTGCCGGAAGCCGACCTGAGCGCCATGGTGGGCCGCATCCTGCCGTGGACGGCTATCATTCTGCCGTTCTGGCTGGTGCGCAGCCAGGTGAAGACGCACGAGACCATCGAGGTCTGGCCCGGCCTGATCGCCTGCGGCTGTGGATTCGGGGCCATTCAGTTCTTCTGGTCGAACTACATGGACGCGGCGCTGGTGGACATCATGGGCGGCATGGGCACAGTGCTGTTGCTGGCCCTGTTTTTCCGACTTTGGAAGCCGCGGCGCATCTGGCGGTATCCGAACGACCCGCCGCCGGGCGCGAGCCAGGCGCGAAAGCACTCTGCCCGGGCCATCCTGGACGCGTGGTCGCCTTTCCTGCTGTTGTCGCTCTTTGTGGTCCTATGGGGCTTGCCGGGGATCAGGACAGTGGTGGATTCGGTGACGTTACGAACGCCCGTGCCGGGTCTGCATCAACTGGTGATCCGCACGCCCCCGGTGGTGGCGGCCGACCACGCTGAGCCGGCGGTCTTCGAGTTCGCCTGGCTGTCGGCGGTGGGTACGGCGACTATGCTGGCCGGGCTGATCTCGGGGCTGTTGCTGGGCCTGTCGCTGGGACGGACTCTGAGGGTGTTCGGACGCACCTTGCACCGGTTGCGCTTCAGCCTGGTGGCGATCCTGGCGATGCTCGGGCTCGGCTATATCACCCGCTACTCGGGCATGGACGCGGTGCTCGGGCTGGCCATGGCCAACACGGGGTGGCTATTCCCCATCTTCGGCACGCTGATCGGGTGGCTCGGCGTGGCGCTCACGGGCACGGACGCCGGCTCGAACGCGCTGTTCGGCAGCTTGCAGGTGATCACCGCCAACAAGCTGGGCCTCTCGCCCGTCCTGATGGCCTCGGCCAACTCTGCCGGCGGAGTGATGGGCAAGATGATCGATGCGCAGTCGATCATCGTGGCCTGCGCCGCCACCAACCAGGAAGGTCGCGAAGGCGACATGTTCCGCGCGGTCTTGCGGCACAGCATCCTGCTGGCCCTCATCGTGGGCCTGATCGTGATGGCTTACGCCTACTGGCTGACCGCCTGGGTGCCCCGCGGGCATAGGTTTCTGTGAGGGCGGGCGGCGGCACGCTATAATCGTTGCTCAGAAGGCTGGTGTGGATTGCCCACGGTGAG
>Ga0315312_1003111_pt1 | contig 10876 bp, 7 predicted proteins | sample TDP7_MG_FD_203629 | JGI IMG/M metagenome (GOLD analysis project Ga0315312, IMG submission 203629) | Freshwater sediment microbial communities from Lake Towuti, South Sulawesi, Indonesia - TDP7 | ecosystem: Environmental > Aquatic > Freshwater > Lake > Sediment | place: Indonesia: South Sulawesi... | reverse complement strand
TGAAAATGTTAGCGTAGTTGATGATGTCTGATCGGGCCCTTGCATCGGAGGTGTGAACCTTAACGAGGGCCATCTCCCTGCTAACGATGCTGGCGGGGTCCAGCCTGCTCACCTTAACCACGTCAATTAACTTGTTTAGCTGTTTGATTACCTGCTCAATGACCTTCTCGTCTCCGTTGACGGTGATGGTCATCCTGGCCAGGTCTCCCTGCTCTGTGGGGCCCACGGTGATGCTTTCTATGTTGAATCCCCTGCGTCTGAACATGTTTGCGACGCTGTAGAGGACGCCAGGCTTGTGTTCCACGATGGCCGCTATTATGTGGGATTCTTCCTTCGCCATAATCATCACTCCCAAATCATGTCTTTGAGACCACTACCGACTGGAACCATGGGAAAAACGTTCTCCTCAGGAGAGATTGGGACGTCTATGACGGTGGTAACTTCGCTTTCGATCGCCTTTTTAACAGTCTCTGAGAACTCGCTGAGGGATTCCACCCGGAAGCCCTGGGCCCCGTAGGCCTCGGCCAATTTGACGAAGTTGGGGACGCCCTTCAACTCCGTGGCGGAATACCTCCTGTTATAGAAGAGCCTCTGCCACTGGGCAACCATCCCAAGCATGGAATTGTTCAGAACGATAACCGTGACCGGAATGTCCTCTAGAACTGAGGTGGCGAGGTCCTGCTCGGTCATAATGAAACTTCCGTCTCCGGCTATGTCCACAACCGGCCTGTCGGGGCAGGCAACCTTGGCCCCAAGGGATGCTGGAAAGCCGAAGCCCATGGTCCCCAGTCCCCCCGAGCTGATGAAGGTTCTAGGTCTATACGCCTTAAAGTGGAGGGCTGCCCACATCTGGTTCTGTCCCACCTCGGTGGTTACGATGGCTTCCTCGGGCAAAACTTTCCGAAGCTCCTCCAACAGTTGCGGGGGCTTTAGCTCCCCCGTATTGTTATTTACTCCGCCTTGAAGCTGTTCCTTCAGCTCTTGCACCCTCTTTAACCACGGGGAGCCTTCCCTCTTCTTTATTTGTTGAGTCAGGGATTGATGTATAGCGTCTAAAGCCTTTTTTGCGTCAGCCACCATGGGTAGGTCAACCTTAGCGTTTTTCCCAATCTCCGCCGAGTCAATGTCCACATGGATGATCTTTGCGTCGGGGCAGAACATATCCAGTCTACCGGTGGTCCTGTCCGAAAACCTCAAGCCAACAACCAGCAGAACGTCCGCCTCCAATATTAGCTTGTTTGCCGCGATGGTTCCATGCATCCCGACCATTCCGAGGGATAGGGGATGGTTTTCTGGGAAGCAACTCTTCCCCATGAGGGAGGTTGCCACCGGCGCCATCAGGAGCTCGGCCAGCTTAAAAAGCTCAGGGGACGCGTTAGAGAGGATAACCCCTCCGCCAGCCAAAATTACCGGCCTTTCCGCCTGGATCAGCATCTCAGCCGACTTCTTCACCTGAAGCGGATGGGGGTCGTACTTGGGCTTGTAGCCGCGGATCTCGATGTTGTCTGTAAACTTCATTTCGGCGGTCTCCGTCTGTACATCCTTGGGTAGGTCGATTAGGACTGGTCCAGGCCTGCCTGTGGTGGCTATGTAGAAGGCGGTCTTCACCGTTCTGGGAATGTCTGAAGCCCTCTTAACTTGAAAGTTGTGCTTCGTGATTGGCGTGGTTATTCCCACAATATCCGCCTCCTGGAAGGCGTCCTTTCCTATCATGGGCCTGGGAACCTGACCCGTAAAGGCGACGACTGGCGATGAGTCCATGTAGGCGTTGGCGATCCCTGTTACCAGATTTGTAGCCCCGGGGCCTGAGGTAGCCATGCAAACTCCTGGGCGCCCGCTGGCCCGGGCGTAGCCGTCGGCTGCGTGGGCGGCACACTGCTCATGGTGGGCGAGGATGTGCCTTATCCCCGAGTCGTAGAGGACGTCATATGCGGGCAATATGGCTCCTCCAGGTATGCCGAAGATCACGTTCACGTTCTGCTGTTTCAGGGCCTCCACGAGGGCTTGGGCCCCCGACATCTTAACCACTCATCTGCACCTCCCCTTCAGATAATGTACCATAACTACTACTTGTTTCACGCTTGAAGTTCGTGTCAAAATCCTGCTCGAACCCATCCGCGGGATTTCCCGTAGTAAATAACGAGAAATCCTTTCTATACGAGGAAGCGATCCCTCATGTTTCCACCCGCGGAACGGAATTCCCCCTATCATAATACGTTTCACCTTAAAAACCTTTTGCTTCAAGAACCCTTATCCACTGCGTTCTTCCGTTGCTGAGTTATCAATGCCCGACTTATTGCCCTGTTTGTTGTAGTCGGTCATTAGGACGTTCATGCCGCTGAGCATGGCTTCGATGCTGGCCATCACTATGTCCCCTCGGACCCCCATGGCCGTGGCCGTCCTGTCCCCCCTCCGGAGGCGGACATGCACCTCCACCACGGCATCCGTACCGCCGGTGATGGCCTCCACGTGATACTGCTCCAACTGTATGGGTTCCACGGCTGAGACGGCCCTCCTCACGGCGTTCATGGCGGCGTCCACGGGACCTATGCCTGTGGCTGCCTCCGTGAGTAATTTGCCATTAAGGTTGAGCCTCACCGACGCCGTGGGAGTGGCCCTGTTCCCCGTGACAACGGTTAACTCCTCAAGCCTTATGGGACGGGCTTGGGGTAGACCCATGACGGCTTCCGCGATGGCCTGGAGGTCGGCGTCGGTGACCTTCTTGCCCTTATCCCCAAGGGTTTTCACCCGTTGGAAGGTCTCCCTAAGCTGTTCATCGGTTGGGTGTAGCCCCATGGCGTTCAGGGTTGCCCTAATGCCGTGGGTGCCCGCGTGCTTGCCAGCTATTATGCGCCGGGTGACCCCCACCAACTCAGGTGAGATGGACTCATATGTGGAAGGGTGGGCTAATATGGCGTGGGTATGGATACCAGACTCATGGGCGAAGGCGTTGTCCCCCACAACGGCTTTGTTGGGCTGAACAGGGACTCCAGTTAATCGGGCCACCAGCCTAGACGTACTATACAGAAGCTCAGTTTTTATGGAAGTTTCCACTCCATAGATTAGCTTCAGGGCCACGACAATTTCTTCAAGGGCGGCGTTCCCAGCCCTTTCTCCTAAGCCATTAATGGTGGCGTGAACCTGATTGGCGCCAGCCCTGAGGGCTGTAACGGAGTTGGCCACGGCCATGCCGAAGTCGTCGTGGCAGTGGACGCTGATGGGGATGTTGGCAAATTTTTCCCTCAACTTTGAGAAAAATTCGTAGGTTTTTTCAGGGGTTAAAACTCCAACGGTGTCGCAGGGGCATATCCTGTCCGCGCCGACGGAAATCCCTGTGGCAAAGAATTTTGCAAGGAAATCGAGGTCGCTCCTGGTGGCGTCCTCTGATGAAAGTTCGACGATGAGGCCGTGGTCTTTGGCGTATTGGGTGCAGTCCTCCGTGATCTTTAAGACCTCTTCTCTGGTTTTCTTTAGTTTATACTGGAGGTGGAGGTCCGAGGTGGGAATCACCAGGTGTATGCTGTCCACCTCACCTTTTAGTGCGGCGTCAATGTCCCCCCTCACTCCTCTCGCAAAGCTGCATATTTCTGCCCCAAGCCCCTCCCTGGCGATGCGCCTTATCGCCTCCATCTCCCCCTCAGAGACCACAGCGAAGCCAGCCTCAATGACGTCTACGCCGAGCTCGTCTAGGCGCTTGGCTATTCTGAGTTTGTTTTCGGGGGTTAGGGAGACTCCGGGGGTCTGTTCACCGTCGCGGAGGGTGGTGTCAAAAATGCGAACCTTTTCAGGGAAACCCTTAGATTTGGCGATCCCCCATATTCCATTCCTCAACGAGCTTCTATTGAAGTGGGCGTTAAATATAAAACTTGCGGTTGGTGGACAGCTCCGTATACTACATCCCAGGGCGCGTGGGCTATCTGGAGATTTTGGTGGCTTCGATTGCGATGGACTGGGGGACCCTGTAATGCTTCTTCATGGGAGGATGGACTCTAACTCCTTCCTCCATGGGCTGAGGCTCGTCGAACCTCGTGATGACTAATCCGTGTTTGGTCAGCGCGTTCACGTAGTCTGAAAGGGTTCTGTGAAAACCTGTCGTCACAAAACTTGATGGCAGTCGATCGTGTTTCCACTCGAAGGTATAGCTATGCCTCCGAAAATAGTCATCAATCCAGTAGTATAGGTGCTCCTTCGATCCGTCTTCACGGGTGTGTGTCTCCCATCCGCTCACTACTTTCCCATCTAAAACTCGAAACGCTGTGAAGCAAGGATGCTCCATCAAAACGACAAATCTCCCCCCTGTCTTCAGGATGCGAGACGCCTCAGACATGACCCCTTCGTAGTCCTGTATGTCCATCAACGCCATGTAGCAGAAGGCGACATCAAAGCTCTCAGATTCGAGCATGTTCAGATTCGCTGCATCAGCAACAAAGTACTTGACTCCCAGAGGATTTCTCTCTTCCTCCTCCACCGCTCCCCTGATCAGACCTTCACTAATGTCGATACCTGTAACCTCCGCACCCGCCCTCGCGAAAAATCTTGAGAAGTAACCCTCACCACAGCCGATATCAAGCACCTTCTTCCCTTCAACGTTTCCAATCATCCGCTTTAATGCCGGGCCGTTTAAATATTCCGAGTAGTAATTCTTGCCGCTTCGGACGAATTTGATCCAACTCTCAGCAGCCTCATTCCACTGCCTCCTGATAACCTCATCAGACTTCATTCGATCCGCTCCGTGTGCGCTATTTCTTCTTTCGATATACCGCTATTTCATGGGCTTCTAAAATCTCTTATCATCATTGATTGCGCTTTTTGATCATTTTCACCATCAAATGCAAATCTAACCTTAATTTCAGCCCTTCCTAAAATATATATTCACGGGGGTTCCGTTTTTCGTCCCTTTTCATTGCCTCCCGATACAGGTCGGCTTCCATGTGCCAGATTATGTCCTCATCTCCAGGCTTCTTTTTCCTAGGCCTCCGCCTCTTGTTTTTCTTCTCCATGACATCCATGCGTTAGTTCCCTCCTTTTCCAACCCACATGGATATAGTCTTTTGGGGAATATAAATATACGTGGTAGGGGCATTAAATATAAAACTTACATTCTCATTGATTAATGTAAGCTGTGCCTGTTGAGGGTTAACCCTTGAGAAGCGATGTGATAAAGTATGGGATGGAGAGGGCTCCCCACCGAGCCCTATTAAAGGCTTTAGGGGTCACTGACAAGGACCTGGATAAGCCCTTCATAGCGGTAGTTAACAGCTTCACCTCCGTGGTTCCAGGCCACATCCACTTGAAGCAAATTGCCGAAGCCGTTGAAGCAGGAGTATCCTCTGCAGGAGGGATGCCCTTCGAGTTTAACACCATCGCCGTCTGTGACGGCTTAGCCATGGCCCACGAGGGGATGAAGTATTCCCTGCCCTCCCGGGAGGTTATTGCCGACTCCATTGAGATCATGGTTCAAGCCCACCGATTCGATGGTATGGTTCTGATCCCAAACTGCGACAAGGTGACCCCGGGCATGCTCATGGCCGCGGCAAGGCTTAACCTGCCCTCCATAGTGGTGACGGGAGGAGCCATGCTCTCTGGTGTCCTCCACGGAAAGAGGGTCGGTTATGCTTCTGTTTTTGAGGGTGTTGGAAAGGTTGTTGCGGGGCAAATGAGCGAAGAGGAATTGAGGGAGTTGGAGGGCGCCGCTTGCCCAGGTTGCGGATCTTGCAACGGCATGTTCACCGCCAACACCATGGCCTGCGTAACCGAGGCCATGGGAATGAGCCTGCCGGGCTGCGCCACCGCCCTGGCCGTCAGCGCCCTAAAGCTGAGAATCGCCAAGGAGAGCGGAGAAAGGGTCGTTGAACTCGTAAAGGAAGGCTTGAAACCCCTAGACATCATGACGCGAAGGGCTTTTGAGAACGGCATCATGGTGGACATGGCCCTCGGCGGCTCCACCAACACCGTGCTACACGTCTCAGCCATAGCCCACGAGGCGAAAGTTTCCTTGCCCCTAACCCTCTTCGACGAGATGGGCAGGCGAGTTCCTCACCTCTGCGACATGGTCCCAGGCGGCCCCTACGCCATGGAGGACCTGGACGCAGCGGGAGGAGTGCCAGCCCTCATGAAGGAACTAAGCCCGCTTCTCCATCCAGACGCGATTACCGTGACTGGAAAAACCCTCGAAGAAAACATTAAGGGGGCTAAAGTCCTCGACGCGAAGATAATTCGCCCCTTAGGGAACTCTGTGCATAGGGAGGGGGGCATAGCCGTGTTATGGGGCAACTTGGCGCCTAGGGGCGCGGTAGTGAAGGCCGCAGCCGTCTCGCCCAAAATCCTCGTTCACCGAGGCCCAGCCAAGGTTTTTGACTCCGAGGAGGAGGCCATGGAGGCCATACTAAACAGGGAAATCAAGGCAGGTGACGTGATCGTCATTCGGTATGAGGGGCCCAAAGGGGGGCCGGGCATGAGGGAGATGCTCTCCCCAACGGCCACCATCACGGGCATGGGGCTAAGCGAATCCGTCGCCCTAATCACCGACGGCAGATTCTCAGGAGCCACCAGAGGCCCTTGCGTAGGCCATTTATCCCCAGAAGCCGCGGAGGGCGGACCCATAGCCGCCCTAAAAAACGGCGACATAATCGAAATCGACATACCGAAAAGGGCCCTAAACGTGAAACTGAGCGATGATGAAGTCAGGAATCGCCTAAAGGCATGGAAACCGAAGCCGCCGAAAATTAGCGGAGGCTACCTAGCCCGATACTCCTCCCTGGTGCAATCTTCAGACTCCGGAACCCTTAAAACACCGTAGCCCTGAGCATGCGATTTTTACTCCAAATAAATGCCGGGTCTTCCTGCCTTGGCCCTCCTTGCTCGGTTCTCAGGATCGTATCTTTTTGGGTCTTCCGCTCCAAACACGCTTACCTCATCAATGTTCAATGCCCTTTCTAAGAATTCTGTCGCCATGGTAAAGTGTTCATACTCCTCCTCAGAGGCGGTGTAGATACATGCCTTCTTCTTACAGCCGGTTAACTCCAGTATGTGTTTCATGTCCCCCATTGTTTTCTGAAGAATATCTTCCAGCCTAATTACCTTCATGTCCACGTATTCCCTTTTGGCTTTAGGCCAAACTGCCAATGTGATAAATGTTTTCTCACCCAGCATGTGCCAGATTTCTTCGCATAGGTGTGGGATGAAGGAAGCCAGAAGCTTGAGCCAGGATTTAATGTATTTTTCGGCTATGCCCGCGTTACCTGTTCTCCTTCGATACCAAGCGATGTCGTTCCACACTCCAAAGAAAGCTGCGTCTATGGCTTTTCTGATTTCGCCCTTCTCCAAGGCGTTCGTTACATCTTGTATTTTCATATTAAAGGTTGATCTTAGCCAATTATCCATTACACTGAGGCTATTGGTATTTTCTATGTGTTTTGTCACTTCTTGGATCATGTTCTGGAAGCGTTCTAAATGCCTTTGATAGGTATCGCACTCCTCACCCCTCCAGTCAAAGTCCTGCCATTGGTTAGATCCGTGCAGAAGATAGAACCTGATGGTGTCCGCCCCCCACTTATTAATAGCATCGTCCAAGAAGACCACGTTTCCCAGGTGTTTGGACATCTTTTGCCCGTAGGTTACCAAGTGCCAGTTCATGAATATGCCCTTAGGCCAATACCTTTCTGGGAAAATGGCTACATGATTGAGGATGAAGAAGGGGAAATGCACAGATTTGTGTTCCTTTCCTCCTGCGTTTAAATCCAGCGGATACCAATAATCAAACTCCTCGCGGACTTTCCTCAATAGTTCTTCAGGGATTGCCGTTTCCTTCGCTACTTCATTAGTCGCGCCCTTGTTCAGAAAGACGTAGTCAAAGAAACTGTCTGTTAGCTGGTCCTCATGAATCATCCCGGCATTCAAGTATTTGGTAACTATGAAGATGGTCATGTAGATGGTGGAGTCAGAAAGCGCCTCAATGGTCCAACCATTTTCAAAGGGAAAGGACGTACCCAAGCCTCTTCTTCTGACACAGGGGCGTTCTGCCAACCATTCGACGATTTCCGGCAGCTGTTCCTTATAATCTGGTGGGTAAGTCACAATCTTCTCTATGTATTGTTTCGCTTTGTTTTTCCAATTTGGATCAGCGTAGTTGATGAACCACTGACCCTTTATCACCTTAACGGTTATTTCAGCCCCACATCTACAGTAGATAGGTTTAACAGACAACTCATAGACACGGTCGGACTCATGATGCGTCTCTAAATACTCTCGTATGGCTTCCCTCGCTTCAATGGTTCTCATGTTTCCAAATTTTTGTATTGTGGAAACGATTCTGCCTCGATTCTCCCTTTTGTATAGTTCTTTTACAGCTTCTTCGAGTCGTGGGTCGTCAGTATTTGTTATTCTGAACTCTTCAACCACATCTTTAGCTGGAATTTTTCCCATTCCATCAACTTCAATTACCTGAATGGGTTCAATTTGGGCATAAGCTGACTTGATATGGATGTAGTCGAATGGATCATGGGCTAGAACAGACATGACCACCCCCGTGGCCTCTTCAGGGTTTACAAAATCAGCCATCAAAATAGGCACAATAACATTAGTTATTGGGTTAATAACCTTTGTCCCCAAGCTTATCCCTGACAGTTCTTCAAGGATCTTTACAGTTTTACCTTGCTCCCTCAGCTTTTTACAGGATGCCTTAGAGGTTATCCAAACCTCTTTGTTCACCTTAGCTTTGACATAGACCGCCTTTGGGTTAAGCCAGAGGTTGGTTACGCCATAAATTGTTTCAGGTCTTAGCGTAGAGGCTGGGAATATTATTCCGTTAGCATCCCTGAACTTGATTACAGTGCATTCCTTAATCGTTGTGCCTTTCCATTCTGAAATGTCAGCCTCAGCCGCATCCAAGCTAACAGGATGATCACATTGGGGGCACCAAGGCAAACGGTGGTCTTTTTGAACTAGGTATCCAGTGTCATAGAGCTTTCGGAACTGCCACTGAATAAATCTGCCATATGGCGGATCTATTGTCGATACTTTGGGCTGATAGTCTAGGGATAAACCAAGCCTTTGAAAAGTCTTTACCATAATTCTTTCAAGATATTTTTCTACGTCGATGGGCGATTTTAGTTTCTCGGCATCTTCCATGGGGATTCCATATCTATGGCCATTTTTGAGGTCATCCTTGATTTTCTCAAAGATTGTTATGCAGTCAATGCCTGTGGCGTGGAAACCTAATGGAAAGAACACGTTAAAACCTTGCATTCTCTTGAATCGCGCAATGGCGTCGGGGATAGTGTATGACCTAGCATGACCCACATGGGGGGCGCCAGAAACGGTGGGATAGGCGAAAAGCATATAGAACTTTGCCTTACTGGTATCAGGTGTTGCTTCAAAAATCCGCGACTTCATCCACTTTTGTTGCCACTTCGATTCTACAAACCTAGCGTTGGAGAACCAAATCCCTCACCATTACTTTACTCACTACTTAGATGAATTATATAAAGGTTAATTCTTTTTTGCACATGGGAGGTATCTGCCCTTTGTTGAGTAACAAATTTTCATAATGTTGTGTAATAAAAGTACCGTCTAGCCTAGTCCCGTTCCTTGGGAACATAAATCTTTTATTGCCAAATTAGGGTCTTATCTTGGAGGTCTAAAATGAAATTTGACCTAACGCTGGGCTTATTGGATAGGCCGGGTCAGTTGCTTAGGGCTTTGGAGCCCATTGCCAAAAATGGCGGAAACATCATCTCCATACTCCACGAGCGGGAGAAGGTTGCAGGCGACTACGTTCCCGTAAGCCTGGTGGTGGACTTTCCAACTGGCAAAAGCTTTGAGAGAACCAAGAGGGAACTGGAGGGGATGGGCGTCTCCGTCATAAAATCAGAGGAGATCATCGAAAAGTTAGGCATCACCTTCATCCTGATAGGCAAGATGGATGTAAGGAAAATAATCGAGACTGGAATAGAGGGCGTGAAAATTACAGACTTTGAAGTGTCTTCCCCCACCTCCAAGGAGGCCTGCGTCAAACTGAGCGTGGAGGCACCGATTGAAACGGTTGACAAGATCGTGGAAAAGCTAAAGGAAACGGCAAAGGAGGAAAACGCCGTTCTCATCTCTTCCGTGTGAGGTTAAAAAATGAAGCTAATCCTAGTGGGCTTCGGCTTCATAGGAAAGCGCCTTACAGAGGCAATTTACCAAAAAAGGAGCCTTCTCAACAAAATTGACAAGGACTTTAGATTGGTTGGGGTCTGCGCCCGCGACGGCTACGCCTACGACCGCGAAGGCCTGAGCCTGGAAAAACTGTCATCATTAAAAAGGGTCTCCGAGTATTCCCCAGACTTCTTTAGGGGAAAATCTTCGGTTGAGCTCATTGAAAACGCGGAGGCCGACCTCATGGTTGAGGCCACGCCCACCAATATCGCGGATGGGGAACCCGGTCTAACCCACATTAGGAAGGCCCTAGCCAGGGGGATGCACGTGGTGACCGCAAATAAGGGACCGTTGGTCGTGGCCTTTAGGGAGCTCACGGCCTTGGCGAAAAGGGAGGGGGTTGAATTGAAATATGAGGCCACCGTAGCCGGGGCCATACCCGTCTTTTCCCTGGTCAACGAGTGCCTGCAGGGGGACAGAATCCTAAAAATCTCAGGAATCCTAAACGGAACGGCCAACTACATTCTGTCCAGGATGTACTTTGAGGGGACGAGCTTTGAGCTGGCCCTGAGGGAGGCCCAGGAACGGGGTATAACAGAGAAGGACCCCAGCTATGACGTGGAAGGGATAGACGCCGCCTGCAAGGTCGTCATATTGGCCAACGCCCTCATGGGCCGAAACGTGAAATTTAGGGATGTGGAGAGGGTTGGGATAAGGAGAGTAACGCCTGAGGCGGTAA
>Ga0315312_1003109_pt1 | contig 10879 bp, 7 predicted proteins | sample TDP7_MG_FD_203629 | JGI IMG/M metagenome (GOLD analysis project Ga0315312, IMG submission 203629) | Freshwater sediment microbial communities from Lake Towuti, South Sulawesi, Indonesia - TDP7 | ecosystem: Environmental > Aquatic > Freshwater > Lake > Sediment | place: Indonesia: South Sulawesi... | reverse complement strand
ATGGACTGCTCTCGCTCTTCGAGAGGGCCTCATACAAATCCCTCACGCCCTCAAGACTTTTATAGAAAGTCACGTTCAAAGCGGTGCGGAATTTGGATCAGGACTAGGCGGAACATACAATGTCTGAAACTAGGACGATCGAGTCAATAATGAAAGAGGTAAGGAAGTTCCCTCCCAGTGACGAATTCAGGAAGCATGCAATAATCAAGGGTAAGGAGTATCGGAGAATATATGAGGAGTCCATCCGCGATCCTCCCAAATGGTGGGAGAACCATGCCGACGAGCTGGATTGGTTCGGCAAGGGTTGGAAGAAGGTTTTTGAATGGAACGTTGACGAAGCTAAGTTCACATGGTTCAAAGGAGGAAAGCTCAACGTCTCCTACAACTGCTTAGATCGCCATCTGAAGACTTGGCGAAGGAATAAGGCAGCCATAATCTGGCAGGGCGAGCCTGAGAGCGATGTCAAAGTTCTCACATATCAACAGCTTCACAGCGAAGTCTGCAAATTCGCCAATGTCCTGAAAGCGAAGGGCGTGAAAAGAGGGGACAGAGTCTCCATCTATCTTCCTATGATCCCTGAGCTTCCGATAGCTATGCTAGCTTGCGCGAGGATAGGCGCAGTACACAGCGTCGTTTTCGGAGGTTTCAGCGTTGAGTCACTCCGCGATAGAATAAACGATAGTCAGTGTAGGATCCTGATCACCGCTGACGGTTCCTATAGACGCGGAAAGATCATACCTCTTAAGGCCAGTGCGGACGCCGCAGTCGCAGCCTGCCCGAGCGTCGAATCCGTTATTGTAGTTAGAAGACTCGGTGAGGACGTTATGATGAAGCTTGGCCGTGACTTCTGGTGGCACGAGGAAGTGGAAAAAGTTCCGGCCAAATGCGCCCCTGAACATATGGACGCCGAAGACACGCTGTTCATCCTATACACAAGCGGAAGCACAGGGAAACCCAAGGGTGTGCTTCACACAACCGGTGGCTACCTGCTCTACACGACCTTGACCTTCAAGTGGATCTTCGACTACCACGATGACGACACGTACTGGTGCACTGCGGATATCGGTTGGATAACAGGGCACAGCTACATTGTCTATGGGCCACTTTCAGCCGGAGCAACCACTCTCATGTTTGAAGGTGTGCCAGACTATCCCGAACCCGACCGATTCTGGCAGATAGTGGAGAAATTCAGAGTGAACATCTTCTACACGGCCCCCACAGCCATTCGTGCCCTTATGAGAAGCGGCACAAGCTGGCCAGAAAGAAGAGACCTCTCAAGTCTGCGGCTCCTAGGAACGGTTGGCGAGCCGATCAACCCTGAGGCGTGGATGTGGTACCATAAGAACATAGGGAAAGGAGCCTGCCCAATCGTTGACACGTGGTGGCAGACGGAAACCGGTGGAATACTGATTACGCCGCTCCCCGGAGCGCATACTCTGAAACCCGGTTCTGCTAGCAAACCCTTCCCCGGCATTGAGCCCGCAGTTCTAAGAGACGACGGTTCTGTAGCAGCGCCTGGTGAGGGGGGCTACCTAGTCATAAAGAAGCCTTGGCCCGGCCTTATGCGAACAGTTTTTGGGGCCCACGAAAGGTTCAAGGAGATCTATTGGTCTAGGTTCAAGGGAGTATACTTCACCAGTGATGGAGCTCGCGTCGATTCAGACGGCGACTATTGGCTTATGGGACGAGTTGACGATGTCATAAAGGTTTCAGGGCACAGAATCGGAACTGCAGAGATTGAAAGCGCCTTAGTGAGCCATCCACGTGTTGCTGAAGCCGCCGTGGTTCCTATCCCACATGAGATCAAAGGTGAAGCCATATATGCCTACGTGACCTTGAAGGAAGGTGTGGAGGCTTCTGAGGCTTTAAAGAAAGAGTTGGGCCTGCACGTGCGCAACACGGTTGGCCCAATAGCCGTTCCTGAGAATATCCAGTTCGCAGAAGCACTACCCAAGACTAGGAGCGGAAAGATAATGCGTAGGATACTCAGAAAGATAGCTGCTGGAGAATCCGGCGATCTTGGAGACATAACAACTCTGGCCGATCCATCTGTCGTCGAGAAGTTAACGGAACAACGAGGGAAGGCGACTAGTCGATGATGGCGCTGATGAGACTTCATGCGAAGGATGATGTGGAGAAGCTTTGGAACTCTGTTCTCGCAGATCTAGGAGGCTATGAATCCAAAGAGATAACGCCATTCTATGCTTCACAAAGCGCCCAAGGCTTCGTCACAGTAAGCCTATACGCAAAGAATCCAGACAGTATTATGGAGTTTCTGACACAGCAGATCTGCCGAATTGACGGCCTATCAGACTCACATACTATCCCTTTGATCAAGCCTGCTTTTCTTCCAATCCTGAAGGACACTCCTGCAACCATGGGGCGATATACAATCGAGGTGAAGGTTCACCCTCAAGACTACTCCAGTCTGTACGAATCCCTGCTCGAGAAGAAATACGGATCGGATCTGACCCTTGCGTACGTTGCATATCTGTTCGGTGAATACGACCTGCTCCTGTCTCTCCTAGCCAAGGACCAGAAGCAGGTTGAAGAATTCGCGAAATCTCTTGAGAAAACCCGAAAAGTGATCCAGACGAAGATAACTCCGATAAGAAGAACCCAACTTTTGGCGAGAAAAGAGGATTGGCACAGGTTCAGGGCTCGGCTTCTATATAGGCCGTCATGGCTCAAACCTGACATCGAGGCACTTTACGACTTCGATCTGTCAGTCACTGAGTACGGGTCTCCGTACTGAGATGAGGATACCAAGTCTGCGAGGAGTATCCTAAAGAGTAGAAAGAGGTCTATTTCCTCCTAGTTTTCAATGTTAAGCTCAAGATTGAAGACATTACGGATAAGGTTGCCGCTACGAGGAAGGCGTAGACATAGGTTCCAGACACATCATGAACTAGGGCTCCTATCATCGGGCCGATTATTCCGGCAACTCCGTAAGCAGTAAACATCAGCCCGTAATTGACTCCTAGGTACTTGGTCCCGAAACTGTCTGCTGTCGCCGATGGAAATATGGCTAACGTTCCTCCAAAGCAGAAACCAACTATTGCAGCGGCCGTGGCCAACAGAAAGATGGTGCCACCCATCTCTCTCAGGAGAAACATGATTGTAGCATTCAACACGAACATAGCGAGCATTGTCCTCTGTCTTCCGATCCTGTCTGACACGAATCCCCAGATTATTCTGCCGGCTCCATTGAAGAGGGCTAGGACTCCTACAATGGTTGCAGCTTCAGCTGCCATGAGTCCGGACTCTTGCCCGAAGGGAGAGAGATGACCGATGACCATTAGACCGGAGGAAGCAGCGAAGGCAAACATAGTCCATAGCTTGTAGAAAGTTCTGGTCTTCACCATTTCCTTCCAAGTGTGCCCACTCATCATGGCCTTCGCTGAAGATTGGGATGGACTCCAGCCGGCAGGCAGCCAACCGCTTGGCGGATTCCTCAGCAACTGGGCACCCGCCAATATCGAGATCAAGTATATCGTTCCAAGTATGATGAACGCCTGTCTCCAACTACTTTCAGGCGACCCCAAACCGATCAAGTAGTTTGCGAATTGAGCATAGAAGAAGGACCCTGCTCCAAATCCAGCCACAGCCAGTCCTGAAACGAAACCTCTCTTGTCAGGAAACCACTTAATACAAGCGGCTATGGGGCACACATACGCCAACCCTATGCCAATTCCGCCCAGAACACCATACGTCGCATAGACCAGTTCCAATCGTGCAACTTGGCTCGCCAAAATGTTGCCTAGACCAAGCACCAGCCCTCCTGCTGTGGCCACGGTCTTCGGGCCACTACGATCCTGCCACAGACCAGCGAAAACCATCGTGACAGAGAAAACAGCAAGCGCTATGGTGAAAGGAAGGGAGACCTGTGTGCTTGTCGAACCGGGAAAAGCCGCCAAGAGCGGCCTCACAAAGACACTCCATGAGTACAGGGAGCCTAGGCTCAACTGAATCAGCATCGCCCCGACAACCACGAACCAGCGACTCGGAAGCTTCAACTCTCCGGACGAACATTCCGCCTCAGGAACATTGGTTGAGGCGAGTCCTCTAATGGGTGAATCCAACCTCGATTTGTGGTCCTGCGTATGAGGCAACCGGTCGATGAGGATCATGTGTGTTCGACCGAGCCCGTGATGGCATACGCTTCGTTTTTATCTCTTTCCCAGATGGCATCCCCAACCGAGAAGTGGGTCGACAAAAAGAGGGACGACTTTTCGACGGCAAACCTCACGCTTGTCTAGTATCTTCTATGCTTCTGGTAGCATTCTCTGCAATAGACCGGTTTCCCTTCAGTAGGCTTGAATGGAACTTCACATTCTTTGCCACAGTCAGAGCAAACAGCCTTGTGCATCGTTCTGGGGCCTCCGAATCTACGCCTTTCGAAATCCATCTGCTTTCTCACATCCTTTTACAGTTGGTTATACACGGGATCTAGCTGAGAAGCAGAATCCATTGTATACCTTCGACAATCAGACGCCTAACTAGTAGATAAAGTATTCATTTCAGCGATACGATCACAATCGCGAAAAGGCTGGGTATCCATCGCCCAGAATAGCTAATAGACCTATGTAATTGTCCTGTGATTCGTATAGGCGACTTCCTTTTAACCTCTAGAAATAGATCTCTTCATATGCTCACGAAAGAGGAGGCGACTCGGTTACTTAAGAGGCACCTCAAGAACACTCAGATCCGTAGACATTGCATCGCTGTGTCAGGAATCATGGAAAAGATTGCTCAAAGATTAGGAATGAACCAAGAAGAATGGCAACTCTGTGGCCTGCTTCACGATCTTGATCGCGAAAAGATTCAGGGAGACATGAGTAAACATGGCTTGGTGGCAGCGGAACTACTTGAAAATCTTCTTCCGAGAGAATGCCTCCACGCGATCAGAGCTCACGACCACAGAACCGGAGTGACCCCTCGGAGCATCATGGACAAGGCCTTGATTGCATCCGATGCCGTAATGTCCTTCTTCATAGAGTTAGCGGAGCAAGAGCAGACAGGCCGACTAGCGGAGCTGAACTCAAACGCGTTTCGGAAGATATTTGAGGATAAACCCTTCAGGAAACTTGGATATCTGAAGAACAGAATAGAGATCTGCCGTGAAGTGGGCGTCCCTCTGGATGAGTTTCTGAGTATTGCACGTGAATCGTTCCACAGGAAAGAACTCTTGCCAACGAATAGCGCCTGTAGAATATGAGAAGCGCAATCGAGAAGGGCGTTCCGTCAAGATCATTTCAGCAGATTTTCGAATCCATGGATATTCACGCATACGAAGGATGTCTTCTTCTCAGAAAGTCTACAGCATCTTTTACTCTTTGCGCGGACTCTTTACGACAGACGAGTACTGCGTCATCGGCCATCGCAACTACCAAGTCCTTTACATCGATCAAAACCGCCAGCTTTCGTCCGGCGGATACTATGTTGCCTTTGCTGTCGAACAAAAGAGCTTGGCCCATCGAAATGTTATGCTCTTTTCGCAGACGAGGTAGTTGATCCAAAGAACCCCATGAGCCTAAGTCATTCCAACCAAACTCTGCGGGAATCATGATCACATTCGTCGACTTCTCCATCACGGCGTAGTCAAATGAAACCTTCCGCATTCTGCGGAATGCTGTCCTCAGCTTTTCTTGAAATGATGACCTTGGTAAGGTCAATAGGCTGCCGGCGAACTTGAATATTTGAGGGGAATATTTCCGAAGTTGCTCCATCATCACGTTCGCTTTGGCTACGAAGATTCCGCTATTCCAGAAGTAGTTTCCTCGATTGAGATATCTCTTTGCTGTCGCTAGGTCCGGCTTCTCTCTAAAGCTCGACACAGGATAAACTGAAGCCTTCCCTCTCACCGGCTTTAGATTGCATTGTATGTACCCATATCCTGTCGACGGATAGGTAGGCCTTATCCCGATGGTCACTATGCAACGCGTCATCTCAGCAATGGAGAGGGCCCGAGATGCGGTTCTGGCAAACTTGCTTTCTGGGCTAATATAGTGGTCTGCCGGAAGAAACATTATGACTGCCTCTGGATCTTTCCTCATTATCCAAGAACAACTGAGAGCGATAGAAGGAGCTGTGTCCCTGCCCACTGGCTCGATAATGACTTTGTCTTTGCCTAATGTGGGAATCTGCTTCTCAATGATTGTTTCAAGGCCTGACCTAGTTGATATCCAAATACTGTGCGGATCTACGACCCGGCGTGCTCTCTGATACGTGTATTGCAGAAGAGAGCGATCTCCGTAAAGAGTAAGGAACTGCTTTGGAAACGCTTCTCTGCTAACAGGCCAGAACCTTCTGCCGGATCCTCCAGCCATTATGACTACGTGACGCATATGATCCCTCTTAAATCGAATCTGGCCGTCATTCAGTTCCATCACGCGAAGTCCAAGGTTAGGATCTTTCCTGCAAGGACGCCAGTAGGGACCTCTCGGTCAACCGCGATCTCGCCATTTACTGTGACGTAGACTATCCCTTCTGGCGACAATGCTGGTCGAGCGAAGGTTGAGTGGTCACGAATCCTGTGTCGGTCAAAAACGACTAGGTCTGCCCACATTCCCGGTCGTATCATGCCTCTGTCTCCTTGTTTGAGAACAGTCGCCGGATAGGAAGTGACCTTTCTTATGGCTTGAGCCAGAGAGAGGATCCTCCTTTCCTTTACATATCTTGCCAGCAGTCTAGGATAAGTTCCGTAGGTTCTGGGATGAGTTGCAGTCTCTCTTTCGTCTGGAGGAGCATCATGTGATGAGCAATCCGTTGAGATCATTGAAATCGGGCTCGCAATCACCGTCTCCACATCTCTCTCACTCATGTATCCGGCCATCTTTGTTTCGCCTCTGTCGGCAATAGCCAGATCCCTTGCCGCGGTGATCCAGTCCTTTCCGGCAATCTTCGCGATCTCCTTGAGGTTCTTCCCGAGTAGATCTGGCCGACTCTTGGAGTGAACTATCACGGCAGTCCCCGGAATCTCAAACCTTGGCGACACCACTCTTCTCAGCCGCAGTTCCTTCCTTCTCTGATCGGCTTTCTCTCGCTCTGCTACGATTCGGCTAACTACTTCTTCTCTTATTCTCTCGAATTGGTGAGGATCTGCAAGCCTTCTCAGAAGTTTCTTAAGGTCTATATCACCTTGAGGCGCAAAGATCCTTCTCAGTAGTAGGGAGACTCCGGCCCGATTGTAAGGGTAGACATCGCAGGTTACCTCCAATCCTCTTTCACGTGCCTCTTCCATCAGCTTCAACGTCTTCCTTACCTTACCCCAGTTTCTTCTTCCCCAAGCCTTGTGATGAGCAATATTCACAGGAACCTTCGATCTCTTGCTAATCTCGATGGCCTCTGCCACAGCCTCGACTACATAATCCCCTTCGTGCCTAATGTGAGTCAGGTAGACGCCCCCATGTCTGGCAACAACCTTGCAGAGTCTCACTATTTCCTCTGTTGTCGCGTTCCTGCCTGGCGGGTATGTGAGCCCAGTGCTCAGGCCCATTGCACCTTCGTGCATGGCCCGATCGAGTAGGCTCTCCATTCTACGGATCTCTCGCTCTGAGAGACCTACCTTCTCTCCTCCGCTACCTTCGGGCCCCAGTACAGCTGACCTTATGGTGCCATGGCCAACCAACGGTGCGATGTTTTCTCCAATACCTTGTCTTCTCAGTCTTGCAAGGTACTCCCCCATCGTTCTCCAGTCAACCCTAGCTTTCCTGCCGCGGCCGACCGTAAGCCTCCTCACCATCTGATGTCGGTTCTTGGCTGTTATCGGAGCCATAGACGAGCCACAATTTCCAACTGCCTGAGTAGTGATCCCTTGAAGCAGGCTACTAGTTGCCCTGGGTTGGACCAAGAGGGTCCTATCCGAATGGGAATGAATGTCAACAAAACCCGGGCAGACGATCAGGCCTCTCGCCGATATGACTTTGCTCGACCGAATCTGCCCGGTAAGATGTCCTAGGAAGCTGATCTTTCCAGCTCTAATCCCTACGTCTGCCCTAAACCAAGGATTCCCGGTTCCGTCCAGTATACAGCCGTCCCTAATCACCAGATCGTAATGCACATTCCATCGCAAGAAATGTCACAGGCATGATATTTAACAGGTGGTTTCTGCGAAAAGAGATATCGTCTGTTGTCATCTAGTAAGGCAAGTCTCAATGCGATTCAGAACGTCGGTTCGGAGAATGAGACGTATGAACATGGAACAGAGGCTGAGGCTTCAGGTCTTCATATGCGGTGCCGTAGTTATGGCTTTGGAGATTACCGGAAGCCGCGTTCTAGCACCATACTTTGGAAGCACAATCTTCGTGTGGGGCAGCCTCATAGGGGTTGTACTGACAGCTTTGTCTACGGGTTATTATGTTGGAGGAAGGGTCGCAGACAAGAGGCCTGACTTCGAAATCCTGTGCCTAATAATTCTGACATCTGGCGTTTTCGTACTTCTAATTCCGGTGATCACACCTGTCGTCTTCGATCTTACGATTTCACTGGGCCTAGGCGAAAGGTATTCGCCGCTTGTAGCTTCCGCGGCAATTTTGACCATGCCAAGTTTTCTTCTGGGCACCGTGTCACCTTACGCGATAAAGCTTGCCGCGAAGAACCTATCAGATCTTGGTAACGTGGCGGGCAAGCTGTATTCGCTCTCTACGGCGGGCAGTATTCTAGGCACATTCGTTACCGCCTTTGTTCTCATTCCAGAAATGGGAATCGTGAGAATCCTTCAACTATTGGGTGCCATACTCGTTGGGCTTTCACTATTGGGACTCAGAGGGAAAGGTCAAGTTCTGCTGATTCTTTTCTTGATTATGTCTGCCTTTCTCGCCCCTCCTACGTCTATGAGTCCAAACGTGATGATGTTCAAGTTAACTCTGAACGATGTAATCTTCGAGAAGGAAACGCTTTACCATCACATGGTCATCTTGGAGGGAGTCGACCCTTTTCATGGTGGAAAGGTCCGAACAATGCTGCTGGATGATCACTTTCACAGCGCAATGGACCTGAACGATCCGCAGAGAATAGTGTATCCCTACAACTACTACTTTCATATGGGCTTTGTATTGAACCCCGACATTACAGATGTTCTGTTCATTGGTGGTGGGGGCTTCTCCGGCCCAAAGCGGTTCCTCGCGGACTATCCCCAAGTATACGTGGATGTCGTAGAGATAGATGGTGAGGTCATCGAGGCTGCCAAACGATATTTCGATGTCAAGGAGAGCCCGCGTCTGAGAATATTCAATGAGGATGGACGAATGTATTTGCAGAGATCTGAGAAGAAGTACGATCTGATTGTGCTCGATGCATATTCGCGAACCTACGTTCCCTTCCATTTGATGACTCTGGAGTTCTTCAGAGAAGTGAGCACGGATCTCAAGCCCAACGGGGTGATCGTCTCAAACCTGATCTCCTCTCTGATCGGCCCGTACTCAGAGCTTTTCAAGGCTGAATGCAACACCGCCATGCAGGTGTTCAGCAATATCTACGTGTTTGAGGCAAGTGGATACGCCTCCCGAGATACGAAAGACTACGAAACGACTCAGAACTTGGCACTTGTAGCCACAAAGGGAGCCAATAGATATTCTAAAGAAGAATTGGTCGCAAGAGCGCGAGCGACCAGAAGTATCAGGATTGCTGACTTCTATGAGTATGTCGGAACCCTAGTTGAAAGTGAGTGGATCATGGCTAGCCACATAGTCTTGACTGATGATTATGCCCCTGTCGAAACGCTGCTCAATCCGATCACGGGAGAAAGAATCCAAAGAGAAGAGCGATTTGTCCCTGTGCGGTCGTTCCGACCAAGCGACCTACTGATTCTCCTGTCTCTCTCAGTGGTTCTCGGTGTCTTCTGGATCCAGCGTCTCCTCAGGCAGACACCGACAAGTTCCGAAGAACATTCTTCAACTGCATATCAAGGACGACGCATGCCGGTCAGAGCAAATCAAGATCGAGCCGCGGACGATCAAAGTGATGAGGCTGTGAGCCTATCAAGACCTTGATTGTTTCCCTTTCAGAATGATTGCGGCCAAGGCTCCCAGTCCGGCAGTCGTCGTAAGAATAGTATATTGAAACGCTGCAGCTGGACCTAGGTTGCTCCATAGCACTCCAAATATCGAGTTTGCGGCCATCGAACTCACGCCAATAAGAGTGTAATAGAGAGCGTAGGCAGTTCCTTTGAGTTCCGGCTTTGTAAAGTCAGGAATTATGGCTCGTTGAACAGTCTCCGCAATTCCGAGATAGCTTCCGAAGAGTAAAGCTATGACAAATGCGTAGAGAGGATTTCCGACTAATAAGAGGCCCCCTACCGATGTAGCAAGAAACACCATGTAACTGAGGCCAAGCACCGGAATCTTCCCAACTTTGTCTGCTAGTATTCCTGCCGGTAGACCAAGTATGACGGTGGCAACATTAAGAGAAGCGTAGACCAACGGAACGAGACTTTCTTGAACACCTAGAGATCCGGCCTTCAAGAGTATGAATGAGAAGTTGTATGCACCGATAGCAAAGATCCCTAAAGCTGCAAGCAGGAGAACGAACTCACGACTCAGGACGTCTCTAGCGTTCTCGAAAACACTTCTCTGCCTCGCGAATCCTTTTGTGTCCTGCACAAAGAAGAGAAGTATCATTAGGGCGATCGCAGCAGGGGCGAAAGAGACCCAGAAGACTCCGCGCATTCCAATGATCGGAACCGCGACGAAAGCCATGAAGGGTCCGATGATAGCGCCGATTTGGTCGAGTGAACGATGTAGACCGAACGCCTTTCCTGCCTCTGACCTGGCTGCCGAATCGCTGATCAAGGCGTCTCTCGGCGATGTTCTAATTCCCTTTCCAACCCTGTCAGTCACTCTCACTGCTAGAGCGTGACTCCATGAGCCCGAGACTGCGA
>Ga0315312_1003105_pt1 | contig 10889 bp, 11 predicted proteins | sample TDP7_MG_FD_203629 | JGI IMG/M metagenome (GOLD analysis project Ga0315312, IMG submission 203629) | Freshwater sediment microbial communities from Lake Towuti, South Sulawesi, Indonesia - TDP7 | ecosystem: Environmental > Aquatic > Freshwater > Lake > Sediment | place: Indonesia: South Sulawesi... | reverse complement strand
GCTTTCACCCCCCGGGGTCACCCCCACGGGGCGTCGGGTATAACTATCCGGCCAAACAGTCAATTGCCGGAGCCGGACTTTCACCGGCCAGACACGCAGCATTATGGGCTGCGAACAGAGCACGCAGAGATCTCTGAGATAATCGCAAATTCCAACCCTAAAAATTCTATTTCAATAATTTATGCGGACTGAATTCCATTCATTTCTCTGCGGTTTCGGCGTTCTCCGCGGTGAATGTATTTGACTAAGGAAATATCGAAGAAATAACTTCTTGAATCCCCCGCACCATTTCAAAATCATCGGTCACGGCCTCGGCCACAGCCACTTCACAGGCCCGGCGGGGCTCAATCCCCTGGACAATGAGCTGACCAGCATAGATCAGCAGCCGCGTCGATACTCCTTCCTCCAATCCCTGGTCTTTAAGGTGGCGCACTTTCTCGCCCAATTTGGCCAAGTCATCCGCCACTTCGAAGCTGGCCCCACTTTCATGGGCGATAATCTCCGCTTCCAATTCCCTGGGCGGATAATGGAATTCAATGGCCACAAAACGCTGTCTGGTGCTGTGCTTCAGATTCTTGAGAACGCTCTGATAGCCGGGATTGTAGGAGATGACCAGAAGGAAGTTTTCGTGGGCCTCCAGGATCTGGCCTTTCTTCTCAACCGGGAGGATTCGCCGGTGGTCGGCCAGGGGATGAATGAGGACGGTGGTGTCCTTTCGGGCCTCGACGATTTCGTCCAGGTAACAGATCGCCCCCTTCTTCACAGCCCGAGATAAAGGCCCGTCAACCCAGATGGTCTCTTCCCCTTTCAGCAGATATCTTCCTACGAGATCCGAGCCCGTCAGGTCCTCATGGCAGGCCACAGTGATTAAAGGAAGAGAGATGTCCATCTCTTTTCCCAAGTGGTAGGTCATGTATTCGATAAACCGGGTCTTACCACATCCGGTTGGCCCTTTAAGTAAGACCGGCAGCCTGGCTTTGTAAGCGGAAGAAAAGATACGCGCTTCATCTCCTATGGGCAGGTAGTAGGGTTCTGCAGAGATAAAATATTCTTCGAAAGGCTTCTCAGTTCCTTTTCCCATTTTCTTAGATTACCTTATCCATAAAGGAATTGGCAAGTTCTTCTGTATTCTTTCTTGATTTGCCTTTGATCTTCTGGTATGGAGGAGAAGAAAGATGAAAGAAGGAGAATCTTATGCCGTTGAAAAGGTTTATCATCGAGGTGGGAATGGGGGTTGACCAGCATGGTCAGGACAACACCCGCGCAGCAGAAAAGGCCGTGCAGGATGCTATCTCGCGAAGTTGTCTCTGCGGCCTGAAAGAAGTGGCCGGGCTTAAGAATCCGGCGGATATGGTGGTCGAGGTGCTGATCGGTTGTCCAGACCCGCAAGCAGTGGATAAGGAAAGGGTGCTCAAAGTCCTGCCCTTTGGCCAAAAAAAGATCGAAGTACGCCCAGGCGGGCTCCTGGGGAAAACCCTCTTTCAGCCCGAACTCGGGGATAGGACTGACGAGATGGTTGTAGCCAATGCGATCGTGACTGTATATGTGCCATAAAGGAAAATGCGCCACGGGTTCAACGGTACTTGCCACCCCCCATTTTTTCCATAGGGAGGGAAATCATTTCTTGATAGACCTGAGGCGGACTCGCGCGCAAGGCCGCTGTCCTCGCCCGCATAAGGCACTTATTGCTCCTTAGCACGGGCCGGGGCTCCCGATGGCGGAAGGAAAGGAAAAGGAGTCAAACATGAGCTAAGCACTGATTAAAAACTGGGGGTGGCAAGTTCAAGGGTAAGAGTTTAATCGCAAAATGCTAAATAAGAAAGAAAAAGTGACCATCCTTTTCCATCCGTCAGGGAAAAGCGGTCAAGTTGAAAGAGGGAAGAGTATCCTGCGGGCTGCGCAGGATCTGGGGGTGGCCATAGAATCCGCTTGTGGAGGGAAACAGACCTGCGGCAAGTGCCGGGTGCGCGTGGAAAAAGGATTCTTCACCAGAGAAGCCCTGGAATCACGGACAGAAAACCTCACTCCTTTTACTGTGGAAGAGAGTAAATTCATCGAGGAGAAGGAGCGGGAAGCAGGGTACCGTCTGGCCTGCGTGGCTGAATTGAAAGGCCATGTCCTGATCTACATACCTGAAGAAGCCCGGGGAAAGAAGCAAGTAATCCGCAAAGGGGCCCGGGAGATCCCCATCGAGCTGATCCCGGGAGTAAAAAATTATTATATACAGTTGCCCCCTCCCAGCTTGCAAGAACCTCTGGGAGATTTTGAACGGCTTCATCGGGCATTGAAAAACAATTTCGGTCTGGAAGGCCTCTCCATCGATTACCAGACCCTGCAAAGCCTTCCTCAAAAACTGCGGGCAGGAGACTGGAAAGTTACGGCTTCCGTCTGGATGGATCGGGAAGTCCTGGACATCCGCCCAGGAAAGGTTGAAGACATCTTTGGCGTAGCCGTGGACATAGGCACCACCACAGTAGCGGTTTATCTATGCAGCCTGAAAAATGGACAGGTTTTGGCCACAGATGCAATGATGAATCCTCAAGTGATCTACGGGGAGGATGTAATGTCCCGCATCACTTATGCCATGAGGAACCCAGGGGACGGGCTGAAGCGCATGCGGGAGGCGGTCATCGAGGGTTTGAACGGACTTATTCACTCTATAGCCAAATCTGCCATGATCAGCCCGGAAGACATAATAGAGATGGCCGTGGTGGGAAACACGGCCATGCATCATATTTTTTTGGGAATTGATCCCCAATACTTAGGCCTGACCCCTTTTCCTCCGGCAGTCCATCGTTCTTTAGACTTCAAAGCCCGGGACCTGGGCCTTCAGGTTCATCCGGCAGCCAATGTTCATGTCCTTCCCGTCGAGGCTGGTTTCGTGGGGGCAGATAACGTGGGAGTTCTTATCGCCGAGGAGCCTCACCACAGAGAGGAAATGACCCTGATCATCGATGTGGGCACGAATGGGGAGTTGGTTCTGGGAAACAGAGAGCGACTCCTTTCCTCCTCCTGTGCCACCGGACCGGCTTTTGAAGGGGGCCACCTAAAATTCGGCATGCGGGCAGCTCCGGGAGCCATTGAGAGGGTGCGCATCGACCCGGAGACGTTCCAGGTGAAATATAAGGTCATCGGCTTGGAAAAATGGAGCGACGAATGTACTCCCGGAGAAATTCAGGCCCTGGGCATCTGCGGCTCTGGAGTCGTCGAAATTTTGGCCGAAATGTTCAAGGTCGGATTACTGGAGAAGAGCGGGCGGATTAATGGAAATATAGACTGTCCGCGGTTGCGTAAAGCAGAAAAAGGCTATGAGTTCATCATCGCTGCTGCTGAGGAAACTTCCCTCGGCCAGGATATTACCATCTCCACTTCTGATATACGCGCTGTGCAGTTGGCCAAAGGGGCCCTTTACGCTGGCGCCAAAGTGATGATGGATGTTTTGGGAATTCAGCGGCTGGACAGGGTCATCCTGGCCGGCGCCTTCGGAAGTCTCATCGACCGGGAAAGGGCCATGGTCCTGGGCATGTTCCCGGATTGTGACTTGGAAAACGTGGTTTCCGTGGGAAACGCTGCCGGAGATGGAGCCCGAATAGCTCTTCTCAACCAAAAAAAACGAGCCGAGGCTGACCGCATAGCCCGGGAAGTAGAGTATGTCGAGCTTACAACCTACCCCAAGTTTACCCAAGAGTTTGTCGCAGCCATGCATATCCCGCACATGAAGGACGCTTTCCCTCACTTAGAGAGTTTTTTAAAGTTGGGCGCTTAATTTTATTCGTGTCTTCATCCTCTGTATTTCATCTTCTGCCCCAGACCTTTGGGCTGCCGGATAAAATTTTCCCTCCCTACTATCTTGATCTCTCTTACAGTAATGTGATGTTTCCAGAAAATCCTCGAAAAACTGTTACTATTTTCAAAGAAAAGGCCCTTTTTCCCAACGCGATGTTTAAAAGAATGCCAGGGGATGACGATAAAAGAGAAAGAATCTTCAGGCTGGATATAGAAAATGGATGGAAAAAAGAAAAAGATAGATCTTAATTCTTAAGATAGTTCACTAAATAGCCTGAAAATATTGAGTTTTTTATGAAAACATTGGCAAGTCGGTTTTTTCAACTGAATATGGCCGAGAAAAGGCTCATGCAACACCTCCTTTACGCTTCCTTTACAGTTTGGCTTTTCATGAAGACACTTGCAGCTCGCTTTTTTCGACTGAATATCGCCAAAAAAATGCTCCTGGGATATGTTTTTTACGCCCTCTTGACCATCCTGATCGCCCTTTTTATCCTCTCCCGCCTTGAGCAATTGAATAGGATTAACAACAGCATTATTGAAACAGATATACCCTTGTTAGAGATCGCGGATAAAATGATTGACGCCTTGCTGGCCCAAGAACTCTACGGGAATCGCTCTATGATCCTCAAGAGTCCGGACCTGTTGCCCCTCTTCTGGACCAGGAGTGATGAATTTGACCAACTCATTAAGCGAATGGATGCCCTCCCTCACCGTAAGGGTCTCCCGATCGATCGTTTGATCGCTCTTCATAGAGAATATAATCATCTCTTTCAGCAACGTTTTAGATCCCTAACATATCCTTCTTCTCCTTTAGGCAAGAGATATGAGCGAGAGATTAAAGAGAAGCAAGAGCAACTCGTCCAATTGTTGAAAAGGGTATCTTGGGAAGCCCGTCAAGCCCAAAATGAGAAGAGCCTCATGACCTACAGCGTGGGGAAGGCTGCGTTTCAAATTACGGCGATATTATGTACCATGGGCCTTGTGCTGGGAATTGTCGTCGCTCTGATCATCACCCGGAATATTGCGCGCCCCATCAACCAGCTAAGAATATCCACCCAGGAAATATCCGAAGGAAAGTTTGACCGTCTACCCATTATTCGGAATCAGGATGAACTGGGAGACCTAAGCCTGGCCTTTGAGGAGATGGCCAAAAGACTTAAACGTTTAGAAGAAATGTATCTGGATGCCAGCCCCCTCACCCGCCTCCCAGGTGGGGTGGCCATAGAGAATATCGTTAAAAAGAGGTTATTGGACGGTTCTTCACTGGCATTCTGCCTTCTCGATTTGGCCAACTTTAAATCATTTAACGATCGCTATGGATATGCCAGGGGGAATGAGGTTATCCAAGAAACGGCCCGGATCATCACCAACGTGGTGGAGGAACTCGGAGGAGGGGGGGATTTTATCGGCCATATCGGGGGAGATGACTTTGTCATCATTACCACTGCCGATCGATACGAAAAAATCTGCCGGGCGATTATCGAGGCCTTTGACAAGGAGATCCTAAATTTTTACGACTCTGAAGACAGGAAGAGAGGTCATATCCTGGCGAAAACTCGCCAAGGGAAAAAAATATCCTTCCCCATCATGACCGTTTCCATTGCTGTAGTCACCAATCAGCTGCGCAGGTTGCAAAATTACATCCACGTCGGTGAGATCGCGGCGGAGCTAAAAAATTATGCCAAATCATTCTCCAGAAGCACCTATGTGGCCGATCGGCGAAGGGACAAACAGGCAGATTCTTAGAGGTGAATCATTTAGAGGACCCAGAGGGAGGGTAATAGGAATTTTATTAACCCCTTGAAACAAATATGTTCTCTGGGGCCTCTGTGGTTAGTTTTTGACATTACTTGGCCAACGAATAGGGGGAAGAAATGACTCTATTTCATCGTCTCACCCGGTCTTTTTTAGCTCTCGCCCTTTTATTATGGGGAGCCAGCTGCAGTTTGAAGTATGGATCGAAAACAGGAGAAGATCTCTCTCAAGAAACCAGCCATTGGGAGAAAAAAGCCCAGGAATATGAGGATGCCTCCATTCGGGCCGAGGCCCACCTCCAACTTGCCAGGCTCTATTTAAACTATAAAAACCCAAAGCTGGATTATAGGAAAGCGCTGCAGGAATTTGAGGCCCATCTATCTCTGCTGCCGGAAGGAACGAAGGAAGATGAAATTCAGAATTGGCTCCGGGCCTTGCGAGAGTTACAGCGGTCGGAAAAAGAGCGAAGAGAAATGAGAGGAAAAATAGAGGACCTCACCCGAGACAATACAGAAAAAAGCGAGGTCTATCAACAAATGCGCAGCGAAAACAGAAAATTGCTGGAAAATATCCAGAGGCTCGCGGCAGAAATCACCGAGAAGCACTCGGCTTTGGAACAACAAGGGAAGAAAAATAAGAAGCTGCAAGAGAAAATCGAGAAACTGCAAGACCAGAATGCGGGTTTGAAAGAAACGATAAAGAAACTCAAAGCTCTCGATCGCCAGATGGAAGAAAAAAGAAAAAGCATAAAATAACGGATATACCTTTTTAGCTCCTCCTTCCCTGAACCCCTCTAAAGCATAAGATCCCTTAAGCTGCACTATTGCTTTTCCCTGATTTTCTCCTTGACTCTTGGAAAAGGATGGCGATAGAATTCTGTAGTTGCATTCTGCAGGCTATCTCTGCGCGGTTATTTGGCGGTGAAGAAAGGGGACTTGTGAATGGCCATTACGATCATCAAAGACTTTTGCAAGGGCTGCGGGTTTTGTATCGATTTTTGCCCCAAGAAAGTCTATGAATTTTCCGATGAGATGAACAAGAAAGGGTATCGTTTGCCCCGTCCGGTGCGCGAAGAAGAATGCACGGAATGCGGGCTTTGCGACCTTTACTGCCCTGATTTCGCCATCTTCCTGGAAAAAACCAAAAAGAAAGCCCGACCCAAAGGAAAGGGGGATCACTGATGCCGGCAGGGATTAAGCCAGGAAAATATTTCGTCCAGGGCGACGAGGCCATTGCCGAAGGGGCCATCGCTGCTGGCTGTCGTTTCTTTGCGGGCTATCCCATCACTCCCTCTTCGGAAACCTCCGAAGCCATGGCCCGGCGCTTGCCTGAGGTAGGCGGGATTTGCTTACAAATGGAAGATGAATTGGCCTCGATCCACGCAGTGGGGGCTGCTTCTGTAGGCGGCTTGAAGGCCATGACCATCTCTTCTGGCCCGGGAATCAGCCTAAAATTAGAAGGTTTAGGCTGGGGAATTAAGAATGAAATTCCGTATGTAGTGGTGGACATCCAGCGTGCTGGGCCCAGCAATGGAGTAGCTACCCGCGTGGGGCAAGGAGATTTCTATACCGTGCGGTATGGTTCGGCAGGAGGAAACAATTGCCTCATCGCCCTCTCGCCCAAATCTACGCAAGAAGCTTTCGACCTAACGATCGAATGCTTCAACCTCTCCGAGATCTTCCGCTGCCCTGTTTTTCTGCTCAGTGATGAGACTGTTGGGCATACCCGCGAACTCTTGGTCATTCCAGAAGAGTCTCAATTGAACGTGAGGAAGCGGATTAAGCCCGCTGTTCCTCCCGAACAATTCGTCATGTATCCTTTAGACACGCCCGGGGTCATTAACTACCCCTTCCCCAACATTGGCGAAGGCTATGGGATATGCGTCTCACCATACACCCACACCTCTAAGGGATATGCCAGCACTGCCCAAGAGGTCCAGGAAAAAATGGCCAGGCGGTTGGTCTTCAAGATCACCGAGAATTCGGACAAACTGGTTCGGGTGGAGAGGCAAAAAATGGAAGACGCCGATTTCGCCGTAATTGCCTACGGGGGCAATGCCCGTCCGGCTGTTGCCGCTGTCGATATGGCCAGGGAAAAAGGAATGAAAGTCGGGTTCTTCCGGCCAATCATCGTGTGGCCCTTTCCCGACGGGGAAGTTCTTCAGGTGGCTGAAAAGGTGAGGACCATTCTTGTTTGCGAATTGAACATCGACGGGCAACTTTCTCGTGAGGTGTCTCGGGCCGCTAAAGGAAAGGCAGAAGTCTACCACCTGGGCTCAGGAGGCGTGGAACCCCATCTTCCTGCGCAGATTTTCAACGAGGTAAGGAGGCTATATAAGTGAACACCGTTGGCGAAGCGCTTAAGGTCCTGCACCCCCTGGTAGCCAAGTACCTGCGAAAAGAACGCATGCCCCACATGGCTTGCCCGGGATGTGGCATCGGCCAAGTAGTCCACGGAACGCTGCTGGCCATAGATGAGTTGGGCCTAACCCCCCAAAATACCGTATGGGTGCAGGGGGTAGGATGCAGCAGCCGCATCACCTACTCTACCTGGATGGGAGATAATGTGGATGCCCATCATGGGCGAATTTTTGCTGTGGCCACTGGCCTGAAGATGGCCCGTCCGGATATGAATTTTATCCTTTTCACCGGGGATGGAGATTGCGCGGCCATCGGGGGCAATCATTTCATCCATGCTTGCCGCAGAAATTTGGATGTCACGGCCATTCTCTTCAATAACGGCATCTACGGCATGACGGGCGGGCAGGTGGCTCCCACTTCCCCAGTCGGAGCGGTAACCACCACCACTCCCTACGGGAACATCGAGGACCCCTTTGACATGTGTCAGTTGGCTGCGGCCGCCGGTGCCAGCTACGTGGCCCGGTGGAAATCCACAGACTTCCAGCCCTTGGTCAACTCCATTAAGAAGGGAATTCAAACTAAGGGCTTGGCCTTTGTCGAAGTTCTGCTGCAGTGCCCCACCAATTTCGGCCGTTACGTGCTGAAGACCAGTCAGGCGCAGGACGTGTTAAAATGGATCAAGGAACATTCGGTATCGAAGAAAGAAGCCGAGAAACTATCTAAAGAAGAGTTAGCCGGAAAGTATCTTCTCGGGGAATTTGTCTATCGGCCGGAACGAACTGGTATTGTGGAAAGATACCAGGAGTTCTTAAAAAAACAGCAAAAGGAGTAGCGTGATGTCCCGCCAGGAAATTCGTTTTGCGGGATTTGGAGGCCAGGGATTGCTCCTGGCTGGCATTATCCTGGGCCGGACTGCCGCCATCTATGCCGGCAAACAAGCCGCTCAAACCCAATCCTATGGCACAGAAGCTCGAGGGGGGGCCAGCCAGTGCAACGTGGTCATCGATGAGCAAGAGATTACCAATGTCAGCGTGGTCAATCCGGATGTTTTCGTGGTAATGTCCCAGGAAGCCTATGATAAATTAATCGGCGATGTGAAAGAAGGGGGCTTTGTTTTTTATGATTGTGACCTGGTGAAAATCAAAGAAAACCCCAAACTGCGGCAGGTCCCCATCCCTTCCACCTCAGCCGCCAAGGATTTAGGGAAGCAGATGGTAGCTAATGTGGTAATGCTCGGGGCTATGGTTGAAGGGACGAAGGTTATCGAAGCAGAGCTGATCAAGGCTTGCCTCAAAGAGAGCGTCCCTCCAGAGACTGAAGAACTGAACCTCAAGGCCTTCGACATGGGCAGGTCTCTATATAAGGCTTGACCCTTCAAGGGGTTTCTTATGATTCTCTCTCAACAGGAAGGTCCTATTGCAACCATTACTATTAACCGTCCGGAAGCTTTGAATACCCTTACTCAGGAATTGATTCATAACTTGACCGAAGCCATCCAGAGATGGAGTGAGTCGGCTGAAATCCGCGTCATTGTCCTGATTGGAAGTGGAGACCGAGCCTTTGTAGGCGGCGTCGATGTGCGGGCGATGATGGATTTGGATCCAGATGGTGCCGAGCAGTTTATTACCAGCCTCCACCGCTGCTTCCTGGCCATTCGCCAATCGGAGAAGATCGTCATCGCCTCCATCAATGGCTTTGCTCTTGGGGGTGGCTTAGAGCTGGCGGCTTCCTGCGACTTGCGCATCGCCTCGGACAGAGCCCGCTTTGGCATGCCCGAGGTAAAGGTGGGCATTCCCTCCGTGATTGAAGCCGCTTACCTTCCCCGGCTGATCGGTCTCGGCCGAGCAGCCGAGCTGGTCTATACCGGGGAAATGATTGATGCCCATGAGGCTGAGCGCATTGGCTTAATCAACAAAGTGGTTCCTCACGAGAAATTGCCAGAAGCCACCGGGCAACTTGCCGAAAAAATTTTAGCGAATGGTCCCAAGGCCATAATCTTACAAAAAAAACTCATTGCCCAGTGGATGGAGCTGAGCCTAAGCGCTGCTGTGGAAGCAGGAATCCGGGCCTTCCGGGAATGTTACGAAACCAATGAGCCCAAAGAAGGAATGAAATCCTTTTTGGAAAAAAGAAAACCATCCTATGCCACCCTCTCCCTTCGCTCGCCCATCGTAGAGGGAGGGAAATAAAAGCTGAATTTTCATCGTTCGTGCGCAAGCAGGGCGCCATGAAAAATTAGTATTTTTTGCTCGTCGGATCTCAACGGCTGAAAGGGAGAAAACGATGAACGGATATGGCGGAAGAATATTGCACATTGATCTGGAGAAACAAAGTTATACCGTGCAAAATTTCGATGAAGCTTTCGCTCGTAAATTCCTGGGCGGGAACGGATTTGCGGCTGAGATCCTTTATGATGGGTTGAAGCCGGGAACTGACCCTTTCTCCCCGGAAAATATTGTAGTTTTTGCTGTCGGGCCAATTACAGATACCGCTGTACCCAGCACGAGTCGAGCTTACGTGGCCACAAAATCTCCCCTCAACGGCCTCTTCTTCGACTCCACCTTCGGTGGGCGTTTTGCCATTACCCAGAAGCGCACCGGCTTCGAAGCAATCGCCATTGCGGGCAAGTCCCCGGAACCAATATACCTACTTGTGGATGAACAGGGAGTCCAGTTCAAGTCGGCCTCATCTCTCTGGGGAAAGCTGACCCGGGAAACAGTGGATGCCATCCATGCCCTTGAGGGGGAAGACGCGGATGCTGTGGCCATTGGACCGGCGGGAGAGAAGTTAGTCCGCTTTGCCTGCCTGGTCCATTACTGGCGGGGGCGAGAGGGTGTCTCCGGGAGAGGAGGAGTGGGGGCTGTCCTCGGTTCCAAGAATGTCAAGGCATTGGTGGTAAAGGGAGCCCGAAAGACTCAGGTTGCCAACCCCAATAGCCTGCGGGAACTGATTGATTCCCGGAAAGAAGCTATGGAAAAAGGGACG
>Ga0315312_1003104_pt1 | contig 10889 bp, 10 predicted proteins | sample TDP7_MG_FD_203629 | JGI IMG/M metagenome (GOLD analysis project Ga0315312, IMG submission 203629) | Freshwater sediment microbial communities from Lake Towuti, South Sulawesi, Indonesia - TDP7 | ecosystem: Environmental > Aquatic > Freshwater > Lake > Sediment | place: Indonesia: South Sulawesi... | reverse complement strand
TGGAAAGATGGTACCACTTATAATGAAGACCAGCATCTTGCTAGTATAATGCGTTATCAACTTAACCAACGTTCAGCCACTTAAAAACTTTTTTTTCAAAGACCCTTGACATAGAGTGTCTCTCCCCGACGGGAGAGGAGGATTCACACTGCCCTTCACCTGTATCTCATCCCCAGATGAGAGGAGGATCCACACCGCCTCTGGTTCATAAATCAGAATTTATTCTGGGGAATAGAGGTTTGCCTATCTTAATCTTCTTTCCCGGCTTCAGCCTCCCCCACTGGGCATCTTCAATTTTCTGAGCGGAGATTTTCTCTTCCAGCCCCAACTGTTCCCAGATTCTTTCAGCGGTCTGGGGCATAAAGGGAAGAATATGCAAAGCGACCAGCCGCAAAGTCTCCAAAAGATTATACAAAACGGTCTTGAGCCTTTTCCTATCGGCCTTTTCCAACTTCCAGGGAGCTGTCTTCTCAATATACCTATTCGCATAATCAATGGTTTGCCAGATGGTTCCCAGAACGCCATTCAATTCGAAACTGTCGTAAAATTCTAAGACCCTTTGATAAAGTCCTTCTGCTTTTTCGATTAAATCTTTATCCTCGTCTTCCAGTCCTTGAGGTTCTGGCACCTTCCCCTCAACATACTTCTCTACCATTGTCAGGCTCCGGCTGAGGAGATTGCCCAGATTGTTCGCCAAATCAGAGTTATAGCGTCTGACAAGTGCCTTTTTAGAAAAATCGCCGTCCTGACCAAAAGGAACCTCGCTCATCAGGAAGTAACGAAATGCATCTACCCCGAACTCTTCACAGACTTCCAACGGGTCAACTACATTACCCCGAGATTTAGACATCTTCTCTCCTTCCACAGTCCACCAGCCATGCCCGAAAACTTCTCTGGGAAGAGGTATCTCCAGCGCCATCAACATTGCTGGCCAGATGACGGTGTGGAACTTGAAAATCTCCTTACCTACCACATGGACATCAGCGGGCCAGAACTTCTCAAACTTTGCCTTATCGTCTAAATATCCACAGGCAGTGAGGTAATTTATCAGAGCATCAAACCAAACATAGACGGTATGCTTATCATCAAAAGGAACCGGTATTCCCCACTTTACGGCTGTGCGACTTACGCTGAGGTCCTTCAGCCCTTCCTTAACAAAGTTTACCATTTCGGCTTTCCGGAAGCCTGGCTGCATGAACTGAGGATTCTCTTCAAAACAGTCAAGAAGTCTCTTCTGGTATTTAGATAGCCTGAAGAAGTAACTCTCTTCTTTCAGTTTCTCTGCTGGCTTCCCGCATTCAGGACATCTATTTTCACTAAGTTGGGATTCAAGATAGAAAGTCTCACAGGAAGTACAATACCATCCCTCATATTCTCCTTTATAGATGTCGCCTTTCTCGTAGAGTCTGGTAAAGATTGCCTGCACTGTTCTTTCATGCCGGTCCTCTGTTGTTCTGATAAAATCGTCATGGGAAATATTTAACCTTTCCCAGAGTTTCTTGTCCCGGGCAACAATATAATCTGCCCATTCCTGCGGAGTCTTTCCTTTGAGACTTGCTGCCTGAGCTATCTTCTGACCGTGTTCATCAGTTCCGGTGAGAAACAGAACTTCATACCCAGCCCAGCGCTTGAAGCGGGCCACTACATCGCAAGCTATGGTACAATAGGCATGTCCAATATGGAGCAAGTCATTAACGTAGAATATGGGAGTGGTAATATAGAATTTTCTCGCCATATAGATTCCTAACCTTCCGATTTTCTAAACTTAAACTTCCCAAAGATTCCTACTGGAGACACTTCCTTTTTAGATAACTTCTTCAACATCCCATCCGGGTATTCCACAGTGATTTCTTCCTCTAAAATATTAACTTCCTTGACCACAGCTATCCCATCTGGGGTACTTACCTTGGAGTTTACTTTGGGCAAGTTCTTTCTCGCTTCGTGATAAGAGTCGCTTTCGTATGCCAGACAACACATCAGTCGGCCGCAAACACCAGAGATCTTTACCGGGTTCAAGGACAATTCCTGCTCCTTAGCCATATCAATTGAAACCGGCCTGAAATTTTTCAGGAACAGGCCGCAGCAGATAGGAAGTCCGCAAGGTCCAAATCCACCAAGCATCCTGGCCTCGTCTCTAACGCCAATCTGGACCATCTGTATTCTGGTCTTTAACAGGTAGCCCAGGTCTTTGATCAATTCGCGGAAATCTACCCGGCCTTCTGCAGTATAATAGACAAACAATTTGTTGCAATCGAAAGTGTAGTCCACGGAAGTTAGTTTCATCTTTAGTTCGTGCTCTTGTATTTTCTGCAGTACGTTCTGAAATGCCTCTTTTCCCTTTTCTACATTCTTTTTCGCTACTTCGCAATCGTTTGCATCCATCTTTTTTATTACTCGATGAAGCTTCTTCTTACTTTTTTCAATCATTCTCTCCGGTGAGATGACCTCTCCCGCTTCTATTCCATTTTCTGTTTCCACCAGACACTTATCGCCTATGGCCAGGTCTATACCTTCCGGGAGAAAATCCAAAACATCTTTTGTTCGTCTTATCTGGACTCCCACAACAATTGGCATCTTCCCCTCCCGTTGTTGAAAAATCGTAGCCGCAGGTCCGAAATGGCTCCGAATAGGTGTCGGACCCCTTCGGGAGCTTCAGCCTGCCTGAGATAAATGGTCGCTGTCCCTATTTACGGAGCTACGGTCCGCTACTCCATTCATCCCGATAAAATTGGGACCCTCCTCAGCTCTCAACTATGTTGAGCAACTTCAACAGCATACGGTCTATTGCTAAATTTATATTGACATTCCTCTTAATTAGATTGAATGTTTCCATAACGACCTCTATCTTTTTCTGTGCCAACCAAGATGGGTTTTGAACAAATTTTCTCCCCAAATCTCCCAATAGAAAATTCAATAATTCCAGTGCAGGTTCTCTACCTCTCGAAATTTCAGCGGAAAGTTGAAATAGACTACCATAGTTTACATTTACGGAACTTCCCAGTTCACAAATCTCACTTAACCGCTCGACAAACTCCGGGGTCTCGCGCTGCAGATGGTCAAGCGCTTTACCAAGGCTCCCAGAAGAACGCCAGGCCAATGATTCCGCTTCTTCAGCCAATACCTGATACCTTTCTGTAAGGACCTTCTTTATCAGCAGGCGAGGAATTTGCTTGAATAGTATTAACTGGCAGCGAGACCGAACGGTGGGGAGAAGACGGTAAATGTTCTCAGTTATGAGAATGAGGATTACTTTGGGAGGTGGTTCTTCCAAAGTTTTCAATAGACAATTGGCCGCCTCTTCGGTAGCACTGGCAGCATCATCTATGATATATACTTTCCATTTTCCTTCAAGTGGCTTATAGGCAACGCTTCTCTGAAGTTTCCTAATCTGGTCAATAGAAATAGTGAGCCCGCCTTCAAGCGGGCTTATTAACTCCACATCTGGATGCGTTCCATTTTCAATCTTTCTACAGGCCTCGCACCGGTCGCACCTTTCTGGCTGCCCAGAAAGACAATTCAGACCCCGAGCAAAGGCAATGGCGGTTGCCCGCTTGCCGATGCCGACCGGTCCCACAAAAAGATAGGCGTGATGAGGCCTGTTCTTCTCTACCGATTTCCGCAATATGTCAACAGCTACTTGCTGACCGATAATTTCAGAAAACTTCATCCTGTAACTTTCCAAATCATGATGCACGGTTGAAACCGTGCCTACAAATGCTCTCGTTAATTCCTCTTTATGATTATTTTACCAATTTATCAATAACTTTTACAACTTCTAAATGTGTCTTTTCTGGGGTCTCTTTAGATCTGACCAATTTGACCCGCTTTCGCTCTCGGGAGGCAATTTCCAGATATCCTTTCCTCACCCTCTGGTGAAACCTCACAGACTCGCGTTCCATTCTGTCCATTTTTCTTCCCGAGATTTTTTTGACTCTCTTTAATCCTTCTCTCACATCAATGTCCAAAAGAACGGTTAAATCAGGCTTCAAACCAGACGACGCAATCCGGTTCAGCTCATTCACCATTCGAATATCCAGCTTTCGTCCGTAGCCTTGATAGGCAAGAGTAGCGTCAGTATAACGTTCGCAGATGACTGTTTTCCCCTTTCCCAGCGCAGGAAGAATAAGTTCTGACGTATGCTGCGCTCTGCCAGCTTCATAAAGAAGAACTTCTGTCAACTTTGAGATTCTATTTTTGGGATTCAGAATTATCCGTCGTAGAGCTTCGGCGATACTCGTCCCGCCAGGTTCCCTGGTGCGCACCACCCTATGTCCTTTCTTCCGCAGATAACGAGCCAGCAGGAGAGCCTGTGTGGTCTTTCCCGAACCATCGGGTCCCTCAAGCGTAATGAAAAGTCCTCTTTTATTTACTTTGTTCACACTTTTTCCTCTTAGTCCCTGGAGAGTTCCCAAACTTACTCGCGGAGCTTGGCGCTCCGCTACTCCTCTACCGCCTTATGAAGTAGCGAAGCAAAGCTTCGCGATTCCATTCCCAGTAGCGAAGAAGAGGACTAACGATTACGTAAGAAGATTCTTTTCCTGGGGAAGGCAATGGTACCCTGCTGGCCCCCCATTGCCGCAGTCTGAACACTCAATGTGGAGATATCCACCTGGGTCGGGCTACTTGTAGAATCAAGAATGAAATAGACTGACACCAAATCTTCCGGTATCACATCTGTAGTAGCTCCAGCAACCACCCGTCTCAGACTGTCGCCAGATTTAAAGTAACTAATCTGCCTCCCGTCAATATGGGTGAAGCTTATCATCGTATTGGCGTCTTCGCCAGCCTGCGCACCAACCGCTATATTGGTCACCGGACTTGCCTGTCTGATAAACCTGCTCATTTCATCCATAGCGGCACGGGCTTTCTGCTGGACATCAATCTGCTGGCTGGCCTGCCACCATATTCTGAAAGTATGGGTGAAAAAAGTCACTACTCCATAGCCTAAAATAGCAAGCAAAGCTACCACCACCATCAATTCTATAAGAGTGAATCCTTTCTCTCTTTCCATTCCACCTCCTCATTTCACCACACATATCTTCTCCGTTGCGGATTTCCCTCCCACTTCTATGTGTACTAAATATATTCCACTGGCAACAGTTGAACCTTCATCGTTCTTTGCGGACCAGAGCTCCTGATAGGAGCCGGTCGCTCTATTCTGATTATCAACTAAAGTTCTTACCAGCTCTCCCATAAGGTTATACATTTTGAGGTTAACCTTGGCTGAACTTATCACAAAGTACTTAATAGTGGCTTCATCGTCAGCCACTTTACCGGGATGGATAAGATTATTAGAAATATCAAGGAGGCGAACAACCATTATCCCATCGCTCCAGTCTGACCAGTCGTCGCTCCAGCCACCCCCACTCTGTGCCATTACCCGAGCCTTATATGTTTTATTATATTCACATCCCGAAACCCAATAACTCTTGACATCACCCACACTGCCATCAAATACCGTTCCATCCTCGCATCTCACCTGCAACCTATAGTTATATATTGCCGTCTCCGGGTCGGGATTATTCTGAGTCCACTTGAAACGCACCGTAGTGCTATATGTATATTGCCCGTCGTCGGTAGGTGTCTCCGGCGGCGGCGGAGGGCTAGTATCATTATAATGGGTCTCTTCCGACCAGCCGCTTTCCGTACCTTCTTGAGACCAACTACATCCGAGACCCGTATCAATTGCCTGGACGCTCCAGTAGTATCCCTTTGCGTAAAGGCTGAAAGTGAGCGTATGGACTGTTGTCGTGCTCTTGGAAATAAAATTCCCTAAGAGAGGACTTCCGTATCTTGCCGCCACGAGGTCATCTTTCCCAGATTCTGAACCGATACGAAAATTATAATATAAACCGGTGGCTGAGGAAGTCTCGCTGTCTTGGCCACTCTCCCACTTTATAGTAAGTTGCTGGGTGGCGCCATTATAGGTCGTTTCAAACTTGCTACTTTCCGGAGGGGTAGGAAGAGTGTTCGGCTCTTCGCTATTCTTATAAATCTTGGTAATTGCTCCACTGTCAGAGTAGCCTGTCAATGCCAAATCTATATCCTTATCCCCATCATAATCGCACCAGGCAACGCTTCCCTGGTCTATATCGTCTAAATCTTGTCCGGCATCTTCATTAAAAGTGCCATTATTATTCTTATATATTTTTGAACTCCGCGTCTCTCCACTGGTTAATCCTATTACTACCAGGTCAAGGTCTCCATCATTATCATAGTCGCCCCAAGCTAAAGAACTATTATAGACTCCAGTCAAACTCTGAGCTTTGCTGAAAGTTTTATCACCGTCATTTTTCCAGATTTCGCAGACATATTCGAGGTCGGTTGTCTCGCCACAAATGGCAATGTCTAACCACCCATCATTGTTATAATCTCCCCAGGCTACGGAGCTGTTCCTGACGCCAGTTAAAGTTTGCTTTACAGAAAAGGGATTAGTGGAATTATTCCTGTAGTCATTCTCGTAAATCTTGCAGATGAACTCCGTTGGACTGTACTCGCCGCTCAAGGCTAAATCCAAATCTCCGTCATTATCATAGTCTCCCCAAGCAAGAAAGCCACTGGCTACGGCCGTTAAATCAGTTATCCCACTATCATCAAGAGTACCATTCCCATTATTTTTATATATTTTGGCTACTATTCCTGGCGCACCCATACGCGCTCCTATGAGCGCCAAGTCTGAATCGCCATCGTTATTATAGTCACCCCAGGCAAGAGCGCTATTATAGACATCTATCATCTCTATCCCAGTATCGCTAAAGGTGCCATTTCCATTATTCTGGTAGATTTTTGTAACGCCATACTCAGTTACCTTGCCTGTTACCGCCAAATCGAGGTCGCCATCTTTATCATAGTCAGCAAAGGAGAGGTAACCGTGGCTGACTCCGGTAAGGTTCTGGGAAAGGCTCAATCTCTTGTTCGTTCCATTCTTGTATATCTGACAATACCTGTTTGTCCCATCCCAGCCCATTATCGCCAAATCAAAGTCTCCATCATTATCTATGTCTCCCCAAGCAACACAGCCGTTATACAGGCTGGTTAGGTCCATTCCAGAATCGCTGAGTGTACCGCAATGACCAAATTTGGAAACACTAAAAACGACAGCTAACACTACAAGAAGAAAGAGAGATTTCTTTATCCGCAAGTTCAGAACCTCGCCGTCAAAGAAATTCGATGATTATCGCCCATCTTTGTCCCACTCATTCCCCAGCCATAATCAATCTGAAAATTTTTCCATACGAAACCCACTCCACAAGTGAAAGAGTCTAAATCATAGCCGGCTTTGTACCCGGCTCTCAAAGCAAAAATTTCTCTGTACCAGTACTCCGCTCCGCCGCATCCTCTAAAATCAGCATCGTTCGGCTTTACTGCCTCGCCCGTTATGGTAAGTTTATGTTCCTGTTCAAAGTCCATTTGGTAAGAAGCGCCTGCTCTAACTGTTAAAGGCAGTACGTCCGCTTCTTCTTCAAACTTAATCTTCGTTCCCAGATTCTGTCCAGAAATTCCCAGAAGAAACCTGTTCTTTCCCACTATGAAACTTCCCAGAATCCCTGCGTCAGCAGCATAGGCCATTGCCGAATATTTCTCAACTAAAGTTGAATGGACGAATTTTACTGCCATTCCTAAAGATATTTCATTTCTCGGTTGGGCGCCCGGTCTTATCCGATACCTCCTTTTCTCAGTTCTTTCAGCGCTTCTCCAGATAATATAGCCGAAGCCAAGATTTGCGAGATAGTCCTGTTCTGCCTGCACAGTCTTGCCTTCGGGTTCGAGAACCATCTTCCCGGCCTGGAGAATAGAAACGCCCAATCCAATTGTTGCCCGGTTTTCTCTTGGCTTTACCGACTTAACCTGCCTGTCTCCAGCCCTTCTTGTGACTTTCCCTCCTAACGGGTGCGCGTAACCAATGAATCCAAACCAAGTATCTACCAAGCTATCTAAATACATTACACTAATTTCATGATTTCTAATTTGGGCCAATCCGGCGGGATTGAAATTGAGAGCATTAACGTCGTCGGCGAGGGCTACAAATGCTTCTCCCATTCCTAAGGAGCGAGCACCACTGGTCTGCTTCAGAACTATAGCTCCACTTGTGCCAGCGGCGAAGCAAACTAAAACGGGGCGAAAGAAGAGAAATAAAATGATAGATATAAAAAAATAAGTCCTTTTTCCCATCGCATATTTTGAATAAACTATTATTAAGCTTATAACTCTCGCCAGGACCTAACAACAGTTGCCGCTGGAGAACCTGTTATGGGAATCTGGAAGCCAAGTTGCCCCCATTGTATAGTCACATTTGAGTTCACATTGACGCCTCCACCAGATTCTATGACTCCATTTATGGCAACATTAGAATTAGCATTTACCTGAGTGGTGCCGGAAACAAGACCGTTAATTTTGACATTTGAGTTGATCATAATGTCAGCCGTGGTCCAAGTTCCTCCTGAGACAATAAGGTTCACTTTCGCGTAACCACCATCCGGACCAAACACATTAGAGCAGAGCTCCAGTCCATAGTTATGCGCAGACCCACCACTTACCCAGATTGTGCCCTCCCCAGTAAAGGTAATGTTTGAACTGAACCTGACTCCCTCGGTAAATTTATGGACCTTGCCAGCAAGATCAAATGTCTCGTTGCTTTCGTAGTTCATATATTGAGCATATTCTACCTTTTCCATATTATCCAGCTGATTCAAATCCACAGAGCAGTACGAACCCAATGGATTTGTATCTCCAGAAGTATCTCCTTCAACAATCAATGGATTTCCACTCTTTATTTTGCTCTCCTGGTATATGCCAGTTTCGGCCGTGTCTCCACCTTTACTGGCATTGGTGGGACCCCTCGACCTTATCGCTCTCCCTGGCTGCATATAGAGATTGCCCGTGATGTAGACACCCTTGGCCATCCCTGTGCTTGTATATATAGAGCCGTCACTCGCTCCGGGACTGCTTGGCTCGACAAATACATTACTACCAAGAACTATTTGGCCGTCGCTCCTCAGGTCTCCCTTAATTGTAATATTGGAAGCAACAGTTATCCCATCTTTTGCCCCAATAGCGTAGGTAGGCGTGCCTGGTACTATATTGACTACGGAAGTTACTATCCGCGTTTCCCTAGGATTGGTAGCATTAGGCACATAGCCTGTAGAAGTTATGACATAATAGTTAGCTGGCTGCCCCTGAGTGGAAACTCCGACAATAAATTGACCTGCATTGCCCACAGAATAAGTTGTTGGGCCACGATAGTTTGTATCTTTCTGCAACTCGTTGATTCCATACTCTACCCCGCCATCAGCAATGTACAGGGCCGAATCCGATAATCTCTCCTTGACCAAAAACCTCGTCTCATACCTGCCCAAGAAAACCATCGCTACTGCCAGGACAGAAAGGACAGCTAACAGGGCGAGCGTCAGGACAAGCGCGACTCCATTTTCGTTTTTTATAATTACCATTTTCTACCTCCTACCATTTATCACAAACTAGTGAACTAATCTGTATACTCCTATTTTGACCCTCTTCAGTCCAGATTACTTCTATGTCCACGCGCTTTAATGAGCTTTCCAGCCCGCTTATCCTGACATTACGTGTAAAGGTATTCCCCGCCTGGGTTTGAGCGTCTGTCTCCCATATGTTTGGATACCAAGGATTACCAATGGTATCGAAAGATTCATTCCTTATCTCTTCCATTTTATCAGCAGCAAAATTATAGGCTATAGTCTGAAATCTCATACCTGTAATAGAGACAGCACTGCGCAGAAAAAGCTGAGTGAAACCTAAAACAATAAGAGCAATAATTGCCATCGCTATAGCCAGCTCTATGTAAGTGAAGGCTTTAGCACTGCGCCCGGTATAGATATTCTTGAGAAAAAAATTGTTAGATTTTGACATATTCTCGTATATCTAAAAAAATTATACCACAATTTAACTACATCGTCAAGCAGTATTCCACCCAATCACCGCCCTCGTATTACCAATACTTAAAAGATATTTTGCGAAGCTATTGGAATTTTAGCCAAAAAATGAGGACGACTATTTGTCTCTAAGGCAAAAATTTGTTCGACTCCGATTTATCGGAGGAGTTTATTTTTGCGCCCTGCAAAGTCCGAAGTTTTTTGGCGTTAAGAAATTCCTCAGTCATGAGCAAATTATCTTTTAATTATTGCCTTCCACATTCTCCACCACGGCCTGATATGATATCGAGAGCATGCGGTATCGCCGGAAGAACCACTTCCAAGGATTCTCTTACCGCTTTAGCGCTGCCGGGTAGATTAATAATTAGACTCTGCTTACTTACCCCCGCTATCCCCCGGGAAAGCATAGAGTGGGGAGTCTTTCCCAAACCTACCATTCTAATCGCTTCTTCTATTCCCGGCACTTCTTTCTCAATAACTTCCCGCGTTGCCTCAGGCGTTACGTCCCGGGGAGATAGACCGGTGCCTCCAGTCGTGAGAATTAATTCTATTCCCTCATTTACCATTTCTCTCAACTTCTCAATTATCGTTCGTTTCTCGTCAGGGATGACTTCATACTTTTTCACCCGAGCCTCTAATTTCTGCTCGATGATCTCCTTAATTAGTCCACCACTCGTATCAATCCTTTCGCCCCTTGATCCCTTATCGCTAATAGTCAAAATACCCACCGAAATCTCCATATTTCTCCTCTCAATCACCAACCCTCATCCCCGCGTTCTCCGGCGATATTGAAAGATAGTTTGTGAGTAGTCTTGGGAATTTTAGCCAAAAAGCGAGGACGGCTAATTGTCCTACAGTAGAGTCGAAAGAGGTCTTACAACCTCTGTCCGCTCAATCAAACCGTGTGTGAGGTTCTCCCTCGCACGGCTTTCCTTAACTGTTGCCAAAATCGGAATAGTTTCAATAAGCACGAATAGGTAT
>Ga0315312_1003103_pt1 | contig 10890 bp, 12 predicted proteins | sample TDP7_MG_FD_203629 | JGI IMG/M metagenome (GOLD analysis project Ga0315312, IMG submission 203629) | Freshwater sediment microbial communities from Lake Towuti, South Sulawesi, Indonesia - TDP7 | ecosystem: Environmental > Aquatic > Freshwater > Lake > Sediment | place: Indonesia: South Sulawesi... | reverse complement strand
ATCCCATCCTCCTACTCTGGCTCTATCTCCCTCCGATTGTAAAGTTCGCGCAGTGCCTCAATATCCATGCCCTTCAGCCCCTTTAGCTCCTCGTCAAACTTGCCGCTTTGCACCTCCTTCACACGATCCTCGAGGTGCTTCGATTTGGGTGCCAGATACTTGCCGTAGAGGCGCTGGCAGAGGAGGGCGATGCGGTATTGGGGCTCCTCCGTCGGGCACCGGGCGGCACAGAGGCCACACATGATGCAGTCGAAGGATTTCTGGGCTACGGCGGCGATGTTGCCCTTCATGGCGTCGGCCATATAGTCCTTGACGTCCAAATCCTGGGGACAACTCTTGGTGCATACCCCGCAGCTGAGGCAGCGCAGGAGCTCGGGATAGAGCTTGACCAAGGCCTCGAAGGTTGGCTCCAGCTCATCCAGCCTGTAATCGGCCCGCTTGACGGGGAAGAAGGGGATCTGGGCAATGTACATCTCCGGCTCGATAACGGTTTGGCAGGCCAGGCCGATCTTGAGCCGATAGTCACCCGCCGTGCGATAGACGGTGGCGCAGGCCCCGCAGAAGCCTGCCCGACAACCCACCCCCCGCACCAGCCTGTAGCCGGCATACTCCATGGCCTTTATGATGGTCAGGTTGGAGGGGACCTCGTACCTCTTACCCATGATGTAGATGTCCACCATCCTCATAGAGCTACCTCCTAGTTCGATACAAAATATTCCTTCGCCTTTCCTCAGGCCACTCATAAGAAGCACATGTCAAACAACCGCGCTCTAATCCCATACCTCCCCTCGGCCAGCCTCCCAATTCACCCTCCCCTCGGCGACGATGCCCATCTTTCGCAAGGCGCGATACAGCCTCTCCTCCCAGATGTCGCCGTGTAAAAGCTCTCTGACCTCTTGCGCCCGCATCAGGCGCTCCCAGGTGGTGATGATGAAGGTGATGCGCCGCCACTTCCCGCTCACGATGGGATGAGGCAGCCGTTCGAGTTCCCCGAGGTGGATTTTGTAGTAATCATCCTGGGCTCGGGGATGGGAAGCCTCCTGGGGAAGAAGCTCGATGCGCTTGACGATCTCCCACCTCCGAGCCTCGGCCCAATAGTTAACGGCCCAGGCCTCTGGCCCGAAGGCCTTGGTTTGATAGAAGGCCAGGACGGGGGCGTTAATGGCCCTGGCCGGGGCGCGCTTGACGGGTATGCGATACCAGTGCTCGTCCCTGGCGATGGCGAAATCCCGCAGATTGTTGATGATGGCCACCAATACAGTAGTGTAAGGATGGAATTCCTCCATCATGCCTTGTTATCCCCCAGGACTACATCCGTGGCTTGGTAACTCCTCCCAAATTACGCCTTAATGGCCCCAACTGGCGCACGGTGGCGGTCATCTCGCTCGCCACTTGAGCGAACCTCGTCCCCTCCGAGGCTGAGATCCATTCCAGGCGCACCCTTTCCCTCTCGATGCCCAATTGCTGGAGCATCTTGATGAGCAGGAGATAGCGCCCCAACGTCTTGTAGTTGCCGCTGGTGTAGTGGCAATCGCCCGGGCGGCAGCCGGCAATGAGCACCCCATCGGCCCCCGCGTTCAGGGCTTGAAGCACGAAGGTGGGGTCAACCCTGCTCGAACACAGCACCTGGAGGGGCATCACATTGGGCGGATACTTGATCCGGCTGGTCCCGGCCAGGTCTGCTCCAGCCGAGGCGCACCACTTGCAAAGGAAAGCGACGATCTTGGGCTCGAACATCTTTCACCCCTCCATCCCCAACCCGGCTGTGAGCATAGCCAGGACCTGCTTGTCGGTGAAGTTCCTCTGCTGGACAGCGCCGCTGGGACAGCTGACAACGCAAGCCCCACAGCCCTGACAGAGCGCCTCCGTCACTTTAACCCTCCCCTCTCTAAGATCGAGCCCCAAAGCCTGGTAGGGACAGACGGGGACACAGATTCCACAGCCGCTGCAGCGCTCCTCATCGATGGTCGCTGTGATGGGCTCTTGGAGCAACTCCTCGGCGGAGAAGAGGCTAACGACCTTGCTCGCCGCCCCGCCCGCTTGGGCCACGGCCTCGGGGATGTCCTTGGGCGCTTGAGCTGCCCCTGCCAGGTAGATCCCTGCTGTCAGGCTCTCCACCGGCCGCAGTTTGGGGTGGGCCTCGCTGTAGAAGCCATATTCATCGGTGGCGATCCTCAGCTTCCTGGCCAGATCCATGGCCCCTTGGCTGGGCACCATGGCCGTGGCTAGGACGACCAGGTCGGCGGCTATCTCTATCTCCTTGCCGCTGAGGGTGTCAACTCCCCAGACGATGACCTTGTTGTCCTCTTGGAAGACCCTGGAGACCCGCCCCCTCAGGTAAAGGACGCCATCCTCTTCTATAGCCCTCTGTACGAACTCCTCGTAGCCCTTGCCCCCCGCTCGAATGTCCATATAGAAAACGTAGGCTTGCCCATCAGGGACCTTATGCTTGTAGAGCATGGCGTGCTTGGCAGTGTACATACAGCATATCTTCGAGCAATAGGGCAATCCCCCCTCCGGGTCGCGGGAGCCGACGCACTGGATAAAGACCACCTCCTTCGGCACTTTGCCATCGGAGGGCCTGCGCATCTCGCCGCCCGTAGGGCCAGAGGCGGAGAGCATCCGCTCGAACTCAAGCCCATCAACCACATCGGCATGCTTGCCCCAGCCGAGGGATCCGGTCTGCTCCACCGGGTAGAGCTCGTACCCCGTTGCCACCACGATGGCGCCCACCTCACACTCGACGACCTCCGGCTGCATGTCATAGTCGATGGCGCCAGCGTCGCAGGCACGGGCACACTTGTCGCAGACAAGGGGGAATAGACCCAAGCAACTCTCTTCATCGAGATAGTAGGCCGTGGGCACGGCCTGGGGGAAGGGGATGTCGATAGCATGCCGACAGCTCAGCCCACGGTCGAACTCGTTGGGCACGACCACCGGACAGACCTTGGTACACTTCCCACAGGCAGTACACTTCTCGACGATGACGTAGCGTGGCTTCTTCAATATCTTCACCTTGAAGTTGCCGACGTAGCCCAATGCCTCAAGCACCGCGCTGTAGGTTAACAGTTCGATGTTGGGATGCCGTCCCACCTCCACCATCTTAGGGGTGAGGATGCATTGGGAGCAGTCCAGTGTGGGGAAGGTCTCGGAGAGCTGGGCCATGCGTCCCCCGATGGATGGTCCCCTCTCCACCAAGACGACCTCGTAGCCGGAATTGGCGATGTCTAGGGCGGCCTGGATGCCGGCTATCCCCCCACCGATGACCAGAGCTCTTCGAGTTAGGGGCACCTTCAAGGGTGTGAGGGGCTCGTCTAACCGAACCTTCTCCACAACAGCTTGGATGATCCTCTCGGCTTTATGGGTGGCCTCTGCCTTATCCTCATGGACCCAAGAGCACTGCTCTCGGATGTTGGCGATCTCGCACCGGTAGGGGTTAAGCCCCGCCTCCTCCGAGGCCCGGCGGAAGGTGGCCTCGTGGAGGGAGGGAGAACATGCAGCCACCACCACCCCATCGAGCCCCTTTCCCGCGATGGCCTCCTTGATGAGGCTCTGGCCTGGCTCAGAGCAGAGGTATGTATAATCCACTGAATGCACCACGCCCGGGTAGCTTCTGAGATTTTCGGCCAGCTTCTCCACGTCAACGGTGCCTGCAATGTTTGTGCCGCAGTGGCAGATGAAAACGCCGATTCTTCCCATCGCCTTTGTCATCTTACCCCCTTCATCCCCTCCTCGCTAAATGGCAATGAGGTTTCTGCTTGCCAGCAATGAGCAGGGGTCAATGTAGTGCTTCTCGAACCCATAGTCCCCGCTGTCCAACCCCAAAGCTATTCCCAAAAGCTGGGTGAAGTAGAGGATGGGGATGGGCTGGAATCCAGCGTGCCGCTGCCCCATCAGCCCTTGTTGTCTGTCAAGGTTGAACTGGCAGAGGGGGCAATTTGTCACCACCAGTTGGGCCCCATTACGCTGAGCTGAGTCCAGGATAGTGTATGAGAGTTCTCCTGCTACCTGGGGCGACTTGACGATAAGGTATGCCCCGCAGCATTCCCCTTTATAGGGGTAATTTACCGGCTCGGCCCCAAGGGCCGCCAAAAGGTCGTCCAAGGCACAAGGATTTTCTGGGTCTTCCTCGTAGGCTACCTCCTTTGGCGGTCTGAGGACCATGCAGCCGTAATAGGCGGCCACCTTCAAGCCGTCGAGAGGCCTTTTCACCGCCTCCCAGATTTTATCGAAGCCCACCTCATCGCGCAAAACCTGCAGGAGGTCTAGCACCTCTAAATCGCCCTTGTACTCAGCTTCCAGGAATAAGTTGAGCTTCTCCCGGCCATCTTCGTTCTCCCGGATCACCCTGTTGGTGCGCCTGAGGACATTGTAACAGATAGTGCAGGCGGTAACCAGGCGCCCCCCCTGCTGACGGCCACTGATCAGCACCCGAGCTGGACCGGTCAGATCGAGCATGTTGTCGGTTAGCAAGGGGAAGGTGGCCCCGCAGCAGTTCCACTGCTCCAGATCCACCAGTTCAAGGCCCAATGCCTTAGCTGAGTCACGCGCCGAATCGTTAAAACCCTTGGCCTTGGTGCTCAAAGTGCAACCAGGGAAGTAGGCTATCCTCATATCTGTTGCTCTCCATAACAAAGTGGCGAGTTAAAGGGCCAATGAGGTTGATGAGGCGCTGAAGGAACTCATTGCCTCATCTACGACGTATATTTGCGAAAGCCGCCGATGAAGGCTAGCTGGGGGAACTCGGCCAACTCTTCCGGCGGTATGGCCCCAATATCCAAGTAATCGCCCCTCTCCCGCATTGCCATCTCCCGCAGGGCCTCCATGATGCGGGTGAGGTCCACCCCCCTGGGACAGCGAGTATAGCAAGTCTGACAAGCAGCGCAGAACCAGATGGCCTCCGAGTTGAGCGCCTCCTCCACTTCCCCCAATTGCAGGAGACGTATCACCTGACTAGGCAGGATGTCCATGGCGAAGGCTACCGGGCAGCCAGCAGAGCACTTCCCGCACTGGTTGCAGGCCAGGAGGTCCTGCCCGCTTATCTCCTCGACCTTTTTCACGAAGTCGCTCTGCAATGCCTCTGACGATAATTTAACCCTCATGAGGCTCCATCATCCCCTTCCTACGCTTTTTGACTGCCGTACTGCCCATCTAAGCAACTGTGCAAAAGTTCTTTGCGCTTTTGTCTCCACTGCTCCGTGGCGACGTTATAGGGGATGGTGGGGGCGAAGCCCCCCACCCGGGGGCTGGGGGGACACCCCCCACGCCCCCTGGCAGAGGGCTTGCTGCCCCCTGCACCCCCTATTGAGGGTCCCAAAAGTTAAAGGAACTTTTGGCGACTTACTTAGGCGCCTTTTAGAAGCTGATGGAGAAACTTTTTAAAGCCGGTCGTGACAGCGTCCATCACGGTGTGCAAAGTATCAACTATTGCTAACCCCAAGACCACCCACCAGAAGGATCCCACAACGACCAGCCTGCTTACCCAATTGGTGGAGCAGTAACCCATAGCCTGACAAACTTGAGCTAACAGCCATAGCGGGACAAAGATGTAGGCGAGCCTGCCGGCCGTGCCGATGATAGGACCATGGGAGAGGATGGAACGATGGGGAATGGTCAAGCCATAAGGCTTAACGAGATACTTGATCGGCCCTAAATCGGCGACCACTCCTCGTATCTCGGCATAATCCCAATCGGGATGGACCAGTGTGCCCAAAGCCGCCCCCGCCGCCATGTATAGCGAACTGCGCCCGCCAACTAGCCCCCCTGCGGCGAACAGGCCGGCAACCGCTAGACACGAGATATCGTGGACCTTCTGCGATGGCATCAGCCTACCTCAACGACCAATGAACCAATGACCAATAATTCCATTGGGATTTGGTCATTGATCATTGGCCATTTTATACTTCCTTTTCCCCTCCTCGTAAGCGTCCCCCCCGTAGATGTCGTTGACCACAATGACGGGGAAAGCCTCCACCTCCAGCCGCAGAAGTGCCTCGGGGCCGAGGTCCTCATAGGCGATGACCTCCGCCTTCCTGATGGAGTTGGCGATGAGAGCCCCCGCTCCCCCGATGGCGGCGAAGTAGACGGCTTTGTGCTTCTTCAAAGCCTCCCTCACCTCAGGGCCTCGGTTCCCCTTGCCGATCATCCCTTTGAGCCCCTGTTCCAGCAGGCGCGGGGTGTAGGGGTCCATGCGGCCGGAGGTAGTTGGTCCCGCCGAGCCAATGGGCTTCCCCGGCGGGGCAGGCGAGGGGGCCATGTAGTAGATGATCTGCCCCCTCGGGTCGAAGGGCAGAGGTTCGCCCCTGTCCAAAGCTTCCACGAAACGCTTATGGGCAGCATCGCGGGCCACGTAAATTGTGCCGGTAATGGTCACATTATCGCCGGCATGAAGTTGCCCGATGACATCGTCGGTTAAAGGCGTGGTGATCTTCATCCCATCCTCCTTGTCCGTAAACTCGTAGATTCGTAAATTCGGGAGTTACGAGTTCACAAACCCTAAATCTACGAATTTACGAGCCCCGAATCTACGAACTACAAAATCGCCTCCTTGTGCCTCGCCGAGTGGCACTGGATGTTCACCGCCACCGGCAAACTGGCGATGTGACAGGGAAAAGTCTCAACGTGGACAGCTAGGGCTGTCACCCTGCCGCCGAAGCCCTGAGGGCCGATGCCCAGCCTGTTCACCCGCTCTAAAATCTCGGCCTCCAGCTCGGCCACCTCGGGGTCGGGGTTCGGCTGGCCCACCGGACGCAATAGTGCCTTCTTGGCGATGAGCGCGGTTTGGTCGGTGGTGCCACCAATCCCAACCCCAACGATGATGGGCGGGCAGGGGTTGGCCCCTGACCGGTCCACACAGTCCACCACGAAGTCAATCACCCCCTGACGCCCTGCAGCAGGGGAAAGCATTTCCAGATAACTCATGTTCTCGCTTCCGCCTCCCTTGGGGCAGACAGTGATCTTGAGCTTATCCCCAGGGACAATGTCGGTGTGGATCACTGCTGGGGTGTTGTCCTTGGTATTGATGCGGGCCGAGAAGGGCCTATCCACCACCGACTTGCGCAGGTAGCCCTCCCGATAGCCCTTCCTCACCCCCTCATTTATCGCCTCATAGAGGCCCCCGCCTACGATGTGGACGTCCTGGCCCAGCTCCAGGAAGACCGCTGTCATCCCCGTGTCTTGGCAGAGGGGCGTCTTCTCCTGGCGGGCGATGTTGGCATTCTCCAGTATCTGGTCGAGGACCTCCCTGCCCACTGGCGAGACCTCATTTTCACGAGCCTGGCGCAGGGCCTCTAGCACGTCATCGCCCAGATAGTAGTTGGCCTCGATGCAGAGGCGAGCTACAGTATCGGTGATTTCCTGGCAGCTTATCTCCCTCATCGGTCGGCCTCCTCAATTTACATCTTCGGCGCCCTGGGGATGAGCCCCTCCCTCATCAGAAGCTGCGTCGCTTCGCGAGCCTCCCTGATGATCTTAGAGGCCTCCTCGTAGAGTTGCTCGCGGGCCTTCGACAACCTCGCAATGCCCTGCTCCTGGGCCTTCATAGCCGTAGCCACCGCCTCCCGCGGGAAGACCTCCCACTCATCCATCCTGGGAGCGATGTCCTCCTCGTGGATGCCCCGCTCCTCGGCGCACCGGGCCAGCTCGTGGGCGGCGGCGATGGCCATCTCATCGGTGATGGTGCGAGCCCGCACGTTCAAGGTGCCCCGGAAGATGCCTGGAAAGCCCAGGGAGTTGTTTAGCTGGTTGGGGAAGTCGCTCCTCCCCGTGCCCACAATCCTCGCCCCAGCCTCCTTGGCCTCCCAGGGCCAGATCTCGGGGATGGGGTTGGCGCAGGGGAAGACGATGGCGTCCTTAGCCATCCCCTTCACCCACTCGGGCTTGATGGTTCCGGGGCCAGGCGTGGAGAAGGCGATGCAGACATCGGCCCCCTGCAGCGATGCCTCCCACCACGCCCTCAGCGTTGGCCTCATTGCAGACCCGCCACTTGTCGGGGAACTCCCCTTGCTGCTCCTCGATGTCGTGGCGACCTTTATGGAGCGTCCCTTTGCTGTCGCAGGCCACGATCCCTCCCAGGTCAACCCCGCTGGCCTTGAGCAGGCGATAGGTGGCTACATTGGCTGCCCCCATGCCGATCATGGTGATCTTGATTTTGTCCATCTCCTTGCCCACGATCTTGAGGGCGTTTAGGAGCCCGGCCAGGAGCACCGTAGCCGTGCCCTGCTGGTCGTCGTGCCAGACGGGGATGTCCATCTTTGCCCTGAGGGTGTCCAGGATGCGGAAGCACTTGGGCTGGGCGATATCCTCCAGGTTTATGCCGCCGAAGGAGGGCTCTAAGAGCTTCACCGTGCGGATGAACTCCTCAGGGTCTTTTGTCCCTAGGCAGATGGGAACCGCATCCACCCCGCCTAGATACTTGAAGAGCAGCGCCTTCCCCTCCATCACCGGCAGGCCCGCCTCCGGCCCGATGTCTCCCAGGCCCAGGACCCGCGTCCCGTCAGAGACAACAGCGATGCAATTAGCCTTATTGGTGTGCTCATAGACCAGCTCAGGCTCGGCGTGGATGGCCCGGCATGGGGCGGCCACGCCGGGGGTGTACCAGATGGCGAAGTCGCTGAAATCGCGGATGGCGCATTTAGGCACTATCTGCACCTTCCCCCTGTAGAAGGGGTGGAGCCGCATCGCATCCTCGGCAGGCTTCTTCGCCTTGGCCAACAACTCCTCCTTGGTAAGCATTTCAACCTCCTCGTTTCTATTGCCTGTAGGGCAGGAACTCGCTCCCCAAAAGCTCACGGGCTATAATCAGCCGCATGATGTTCTGAGTGCCCTCCGCGCCGATGGAGTACGATCTAACGCCCCTGATGCCCATCTCCAGAGGGTGCTCCTTGGTATAAGCCAGGGCCCCGAACCAGTCGGCCACTTCATTCATGGCAGAGAAGGCATGGATGGGGGCCCGCAGCTTGGCCATGGCCGCTGCCAGGGCGACATCGTGGTGGGCAAACTTCCCCGCCCGGTACATCTCATCCATCATCCAAGCGGCCTTGTAGGTCAGGAGTTTGTCGCTCTCGATGTTGGTGCAGTGCTCAGCCAGAGGGAACTGGATCCCCTCATAGGAAGCAATCGGGCGACCGAAGGCCTGGCGTTCCTTGATGTGATCCATGCCCATCTCCAGGGCTGCTTCGGCCGCGCCGACGCAGGTGGCCCCGATGAGCACCCTGGCCGCCGAGAAGCCCTCCATGGCATGGTAGAAACCGCGGTTGAACTCCCCCACAAGGTAATGTTCTGGCAGTTTGACGTTTTGCATGGTGAAGCCGCCGGTGGAGATCCCTGCGCGCCCCATATCCTCGAAGAAGGTAGGGGTAATGCCTGGCGTGTCCTTCAAGGGGACGGCGAAGAAGGAGAAGCCCCTATGGCCGGCCTCGGGGTCCGTCCTGGCCAGGGTGAGGTGGATTCCGCCCCACTCCAGGGACTCGGCCACGCCGCTGATAAACACCTTCTCGCCATTTAAGATCCAGTGGCCTCCTTCCTTGAGGACCTTAGTCCTAGTGGCCCCGACAATGTCCGAACCTCCCTCAGGCTCGGTGGAGGCTATCCCCAAGAAGGCCTTCCCCCTGGTCACCCTTGGCAGGTACTTCTGCTTCGCCTCGGGCGTGCCGTATCTGTCGAAGATGAAGCCCCAGGCTGCCTCCACCAGAAAGAGGACCGGGACGGCGATGGATATGTCAGCCCGGCCCAATTCCTCGGCGGCGATGCAGGCCATCACCCAGTCAGCCCCCACCCCGCCGTATTCCTCGGAGACGGTGAGGGCCAGGAGGCCCAGCTCGGCCATGCCCTTCACAATCTCCTTGGGTATCTTCCCCTGGGTGTCCATCTCCCTCACCCGGGGCTTTATCTCCTTCTGGGCGAAATCCCTCACGGCCTTCCGCCACATCTCCTGCTCCTCGGTCCAACCGAAGTCCACCTCCCCGCCCCCCTTTCTCTAAATTAAAACCTGCCCTCCGGCGCTCTCGTATTATACTACCCTTGACCCTTCATACGCAACATAGGGTTCTTGTTTCAATTCCCTGCCCTGGCCACCAAATCCGCGATTTCGCCAGGATGGCGGGCTACCTGAACCCCAACCTCCACGAAGGCAGCGATCTTGGATGCCGCCGTGCCCACACCGCCGGAGATGATGGCCCCAGCGTGGCCCATCCGCTTGTCAGGCGGAGCCGTTTCCCCAGCCACGAAAGCTACCACAGGCTTTGTCATCTGGGAAGCGATGAACTCCGCCGCCCGCTCCTCATCGGTGCCGCCTATCTCGCCGACGAGCACCACCCTCTCCGTCTTCGGGTCCTGTTCGAAGAGGCGCAATATTTCGATGAAATCGGCGCCGATGATGGGGTCGCCGCCAATGCCCACACAGGTGCTTTGGCCCAAACCGTGCTGGGTCAGCTCCCAAACCACCTCATAGGTCAGCGTCCCGCTGCGGGAGACGACGCCGACCGAGCCGGGCTTGTGGATGTGGCCGGGCATGATGCCCACCTTGGCCTCGCCAGGGGTGATGACGCCAGGGCAGTTGGGGCCGATCAAGCGCACCCCCCTCTGGTCTAGATAGGCCCGCACTTTGATCATATCCAGGGCGGGGATGCCTTCAGTGATGCAGACGATAAGGTCCATGCCTCCGTCGGCTGCCTCGTAGATGGCATCAGGGGCGAAGCGGGCGGGGACAAAAACGATGGAGGTGTTGGCCCCGGTCTCCGCTGCCGCCTCCTTAACGGTGTCGAAGACGGGCACGCCAGCCACCTCCATCCCACCCCTGCCTGGGGTCACCCCGGCCACCACCTTGGTGCCGTATTCCACCATCTGGCGGGTATGGAACCTCCCCTCCCGCCCGGTGATGCCCTGGACTAA
>Ga0315312_1003102_pt1 | contig 10891 bp, 6 predicted proteins | sample TDP7_MG_FD_203629 | JGI IMG/M metagenome (GOLD analysis project Ga0315312, IMG submission 203629) | Freshwater sediment microbial communities from Lake Towuti, South Sulawesi, Indonesia - TDP7 | ecosystem: Environmental > Aquatic > Freshwater > Lake > Sediment | place: Indonesia: South Sulawesi... | reverse complement strand
AGTCTGGTAGTGTTGATTGGTGGCCCATGTTTCATCATGATTTGAGTCATAGTGGATACTCAACTTCAACAGCCCCGAACACAAACCATACAATATGGAGCTACACAACAAGCGCCTGGGTGTTGTCTTCTCCTGCTGTTGTTGGTGGTAGTGTCTACGTAGGCTCATATGATGGTAATGTTTATTGTTTGGATGCCTTCACAGGAACAAAACTATGGAACACACTAGTCTACTATGTGTATTCTTCTCCTGCTGTTGCTGATGGTAAAGTCTACGTAGGATCATATGATAACAAGACTTACTGTCTTGACGCTTTAACTGGAGCGCACATATGGAGCTACACAACAGGCGATTATGTGTTGTCTTCTCCTGCTGTTGCTGATGGTAGGGTTTACGTAGGCTCAGATGATCACAATGTTTATTGTTTGGATGCCTCCACAGGAACAAAAATATGGAACTACACAACAGGCTGGGATGTGGATTCTTCTCCTGCTGTTGCTGATGGTAGTGTCTACGTAGGCTCATATGATCACAATGTTTATTGCTTGAATGCCTCCACAGGAACAAAAATATGGAACTACAAAACAGGCGACATTGTGAGGTCTTCTCCTGCTGTTGTTGGTGGTAGTGTCTACGTAGGCTCAGGTGATGACAATGTTTATTGTTTGGATGCCTCTACTGGAACAAAAATATGGAACTACACAACAGGCTGGGATGTGGATTCTTCTCCTGCTGTTGCTGATGGTAGGGTTTACGTAGGCTCATATGATCACAATGTTTATTGTTTGGATGCCTCCACAGGAACAAAAATATGGAACTACACAACAGGCTACTGGGTGGAGTCTTCTCCTGCTGTTGCTGATGGCAAGGTCTACATAGGCTCAGAGGATTGTAATGTTTATTGTTTGGATGCCTCCACAGGAACAAAAATATGGAACTACAAAACAGGCTACGTTGTGTATTCTTCTCCTGCTGTTGCCAATGGCAGAGTTTATGTGGGGTCAGCCGATAGAAAGGTTTATGCTTTTGGTTTAGCGCAAACTGTTTACATTAACGCTGATGGTTCTATCAGTCCGGTTAGAGCGCCCATCGTGACTTCTGACAAAATAACGTACAACTTCACTGGCGACATCAGCTACCCAACTTACTATGGAATTGTCGTTGAAAGAAGCAACATCGTCATCGACGGAAAAGGATACACTGTGCAAGGAAACCAGAGCGGAAACGGCCTATACTTGAAAAACATGAACAACGTGACAATCAAAAACACCAACATCAAAAGCTTCAGGTATGGCATCATTCTCGACTCCTCTTCTAACAACACGGTAAGTGGAAACAACATAACAAACAACAGGCGTGGCATCTTGCTCATTTCTTCTTCCAACTATAACAGCATAAGCGGAAACAACATAACAAACAACAGTCCTGGCATCTGGCTTGAATCTTCTTCCAACTATAACAGCATAAGCGGAAACAACATAACAAACAACTTGTTTAGCATCTATCCTGTCATCTTTCTCCTTGGTTCTTCCAACAACACCGTGAGCGGAAACAACATAACAACAAACAAGTTGTTAGGCATCGGGCTCAATAATTCTTCCAACAACACCGTGAGCGGAAACAACATAACAAACAACGCCTGTGGCGTTCTCTTATCTAGCTCCAACAACACGTTTTATCATAACAACTTCGTAGACAACACCCAACAGGTCAGCAGCGATGGCTATGCTAACATTTGGGACAATGGTTATCCTTCTGGCGGAAACTACTGGAGCGACTACACTGATGATGACTTTTACCGTGGTCCTTATCAAAATATAACTGGTAGTGACAGCATAGGAGATACGCCATACATAATTAATGCAAACAATCAAGATAGATATCCCCTCATGAAAACTTGGCCACCACACCAAATCGTTCAAACCAGCATCCAGATAGCAGGTAAGGACTATCCAATCACCATAGAAAGCAACGCAACAATAACGAGTGTTGTTATCACAAGAAGCACCCTACACTTTAAAACCTCTGGTCCAGACGGAACAATCGGTTATATCAACTTCACCTTGCCAGCTGACCTCAACAAAACCGCAATCACAGTATTCGTCGACGGTGTTAAGCTCACGCCTCCACCCTTCCCAATCATAACCACCAACAGCACCCACTACTTCGTCTACTTCGAATTCACAACCAGCACCCACGAAATAACCATCCAATACGCAATCACAAACATAGCCACAACCAACGTCACACCAGCTAAGACAATAGTGGGACAAGGGTACACAATCCGCATAAACGCAACCATACAAAACCAAGGAGACTACGAAGAAACATTCAACATTACCCTCTATGCTAACACAACTTTCATTACAACACAAACAATCACCCTAACAAGCGGAAACTCCACAACCATAACCTTCACATTGAACACTACAGGCTTTGCTAAGGGCAAATACACCATAAGCGCCCACGCTTGGCCAGTCCCAGATGAAACAGACACAACAGACAATACCTACTCAGATGGCTGGGTTATAGTCACGATTGTAGGCGATGTTGACGGCGACTTCGACTGCGACGCCGACGACGTATTCACCTACATTTCACCTGCCTACGGAACAAAAGGCCCCCCAAAGAAGTATCCAGCAGACCCCAACTACAACCCAAACTGCGACTTCGACGGAGACGGCGACGTTGACGCTGACGACGTATTCATGTATCTAGCACCAAACTACGGAAAAAAAGACTGCTAAAAACACTAAATGCGATTCTGTTCAACCACGCCAGCCCGCTATGATTCAGGCTTAGCAAACTCCCCAAATATACTCTTCAGTTGCTTCTTCATCTCCATTTTAGTGCAAGCAGTTTTTCCAAGAAAATACTGTTTTCAACATACCTTTTCCATACATGATCCAAATATGAAGACATCTATTAAGGGGAGAAGGTCTAGAAGGCTGGCTCAGAACCATTTACAGCAAAGTTTAAGAATTGGCTTGCGTCAAGACACTGAAACTTCGGAGCGTTGAGGAACCTGAACTTCGAGACTGCAGAGAACTTTAATGAAAAACTTGACGGTTGCACTACTCTGGCAGAAGTCTTTGAACTGGTGAAAATGTCTGTGAAGAAGTTTTTGAATAGGCATAGGAGTGGGCTCATGCTTGGCTTGGCGGATCTGGGAATGAAACGGGGCTACTTCGTGGGAGCATTTCATCTGGTCGGCTCTAACATAATAGTTATGAACCGTGTTCCTTTGGACACCGCCCTCCGAACCACTGACAGAAGAGTCTTCAATGCCTACTGCTTTCACCTGCTCCTTCACGAGTATCTCCACTCCCTAGGATACATAGACGAGGAAGAGGTGAGAGAGCTAACCCAAGAGCTCTGTAGACTAGCCTTAGGAAACAACCATCCAGCCACCGTGATGGCGGAGCGAGGAATAGACTTCTACTTCCCCAAGGTAACCTACTTCAAAGGACAGTTTTCGCTTCCGAGAGACATTCAAATCGAACTCGTAAAGGATTTTGACAGTTCCAGTGCCGGATACATCCATTAACAAGCCAGATTTCGTTTTGCCGTATCCGAGACTGTGTGAGATAGGGTTTTCTAGTTTTTCACTACTTAACAGAACAAAAAAAGAAAGGGGGAATCTTAGAGTTCTTTAGCAGGAACCGCTGTCAGAGTTTCCACCGCGTAGTCTGTGGCGAAGCCAACCTCCATGGCAAAGCTCATGGCTGTCTTTGCGTCAGCAGCCTCGAAGACGATGACGCTGTCGTATCGCCCAAACGTGAAATACACGTCGCGAAGAGTGATGCCCTTCGGAGCCTTGAGCTTTTTGAGGTATGCAACGGCTGCTTCACCCTTACCCTTCGGCGCCAAAAGCGTCACAAACAACACGCGAAATTCCTCCAACGTACAAGATACAAGTTTGTAAACTTAAAGTTTTAACCTTCTCGTCTCACCCTCTAATGTCCAGTAGTAACATTTAAAACTGAAGAATGCGTAAACAAGTGGAAGCATAACTGGGGTAAACAATGACTAACTACACCAACTGCTTTGATATGCAATTAATAAGAGAAGGGTTCTAAATGGAATGTAGGTGCGCCATCTGTTTTGAGCGAACGAAACTAAGGCTAGGTTTCTTCAAGCCGAAGGACTGGATAAAATACAAAGCGCCCGACGGCAACATAGTTTACTTCTGCAGTCAGGACTGTATGAAAAAATTCACCTTTCCAGCCGAATTAAAGAAAGAGAGACGATGGATATTCTTTAGAAAGCGTTAAGGGCTAGTGCGCTTGTTGTTGGTCAAACGTGTATTCCAACTGTTAGGCTGATGAATGAACCCTTACGATATGGCAACGTACACCTTCTTGTCGTCCAGCTTGCGTTCGTGCCACTCCGCTTTCACATCAGACCTCTTCTTATGAATATACACTTTCCTTGTTCGAACGAGATCCGCCATCTCTACTAAATAAGGCTCCATCAACTTCACGCTTTCAGGCTCCAGTTCAGCCAAGTGGACGGCGTCCAACATATCCGTGGGCATGAACCCCAACTCCTTCCTGAGGGCTTGAACACGTCGAGCCAAGTCACGCATAACACCCTTGCCCAACAACGCTTCGTCTCGATGGGTGTCCACCAACACGTGCATTTCGCCACCAGAAGCTAACGCCCATTTCTTCTTGTCAACTTCTGGAAGCTCTTCAACATGCTCAACTTCGTTTACGTTGGCAAGTTCGAGAAAAGTCTCCCCAAGTTTCTTTAAGGCATTTTGCACGTTTTTTGGCGCTACCACCACAGCTTTCTGTAGGGGCCATCTACGCTTTAGTCGAGCAGACTGTCTGGCGGAGTACACAAGTGAAACGCATAGCAACAATGTTTCAAACTCTTGCTCCAGAACACTGTCCCGTAGAGTTTCATCTGGTTTAGGCCATTCTTCAAAGTTCACGGATTTCGGTAGGGTTTTGTCCATCTCCCTATAGACTCTCTGGTACATGGCTTCGCCGAGATAGGGAGTTGCAGGATTGAAGAGGAGAACCAGCGTCTTCAAAACGCGCCAGAGGGTTGTGTAAATAGCCAACCTGCGGTTAAGGGTTTCAGGGTCGTCACTCCAGAGTTCTCGGCGAACCATGGGGACATATTGTCGGCTGACAACGTTAACAACAAATTCCTCCAGCTCGGAGAGGGCGAAGTGAAAGTCACAGGCTTGAAGTTTCTTTGTAACTTCCTCTACTGTTCGTTGCATATTGGACAAGAGCCACCGATCCGGCAGCTTCAGGACATTTTTTTCGCTCGCCCACTCAAGCGTGTGTTTCTTTGGGTTGAAGTTGTCGTACTCGGCGTTCTGCATGAGGAAACGATGAAGGTGATACAGTGTGGCAAGAACTTGGTAGGGACGTCTGCCCAGTTCTTTAACGTCAAAGTTCATGGAGTCAACGGGAGAGCACTTCCAAAGCGTGTAGAATCTGAAGATATCAGCAGATTGTTTTTCTAAAAGTGCGTTGGCTTCTATTATGTTGCCCAAGCTCTTGCTCATTTTTCTGCCCTTTTCGTCTTGAGCCAAGCCTTGGAAGAGATAAGCCTTGTATGGCGCCTCGGCTTTGCCCGTGAGTATGACGTGTTCAAGCAGCAGCGTGTTCGCCCAACCACGAGTTTGGTCTATTCCCTCTGTTAGAAAGTCGACTGGCACATATTTTTCGAATTCATCATTCGTAAAGCGTGCGTAGGAACATGCGCCGCTATTATGCCAAGTGTCAAGCACGAAAGGTTCCCGCTTCATCTCGCCGCCGCATTTGTCACACTTCAACGCAACGCGGTCTATCCACGGCTTATGCAGCTCAAAGTTTTGGCTTGGAGGCTCTAGCGCCTTTTCAAGCAATTCTTTCTTACTTGCCACCAGCATTTTGTTTCCACAATTTTGGCACATCCAGATCGGTAAGGGTGTACCCCAGACGCGTTCTCTGGAAATGCACCATGGTTTTCCCTCTTTCAGGAAGGAGAGAAAGCGATTCTTTGGACTTTCGAAGAAGTATTCAACTTTCTCAGCTGCCTCTACCACTCTTTCGTTGAGGCGGTTTGTCCATAGGAAGTATTCTCTTCTGGCTAGCCATATGAGTTTGTGGTGGGAGCGCCAACATGTTGGATACTCGTGGCGGACTGTTTCCACCGAAACAAGCAGTCCTTTTTTGCGCAGTACATCAATTACTCTTGAGTCGGCATCTCGAGCAAATAAGCCAGCGAATTCTCCAGCCTCTTCACTGAATCGGCATTCATCGTCAAACGGAACGTATATGGGAACGTTGCGTTTCTGAGCAGCTAGGAAATCGTCTTCGCCGTTGCCAGGCGATAGGTGCACCACACCTGTGGCTGTGCTTACGTCTACAAAGTCTTCGCACACAACGGTGTGAACATGTGGTTGCCGGTCAAGTTCTTTTTGGCTGGGAACAGAATCCTTGAATGGATATTCATATTTGACTCCTTCTAGATCTTTGCCTAAAACGGTTTCAACCACTTTATAGTCTTCAACTCGGAGTTCTTGCATGACTGGTTCGGCACGTTGTTTCACGAGTGTCCATGTTTCGTCACCAACTCTAACTTTGGCGTATTCCGCTTCTGGATGAACCGCTATCATCATGTCTGTAATTATTGTGAAGGGCATTGTGGTCCAAACCAAGAAGTATTCGTTTTCAGCGTTGCTAACTTTCAACTTGAAGTAAAGCGATGGGTCTTCTACTTCTTCGTAGCCTAGGCCAACTTCCGCGTTGCTGAGGGATGTTTGACAGTGGGGACAATAGGCAACTACGTAGTAGCCCTCGCCGAGTAATCCTTGGTCCCAGGCACGTTTCAGATATTGCCATTCCCGTTCTATATACTCGTCAAGATAGGTCCAGTAAGCCTTGTCTTGATTTATGAAAATACCCAACTTCTGGTCGGCGTTAAACCATTCACGCCAATACTTCATCAGAGTTTTTTTGCATTCAGCTATGAACCGTTCTTCGCCAACTTTCTCCAACAGTTCTTTTTTGTTTTTTACGCCCAGTTCTCTTTCAACTTCCAACTCAACTGGTAAGCCTTGACAGTCCCAGCCCGCCCAGAATGGAATATAATAGCCCTCCATGCTTTTCCAGCGATAACGAACGTCTTTAATCACTCGTCCTCTAGCGTGTCCAACATGGGGAACTCCGTTAAGGGTCGGCGGTCCCTCGACGTAGCCCAAAACGCCACAGTTAGCTTTTTCTCTGAGCCGCTCAAGCTTCTGCGCGACTTTGTTTTTCTCCCAGAAATCACGGATTTCTTTTTCTAGTTCAAGCGGGCGGTAATCTAGGGTAAACCATCGGCGAGAATCAGCTTTGAATTTGGTAGTCACCTTTCATCCCGTGACCCCGCCTAGCACGAAATATTCATGGAGTAATATAACTTTTGCTGCTCGCCTCTGATAGATAAATATATGTTCCGAGAACTCATAATCTTGGAACTGGAGGATTTTGCTTTTGTCTGCCAAAAATGATGACCATTTCTTCGGATTAGGAGTGAAGAAATTGGATCTTGCCAACTTGTGTGCAGTCGGCTTCCCTTGGGACCTCTCCTCCCAATTCAGGAAAGGATCGAAAGAGGCGCCTTCAGTCATTAGGAACATTACCACAACTAAGCTTTATGATCCCTTCACGGAGGACGGAGTTGATCTCACACAGATTTGGCGAATCTATGATCACGGCGACGTGGAAGCCGCTGCATCAGTCGATGAGATGCGTAAGAGAGTGTACAACATTATTCGCGACCTCTACAACGACAAGCTGAGATTTCTTTTCTTAGGCGGAGACCACCTCATCACCTATTTCTCCCTTCACGCTCTAACCCAGCTGAGCAAAGAAAACTGGGCTCTAATCTACTTGGACTCACATCCTGACCTAGAGGAGGAGTACAAAGGAGACAGATATAGTCATGGAAGCGTTGTGAAGAGGCTCGTTGAAGAAACGAATCTTCGTCCTCAGTCCATCGTTCAGGTGGGAATCCGATCCTTTCAGCCCCCAGAGCGACAGTTCGCTGAGAAGGTGGGAATAAAAATCATGTCAACCGTTGAGTTTGAAAAATTAGGGGCGACGGGTGCAGCCCAACGAGTTTTGAAACTTCTGCCAAAAAACGTGGAAAGAACATACTTGTCAATTGATTTGGACATCCTCGACCCCGCCTATGCACCGGGTTTAGGCTACCCGGAACCTGCCGGCATATCCACTCGAAGTCTTGTAGACTTCATTTATGGCTTGAAGGGATTGGAAATTGTCGCCTTCGACGTCGTTGAACTCTGTCCACAATATGACAGCTCAAGCATAACAGCTATCGGAGCAGGGAAAATCATTCTGGAAACTCTCGGAATCCTGAAACCCAGCAGTCAAACGTTCAGAGGCAAGGTTAAAAGCTAACTCTGCTTCCGTCAGCCTCTCTCTTAAAGAGCCCAAACTCACTTCTAGCCTTTCCTAGCTGTTTATCGGAGAAAACGGGGCCATCCTTGCAGACTCTGTACTCGCCTACGCAACAGCTCCCGCAAATTCCAATGCCGCAGCGGACATATCTCTCCAAACTCGCTTGAAAAGGCGTGTTGTATTGCTCTGCCAAAAGAAGCATTCTAAGCATCATTTTTTCGGGGCCACACGCATAGATCATGTTAAACTTCTCTTTTTTCAAGATTTGTTCTGCCAAGTCCGTGACGAGTCCTTTCACCCCGTAGCTTTCATCCTCGGTGGTAAATTCAACTTTTGAGACAGCCTTCTTTATTCTCTCAAGGAAGAAAAGTTCATCTCGAGTTTTTGCTCCTGCCAGAAAATGGGTTTTGGCTGAGAGTTTCGTAAGGCTCTTGGCTAGGGGCAGAAGAGGCGCCAATCCGGTTCCTCCACCAACAATCATCGCCTTTCCGCTGGCTAAAGCGAAGCTGTTTCCGTAGGGTCCACGGATTCCAAGTACGTCGCCAACCTTCCCTTGATGAAGAGACCGCGTGGCTTCGCCCACGTCAGCCACGGTTATGGAAGAGAGCCCATCTGGATTGATGGATGAGAGGCTCATGGGAATCTCGTCGATTCCTGGAATCCAAACCATGACAAACTGTCCAGGCTTAGCTTCTGCGCAGTGTTTGTCTTGGAAGATGAAGGTTTTGACTTTTGGGTTCTCCTCTCTAATTCTCTGAATTCTAACGATTCTAGGGCGGTTAATGCTGGTGGGATAAACCGACAATTTCCTTCACGCTCCCAAAGCCCATCTTTTTAAGGTATGCTTGGATTCCTCCTGCAACAGATTTGAAAATGTCTAGCCCCTCAATGGCAACGGCTGTTCCTATCTGAACCGCCGAAGCCCCGGCTAACATGAACTCCACGGCGTCCTGCCACGTTGTTGCTCCGCCGCACCCAACTACTGGGGCATCAACTCGACGATGAATCTCATACACGCACCTAACTGCTATAGGCTTTATAGCTGGCCCTGACAACCCTCCGATCCTATTCGCCAGCAGTGGCCGAGTTGTTTCAATGTCGATTGTCATAGCCCTAACTGTGTTGATGGCGGTGATGGCGTCCGCGCCAGCCTTAACTGCTGTCTCAGCTAGTAAGGCGATGTCGGCGACGTTTGGGGTTAGCTTAACAAAAACAGGCTTATCCACCTTGTTTTTTATCTCTCTCACGACTTCCGCCACTAAACGCGGGTTTTGTCCGATTTCAGATCCAGTTTTTTCAACGTGGGGACACGAAATGTTCAATTCTAGCGCGTCTGCGCCCTCTTTAACCGCTACCCTCGCCACCTCAGCAAAATCTTCAGGTGAGAAGCCGTAAATGCTTACGATGATTGGGACTCCTCCCTTTTTTGCTTCCTTAATCTCCTCTCCAAAATTATGTATGCCTGGGCTGGGGAGTCCCATGGCGTTCAGTAGGCCGCAGTCAACCTGAGCCACAGTAGGGTTAGGATAGCCCACTCGCGGCTTTAACCCTACAGATTTGGTAACGACAGCGCCAGCTCCAGCCTCAGCGATTCTTCTCAAGAAGGACCCAGACAACCCGAGAATCCCAGCGGCGAGCATTGTTGGATTTTTGAGCTTTAACCCAGCTATTTCTGTAGCAAGTCGACTTGACATTAGATACGCCTCTATTGCAGTAAAGTTATTCCAGTGGTTAAGATGAAAGTAATCTAACTAACTAAAACTTTCGTTCTTCTCAACAAAGATGCGCGCGCAAAAGCCGTGAAAACTTTGCGAACATACCACCAAATAACGGCTAAGGCTAAGGATTGAATTTCTTTTTCAGATAAACTAAGAACGAAATCGCTAAAAAAATTGGCAGAAGAAAAATGTGCAAAACGATAGAGATGATAATAAGAGAGCTTAACAACCAGTAGAAAAAATGATTGGTAGACCCTATGACAGAATTGATAAGGAAGAACAAAGCGACAGCGGTTAGTAAACCGAAACCGAGAGCTTGATAGTTAAGCCAAGAATTCTTATCATCGAGTTTGACGCTCTTGGGAAGAAAGTTTCGTAGAATCGGAAGTCTTCTGCTAGTTGGAATCTGTGCGAGTAAATATACTAAGAATGGAACCAAAGCCGCTCCAAACAACAGTCCCGTAAGTAACCTAAGCTCATTTGTGCTTGTTCTGAGACCAATCCATTGGGTCGCAGCATCAACGATCATTGGTGCAATCATGAAAAGTGTGATCCACAGGTTGGGAGGCCCGCATGCCTCCTTTCTGCGCATAGGCAATAAGAGATAGCCTATGTAGAAACCGAGGTATACACCAGTATCTCTAGCGCACACAGGAAGATAACGACCGCCAATCCAGAGGGTACGCTCTGGTATCTGATGACAAACCAAGTGACCAATGTAGTTGAGAATATAAACAAGTATACCCTCAATGGAAAGCATGT
>Ga0315312_1003101_pt1 | contig 10894 bp, 12 predicted proteins | sample TDP7_MG_FD_203629 | JGI IMG/M metagenome (GOLD analysis project Ga0315312, IMG submission 203629) | Freshwater sediment microbial communities from Lake Towuti, South Sulawesi, Indonesia - TDP7 | ecosystem: Environmental > Aquatic > Freshwater > Lake > Sediment | place: Indonesia: South Sulawesi... | reverse complement strand
TAATGGCTTCACCACGAACCGCACGGTTTCTTCTGATTAGGCCGAGGTTCTGGAGTTCTATCAGGTGTCTTGAGGCAGTCTGTTGTGAGACTCTTAGGCTCTCTGCCAGTCGCTTCGTGGTGATCTGCAGCTCATTTGGATATGCTCCGAGCTCCGCGAGCCTATAGAGAGTCAGCAAGAGCGCAGGACTCAGGTCTTGAGTGACCATCTCAGTCTGCTCGCCTCCTGATGGGCCAATCGAATGGGATCAAGGCCATGCTCGCTGACACAATGCTTCACAACCTGCATGGCGTCTTCTAGCGATATCTTGTGGCCTACACTGACATAGAGACTTTTCTTCCCGATCCGAAGAACCGACGCAATCACATTCTCGTCCGGGTCGACAAGGCTGTCATCCATCTCTCTTCCGAAGAGCCTGCTTTTCGCTACGCCGATTGTGGGCAGATCCATCATGAGCCCAATACAGCATGCTAGTCCGAACCTTCTCGGATGTGCGATCCCGTGACCGTCCACGATGCACACATCAGGCGCATGCCTCAGCTTTCTAAGCGCACGGACGACGACCGGTGCTTCCCTGAATGCCAATAGCCCAGAAATGTAGGGGAAAGTCACGCGAACCTTGGCAGTCGCGATTTCCACAGGTTCCAGTGAGTCATAGTCAACCACGGCGGCCGCCGCTGCCGCACTCTTTTCGGTGTAGGCTCCATCAGCTCCCGCAACGTATCTGACCTTCTCGGGAAGTGCGCTCTGCTGCGAAACCAGAGACGCGAGCTTCTTCTGCAGGAGGATCGCTTCTCTGGGAGTGAGGTTTCGTGGGATACCGATTCTCCTCAGGGTCAAGAGAGTTCAGCGCATGCGCTTCTCGGCGCTCTTGATCGCCTTTTCCAGAGAAGCTCGACGAATGTCAGCAATGAGGTCGCCCCGCGTAGCCTCGACTAGCTTCTTGGCAACATCAAGCTTCCTTCGAAAGGTCGGAATGATCGAGGTGCGATCAAGCGAAAGCAGGTCTTCGAAGAGGGACTCCATCGATTCAAAGGTTCGTTGCGCCTCCTTCAGTTTGCCATCTTTCAACTGATCCATTGCTATTCTGCGCAGTTCGCCGATGAAGTCAAGAAGACCCAGCATGTAAGGCATCCAGTCGACACCGATCTCGCGCTGTCCCACAAGTCCCTGACGACTCACAAAGTTGAACAGTATCTTGGCCTCTGCGAACTCTTGGAAGGCAACGATAACGTAACCCACTCGATTGAAATCCGACGACTCTCCCAGAAGCTTTCGTATCTCTGTAATGGCCTGCTCGGCGTCTCTCAAAGTCGCCTTCGCTTTGCTGAGTTGCCTCCTATGGGTCTGAATAATCGCCCAGCTCGCGAGTCTGGTCGTCTTCCTGGTCAGCTCAAGGAGTTTCTCTCGGGTCTTGTCATACTCGGTGAGCTGCTGCTGGAGTCTTGCTAGTTCACTCTTCGAAAACAACTGGATTCGTCGCTAAGGTTTGCTTCGTTGAATAAATGAGTTGGCGTTCGAACTTGGATCGTGCTGGAAGCGTCTTCTTGTCGAGCGGCTAGGTGAGAGGTTCCCCTTCTTCTTTGACCCCGCTCTTTGTGATCGTCATGATGTCAAGGCCGTTCCCGCTTCCTATGTCACGGGCTAGCGCAGCCTTTGCTGCCTTCTTGATAAGTTCCTTGCCCTGGTCGACGGACAGGCCTTCTTTGAACTCGGCCTCGAGGACTCCGACGGCGATCTCGGATCCTGATCCGACGGACGCGTACTTGTCATCTATGACGGAGCCCAATGGGTCCAAGACGTAGAGACTTGGGCCTTCCTCATCGATTCCGGCGACTATTGTTTGGGCGAGGTAGGGAAACAGTCTCCTCTCGAACAGAAGATTCGCCATGACCTTGGCCGCAGATCTCACCGACGCGGCCCTATCACGCTCGTACGCGTACATGTGAAGGTACGCTGCAACTTCCTTTGTCAGCACCTGCATATCAGCCACAAGTCCAGCGCAAGCCGCGCCGATACTGTCAGTGATCTGGAAGACTTTCTTTCCGCTCTTGCTCATCACAAAGTACCCGTACGAGACCCGCCTCTCAGAAGCCAGTACGACTCCGTCCTTGCAGACGACGCCGATGGTTGTGGCGCCGGGCATGAAGGGCTCGCTCATTCAGGTCACCAGAAACCAGTAGCAGACTCCGCATGAAGTAACCACTCTATTAAGGTTGATGTCGACTCTTTTCTCAACAATCTCGGCCGATCGGACATGCATCCGCTAAGGAACATCTTCAACAAGATGACATGGGACAAGAGAGAGCGCGCCGACAACTATCTGGTCTATTTCACTCACAGAGGAGTTCCCGGAGACACGCGCAGTATCAACGCCTCGCTCATCATAAAGGTCGGACCATCCTGGTTCACTTATGCCTCGGAGGAATCAGAGGAGACACTGATTCCTTTTCATCGCGTGAAAAGGATAGTCAACGTGAGGACTGGGAAGTCCATCTGGACATCGCGGCCACGTGAAGATCACTAGGGCTTGAGACCGATCCCGTTCACAGTGACGGTTCCAGGGCTTCCGAGCTCGCCGTCTATAGCGATTTCAGCGCCCGACACAAGCTCGGACATCCCCGCGTTCGTTATCGTGTGCATGGTGATCCGGGAGGTTCGAAACACCGACTTTCCTTCCGCTACTGCCAAGTATGGAATCAGTATGTCGGACATGTGCCTATCGACTGGGGCAGCGCTGTTGATCTCGTCCAGGAGTTTTCTCGCTGCGTCGCGACCGACCTCCTCGGCAGGCTTTCCCCGCTCGCCGACACTATCTGCTCCCAGAACTGTGCCGCACTCCTCGCCTGTGTAAAGGACTATGCCGCTCCCGGGTCCTATGTGGGGATCACTTTGGGGTGGATATGTTTCCATCCTCATCACAACCTCCGCCTCACGCAGTTGTTTCAGGGCCTCTTGCGCTGCGCCTGCCTGCCTCTCCGCAACATGAGGAGGTAACTTCACGGAATGGCTGACTCCGTAAATCTTCGTTATCTTCGAGCGCTCATTCAAAGTCAAAGTTCTCAGCCCGTGGCATGGTTGGATCTTCACCGACACTTTTCCTCCACCCTTCGGGTAGTGTCCTCGTCTGATCACACGCAGCTCGGCCTCATAACCAAGCCTCGATAGGAGCGGGAGGATCACGAAACGCACGTAGTCGATGGTTGGACTCCACCGCACGTCTGTACCCCCAGTTATCTCAAATTCTGCGCCGCGCGACGAGAAAGCAGCAGCTGGCATCAAGGCTTGGAGCACCAATGAGATGCTTCCCGCGGTCCCGACATCGAAACCGAAGGACCCAGACACAATCTTCCTCGGCGTGAAGAACAGCTCGGTCGACCCGACTTGAGAGCCGCTGGTTTCAGCGTCGCAGAGCACAGCTACCGCTTTGACGGCCGTCATATGCTGGGCTCTGAGACCAGGATTCGGTCGCTTTGCTCGAATGTTCGTAATGTGGATCTCTCTTCCGAGAAGTGCCGAGAGAGCCACAGCGGTTCTCAGAACTTGACCTCCTCCTTCACCGAAGCTTCCATCTATTTCGATCATTACGCTTCACCGTCGACGCCGGACGCACTCATTTGATGCGCGAAGCTGATGCCTCTACTTTATTTACCCTTACGAGCATCACTGGCCAGTTCGGGAGTCCCGAACCTTGATTCTGAGCACGGCAAACCGTAGTGACATCTGGTATGCAGCCGTGACCGACAAGGAAGGAAGATTGGTCGCGTGCAGCTTTTCCGATAGCAAGGGAGCAGCGGAGGAGTCCGCGATCAAGTCCCTCCCGAGGTATCTGAGACGCGATCTTACGTCCTCGCCAGCAGATTCTCATATCATCGACATTCTTCACCAGATCTATTCAGGAAAAGACTGCGACAGGGTGCCGAGCATTCTCCTCGCCCGGCCCTCAAAGTTCCTAGACGCTGTCTACAAAGGAACGATGAGGATCCCAAAGGGAAGAGTCACCACCTACGGAAGACTCGCGCGAATGACCGGCTCCAAGAAACTGGCTAGAGCTGTAGGAAATGCGATGGCTCGGAACCCTCTTCCTCTTGTGGTCCCGTGTCACCGCGTGGTTACATCAACGCTTCGAGTCGGCAACTACGGAGGCGGAGGAACAGAGAAGGGACATGGCGGCCGAGTTAAGAGGCAACTACTCATCCGGGAAGGCGTGCGCTTTGAAGGCGACAAAATCTCGCCCAGCTGTGTCTGGAACCCGTCATGAGGCATATTGAAGTGTCGAAGAAGCTGAAGTGCGGTCTCTTTGTGGGAAGGTTCCAGCCTTTCCATCTCGGCCATCTAAGCGGGATCAAAGCCTCACTTGAGCGAGTAGACGAACTCATCATAGTGGTCGGAAGCGCAGAGTACAGTCACTCAGACAAGAACCCATTCACAGCCGGAGAACGCATTGAGATGATACGAGCGGCTCTGAAAGAGGCGAACTTAGACTCGTCAAGATTCATGATCATTCCAATCCGAGACGTACACATCCACGCGACATGGGCGGCTTTTGTCATCTCTCAAGTACCAAGGTTCGATATCGTGTTCACGAACGAACCCCTCACATCGCGCCTCTTCAAAGAACGCGGCTACAAAGTCGAAAGAATACCATTCTTCGACCGGACTATGTACTCCGCAACCGAGATTCGCAAGAGGATACTGAAGGGAAAGAACTGGGAATCCTTGGTTCCCAAGAGTGTTGCAGAGCTACTTTTAGGGATTGGCGGAATCGAACGGATAAGAGAACTTGCTATGAGCGATAGCCCCGGCCGTTCTTGAAGTTGATCTTATCACCGGAACGTACGCGAAGCCTCTGGGCTGCGCTCCCTCTATTGCAAGCGACCTCAAGAAAGCCATGGCTTCCGATGAGCAGAACCGTCTCACCATCAGCGGCATCCGAGTAGGTCCTCACCAGATCCAGACGGCGGACTCTTCTCTTTACTTCGGTTCCAACCTTCGTGCCGGTCTTGAAACCGGCAACAGCCAGATCCTTCTCGCTCGCAGTCGTCACCACATTCCCGAACGAGTCAATTGCCAAGACTTCTGAGTCGATCCTACCGGGCGAAACCGCCGCCTCTGGGAAAGCAGCTGGAACAGGGTCTCTGATCATCGGCCCAACCTCGGACAATCTCGCACCGCATGCAATCCTGCCCGCTGCGTATGCGAATACGTCTCTCCCATGGAATGTAGGCGAAACCGTGCTCCTCATGAAGCAAGGGTTTTCAATCGAGTAGACTTCTTTGACTCCGTCTCTTAACGCCGCAGGAATGAGGAGGCCGTTGTCGGGCCCTACGTACATGCTTCGCCGGCTCTCTATTGCAAGGCCACGTCTTGGTCCTCCGACGCCTGGATCAACAACAGCGAGATGAATAGTGCCCGTCGGAAAGTACCTTGAGGCGGCAGCTAGTACGAACGCGCCTATTCGAACATTGAACTTCTCGATCTCGTGTGTGATGTCAACCAAAGTCGCAGACGGGCAGATGGTGAGGATCGTCCCCTTCATTTGGGCGACATATTGATCTCGACTTCCGAAATCCGAGAGCAGCGTGACAATCTGCATATCTCTGCAGTGGATCGCTAGACTAGAAAACGTTTTCAGACCGCGGACGATACAACGCCTATGTCCGCGATGCATGGAGGAGCGATCAAGTTGGAGAGCTCACAGCTTCTGATGCTGCCAGGACCGACTAATGTTCCTTCCCGGGTGATGCGGGCCATGGCGAAACCTGTTATCAATCATAGGGGCCCGGAGTTTCGCGAGCTTTACGCGAGAATACTGGACAATCTGAGATTCGTATTCGAGACGAAGGGAGCGGTCTTCGTTCTGACGGCTTCTGGAACCGGAGGCATCGAATGCGCGATCAGGAACATTCTCTCCAACGGCGACAAGGTCGCTGTTCCCGTTAACGGGGTATTCAGTGGCAGACTCGGAAGAGCTGTGACAGCCTTCGGCGGAAAAGGCATAGAGATCCCCATAGAATGGGGCACGGCGATAACGCCCGCACAAGTTGAGGACCTGTTCACAAAGGAGAAGGACATCAAAGCCTTCGCAGTCGTCTACAACGAGACCTCAACCGGCACGACCACGAGAAATCTTAAGGAGATCGGGAAGATCTGCCACGATCACGGCGCACTTTTCCTCGTGGATGCGATCTCGATTCTGGGCGGAGACGAGTTGCCGGTTGATGATTGGGGTGTCGACATATGCGTGGCCGGAAGCCAAAAGTGCCTAATGACTCCGCCAGGCCTCGTACTCCTATCAGTGAGCGAGAGAGCTTGGAAGGTCATAGAGAGGGCACGAAGATCCTACTACTTCGATCTTCTTGAGTACAGAGAGTTCCTGAAGAACTACGAGACACCCTACACCCCGGCGATGACACTCTTTTACGCACTCGACGAGGCCCTGATAATGATCAAAGAGGAAGGACTGCGCCCCCGCTATAACCGCCACGAGATCTGCGCAAACGCCCTCTACGAAGGCTTGGAGGCTCTCGGTTTCGGGATCTTCGCCAAGCCGGAGTTCAGATCACAAACGGTCGTCGCCGCCAAGTACCTGACCAATATGGATGACAAGAAATTCAGGGAGCTGCTTAGAGAGCAATATCATGTTGTGGTCGCTGGCGGCATGGGTAAGCTGAAAGGGACAATGTTCAGAGTCGGGGTGATGGGTATGGTTTCCCGATTCGAGATACTCACAACCCTCAGCGCGATTGAGTCTACGCTCGTGGATCTAGGCCAGAAACTTGAGTACGGTGCGGGTGCAAGAGCCGCCCGTGACATCTTCGCGAAGCAGAGTTGAACCTCGCAAGATATGAGACGAGGCCGTAATTGGAGACGCTTAAATCAGACTCGTCAAATGTTGAGGTCGCCAGGTTAGGTCGAATGGCGATCAAGAACGGGGACTTTGTCCGGCTCAACTACACGCTGAAAGTGAAAGAAAGCGGCGACATCGTTGACACGACCCTAGAGTCTGTCGCGAAGGAGAAAGGGTTACACCACGAGCATGGAGAAGGCGCCGAGCCGCACAGATACGAACCGTTCTTCTTAGTCGTGGGAGAGGGATGGGTCCCGAAAGGGCTCGATGAAGGACTTGTTGGCCTCGAGCCCGCACAGTCCTCAACAATCGAGGTCCCCCCTGACAAGGGATACGGAGTAAGAGACCCGTCAAAGGTCAAACTAGTCCCACTGAGAAGATTCAGGAACGAGGGAATTACACCAGCACCGGGCATCCAAGTCAACCTAGACGGGAAACTGGGACAGGTTCGCGCGGTAGGCGCCGGCAGAGTACAGATGGATTACAATCACCCGTTGGCGGGACGAACCCTCGTCTACGAGGTCTCAGTTGAGAGCGTGCTTGAGACGGCCGACGACAAGGTTCGAAACCTCGTGCACAAGCGGTTGCCTGCAGTAGACCAAACGAAGTTTGGACTCCAGTTCGATGCGAATGAGGTAACGATCGAAGTACCCGAAGAAGCATTCTTCCTTGAAGACCTGCAGCTCGCGAAGAAAGCGGTCTCCGCTGACATCGAGAAATTCTTCCCAGACATCTCAAGGATTTCATTCCTTGAGACTTTCAAAAAACCTGCGCCGCCGAAGCCTGAGGAGACAAAAACCGAAGAATCCAAGGCTGCGGAAACGTCCGAGAAGAATAAAACCTGATTCCGACTCTTCCATCTTGTTCTGGAAACATTTTTAAGTATACCAGCCGTTCATACGTTCGCGCTTTCCTTCAAGCGCGGTTCTCAAGTCCTCCCGGAGACGCTCCGAGAGCGAGTGAATGCAATGTACAATCCAGAAGCTCAGAAGATACCGAAATACGTGCTGAAGGGCACTACCACGATCGGGCTCGCCTGTCAGGATGGCGTTGTCCTAGGTACCGACACACGAGCGACGATGGGTTACTTTATTGCGCATAAGCGGGCAAAGAAGGTCTACCAGATTGACGATCACCTCGCCATGACCATCGCCGGAGGAGTCGCCGACGCGCAGAACGTCGTTGAGATCGTGAGAGCAAATTCGAAACTCTACAAGTACGAGAAAGGCGTCATGATGCCTGTTAGCGCCGCCGCGAGTTTGACATCGAATCTCTTGTTTGCGAACCGATACATCCCGCTGATAATTCAGGCATTGCTTGGAGGAGTGGACAACTCCGGGCCTCACATATTCGCGCTCGATCCGCTCGGCAGTGTGACTGAGGAGAAATGTGTCTCAACAGGATCCGGCTCCCCAGTGGCATATGGTGTCCTAGAGACTGAGTTCAAGGATGGAATGACGGTCAAAGAAGCCGTTCCGATTGTAGTGAAGGCAGTGAATTCTGCCATGAAAAGAGATTCAGCCAGCGGGGACAGCTTCGACATTGCTCTCGTTACCAGCAAAGGGTACGAGGAATTGAGCGAGGACGAGAAGAAGAGAATCCTATCCAGCCTGAGCTAGGCAAGATCAGAGTCTTTTCCTCTCATTCAGGGTGTATTCAATGGCTAGGTCGATCGATGATTCTCACGCAAGAATACGTGAGACCATCCTATCCACCATGCCGAAAGAGGCCGAGATCACAAGAATCGAGTTCGAGGGTCCACGGCTCGCAATATACGTCAAGAACGTTGTTCTCCTACAGGAACAAAGCTACGTAGTCACGGACATCGTCAACATGCTCCACAAGCGCGTGGTGATACGCTCCGATCCCTCCATTAGGGTAAGCGAGGCTGAAGCAGAGAGGGTAATCAAATCCTCCATCCCTCAGGAAGCCGAGATCACAAACATAAACTTCGATCCTTCATTGGGAGAAGTGATCATCGAAGCAAAGAAACCAGGCCTCGCGATCGGAAAAGACGGCTCAACGCTCCAAGAAGTCATCAAGACTACGAGCTGGCGCCCCAGAGTGCTAAGGGCGCCGCCGATGCCATCCAAGATAATCACCAGCACGAGGCACATTCTTCATTCGGAGAGTGAGTCGAGGAATCGCATACTAAGAGATGTGGGGGAACGCATCTTCAGGCCTACGATCGGTGGCAGTGGAGGCGTATTCGTTACCCCGCTCGGTGCGTTCCATGAAGTAGGCAGATCGGCTCTACTCGTGCAGACGAGCGAGAGTACCGTTCTTTTGGATATGGGCATTAACCCGGGTTCCAACGATCCGGCATTCGCTTTTCCCAAGATCGGAGCCGGCGAGTTTGACATCGACAAACTCGACGCGGTCATAATCTCACACGCGCATCTCGACCACTGTGGCTTCGTTCCGTTCCTCTACAAGTACGGCTACGACGGCCCCGTCTACTGCTCAGAACCTACAGGCATTCTCATGACGCTCTTGCAGCTGGACTATCTGGATGTGTATAACAGAGAGGGCGTGTATGCGCCTTACGATCAGAAGGACGTGCGCGAAACCGTGATGCACACGATCCCGCTGAAGTACGGCGTCGTCACGGATGTGGCACCCGACATCAAGTTGACCCTACACAACGCGGGTCACATTCTTGGCTCCTCGATCATTCACCTGCATATCGGTGACGGCTACCACAACATCGTCTATACCAGCGACTTCAAGTTCGGCCGGACGATGCTGCTCGAACCGGCCACATGTGTCTTTCCGCGAGTGGAGACCCTTGTCATCGAAAGCACTTACGGCGGACAAGAGGATGTTATGCCTGAAAGGGCGAGTGTGGAAGGTCGGCTTGCAACCATTGTGAATGAGACCGCCGAGAAAGGCGGCAAGATCCTGATCCCGGTTCCGGCAGTTGGGCGCGCCCAAGAGGTCATGCTTGTTCTGGATCACTACATGAAGAATGGTCTCATGAAGGAGATGCCGATCTACATCGAGGGAATGATCTCCGAGGCGACGGCGATCCACACAGCCTTCCCCGAGTACCTAGTCAGAGACCTCCGTGATCAGATGCTTCACAAGGACATCAATCCGTTCCAATCAGACTACTTCACGGTCGTCAGTCATCCGAGCGATCGAGAACAGATCGTCGCCGGTGAACCCGCCATAATCATGGCGACATCAGGCATGCTCGAGGGCGGGCCCGCCATTGACTATTTCAAGCAATTGGCATCAGACCCAAAGAACGTTCTTCTCTTTGTCAGCTACCAAGTCGAAGGAACTCTGGGAAACCGCCTGAAGAACGGAGTCAAGGAGGTATCCATGACTGGAACGAACGGGAAGATCGAGGCGATCAAGGTTAACCTCAGGATAGAGAGCGTTGAAGGATTCTCCGGGCACTCGGACAGGAACCAGCTGCTTGCGTTCCTTCGACGAATCTCACCCAAACCATCCAAGATAATCGTCGGTCACGGAGAGCGCCACAAAGTCGACGGTTTTGCTCATACGGCGTCGAGGATGTTCAAAGTCAAGACAATCGCGCCCGATCTGCTGGAAACAATTAGGCTGAAGTAGACGCGAGTATGACTCGGGGCTGCTCTACGCTTCAGCTACCGCGTACTTTCTGCAGCTGAAACGGAGACCGTCGCCTGAGTTTTTCCTCTCCAAATCCTGATACCTGGGGGAGTCAGCACCACGCGTTCTTCCCCGAGCCTTGCTATATCGCCGCCGATATTCTTGGCGAAGTTTGAAAGCTGATTGATCGCCATCTTGGTCTCTTCAACGCTTCTCTTAGCGATCGGTGTGATCTTTATTATCAAGACGTTTCCGGCAGAGAATGCTCGCTCGATCATGTCCAGATCGCTCAAGCTGCTCAGACGCATGGCTCTCACGTAAGGACTGTCTGGGCTGGACTCGCGCTCTGATTGCGTCATCGACGACACTAGGAATTCAGATACTAGCGTTTGGAAGACAAGTTTAAACCTTCAGGCTTTTGGCACATTTCTGGCAGGAACGTGTGCAATCCCTCGTACAGCTGAT
>Ga0315312_1003099_pt1 | contig 10896 bp, 7 predicted proteins | sample TDP7_MG_FD_203629 | JGI IMG/M metagenome (GOLD analysis project Ga0315312, IMG submission 203629) | Freshwater sediment microbial communities from Lake Towuti, South Sulawesi, Indonesia - TDP7 | ecosystem: Environmental > Aquatic > Freshwater > Lake > Sediment | place: Indonesia: South Sulawesi... | reverse complement strand
CGCGCGGTTGCGCAGGAACTCGAAGGCGCTGCCGTGGAACTGGTTGGTGCCGGACTTGGTGATCACGTTGACCACCGCCCCCCCCGAGCGGCCATACTCGGCGCCGTAGTTGTTGGTGATAACGCGGAACTCCTGGATGGCGTCGGGGTTGGGCACATCGTTGCCGTAGTTGCGCAGCGGAGAGGTGTTGTCGCCGCCGTCCAGCATCCAATTGCTGTCCTCCATGCGCTGCCCGTTGATGTTGGCCTTGTTCTCGACAAACCCCTGGGCATTGCCGGTCTCCAGGCGCTGGGCGCCCGGAACCAGGCTGAGCAGGCTCAAGGTGTTGCGCCCGTTCAGGGGCAACTCCACCACCCGGCGCTGATCCACCAGGCTGCCCATCTCGTTGGTGGTAGTTTCCACCAGCGGGGCATCGCCGAACACATTGACTCGCTCCGTGAGCGCCCCCACGGAAAGCCGCATGTCCACGCGAGCGTTGCGGTTCAGCGACAGGGTAATGCCCTCCCGCACCGCCGTCTTGAACCCTTCCCGCTCAGCTTGCACCGTGTAAACCCCCACCGGTAACTCGGCAAAGCTGTAGTAGCCGAGCTCATTGGTGACGGTGTTACGCGCCTCGTTGGTAAGCGTATTGACCGCACGTACCTGGGCACCCACCACCACGGCCCCGGTTTCATCGGTCACCGAGCCAAGGATGGACGCCGTGGTCTGGGCTTGCACGGAAAACGCCACCAGGACCAGCGCCGCAAGAACCCATCGAAGAGACTTCATGACGGACACCTCCGAATAGAACCTTGACCGACAGACCACCTTGCCCTACATTCTGCGGGGGGTGCGGCGCCCTCAGGGAGTGTACGGGTGTTATGTAACGGTATCTTTACCGTAACGGCAGGCTCACCGCGTGGTGCGTGACGTACTCCGTCTTCACCGGAACGCCTCGGTCCGCCATCACCCGCAGGAGCGCCTGGTAGTGGCTGGGCCCGCCCGGGGGACGCGCCCACAGCTTCTGCGTCAAGGCCCGGGCCGTCTCGGCCCGGGTTACTTCGCTCACCGCCGCCAGGATCCCCGGCTCGCTGTGCGCCGCCAGGACCATGATTTCACGGTCGGCTCGCAAACCTGGAAAACGAGCCACCACGGCGTAGGTCATGTTCCGGTGATCGGGCGTCGAATAAACCTTTTGCTCGCCCGGCTGCGGCTTGCGGTTATGAAAGTTGTTATCCGGACCCAGCTCGAAGTCCTGCTCGAAGGGCAGCCGTTGCAGCAGGGGATTCATGCGCGCCGCTCCCAGGAAGAGGATGTTGCCGCCGCGCAGGTCGTCCCAGATCGCCCGGTCGGCCGGGACGGCGCGCAGGTTGTAGCCGGCGCGGGTGAAGAACGCCGTCAACTGCTGGAGCGCCAGCGCGTCCCCCATCAAGGCATAGTCGTAGCGGGGGCCCAGCAAGGGCGGCCCCAGCCGCTGCTCCATGGCCTGAAAACCGGGGTCCATGCGGAACCGCGCCGGGTCGTTGATCCCCATCAGACGCAGGAAGAGGTTGTGCTGCGGGCTGGCGAAAAACACCGGACTGCCAAAGACCACGGTGGTGTCGGCGCCGCTGGCCAGCAGACGTCCCCACAGCGGGGCGAAGTCCTTCCGGGCAAGCTCCCCTCGGGCCAACTCCCGGCGTAAGGAGTCCACCTCCGTGCTCAGGACGGCGGCCCGGTAGATCGCCACGCCGGCTATGGCCAGCAACCCCGACAAGACGATGGCTTGCGGGCGCAGCAAAGCGCTGGCCCATGCCCGCACCCGCGCGGCCCGGGAGGGCACCTGGCGCCTCTGGAAGACCGGGACATAGGATCCCTTCTGGAACTCGATCCGGATGGGGTCCTCGCGTCCCTCCGTTTCGTAGTATCTCGACAGCTTGGTGCGGAGCCGTCCAGCCTCTACCCGCACGATAGGGTCGGTGCGAGGGTCATAGCTATCCTCACGGTCGAAGACTTCCAGGCCGATGAAGTACTCTTTGAGCTGCTCTCCCCTTCCCTGCAAGGTCTCTTCCACGGCAAACCGCAGGAAGCGGCTCAAGCGCTCCGACTGGGCAAAGGTGGCCCTGGCCAGAATGCGTCCCACTTGCGCCCGGACAGCTTCGGGAGCGATGCCCTGACCGTTTCCGTCCATGGTCGCCGACACGGCCTGCCCTCTCGAATCCTGGAACTAAAGCCGACAGATCCGTTGGGGATTATACCAGACCGCCGAGGGCGGCCACGCCCTCAGCCGGAGGCCGTGCCCGTCACGCGCTCAAAGAAGCTCAGCGACTTGCGGGCGCAGGGTTCCCAACGGTAGTCCTGCGCCACCTCCGGCCCCCGGCGAGCCATCTCGGCCCGCCGCACGGGGTCGGCGAGCATGCGCTCCAGGGCCGTCCGCACCTCTTGTAAGCTGCGCGGGGCAACCAGCAGGGCCGCGCCGCCGCAGATCTCCGGCAACGAGGAGACATTCGAGGTAATCACCGGCACGCCGGCCGCCAGGGCCTGCGCCACTGGGAAGCCGAAGCCCTCGTACAGCGACGGGTACACAAAGACTGTGGCGCCGGCGGTCAAGCCTGGCAGATCTTGCTCGGGAACGTAGCCCAGGTAACGCACGCCCCCGCCGGCCGTGCGCAGCCGCTCCAGCAGCGTCTGCTGCGCCCACCCCGAGGGACCCGCCACCACCAGCTCGTACTCGTGCCGCAACTCGGCAGGCAGGCCCAGGTAGGCGTCCAGCAACAGGCCGACGTTCTTGCGTGGCTCGATCGTCCCCACAAACAGCCCGTAGGGAAGGGACAGCCGATAGCGGGAACGCACCGCCGCCACCGCCTCCGCCGGCACATCGAAGAAGGCCTCGGAAACGCCCGAATGGATCACCTCGATACGCTCAGGGGCCAGACCCAGAATTCGTGCGGCGTCGGAACGCGCGCTTGCCGAGACGGCAATCAGACCGTCTGCCCGGCGGATCACGCGGTCTGCGAACCACCGGGCCGCCGCCACCCGCGCCGGAGGGTGCGTCTCAGGCAGCAGCCAGCAAGTCATGTCGTGGATGGTGACCGTCACCCTACAGTGGCGGGGCGGGTTGCGCAGGAGCCCCGAGGCGTGAAACACGTCCGCACCCCGCCCGATCCAGCGGGAGACCAGGGAACCCGTGCAATTCGTCACATGCACAAGCCCCAGGCCCGCCCAGGTAGCCCAACGCCGTGCCATCGAGCGCTCGTGATCCAGCAAACCTCCCCGCCAGACCACGGGAAAAGTCCCGACCGCCTCCTCCCCTGCCAGCCGCCGCAGATGCAGGATCCAGTGGTAAGTGTAGTTCTTCACGCCCGCGCTGCGCAGCAGCAGGGGCGTGGCGTCAATGCAGACTCGCATCAGTCCAGGTTCGTATATAAACCCTTGCCCCCCGCCCAGGCTAGCCGGCGCAAACGTTCCCGCCCTACCAGCCGCTCCAGACGTGGCAGAGCTGTGTCTTCAGCCAGCAGATAGTATCGCTGCGCCTCGGACCAGTGGCGATGGAACTCGGCATCGTCGATGAACACGGCAGGCGCGCCCGGCGCGTAGGAGCCGTACTCCAGGTTGGTCACCCGGCCGTTCAGCAGCAAGGCGTCGCAATCGGCGTAGAAAAACACGGAAGAGAATGCGTAGTACTGATTATCCACCACCAGCCTCCCCGGCGGCTCCCGGCGCAGCACCTCGGCCAGCGGACGGGAGGACAGATAGGGGTCGAAAGTCACCAGGGCCAGCCGCGCGGCGTGAAGCAGGATCACCATCATCGCCGCCGGGCCGGCAAGCGCCCAGGGCGGGCGCAGGGCCAGGGTCCCCACGGCTCCCACGAGTAACGCCGCCGCGGCCAGCGCCAGAGGCCCCCGCAGGTAGGCCAGTGCGTCCAGCGTCAGATCGTGCATGTGACCCAGCGACAGAGTGTAGACCTCCGGGTGGCGGGTCAGCGCCACAGAGATGTCGCCCGGGGTGGGAGCCCCCGACACCCGCACCAGGAGGAGGACCGCCGTCAGGCTTGCGGCTGCCGCCACTCCGCCCGCCAGTTTCACCCCTAAGCTTGCCAGGCGTCCGCCTTCGGCCAAGGCACAACCCACCAGGAGCGCTAGCGCCGGATAGAGAGGCATCGAGTAGTACTCCTGGGTGGTCGAAAAGCTCAGAAACACCAGCAGCCAAGCCACCCACGAGAGCGCCAGCAGGCGCGTGCGGCCGTCCCGCCCGGAGGGCCTGAAGCCCAGCCGCGCCACCGCGGGAAACACCCCGCTCCAGGGGAACAGCCACGCCAGGTGCAGCAGCCAGAACTGAAGTCGCGGCACGGTATCATAGTCGCGCGGGTACCGCAGGTTCAGGAAACGCAGGAGGTGCTCGTTGATGAAGTAGAACCAGAAAAAGCCCCGGTAGCGGCCCGGCTCGCTCTTCAGCGTGAAGTCCAGGTAGGGCGGATTGGCCAGCGTTGCCGCGACGTGCCAGGGCGCGGCAATCGCCAGGAAGATCACCGCCCCGGAAAAGGGCCGCACGCGCTGCCAGGTGCGCCGGCGAAACAATTGGCGAGTCACGAGCAGGTAGAAGAAGGCTGCGCCGCCCGGCGTCACCAGGGCGATCAGCCCTTTGAGCAGCACCCCGACGGCTACGCTGGCGGCCAGCACGGCAGCCCACAGGCGCGGCCGGCGCTCTTCCTCATCCAGCGCACGCAGCAAAGCCCACAGCGCCAGCGTCACTGCGAGCGTCAGCAACACGTCAGGAATCAGGACCCGGGTGAACAGGAACAAGCCCGCGCAGGTGGCCAGGGTCAGCCCCGCCCACAAGCCCGTGCGGGCGGAAAAGGCCCAGGCTCCGAACCGGGCCGTCACCCAGCACAACAGGATGGCCCCCAACGCTACGGGAATCCTGGCCGCCCAGTCGTGCACTCCGAAGATGGCGAACGAAACCGCGATCAGCCAGTACTTCAGCGGCGCCTTCTCCAGATACGGCACGCCATCCAGCCGCGCCGTCACCCAGTCGCCGCTCTCCAGGATGGTGCGCGCGATCTGGGCCTGCACGGCGTCCACATCATCCATCAGGGAGGGCGGGCTGATGATCGAGGCCAGATAGATGACTGCCGCGACCAGGACGACGATCAGCTCGTAGCGTAGACCCGCTTCGGTTCGGCCGCCTCCCGCCGCGCGGCTTCCGGCGGCACACCCTGGACCTTCCACCTCTCCATCCACAGGAACAGGATCAGCAGGCCCCATAGGTGAAATCCGAGGTTAGCACGCCGTTCGAGATGGTTGCGCACGGCTGCACGAATCGGCTCCAGCCTCAAGACCCCGGCGCGGCGGATGGCGTCCTCGGTGAGGGTGTCCGCGAGCAGCGGCCGGAGCACCCCGCGGAGCCACTCGTGCGCGGGAATGTCAAAGCCTTCTTTGGCGCGCCGCAGCACGGCCTCGGGCAGCTTGCCGCGCATCGCTTCACGGAGCACCACCTTGAGCCGCCGCCCGCGGATCTTCATTTCCTCAGGCAGCGAGGCTGCAAACTCCACAATGCGATGATCCAGGAAGGGCGGGCGCACTTCCAGGCTGTGAGCCATGCTCATGCGATCGCACTTGTAAAGGATGTCGTCGGGCAAGTAGTAGAGCTGGTCGAACCAGAGGTAGCGGTTGACGTAGCCGCAGCGCTCCGACTCAGGCGGCAGACCTGCGAAGAGGTCTCCCAGGCCGTCTCGCTCAGCCGCGCCAAACAACGTGCGCTTCTCGGGGCGGGAGAACGCGCCGTTCCAGTAGCAGTGGGCTTCGTCGGGGGCCAGCAGGGAGCCCTCCAGCAAGCGCTTGGCCCTGTACTCGAAGCTGATCTTCTCATCGGAAACCGGCCAGAAGCGCAAGCCGCGCAGCACCAAGCGCCGGAGGGCGCGCGGCAGGCGCTGGAGCGAGCGCGCCCACCGGTCGGCCTGGTAGGTTATGTAGCCACCGAACAGCTCATCGGCGCCTTCGCCGCTCAGCGCCACGGTCACATGCTGGCGGCTCATCTTCGAGAGGAACCAGACAGGCAGCGCCCCGGCGTCCGCGCTCGGCTCATCCGAGTAGTAGGCCAGCTCCTCGATGGCATCTGCCAGCGGCAGCGAGGGGTTCAGGTCCGCCTCGTAGTGCTCCGTGCCGTACAGCGCGGCCACCTGGCGGAAGTAGCGGCTCTCATCGAAGCTCCGCCCGGCGAAGGACACCGAGAAGGTCTTCAGGCGCCCCGGCGTGGCTGCGGCAGCGTAGTGCAAGATGGTCGAGGAGTCGATGCCCCCGCTGGCCCACACCCCCAGCGGCACGTCCGAGATCAGGTGCTCGCGTACCGCCTCCTTCAGCAGCCCGTCCAGCTCCTCGACCGCCGCCGGCAGGGTCCAGCGCGGGTGCGGCTCGAACCGGAGGCGCCAGTGACGCTCCATCCGCAGCCGGCCCTCCTCCCATTCCAACCAATGGCCCGGCGGCACCTTCCGAATGCCCTCGACCAGGGTGTATGGGCACGGCACGTAGTTCAGCGACAGGTAGTAGTCCAGCCCTTCGAGATCCAGCCGGCGCTCCACCTGCGGGTGCGCCAGGATCGCTTTCAGTTCGGAGCCGAAATACAGCTCCCCGCCCCGCCGGTGGTAATACAGCGGCTTGATTCCCAGCCGGTCGCGCCCCAGCACCAGCCGCCGCCGGGACTGGGTCCACAGCGCCACGGCGAACATGCCGCGCAAGCGGTTGAAGCAGCCCGTATCCCACTCCCGGAAAGCCTCCAGGACCACCTCGGTATCGGAGCGCGTCCGGAAACGGTGACCCAAGGTTTCGAGTTCTCGCCGCAGCTCCCGGTAGTTGTAAATCTCCCCGTTGAAGACGATAACCGTGTCGCCGTCCTCGGAGAAGATGGGCTGGTCGCCGCCCTCCAGGTCAATGATGCGCAGGCGTGCCACGCCCATCGACACCTGGTCCGACTCATAGACGCCCTGCTGATCAGGACCCCGATGCACCAGGCACACGGTGGCCTGGTGGATCCGGTCCCGATCCGTTACAGGATGCTTATGTGTGAATCCGGCGATCCCGCACAATGCTGCTCACCCATGGGCTCCTCACCCTGGAGCCCTCACCCTTTCACGAAGCTCCAACCTGCGGAGACTTACTATACCATAATCGCAGGCTCTACTCGTACCGCAGCGCCTCCGCCGGCGGGATGCGGGCCGCGTTGCGGGCCGGGTAGAGCGTGGCCAGGAAGCTGACCAGCAGGGCGGCGGCGGCGATCCACACCCCGTCCAGCCAGCGCGGCTCGAAGGGCACGAAGCTCAGCGCGTAGATGGTCTCGTCCAGGCGGACCCAGCGGTGGCGGTCCGCCAGATGGCTCAGCGTGTAGCCGGTCGCCAGGCCCACTGCCGTGCCTACCGCGCCAATCAGCAGGCCCTGGAACATGAAGATGCGCCGGATCTGCTCCCGCCGCGCCCCCATCGACATCAGCACCGCGATGTCGCGGTACTTCTCCATCACCATCATCACCAGCGTGATCAGGATGTTCAGCGCCGCCACCAGCACGATCAGCCCGATGGTCACCCAGGTGACCGCCTTCTCCATGCGCAGCGCATTGAAGATCTGCCGGTTCTGCTCCATCCAGGTGGTAGCGGCCAGCTTGGGTCCGGCTGCCTGCTCGACGGCGCGGGCTACCTCGGGGGCCCGGTAGATGTCGTCGATCTTGAGCTCAATGGCGTTGACCACGTCGGCCAACCCCAGCAGCCGCTGCGCATCGCCGAGCGAGGCGAAGGCCCAGGCGGAGTCGATGTCGTAGAAGCCGGATTCGAAGACCCCCACCACGCGGAAACGCTCTGTCTTGGGCCAGGGCCCCAAGGGCGTCAGGTTCCCCTGCGGGCTGATGACCGTGACCAGGCTCCGCAGGCGCATGCCAGTCTTCTCCGCCAGCCGGGCGCCCAGGATGATGCCGGGCGCCCCCTCTCTCTGGCGCAGCTCGGCGACGGAACCCTCGGTGAGCCGGAGCGGGAGGCCGACGGAAACTTCGATGCCCTTGAGCACCGCGCCCTCGGATTGGAGCGGTCCCGACAAGAAAACTGCGCCGTACAAGCCGGGCGAGGCCCTCACCACGCGCGGCACCTGCCCGAGCCGGCGAGCCAGCTCGCGCCAGTCCTCGATGCCATAGCCTGGCTCCTTCTCCAGCAGCGTGACGTCGGCGGTGGCGCTCAGCAGGTTGCGCTGGAGGGTGTTGCGAAAGCCGTTGTTGATGGCCAGGGCCACCACCAAGGACATCACGCCAGCGGCCACACCCACGACCGAGATCACGGTGATGACCGAGATGAGCGCCTGCTTGCGCTTCGCCTTCAGGTACCGGCGCGCGATGAACAGCTCGAAGCGGGCAGACACGGCGTTAGCGGTCAGCCTCCCGCAGCCAATCGGCCAAGCCGATGGGGCCTTCGGGCCGCAGCAAGGGGAACAGGATGACGTCCCGGATGGAGCGGGAATCGGTCAGCAACATCACCAGGCGGTCGATGCCGATGCCTTCCCCGCCGGTGGGCGGCATGCCGTAGCACAGCGCGCGCAAGAAGTCCTCGTCCATTTGATGAGCTTCTTCGTGGCCCGCCTCGCGCAGGGCGCCTTGGGCGTCGAAGCGCCGGCACTGCTCCCGCGGGTCATTGAGCTCGGTGTAGGCGTTGACGATCTCCATGCCCCCCGCGATGATCTCGAAGCGCTCCACCCAGTCCGGCTCCTCGGGCTTACTCATAGACAGCGGCGAGGTCTCGACCGGGAAGTCATAAATCAGGGTGGGCTGGATGAGCCGGTCTTCGGCGTGCCGCTCGAACAGGTCCAGCAGCGCTTCACCGAGGGTGGGCTTGGTGGAGTGCCACTTGAGCCACTCCGGTTCGTTGACCTGTTCCAGGGTGGGACGGTCCGGGCCCTGCCAGTACTCGACGACCGCCTCGCGCATGCTCAGGCGCCGGAGCCGGCTGAAATCAAGCCGCTGGCCCTGATAGACCACCTCGGCCGAACCGGTCGCGTCCACCGCCACCTGGCGGAGCAGCTCCTCGGAGAAATCCATCAGGCCACGGTAGTCAGTGTAGGCCTGATAGAACTCCAGCATGGTGAATTCCGGGTTGTGCTGGGTGGAGATCCCTTCGTTGCGGAAGTTGCGGTTGATCTCGTAGACCCGGTCCAGGCCGCCCACGGTCAGGCGCTTAAGGTACAGCTCGGGAGCGATGCGCAGGTAGAGATCGAGGTCCAGGGCATTGTGGCGGGTCCGGAAAGGCCGCGCCGCGGCGCCGCCGTAAATCGGCTGCATCATGGGGGTCTCCACCTCGACGAAGCCGCGGGCCTCCAACTGGCGCCGCAGCGAAGCAATCGCCCTCGTGCGGGTGAGGAACACCCGGCGGACTTCCGGCGTGGCGATCAAATCCAGGTAACGCTGGCGGTAGCGGGTCTCGACATCCTCCAGGCCGTGCCACTTTTCGGGCATCCCCAGCAGCGTCTTGGCCAGGAACTCCAGCCGCTCGACGCGGACGCTGAGCTCCCCGGTGCGGGTGCGGAACAGGTGGCCTTCGGCGCCGATCAGGTCGCCCAGATCAACCAGTTCCCAGAGGCGGAAATCGCGCTCCGGCACGGCGTCCTGGCGAACGTAGATCTGGAGCTGCTCGCCCCCGCCCGCCAGATGGGCGAACCCTGCCTTGCCCATGCGCCGGATGGTACGGAGCCGTCCGCAGATCTTCACCTGGACGCGGGGCTCCAGCTCCGCGGCGTTCTGCGAGCCGTACTCGGCGCGGATCTGCGGAATGGTGTGCGTGAAAGCGTACTGGCGGCCGTAGGGGCGATAGCCCAGCGCCTCAATCTGGCGGATGCGCTCCAGGCGCTGCCGGAACAGCTCTCGCTCCAGGGACACTGCCCTCTCCTTCGTGTGGGTTCAGTGGTTGAATGCTCAATTATAATTGACGCTTGACCTTCATCTCTATTGTCATTCCCGCTTACAACGAGGGGCAGCGGCTGGCCGCCACTCTTGAGGCAGTGCTGGCCTACTTGAAGAGCCGTCCCTTTGAGAAGCGCGAAGTGGTGGTGGTGGACGACGGCTCCACCGACGACACCGTCGCCGTGGCAGAGCGCTTTTGCGCTTGCCATCCCGAAGTGCGCCTGCTGCGCAATCCGGGCAACTGCGGCAAAGGGTACGCGGTGCGGCACGGGATGCTGGAAGCCGCGGGGGACTGGGTGCTATTCAGCGACGCCGACCTGTCGGCCCCTATCGAAGAGCTGGATAAGCTGGTGGAGGCGGCCGAGCAGCGCCGGGCCGCGGTAGTGATCGGCTCTCGGGCCCTGGACCGCTCGCTGATCGCCGTGCACCAGCCCCGCTTCCGCGAGAACGCGGGCCGCATCTTCAACGGGCTGATGCGCCTGATTACCGGGCTGCCGTTCCACGATACGCAATGCGGCTTCAAGCTCTTCACACGGCAGGCGGCGCGCGAAGTGTTCCGCCGCCAGCGGCTCGAGCGCTTCGGCTTCGACCCGGAGGTGCTTTACATCGCGCGCAAGCTGGGCTTCCCGGCGGTGGAGGTGCCCGTGCGCTGGAGCCACTCCGAGGGCACCAAGGTGCGTATGCTGCGCGACAGCCTGGACATGTTCCTGGACCTGGCCCGCATCCGCCTCAACGACCTGCTAGGCCGGTACCGGTAGACCGCGCTAGCGCTTTACCACCACCTCCCGCAAGTGGTCACGGGTGAGGAAGAACTTGACCGTCTCGAAACCCTGAAAGAGCTTCTCGATGGCGCGGTTGTTGAACAACTGAGCGGGGATGCGCAGGCCGCGGGGCGCCAGCAGCAGGGTGCGCCCATCCGAGATGCGATAGTAGTAGCTGGGCACTCGCTCGGCACGTTCGTCCCCGTGAAAGACCGCCAACAGGTAGGCGTGCGGCTTGACCAGGCGGTACAAG
>Ga0315312_1003098_pt1 | contig 10899 bp, 10 predicted proteins | sample TDP7_MG_FD_203629 | JGI IMG/M metagenome (GOLD analysis project Ga0315312, IMG submission 203629) | Freshwater sediment microbial communities from Lake Towuti, South Sulawesi, Indonesia - TDP7 | ecosystem: Environmental > Aquatic > Freshwater > Lake > Sediment | place: Indonesia: South Sulawesi... | reverse complement strand
TACTTTTTTCCCTTGTTCTCTCATACACTCGATTAAGTTTGAACCACTTAGGATTTCCACAATGGCTTTTGCAAGTTCCTTAGATTCGTTTGGAGGCACCAAAAACGCTGAGCCTTTGGAGACTTCCCTAGGACCTGGGATATCTGAAACAATAACAGGAACACCAGATGCCATTGCTTCTATTTGAACCTGCCCAAACGATTCTAATCTGGTAGTTGACGGTAACACCAAAAGAGCCACTTCTTGATATTTTTTCTTTAATCGTTCTGGAGATAAATTACCCAAGAATTTCGTACTACTTTGAAGCCCATTGCTTTCGACCAATTGTACGAGATGATCTAAGTAATTTATTTCATCCCTCCTCTTTGCTTCACCTGCAATAAGCAATTCAGCATCAGGTATAGCTTCATGAACAATACGCATAGCCTCGACGAGAACATGCAACCCCTTCTCTGGCTTGATTCTTCCGGCATACAAGATTTTTCTAGAATGAGAAGAAGCTGACCCATACCCGTTTAGACGAATCCCATAAGGAATGACACGGATTTTATTTTCGTAGCACTGTAACACTTTAGAAGATTGAGCAAAGCTTTTAGTCGTAACGATTATCAAAGCACTACAGTCTAGCAATTTTCTAACAAAAAAATTTTCATGAATGAACTTCAAAAATTTAATTATAAAACTTGTTTTTGTTAATTCAGCTTCATTATGATAGGAGACAACTAACGGTATCTTCCTAATCTTAGAAAGAAAAGCCATGATTTCTCCAATCAATGGAAACTGTGCATGAATGTGCACAATATCAAAGTCTTCGATCAGAAATCTAAAAGGCATGAAGGGTGTTATCGGCGTACGCAACACCTCAATTGCGTGAAAACGAAATATGCTCCCTTCGCTAGAACATCTCTCCCGGAACCACTTGGGGCGAGTTGTATATATCACCACCTCATGACCGTGCTCTATTTGCAGTTTTGAAAAGTCGCTAACAAATTTTTGGATACCTCCAGGTAGATCCTCAAACACATATTGAACTACATGCAGGATCTTCATCTAACAGGCCTTACTCCGTCAAAAGAATTTGTATCGTCCCAACCCTGCACTTCTAATCCTTTCCTAAGGATTGTCTAATCCTTCTTTCCATTCTTTTCACAAGGATTGCTACCGTCGACACTGCCAATGATTGCGAAGCTAAAAGCAACAGCATCACACCGAACAAGGCCCATCCGCTGTGAAAAACGCCGTTCGTCAACAATCTAAATCCCACCCACCCCAAAATGACAACCGCAGGAAAAATGGAGAGCGCAAAAACAGCTGCGAATAAAAGAACTGGATTGTATCTCCGTGCCAAACTAACAATAGAAGCGAGAATTTCGAAGCCATGGCGCCAAGTAGAAAGCTTCCTCCTGCCAATTCTAGGCCTATAGCTTATCGGCACCTCAGTTACACCACCGTCCATGGCCGTTTGCGCCACAACCTCAACCTCAGTCCTAAACCCCTTCGACTGCAACTCAAGACCCCGAGCCACTTCCGTCTTCAACAAATACATCCCAGAACAAACATCCGAAACACCAGCATCGAAAAGTAAGTCAAACGTTCGCGTAATTATCCAATTACCAAACCTGTGAACCCAGCTCATGACAGCTTGGTTACGAACCCCAACAACATGCACATAACGCTCACCATTACTCAAAAACCGCTCAATATCTTTAGCACAATACGTGTAATCACCATCCATAACCAACAGATAAGGCGTATTTACATAATCTACAGCCGTCTTAAGGGCTCCAGTCTTACCATGTCCATTCTGCTGAACAACCCTAACCCCCCTGCTCTCAGCCACCTTCACCGTACCATCCGAAGAATAACCATCAACAACAAGAATATTCTTGTAACCGACTTCCATAAGCTCATCAATAACAAGACCAATAGCCTGCTCTTCATTAAACGTTGGAATAACAACCGTAACCTCATGCTTACCTACAGACATGAAGAACCTCTAAGCAACAAGAGCCAACATATAGAGCACGATGTTTCCGAAGCCGTGAGCAACTACAGGAGCCGTCAGCCCGCTAGTTTTGATGAGTAGATATCCAAACGCTACTCCAGCACTGTAGGCGAACACAACCTCTAACGGGTTGAGCCATCCGATGTGGAAGAGGGCGAAGATAAGCGCTGTTAGGTGCACAGCCTGCCACTTAGGCATCAACTCAGCCGTATAGCTTTGAAGCAAACCACGAAACAGCAACTCCTCAGTCAGACCTACAAAAACCATCATAGTAACAACCAGATAAAGAACATTAGAAATCATGCTCGAGCCCACTTCAATGGGCTTAGGCCTCAAGATAAAATACTCAACTAAACCTAAAATCGCTCCTACGCTAACCCCAGCCACCACCTGAAAATATAACCTGATTGTACCCCAACTCAAGCCTATTTTCCCAAACGGGACCTTTCTAAACCACAGATAGGCGATAACACCACTCATAATCAGAGTGTAAACAGCGGGCAGGAAAATTCCAGACTCCAACAGAGTCATGGGGAAGGGAGAGAAAACAATCCTTGTTGCTAAGAGTAAACCACAAACCTCGAACACGATTCTAACACTCTCGTTTTTTCCAGCCACAACAATTCCAACCAGGGGCAAGAGGGCAAAAACGAAGAAAGCTAAAGCCAAACCGTACCAAGCCCAGACGCTGTTCAACAAAACCTCCTCCACCAGCACTAAAACAACTACAAAATACAATAAGTCTACAGCCAAAGAGCCACGCACACCATTGATAAACAGGGTAACCAAGCCCACGGTCACAAACACCACATTAGAAAACAAAAGAAGCTCATACGTGTACCCAAGCAAAGCAGTCAATATGTAAAAAGAAATCGTTGACACACAGACCAAGGCAAGAGCCGTCAACAGCAGTCTTGCAGGAAACTCGCCAAACTGACGCAAATCCAAAGTTGAAAAATCAACCAGCAAGTTTAAGATGTAAATTCACAGACTAAGCCAAGACAGCCAAGATTCGGAAAAACACTATCAACGCAAACAGAAGCACAAGCACAGCTGTCAGAGGCAACCAGCTCTTCCTGAGCTCCTCAATCAAACTGCGAGTCTTTCCATAAGAAGGATCTGAAAGCTCCAGGTAAACGAGCATACAAATCGCGATTAGGCTTATCGCCAACTGTCCCATCGACAACGCCTCAGCGTAGACTTGAACCAAACTGGTAATACCCAACAGAGTCAACCCTAAAGTTGTTGTCCCCAGAAGAGTGGTCCCAAGAATAGTTGAAAGCCCATAGAACGAAGGTTTAACAACTAAGGAGCTAAGCAAGAAAGCCAGCGAAACATAAACGGCAAGAATAAACAATAGGGTTCTGTTGCGGCTCAACTGAACATCACTTTAAACTCAGCGTCTACACTTTTAAAATTTATGACTTCTGTATACATCAGAATACGAACACGCACTTTTAGGAACACCCTTGCGGCACAAGGCACACTTTGCGAACGCTTAAAAATCAATCTTTGTCGCTATCCCCGTTTTCACTGTTTTTGTCCATTTTGCAGGTCGCCTAAGAATTATTTGAAGAAACGCATAAGAAGCCAGAAAGGTCTGAAGAGTCCAGTAGGCGTAGATGAAAGGCAGCCATAAGAGGTTCAGGGCTCTCCGAGGCTTTGTCACGTATACCAAGGCTATCCCGATGACGAATAAAGGAATCATATTAATCACGAAGGTAAACGGATTCAAAGTGCCGAAAACAAAGCCTTGGGGAAAAGGCATAAAGAAGGTTGCTAAAAGCATGAGATAGCTCATGAGACACAAAACAAACATGTACGGTCCTGCCAAAGTTACTTCGGCATCAATCTTTACGCGGTTTGGCTTGGCTATTAGTTTTCCATACTTTATCGCTATTTCCATTTCTCCCCGGAACCATCTTATGCGTTGCTTTATTAATTGAGTTAGATTCTCAGGGTTTTCCTGCCACGAATGTATTTCAGGAGCATACTTGATGCGGTAGCCTCTTTTGGTCAGTTTCAGCGCCATCTCAACATCCTCAGACAAGGAGGCATTGTCCCATCCGTTGACATCTCTGAGAACGCTTTTTCTGATGAAGTAGCAGCTGCCAGTCAAGGGAACAAACAAGTTGAGAACGTCCTTGCCCCTTATGTAAGTCTCATAACGCACAGCTTCCTCATAAGACAGGAACTTTGTCAACATGTTTACATCAGCGTTTATGGAACATGCTCTTCCCTGCACAGCAGCAACTGACGGATCTTCGAAATGTTCAACCGCCTCCCTCAAGACGTCTGGCTCAGGAACGTTATCGGCATCGAAAACCGCTATGAGTTCACCCTTCACGTGGTAAAGAGCATAGTTGAGTGCGGAAGGCTTCCCACTAGAGGTTGCTTGACAAAGAAGCTTAATCTGTCCAGGATACTGCGTAACATACTCTCGGCATAGCTGCACCGTGTTGTCCAAGGATCCGTCTTCAACGATGACTATCTCCCGTCTCTCAGGCGGATAATCTATTTTTAACAAAGCCTCAAGAAGCCTGCCCACAACTTTCTCCTCGTCCTTCACGGGAACAATGATCGAAAACAGAGGCAGTTTTTCCTCATCCTGCAGAGACTTTTCTATCCTTCTTCGACTTGACTGGCGCAGATTTCTCAAGCCAACCGCAAGAACGGGAATGTTATAAAGTGTCCAGACGTAGAGAACCGAGAGAACAGCCATGACAACAATATTCAGAGGGTTCAGTCGGGCTTCATCACTTAAAGTATGGAACTCTTTGCCAAAGCACTTTCAAAGCCTTAAACAAAATTGGCGCAAGCAAAACTACAGATAAGATAAGGCCGTCGCCTGTGAATAAGGGCGCGTCTAAGCTTTGGAACTGTTGAAAGGTTGTTGGCTTTGTGAGCAATTGTGTAGTGGGCGCGAGACTTGGAGAACTGCCGACGTGGGTGACCAATTCAGCTTGAATCCAAACGGAGTTGCCGTACAATGGCCACAAGATTGGTGTGTATCCACCGAAAACATCTAGGATTAAGTGAGACGCTGCAACCATTAGAGCGAGCAGAGCGTAGCGTTGAAGTTTCGGTTTGAACCAGTGAATCAGCAATAAAAACGGGGCTGCTACGATTAGCACCACTAGAATCGAGTGGGAAAACGACCTATGCACAAGGAACAGTGCATCAAAGTCTGATGTGAGAGCGAACAGTGAGATAGGCAGAGCCTTCTTAGCCTCAATGCCCATTAGCAGCAGAGCAGCAAACGGGATGACCAAGTGAACTAACGGTTCCACGTCGTCTTGACCTCCAGTTGAAACCGATGTGTTCTTCAACATTCTATGGTGGGGCATTCATATAAGTTATAGTTAAATACTGCTTGAAGCCAGCGTCTTTCGCCCATTTAGTGGCGGATTTGTTGCCCCAGCATTTGGCGATCTGGCTCAATTGTGTGGCAAGGTCGTTTCCTATCTCACTCATTAGGCGTTGGACCTTGCTTTCCATGGCCTCTTCTAACTTCTTCAACGCAGAAGAGAGTAGTCCTTGGAGAAGGCGGCTGCGAACCCTCTCGACAACTATTATGGCTAAGTCTAAGCATGCTCTTTCCATTCTTGACAAGACTCTATACCATACGCCTTTTCGAAGAGCTCTTGCCTTTACCCGAATTATCTCGCTTCGTAGGAGAGGGATTCGTTTAATGTTCAACATGTTTCATTTCACTTCGCCCTGAGTTTTTCGATTTTGCACCTGACTAGGTGGCCCTCTTCGATGTTGAGGGCGGCTCTGACCTCTCTTGGAACGGTTATTCGTCCTTCTTTTCTCACGTACACTGTGAACTCTACTGCCTTCTCTTTGGACAAGTATCGGCCTCGAAAATCGACGTTTTGCTACGTTTTCTGTCAATAAAAGCGTGTTCAACATGGAGAAATATCGGAGCATAATATGTGGTTGACACCTCGAACTTTCTCCTCTGGTAACCGTCGTTTCTTAACGAAATTTGTAGAATTTCTTTTAATCGTTAAGGAGTTGTCTGAAGTGAAATCAGACTCGAAACAAATACAACGCTATTTGTGCTTTTGTGTCAGCCCGCAGAAGCTTTACAGGTTTTTTCAACGGGAAGGCTACCAGCCGTCCATAATAAGAAACCGCTTCTTTGGAAACAGTGCTCTCAGCAGTGTTGTTGTTCTCTCGTGGCTTAGAGTTGTCTCCACTCTTAACTCACCAGTGTTTAAGGATTCGACAACATCTGAGACGCCGAAAACCAGTTTCCTCAAGACGTCGCGGGTTAAAATGACTTTACACTCAATAGGTTGATTCGTCCACACGAGTGGCTCAACATCTTCATTTTTTCTTTGCAGAAAGATGCTGTGTCCCTCGCATTCAATCTGCGTCGTGCCACTCCATTCAACTAATCTAGTTGACCGATTAGCAAAAACTAATGAGAGTTCGTTGAGGAATTTTTGTGTATCGAGAATTGCATACATGAAAACGCCCGTGGATTCGGATTCGAGGAATCCTAGAGCGGGGAAAATTTTTTCGTAGACGGGGTTTCTCATGGAGCCAGCTACAATGGAGGTTGCTCTCTTCTTTACAAAGATGTCGTTAACCTTTTCTACGAGTGGTCTGGCTACTTGTTCAACATCGTGTTTCGGGTTGACAATTATATCTTCAAACTCGCCTCGGTTGAACCTCTCCTTGCGCAGGCGTGCGTGAACGTATCCGATGATGCTGTTTTGGTCGTCGAGTGCAACCCAGTTTATGTTGTCCTTCTTGCGTAGATTGCGTCTGAAATCCTTTAGGCCCCGTGAAGCTGCACCTACGAATGTTTTAGAGAACTCGTTGTATAAGTTGAGCAGTTGGGGGATATCTTCCTCCCTAGCCTCTCGTAACTGGACTTGCATGACTAGTCGTCCCACCTCCAATGTAGAATGCGCAGAAACATTTCAATATCAGCTGCCCCACCTCGCTTAACCATAAGTTTTTGTGCCTGGACAGCGTCTTCCCAAGCCAAAACATTCCTCACGATTTTGGTGTATGTCTCCAAGTCAGAGGAAAACTCGATGTCAGCTGTTTTTGGAGCCTTCTTTAGTTTGTGAAAGCGTCCATTACTGAATCTAAAAGCTAGTGTCCCTACCTCTCGAAGTTGTATGGTTGCGGATTTCTGCCATCCCTCCAGCTTTCTTCGGGCGAGTTTGGAGTCTTTCAATGAGCGATTGAGTTGTCGAACCCATCTGGCGAAGATTGTGGGATAGTCAAGGTATTTGATGTATGTGCGTCCTGTCATAATGTCAACGAACCCTAAGCGCTGATAAATCCTGTGCGCCGGAATGTCGAGTCCAGTGAAGAGTGAAGCGTTTGAGACTCCACTGTTTTTTGCGTATTCTAGGGAGAGTTTCATTAAATTGCTCACTATGCCCTTCTTTCTGTAGTCGGAGTCTGTGCAAACAGCAGAGATTCCGCCTGTTTTTGAATAAACCCCTTCTCCTAGATGCAGTTGCTTAAACACGAGTTCAACGTTGCTCACAGGTTTGCCGTCTGCTTCGCCTATGAAGATATTTTCTGGCTGGACTTTCTCTCGCCTATAATATTGCATAAGCCTTCGTGGAGTCGTGGGTCCAAAGCATTCGCTAAAAAGCTTGGCTATATGAGCCTCGTCTCCCTTCCTGTAGTTGCGAACCAGGTACTCCACAGGTTTCTCCAAACGATACTTCTCTCCATGTTGAAACCTTAAACCTAAGCGTTAGGTCAAACATTAAAACCTTTCCCAAACTAAGCAGCGACAAATAAGGGTAAGGTTGAATTACCAGAAGTGTATTCAAAACCTAAGCGTGAACCTCAAATTCGTCTTAGGCGCAGTAGTCATCGCCGTTCTTTTCTTCTTCGGCATCATATTCGCTTGGTCCACGGGCGCTGACATTCCGACGGAATTAAAGACGACTAGACTGATAACCGCTGCAATGCTATTTATCGTGGGCTTCGGAATCGCCTACTACATAACTAAAAAACCCAAAACCATAATCCAGAAGCTGGAAGTTTCGGGACAGATGAAGTCGGTTGCGCTCAGATGCCCAAACTGCTCGGCGTCAGTGGACGTTAGTCAAATAAAAATCATATCTGGCGTGCCGTATGCAACATGTCCCTATTGCGGACAAACATTCGAGGTTGCTGAGGAGCCAAAATGGTGAAGTCTAATGCGCTACTGCCCCTAATCCTCGCCACACTTGTATTAGTAACACTTGTGAGCATAGCATCGGCGCAGCAGAGACAGTATCATCTGGAACACGAATGGGCAAAAATCTGGATAAACCCGAATGGAACGATTGATTTGCTTTACGACATAAGTTTAACCCTTGATTCGGGACCCGACATCAACTTTGTGTACGTGGGTCAACCTCAACGCGATTTCACAATTGGCACGGCTATAGACCAGTACGGCCGAACTTTAACAGCTTCAGACGCAAGTTCTGGAAGCGATTACAGGGTGCGTGTTAATCTCTACACGCCCTTGAACGCTGGACAAACTATTAGGTTTAATTTAACTACAAACGTTGCCAACATGATATACGAGGATACAGAGGACAACGTGGGCATGGAGTTTCGTCCCACATGGTGGCAAGAAGCCAGCGTACTTGACCTTCGAGTATTGGTTGTTTTGCCGTCTGGAGTCACTGTGGATAAGGTAAGAACCTCAGTGGATTGGGACAACCTGTTAACCGAAGATGGCAGATTAGCCGTTTACTGGGAAAGACAAAACCTTCCACCCGATCAAAGATACACGTTTGGGGTTTCTTTTCCAAAACAGTATGTGCAAAGCTACGTGGCAAAGCCGACTGGAATAGTTGCCTTTCTGCAGCAATATGGAACTGCGCTCTTGATTCTTGGAGTGTCAGTTGCTGCAATAGGCGCCGTTGTGTACGTGGCTCGTAAAAGACCATACTTGATGCCTACAATAAGCATGGAAACCCTGGGAATAAGACACGGTCTAACAGCCGTGGAGGCTTCCTACCTCCTAGACGTGAAGCCGACGATGATAGTCACAGAAATCCTCTACAGCCTACTACAGAAAAGAGCCGTTTGGGTTGAGTCTACAAATCCTTCGCTCAAACTCAAAGTCATGCAGCCATTCCAAGATAAGGCTGGAACACCTGAATCGCCTCTACGATACTATGAAATCGACTTTCTCAACGCAATCAAAGACGACGGAACCCTCGACGAAGAGAAACTGGCACAGACAGTTATGTTTCTAAGAGACGATGTGGAAGAAAAAATGCGGGGGTACTGCAGAAAAGACACAATTGAATATTACAGAAAAATTGTGACCAAGGCTTGGGGACAAGTGGAGCAAGCGGGCACACCTGAATTAGCGTCTAAAGCGTATGATGAACAACTGCTGTGGCTTTTCCTTGACCCAAACTATCAGTCGCGAACCCAAGCAACGTTTCGCGACCGTGCCTTCGAGCCTAGTCCCTTCTGGTTATGGTACTGGTACGGCTATCAATACTATCACCCCAACCCCACATACAAAACAAACGTGGAAACACCGTCTCAAGCAGCGAAACCGCCGACGATTCCGGGCGCCGACTTCGCAAACAACATCGCCACCTCTGTGGAAAAAACCTCCAACAACATTGTAGGCAACCTGGAGAAATTTGCCAACGCCATTGTTCCGATATCAGTGGCTGCAAAGACCTCAACCGAGCCTGCGCGTACTGGTTCTAGCTGCGTCTGTGCGTGTGCAGCCTGCGCTTGTGTCTGTGCTTGTGTATCATGCGCCTGCGCCTGTGCCGGCGGAGGTGTCGGCTAAAAAGGGAGGAAGTGTGAAGCCATGAGTTTTTTGCGTAAAGCCTTGCGTCCACCCAAGATTCCGCGGGGACGCTACACCTATCGAGGCAGAGATAAATTCGCTGGTCTGGCGCTTCAGCTTCGCGTTGAGCCTGATGGTCAAGGGCTTCTAGTCATAAACGCTAACACCGTCCTATACCTGAACGAAACCGCCACGGCACACGCCTATTTTTTCATGCAAGGAATGCCCACAGATGTTGCCCTGAAGCAGATTAAGCGCATGTACAGGGTTGACTCGAAAACCGCGAAAAGAGACTATGAAAAGCTCATCTACACGGTGAGCACCTTGGCGCAGACAGAAGAGGTTTGCCCAATCTCTTTCCTCGACGTCAAAAGAGTAGAACCCTTCACTCAACCGTCTTCAGCGCCCCTTCGCATGGATATGGCGCTTACCTTCAGATGCCAGAACAACTGCGTCCACTGCTATACCGGGGGTCCGCACGAAACCGAGGAGTTGACAACAGAACAATGGAAAATGGTCATCGACCGTCTTCATCAAATCGGCGTGTTCATACTTACCTTCACCGGAGGCGAGCCTACCCTACGCGACGACTTGCCTGAACTTTTACTGTATGCGCAGAACAAGGGCATGGTTACAGGATTGATTACAAACGGCAGAAGACTGAGAGACAAAAACTACGTGAAAACTCTTGAGAAAGTCGGACTTGACTTTGTTCAAGTGACGCTTGAATCGCACAAGGCTGAAATCCACGATTTGATGACTGAGACAAAGGGAAGTTGGAAAGAAACAGTTGCGGGAATCAAGAACATCATTCCATCCAAGATTTACGCTACAACAAACACCACGTTAAGCCAACACAACACACCAACTTTCTTGGACACAATAGACTTCATAAAAAAACTGGGAGTTGCCGGTTTCGGATGCAACAGTCTAATCTATTCTGGAAAAGCCACTGGGATAAGTGAAAAATTTGTTGTCCAAATAGAAACATTAGGGGAACTGTTGCCCAAAGTTCATGACAAAGCCAATCAACTGGGGTTAAAGTTCCTCTGGTACACTCCAACTCAATACTGCCGTTTCGACCCAGTAAAATTAG
>Ga0315312_1003097_pt1 | contig 10899 bp, 10 predicted proteins | sample TDP7_MG_FD_203629 | JGI IMG/M metagenome (GOLD analysis project Ga0315312, IMG submission 203629) | Freshwater sediment microbial communities from Lake Towuti, South Sulawesi, Indonesia - TDP7 | ecosystem: Environmental > Aquatic > Freshwater > Lake > Sediment | place: Indonesia: South Sulawesi... | reverse complement strand
TCCTCGTGTTCTTCTTCATCCTTTAAGGATAGATACGATTCCGCAAGGCGCTTACATTGTGCCTTGGATGAGGCCGAATCCATCAATAGAGACGCTAAAGACCATGCCGGGATTAGACGGTCCACCATGGGACATTGACTCTGTCATGGCTGACGCATTAAAACTGAACATGACTTTCAGAATAGTTTGTCAACATGGGATAATAAACGAGACGCGGGTTGTACCCAGCACCGTTTATCTTGGCCACGACACTAAGTTCTTGTATATTGGGGGAAAGTTCCATGGAATGGGCAGAAACCCGGCAAGCAACTCTTCCGAATATCCAGGTTGGACATTACCAAACTATTTTGACATACTATTCGACGTTGCCAACGACGGTGTACTCACCTTTCCAGAAAGCGGCTCTGGCTTCGCGGTTGTCATACATGGAGGAGCTAACTGGCGCACTCGAATGATCTCGAGCTATGATGATAAATTATGGAGTTATTCAAGCGAGGTGCCACGTTCGGTTTGGCTGAGGGCCGAGAGCTACTATTGGCCTAATGCTCAGCCAGCTTTTGCCGTCGGAAACTGGGATTTATGGTATGATAACTCGACGGGAACCCTCAATATCCTCTTCTCCAGATTTCTCTGGCAACTAGCCACTTCTGAATTCAACGCGCTTCAAATGAGAAGCGGAGAACGCTGGGTCATAGGATTCTTATTAGAACTTGGCTATGCCACCTGGTTTGGGGAATACGCAAACTTTGTAGACGGCTGGCCACAAAAAACATATCCATATTTAACCAACGACGCCTCTTGGTGGCCCAAACTCGTTATAGATTTATCGAATCCTCCGCCATCATACTAAACTTATAGCGGAGTGGAAATCTTGGAAGAAGACAAGACCGAAAAGTCATGGATACAATTACATTGGAAGCGAATCCTGTTATTTTCCCTCTTTTTTTCTATTTTGACTGGTAGCTTATTATATTATATTCTTCCACGTGCTCTTCTTCGTCCTTTGAGGATAGATACAATACCTCAAGGCGCTTACATTGTGCCTTGGATGAGGCCTAGCCTTTCGTTTGATGAAATCACTTCGATGACTTGTTATGATATTGATGCTGTTATGACTGGTGCTTTGAAGTTGAACATGACGTTCACAATAAATATAATCAATGGCACTCGTGTTGTGCCAAGCACAGTATATTTGAGTCATGACAAAAACTATTTGTACGTTGGAGGAAAGTTCCGCGGAATGTATGAAAATCCAACCACTACCGTCAAGCGAACATTATCCAATTATTTCAATATATATTTCGATGTGGCTAATGATGGCATACTTACCTTCCCAGAAAGCGGCTCTATGCTTGGCGTCTATGTTAATCCTGGAGCATGCTGGCGCACTGAATTCGCATGGAACTACGAGGACCTAGTATGGAGTCAATCACGAACACTACCGCATTCGGTTTGGCTCATGGGATATTCCTACTATTCACCAAATGCTCAGCCTGCTTTTGCTATTGGAAACTACTTTGACGCATTATACGACAACTCCACAGGCACAGTCATAATTCTCTACTCTAAATATCTCTGTAATCCAGCAACTTCTGAAATTAACATGCTCCAAATGAGACAAGGAGAAAGATGGGTTATGGGCTTCTTAATAGAGATAGGTTATGATAGATCTGGGGAATATGTGGATTTTGTTGATGGCTGGCCACATAAGATTTATCCATATTCATCCAATGACGCTTCGACGTGGCCAAAGCTCGTAATCGACCTAACCAATCCTCCTCCAGGATTTACTTAATGCGAGAGAAGAAATCTTGGAAAAGACTGAAACAAAAAAAACGAAATGGACAAGTTGGAAGCGATTACTCTTGTTTTCCCTCTTTTTTTCTGTTCTGGTCTTTAGCTTATTATATTATGTTTTCCCGAATGTTCTCTATCCTTTGAGGATAGATAAAGTGCCTGCAGACGCTTACGTCATCCCGTGGATGCAGCCTTATCCATATTTCGGATACATACCTACCGTGTTCAACATTGACGCTGTGATGGCCAATGCCTTGATACTGAACATGACCTTCAGGATAAACATGTGGGACGGCACCATCCGCGTCATACCGAGCACCGTGTACTTGGGTCACGACTCAAAATACTTGTACGTGGGCGGAAGATTCGTCGGAATGTATAGCAACCCCGCAAGTGTACCCCATGACTTGCAACCAAACCGGTTCCACATATACTTCGACGTGGCCAACGATGGCGTGCTCAAAACTCCAGAGGCCGGCTCACTTTTTGCTGTGGCCATAGATGTACCTCCTCAAGAAGATCTGGTGTCAGGACAGTGGGACGACATGGTATGGGTGTATGAACCGAACCAGTACAAGCACATGATGTGGATGCCTGCTTATAACTACCTCTGGCCCGATGCACACCGGGCCGGCTTGTCCATTGCGGCTCAAACGGCAGAGTATGACAACTCGACCGGAACCGTCACAATCATGTTCGCCAGGTTTCTCAGAACACCAGGCACAGAAGACTTCAACGTGCTCCAGATGAGACCAGGCGAGCGCTGGGCCATGGGCTTTCTACTCGAACTGCAATACCAGAAGGAGCTCGACAACAGGGTGGACGGCTGGCCCAAGAAAACGTTCGGAGAATGGTCAGACGACAGTTCTTGGTGGCCAAAACTCGTAATAGATCTCGCGAATCCTCCACCATAATTTACCACCTGATAAGTTTTAAGGAACTTACCTTTTCTCTAGGCATGGCCAAAAATTCTACTTGATACACACGATTTTTTCAAATCTTTAGAATGTTCGATGCAGTTACAACTCTTGCTCCCTTCTGCCCAGGTAGTTATACCATCTGTTAAGTTTTTGCATTTACAAGCGAAGAAAGAAAAGAGAGTTGGAAGGCGACGGGTCATAGTTTGGTTTATGGGTCTACCATTCCAAAACTCGCTGCTACTATGACTATGTCGAAGACGTCTATTCCGCCGTCGCCGTTGAGGTCTCCACGTGGGTCCCAGCCGAATTGACACCAAACAGTTCCGAAGCCAGCTGCTACAATGACAATGTCAAAAATGTCAACACGTCCGTCCTTGTTTATGTCACCTGGTATTTGAGTCCAAGGCACGGGATTCCGTGGCCAGAAATCCACATATCCATTTGTTCCTGGGGGAACAAGGTAGGGAACTGGACCGGGCCAAGACCATTCAAAGTTCCCCTTATTAAGACTTGGACCTCCGCTTGGACCCCAGACTGCACCTCCAAGACTGAAAGATGTATCATCAAATGCATTTGGCGGGCTTCCTCCGAGGTTTGCATCAAAGAGTTCTTGACATATGCCAACACCGGGGCCAAACATATTGTTGTAGTATATTTGGTTGAATCCTGCTCCTGCGCTGACTTGGATGCCCCAATTGTACGGTGGATGGATCGTGTTTCCTACGACAAGATTGCCAGTGCTTGCTCCGCCTGCTAGATCTATGCAAATACCCCAAGTACTCATTGTGTTAAGGTCGATATCGTTGTCATTACTCAGGACTTGGATACCAATAGTGCCAGGAGATAGACCAATTATTTTATTGCTCCTGATTATGCAGTGTTGTGAAGGCGGAGCCAATAGAATACCAATAGGAGCAGCGGCAGGACCAGTATCAATAATGTCCAATCCCCATATGAAAACACCGGCTCCTGTAATTATTATGGTAGAGCCTCTGAGATCAATTAGTGGAGGATTTCCAAGCGCTGGGGGAGCTGCGATGATCCATAAGTTGTTTTGCCATATAGTGTAGGTAGGGAATGGGGGTTCAATCCAACCCGCCTGAACGTGGATCTCGTCATTATTGCCAGCTAATGTGGTGATAACGGAGAAAAGAGTACCATTGCCGGGAACAGTCCAGAGAACACCTCCAGGTGGAGCATGTACTGGTGTAATTCTAAATGCGATGCCGAAAGCAGCTGTAAATAAAGCAGTTACAAGTATTCCTACAACCACTTTTTCCCTCATTCATTCACCTCCTTTCTCTCTCTTTAATAATAAAATCTCATCGGACGTATTTAATGTTTGTTAATGATTCTTCTATATTTTTTTACAATGCCTTCCAGCATGCGCTATACTTAAAAGAAACATTCCACCAGTTCTCTAAGTCAACGTAGAAGGCGCGTCGAATGGTAGACGTATGGCTTCCTTACGGAAAAACCGAAATCTGCGCAAGAATCCCAACAAGAAACTATCTGGGCAGTATAGAGCCAAAAGAAAAATCAGGAGTAACAGATGCTAGAATAGAAATTGAAAGAGCCCTAAAAAACCCAATCGGCACAAAACCACTAACAGAAATAGCTAAAAAAGGCGGTAGAGTCGCAATAGTAGCAGACGACCACACCAGATCAACACAAACCCACTTAATGATTCCACCAATCCTGAACGAACTAAACACGGCAGGCATAAAAGACGAGAATATAACATTAGTCTTCGCTTGTGGCAGCCACAGAGCAGTAAAACCAGAAGAAATGAAGAAACTAGTAGGCGAGGAAGTTGTCAATCGTATCAAAATGATAAGCCACGACTACAAAGCCAAAGATTTAGTCTATTTGGGCAAAACAAAAACCTATGGAACAGAAGTCTACATAAACAAAACTTTCGCAGAAGCAGACATAAAAATTCTAACGGGCGATGTGGGTTTACATTATTATGCAGGTTATGGTGGAGGAAGAAAAAGTATTCTGCCTGGCATAAGTGGTGCAAAAACCATACAACATAACCATGCCATGCTTTTAGACCCTAAAGCAAGAACAGGCAACTTGGACGGCAATCCAGTACACGAAGATATGGTTGAAGCAGCAAAACTTGCTAAAGTAGATTTTGTCTTAAACATTGTGACGAACAGCAAAAGAGAACTAGTTCAAGCCTTCGCAGGCGACTTGGAACAAACTTTCAACGCAGGAGTAAGACTTGTTGACGAAACGTACAAAGTGCCAATCGAACAAAGAGCCGATATAGTGGTCGTGAGTTCAGGCGGACACCCACACGACATAAACCTCTTCCAAGCCTACAAAGGAGTAGACAACGCTCTAAACGCAGTAAAAAAAGGCAGAGTGGTCATTTTAGCCGCAGAATGCCCAGAAGGACACGGAAACGAAGTATTCTATGAATGGACAATGAAATTTAAGAATCTGAAAGATATCGAGAGAGAAATAAAGCACCATTTTATCTTAGGCGGACACAAATCTTACTACCTCCTAAAAGCATTGCAAAGGGTTCAAATCATTCTTGTTTCAGTTATGCCAGACTATGAAGCCATAAACGTCTTCAATTTAAAGACAGCAAGAGCTGTTAATGATGCCTTACGCGATGCCTTTGAGATTGCGGGTCAAAACGCGAAAGTGTGGTCAGTACCCTACGGAAACATAACCTTACCAATTTTTAAGGCAGTAGAAGAAAAAACTGAAATTTAGGCACGCATTAGAAGGGAAAAATGTGCAAACAACCTTCACAATAAGACGATTCAAACCTATAGACTTAGACCGCGTAATGTATATAAATCAAATGTGCCTTCCAGAAAACTATTCTAGCTCATTCTTTTTAGACTTATATGAGCGGTTTCCAGAGACTTTTGTTGTTGCAGAAGAAGACAGCGAAATTGTAGGTTATGCTATGTGCCGCATTGAAAAAGATTTGTCCAGCTTTAGATTTTTAGGAATTGCCAAAAAGGGACATCTAATATCTATCGCTGTTCTGCCAAAATATCAACATCAAGGCATCGGACAAGCGCTAATGCAAGCGATAATGAAAGCCATGATAGGCTATGAAGCTAAAGAAATTCACCTAGAAGTGCGAGTCACAAACACGGCAGCCATAAATCTATACAAAAAACTTGGATTCCAAGTAGCAAAAACTCTGCACAATTATTACGCAGACGGAGAAGACGCCTATCTGATGAGCAGAAAATTTCCATTCGGATAAAGGAACAACTAATAACTACGTTCACCCCTAAATTTCGTATAGGGCTAAAATATTGGGACAATGCCAAATCTGCAAGAAAAACTCAAACCTCATTTCCAGCCAGCTTGGAGTCTGCCTACAATGCATTCAAACAAAGCCTAAACAAGCATTAGCAATCACAGACAAGGTTCATACAAAAAGCAGAGAAAAATTTGGACTACCACCAAAGCCACCGAAAAAGCCAAACGGAATATTATGCGGTGTATGTGCCAACGACTGCAAAATAAGTGTCGGCGAAAAAGGTTTCTGCGGTCTAGTTTTCAATGTAGACGGCAAACTGGTTCGAATGGGCGGAACAAGTGACAAAGGAGTTTTGCAGTGGTATTATGACCCGTTGCCAACAAACTGCGTTTCATGGTGGTTTTGCCCAGGCTGCACAGGCGCTGGCTACCCAAAATACGCCTATAAAAAAAGCGCAGAAACAGAGCACGCAAACTTAGCAGTGTTTTATGGAAGCTGTAGCCTAGATTGCCTTTTCTGCCAAAACTGGCAATACCGAAACTTATCTGCGCAGCTTAGCTCAGTGATGAGTGCCGAAGACCTAGCAGCCAAAGCTAACTCTCATGTGTCGTGCATATGCTATTTTGGCGGTGACCCTTCTGTGCAGTCGCCTCACGCCTTAAAAACAAGTGAACTGGCGCTGAAAAGAGCTGAGGATGAAAAACGCATTTTAAGGATTTGTTGGGAAACAAACGGATACTGGAAAAAAGAGCCTCTGCAAAGGGCGGTTCAGTTGTCGCTTGTCAGCGGAGGAAACATCAAATTCGATTTGAAAACTTGGAACGAAAACTTGAGCAAGGCTCTTTGCAATGTTTCGAATCTGCCTACTCTTGAAAACTTCAAAATGGTTGCTGAAAAATTTTTCAAACAACGTTCTGAATTGCCCATTTTAACGGCTAGTACATTGCTTGTTCCGGGTTACGTAGATGAAGAGGAAGTTGAAGGTATAGCTAGTTTTATTTCTGGGTTAGATTCGCAGATTCCTTACACTTTGCTTGCTTTTTATCCGCAATATGTGTTGAATGACTTGCCAACAACTAGCAGAGAACAAGCTGAGAAATGCTACCAAACAGCGAAGAGATACTTGAAAAATGTCAGAATAGGAAACATCAACTTACTAAGTTAATTAACATGACAATAAAGGTGAGTAGACGACAAAACCCAAACTAATGTGCGTTGCTTAGTTTCGTGGCAAGCTTATCAACCGCGCGCTTAAATTGTTCAAGCTCCTTCTCTGAAAGTTCTATGCCTCTCCTGGAAAGCTTGAAAACCGTGTTTCCAGTGATGTCTTCTTCTAAATCGACATTACCCTCGTTGACTAGTTTGTCTAAAACAGATTTGACTTGTTGTTCTTGGGGAATCAGGGGAAGCATATGCCTTAAAACCTTAATGTAAAGCCTTTCTGACGACAAGTCGTCTTCTCTATTTTCATACAGCACTGCCAAAACGGCTTTCCTAACTGCATTCATATGTTGCGAATCGACGCCCAACTATGCTCACCAGACTCCTTCAAAAACCGAATTGTTTCACTTTCAGATGTAAATTAGTTATGACTTATCAATCAATATTTGCAGATATGAATAAGGTGTCTAGTTAGAATTTGCTGGGTCAACGTGAATTATGCAATGTTGGCAACCTGTTTCATGTCTAACTTTTTCCTCAACTTCGTGAGCTATTCTAGCAGCTTCCTCTACTGAAGTGCCTTTTGCCACTTATATGAAAACCTGTGTGAACAACGTTTGGTCCTACATATTCAGCCTTCAAATCATGAACGCCCAAAACGCCTTTCACAGACTTTACCGTTGACTCCACCTTTCCTATGAAATCTCTGCTAGGTGCTCTGCCAACAAGGTAATGGACATTGTCTTTGAAGAGGTATACACCGCTGAAAGCAATAACTATTGCCACGAATACGGATGCTAATGGGTCAGCCCATAGATATCCTTGTGCAACGAGGATTACAGCTATCAGCACAGCTATGTAGGAAACTTCGTCTTTGAGAAGTGCTATCAACTGCGCTTTTGCGGAGGCGCCTCTTGTCTTCACTCTCAAGATGTCTATGCTAGGAATAGCAATCACAACCATGCCTACTAGTATCACTATCAAAGCAAGCAGTAGGTTTTGAAATTCGCTTGCCTCTGGAGCCTGAAGGAGTTTTGGAATAGCCTCTCGAAAAGTTTCAAGACTCATGAAAGAAATCAGAATTGTGGCTGAGACCAGTGCAGCAACGTTTTGTGCTCTTCCATGGCCAAGCATGTGAAATTCGTCTGCTGGTTTCCGTGACCAAAAGGCAGATATTAAGAGAAAAGTGGAAATTAGGATGTCGCTTAACATTTCTAGCGCTTGTGCTAATAATACTAGAATGCCAGTCAAGAAGTAGGTTGCTAATTGCAGAATGACCAGTATTAGGTAGCTTATCAGAGCGATTTTTATGCCACGAGTTCCGGTGGCGTGTTCCTTCATCTGAGCCTTTCTACAGCCTTCTTGAGTGAATTTAATGTTCGTGTCCGCCCATTGCTTCTTCGCCGTGCTCTTCGCCGCCCTTAATGTTTGTGTACAAGTGATGCGAATACAAGACAAAACCAAGCATTGCCTGCACATACTCTCTTGCAGCATCTACGTCATTTTCGTCGTATTTCTTCTTAGCCATAGCATGCTTGAACCTTTTTTGCAGTTCCTCTTCAACAACATGTGTCAAGAAGTCTATTACTTCATTTGCGTTTCCCTTTTCTATGGCTTTGTCTGCTCTTGGCACTACTGGACCCCAGTCAAGTCCTGCAGGTTTCAATCCAGTGTAAGGTGCTCCTTCGCCTTCTCTATGCAAGCGTACAGCAGTTTCAAAGAACCAGTAGTCAGCAAGGTCTTTAGCTTCTTTGCCTAGTCTTCTCGTACGGAGGGTTTTTTCAAAGGCTTTCTTCAATTCAGCTTCAGCTTTTTTCGGGACCCAAGGAAGTATAAGATTAACATTTCCTATTTCCAAAGCCTTTTTTGCAGCCTTGACAACAGGTCCATCTAGCGTATCACAATGCGGTGGCATAACCTCACCTCCAAATAGTCGTATATTTTATCTCTTTATATGTATAATTTTTGTCTGTTGCACAGTAGTATGAAACAGATTAAGGAAATTGTAGAATAGATAGACAAGCAAGTTTATAGAAAGCGAAAAAGAAGGAATAAGTCATGAGTGAACCAAGCGAAAATCACTCGATTGAAAGACAGTTTGAGAAATGTCCCAAGTGCGGTGGAGAGATGAAATCTGGAGATGTTCATGCTGAGCTTCGTATTCGAAAACAAGGTGATATGTATGGAGATAAAATATATGCTCTCTATTGCAGAGACTGTGGCTTCATCGAACTCTATAAAGAACCGTCAGCGAAGGAGCCATGGCGATGGCCAGAGGAACAAGCGCCCTTAACAGCGGAACCACAACACCCAGAGAAGGAACAGCCTTCCCCCGAAACAAAAAAGAGGCTAGTAAGATAATCTTTTCAGAAAGAGGGTTTGGTGCTTCGGCCGGGATTTGAACCCGGGTCTGTGGCTCGAGAGGCCACCATACTTGACCGGACTATACTACCGAAGCCCATCCTTTCACATTAAAACAAATATTCAAAGACAGTATCTATTAATTTGCTTTCCTCTGCTGACTCTACCGCATATTCCTAACCATTGAGACAGCTCTCGCCCACCTATATATAAGGGGGGGTCTAGAAGCCTTTGCTAGAGAGGTCAGAACTACCTAATTCAAATCGTTGACATTTTAGAAATGGAAAAAGATAGAAGGCTAATTGTGTTAGTATTCTTCTTCGCCTTCAGGCATTTCTCCAGGGGCTTTTCCTTCTTTTGGCTTTGTTGCTGCAATTACGTCGTCGATTCTAAGTATCATTGAAGCCGCTTCCGTAGCCGACTTTACAGCCTGTTCCTTAACTTTTATTGGTTCTATCACTCCGCTTCTCTGCATGTCTATGATTTTGCCTGTGAAAACGTCTACTCCCATTACATGTCCGTTTGGTTTATCATGAGACGATCTTAAGCCTACAAGTATGTCGATGGGCTCTAGTCCTGCGTTTTCAGCCAGTGTTTTTGGCACAATTTCGATAGATTCTGCGAATGCTTCTATGGCAAGTTGCTCTCTTCCACCAACCTTTGTAGCATATCCTCGTAATTCTTTTGCTATCTCTGATTCCACTGCTCCGCCGCCTGGGACTATTTTGCTAACCTCAACCACATCTGCGACCACTGACAACGCATCGTTCATGGCTCTTTCTGCTTCATCAACCATTCTCTCCAGACCAGCACGAATCAGGATGGCAACTGAACGTGGATGCCTACATTCTTCTACGAAAACCATTTTGTCTTCGCCGACCTTGCGCTCTTCTACATGCCCTGCTTTTCCAAGGTCTTGGGCTTTCAGGTCTTCTAAGGTCGTAGTGATTTTTCCATCGGTCGCTCTGGCAAGTTTCTCCATATCTGACTGCTTTACCCTTCTTGCAGCCATTATTCCTGCTTTAGCTAAGAAGTGTTGAGCCATGTCGTCTATGCCTTTTTGACAGAAAACTACGTTTGCACCTGATGCCTTGATTTTTTTAACCATATCTTCCAGCATTTGGGTTTCTTTGTCTAAGAAGGCTTGAATTTGTGTGGGATCACGTATTCTAATCTCTGCACTAAACTCTGTTTTCTCAACTTCCAATGGGCAGTCAAGTAAAGCGATTTTCGCGTTTTCTATTTTTTTTGGCATTTCTGTGTGAACGACTTCTTTGTCTATAATTACGCCTTTGACAAGCTGCGTGTCGAAAAGGCTTTTGCCCTCTTTCTTTATGACTTGAACGTTATCTATGTCAGCAACTCTTCTGTCTCCCCTCTGTTCGGTGATCTGCTTAACTGCGTCGATGGCTATTTCTG
>Ga0315312_1003096_pt1 | contig 10899 bp, 6 predicted proteins | sample TDP7_MG_FD_203629 | JGI IMG/M metagenome (GOLD analysis project Ga0315312, IMG submission 203629) | Freshwater sediment microbial communities from Lake Towuti, South Sulawesi, Indonesia - TDP7 | ecosystem: Environmental > Aquatic > Freshwater > Lake > Sediment | place: Indonesia: South Sulawesi... | reverse complement strand
AGGTCTGGTATGCCATATCTATATCCACCCTGCCCTATGCCTTTATCTACCAGACCGGTATATCGTTATCTGGTAGACCCTATGATTAACACTTCTTCCCTGGGCATCCGACAGGTATGGGGAATAGGCGATGGGGTGGTATCACCTAAGATTATGATATATAAAGGATGAGGATAGAGGTCTGCCGCCGTGAGATAATAACCTATGAGGGAATGAGACAAGGGATAGGAGAAGGACAACACGAGGAGCGCCAGGACTGGTTTGCCCGTAGGGGGCTATGATATCCCTATCCCACCCCGATTAACCTGATACCATATTTGAGGGGACGGGGTGTTTCCGCCCCCTCACCACCCTGAGTCCCTTGTTTTATCGGGGGACGAGGGGGCTAATTAGATTCTTTCCGCCTAAGGCGGATCTGTAGAATCGCTTCCAGAGTCGTCCTAGGCAACAGTGGTTTTATTGGGCAGATATGGGAATATACTTGTCGAGAAACGACCCTTACACTTTTCCCTCTACTTGATTCCCCTATCGTGCAGATAAGCTGAGAGTGCTTGTTCCCGTTCGGTAGGAGATGGGTAATGAAGGTCGTAACAACCGTACTCTCCGGTAATGTCTTCAATTAGCATCAGTGCATTCTGTGAGACTGCCGGATCAAAGCTGAGTGCGGCCTCCTTCAATGTGGGTATCCACGCCTGGGCCGTGCGGTCTGCCAACTGCACGCCCAGTGCCCGGAGCACATAGGCACGCATCTGGATCTCTGACATAGCAGAAAGTCTCTTCAATACGGGTTTTAGTTGGGCCAGTACTTCGGCTCGAACTGATGCGAAAGCACCGCTCGCAAAGTCAAAGTTCCAGTGGAGTGATTCCTGGAGGGCTGCTTCCCCGCCTTGGCGCAGCGGGAGAGATTCCGATTCCAGTAGCTGGAGGACACGAGCGAAATAGTCCGCGGGATGAGAAGGGAAAAGCTGATTAAGAAGCCGAGTATAGGCATAGTCCAAATACTCGGAATTGTCAAATCCATGCCTTTGAAGAGATTTTACGGAGTCGAGGATCTTTAGATATTCGTTATAACACTTTTCATCGTTGGCCAGAAGAAGAAACTCAGGACTTGAAGGAATGCTTCCTCTTTTGCGTTCCTCCTCCATAGCAACGTGAACCGTTGTTAATAACTCTTCTATAAGCCGCTTCGGTCCATACTTCATTTCCAAGGCCAAGAGTTCACTCTTTGTAAATGCTTGATATTCATGGCGCCGAGCTAAGGCTTGATCCAATAAAGGCTTGGCCTCATTGGGGTCAATCTGAAACAAGATATGGAGGTAATCGTACGGAAGATCTAAAGAATGCGATATGTGATATTCGAGAGACCTTTTTAGTTCCACTATCAGTTCTACCGATGCCTGTCTTTTCTTGATCCAGGCTTGTGCGCCGCGATGCATCATTAACTCCCTCAACTGATAAATGGATCGTGGAATGCCCATCGGGGCAAAGAAGCATGCATCAACATCGTCTGCGTTGAGAACCGTATTGTCGAATCCTTTGTTAAAGCCTTGCTTAGTCAGTTCTTGCTTCATCGTGTTGGGACAAATAGTAGCATAATGACAGAGTGCATTGCGAAAAGAGGAGTAGCCCCGTGCCTCGGGGATATCGCGTAGTATCTTCACCAGCAGAGGAATGAATTTAGGGTCAGAAACACGTGTGATAGCACCCAACAGCTGGTGCCCTTCCCACACCACCTCACCTTGGTGTGTCTTGCTGTCCAGTAGAATTTTCTCTGCCTGAACTAGATCAATTGAAGGTAACTCTCCTAGGATATCGTGGAAGCATTTTTGGAGTTCCTTCTTATAAGATTCAGCCAGATGGGGTGAAGTTAATACCGCCATGAGCTTGGGCTTGGCTATCTCTCTTAGATGACCTAACTTATGGGGTGAGAGGTTGAAGAGGGTATTTCCGAACAGGGTTCGTACGACCGAGACAGCTGGACTTGCCCAATGAGGATCTGTAAGAAGGTCAAAGGCAAGGTTCAGGGCCTTTTCATCTCCGATATAGCCTAAGGACCACCCTGCAATTTCTTTAAGTGAGGATGATCCGTTTTGGGTCATCTGAGAAAGGTCTCGTAAGGCCTTCTCTCCGTCGATTTGTGCCAGAATGAAGCCCATCGTGGAGAACCTGTACGGGCTATTCCCTTTGGCCTCTTCCTTCAATAACTTCAACAGCGGATCATAGACATCCCCTTTTCGATCACCGATAGAGATCAAGATGTCCCGGGGAGAAGAATAGTGGGGCGGTGGATCATTGAGTACCCAATCAAAAAGTTGCTGGAGAGTCTCGGCGTCACGTGTCTGGTAAAGTTCTTCCAGTGCGTCCCGCGCCAGTGTTGGATTGATCTGCTGCGCAAGTCGAAAGGTAAGATCCATGGCCTGGGTATTTAGGGCCTGGAGCCATCCCTTCAGGGATACCTCCGGTTGTACCTGGCCACGGACGGTAAGGGTAGGAGAAGCTTCTTTGGGAAAGAAATAGATGGTTGGTTCTCGAACATCGGGAATAATCTTGACCGGTACCGCCGGACCAGGATTCTCCAGCTGTTTTTTATAACATAGTTTTGGAATACCGTCTGCCTTCTCGTTCTTGCGCCAAGTATCAAAACCGATTGCTCCTGTTTCGATAGAGTACCAGTGTTCCAGGGTGACCGTAATCACGTCGCCTTTTTTCACCTCCTTTCCTTTAAGGACCTTCAGGACGCGGAGTGAAAGAGATTTTCCCTCGTGTTTCTCGTACCTCGCCAGAACGACCAACTCGCATGCAAGCATTTCCTCCCATCGCATTAGAGGTTTCGGGTCCATAATAATGCTGGCAGATACGTTACCACATGGTTGCAACGCAAGAAAGTAAATGAAAATGAGCACTAAGAAAACATAATGAAAACAGGTGTACCTATAGCTCATTACTATCCCCTTTTTTACGGGTATTAAGAACCTGTAACAAAATGAGATTGCGGAGTTTGTTCCGAGTCTGTCTTGAGATTGCTTCGCCCTGACGGGCTCGCCATGACAGACGAGGAATCCCACTCCTCGCATAGTCTTTATTAGGTTAGCCATTTTTAACTAAAAGTCAAGGAGAATCTCTTCACCACTCCTGAATGGAGAAGCCTACTGTGGTATCACTTCGGGATCCCGAAGCCAAGAAAACTTGGTAACCGCAGATGATGCGGATTAGCGCAGATTTATTTCTATAATTTTAATCCGTTTAATCCGCTAAATCCGCGGTTACTTTTATACTTTCCTATACCGCAAGAAAACTTCGTAACTTTCCGATACACCCGGATACTATTTGTGCTACACCATTCGGCATCGCCCGTGGAAGGTGTGCCCTCCTCAATGGTTAGCCTGCCGTAATTTATCGTATGGGATTTCAAAGTTGCTATCCGACAGCACTTAACCCTTCGGGTTGAGTGCTGGACTCAGTTAGGCCATTCTCTCCAATACGATACGACCCAGCACCCATCCGAAGGATAGGTGCAGTCCGAAGGAAGTTGCCGAGCGTAGCGAGGCCTAACTGGTATCCGTAAAGGATGAGGGCGACCATAAATGATATTTGACAGAAAAGATAGATGCCCGATGAGGGAATTAACCTATAAAATGGATTGGTCCCGATGGGATAAAAAGGTTTTATGTCCGTATAAAGTGGCGCATCTAACAGGATATGAGAATATACTCCCAGCAAGGAGGTACCTAATATTTTGCGGAAGGAGGAGACCTGCCCCAGTTTCAACCGGGCCATGATTGGGGCTATCCCATTTCTCGTTTGGTAAAGTAAGATGGATAAAATTATGGCCGCGCTGGTCGCGCCTAAGAATGAATGGAAAAAACCGTGCAAAGGATAATCCAGTTTTAGTAAAAGGACCAAGCCGGGCTCTAAATCTATAATCACACCCGCGATGAGCAAGGTGGCAAAATCTAACCACTTATCTAAAAGCAATCCTATCCAGGAACTGGGTCCCCAATGATAAGGTGTAAAAGGCATATCCTATATCCCCTGACTTTAAAACATAATCCTGTATTGAAGTAAGGTTACCCTTATTTCTCCCAAAGGAGGTCGCAGATTGACACCTTCAACACAGGCATTATCATTTAGGATGGTGGGTATAGGTCTACGCTTAACCCATAATCAAAAAACCAACCGCGCCGTGATAAATTTTACTTATCCGGGCGGTAGGACGGTAGTTAATTTTCAGAAAATGATGCCTGCCAAACCCCATAAATACTGGCTTATAGCTCGTGGGATGTGTCCCTCTTATAACCCATGAGACAAGGGACAACAGAGGGATAGCACGAGGGTCGTTAGGACTGTCTTGCCCATAGAGGCCTATGATATCCCTATCCCACCTCTATTAATCTGCTACCATATCTTCGGGAACCGTGATATTAAGCCACAGAGGCACATCCCGAAGTGAACCTTCTTGGGCTACACCATTCGGGAGAGACCACAGAGTTACTCCAAAATTGCGGAATGCGGATTGTGGATTTCGGATTTGACCAATCCGCAGTCCAAAATCGGAAATCCGCAATTGTTCTATGGCTATTTATTTGACGAATATGGGTTCAACAAAACCGAAAGCACTATTTTATCTTTTCTTATAGTATGTCTCTAAGGCCATTGTGGCAAGCGAGGTCACATAAATACGATTATTTTTGATGTCGTTTAATCCAACGGGAGGCCAGCTTCCGTGTGTTTTATCCTTCTCGTCCCATGGAATTTGGTGTTCAAGAAGGGTATCTTTAAGTGCTTCGTTCCATATCTTCAATGAGTCGCGCCTATCGCCTATCATATAGTATAAGGCCATACCCCCAAAGAACCAATATAAGAAATCCTTTTGTTCCCATTGAGGTAGCTTTTTTGTTAATGCTTCAACCCATTTCCCCTTGCCACCAAGGAAATCATCCGGACTAAGATAGTGCTTACAAATCATAGATTCAGGGGATACCGTAGCAATTTCTGCGAGGCGAGATCTGATAAACTTGACCCGAAGACGCACTTCTGGATCCGGGTGTCTTTCTTCTTCATTAAGAAATGATAGAACCACCTCACCTACATTGATTAATTCTTGGGTGGCTCCCTCCCGTTCTTTCCAGTCTTCTGCTCCGAGTTTAGTAATCCAGGCTTTGATCTTATTTTCCAGTTCCCTGTTGATATACTTGTTTTGATGTCCTAACTCATTGGTCCAACTCCAAGTGCATTGAACGAGATCGGAAATCTCCAAGTTGCATTCATGAGCAAATCTTAATAATAGCATGATCCAGATTAAGTTATCCACCGGAATAACCGAGTCAGGTACCTTCGCTAAGAATGTAATCCCTTTTTGGGCGGGGTCTCTAAATAAACAGCCTGCAGGTGTATCCTTGGCCATTGCATAGAGGTCAACTAAGGCCAGGGTGGCTAAGGTATGGTTATCGATAAAGTTCTTTTGGTCACGGTCGCCAAAACAACCGTCTGGATACTGACACATCGTTAACAGATACACAGCCCCTTTCCTTATGACGTCTCCGAAGCAAATGCCATCATAAACCTCTCTGGAGCTGGTATCAAATCCTGCACCGGTAAAAGGAAGTAAAGCCAAGCCGGTTAATCCGATCTTAGTAAGATGTTTCTCGCTAGTAGGTTCATTTTCTTCTCCAAAACTACCATCCGGTTTTTGTTGCTGGGCAAGCCAGATTAGACCACCAAGAACTCCCTCTTTATTAATCTTCACTGGAGTCCTTGGTTGGCCCAAAGCCACAGGATATGACACCGTGCTCAAGACAGACACTACTATTATTACACGGTGAAGCAAATTCATAATGACCTTATCCCTTTAAGAAACACTCATTGATTCTATAATTATAAACGAATAAAAGGGGATATAGTTCAGAAATTCCCCACTTCTGCGGGAAATAGTAAAATGTCGCTTTTGGGCAATTCGGGAGACAACACAGTCAATTATAGGGAATTAAGTCCCAAATGAAGTAGCTACCTCGGGTGACACTTCGGGATCCCGAAGTGAAAACATCGTAAGCAACCTCATACGGGATAAGGGGCTTGAGGCTGAGGTTGAGAAAGGGCATTTTTAAAACGGGTATTTTGATAATACCTCAGGAAAGGCTCTTCGGCCGAGAGCGAGCCGTAACAGGCCTCGGCCGCGGCCTTACAGCCGCCCTGGCAGATATGCTCTAACCGGCACCCCCGGCAAAACTCAGGTACCGCCTTCATAAAAGACTTAATACCAGACCGCTGGGTCAGGTTACGGAATGACCGGGCAAAGAGGTTGCCCAAGATAGAAGGCGTATGATTACACATCCTTAAATTACCCATCGGATCTACCGTATAATAAGCCCTTTTGGTCCCGGCGGCACAATAGCCGAAATGGATCTTCTTAAAGACGGAAGTATCCACCACGCATGGTTGGATGGCAATGGAACAGGAGATACCGATCTGATAACGCTCCATTGCCTTTTCTACCACCGCTAAAGCCCGGTGCACCTGACCGGGGGTCGGCAGGAGTTCATCAATATGCTGACACCCGGCACCGCCGACATTGAACCGATTAAACATGATGCCATCCACCCCCAGGGCACGGGCGAGTTCAATCATCTCTCCCAGGCCGTCTATGTTTTTCTTGGTACCCACGAAGACCGCAACCACTAATCCATCGTGGAGTTTAATATTGGCCATGGCCTCGGTGACCTTGTCAAAGGAATCACTCTGGGAAAGGTAGTTATGGATATTTCTATCGGCACTGAGGAGCGGGAGTTCAAAAAGAGAGACACCTTGTTTGATATAATCCGCGGCGACCTGCTCGGTAATCAAGGTACCATTGGAAATGATGGTAACCTCAACGCCCTGCGTTTTGGTAAAAGAGATGAGTTCTAAGAGGTCGGCTCGGAGCAAGGGTTCGCCTCCGGTAAAGGTGAAATGCCGGCATTGAGATTCGCGGATAATCTTCCTGATGAGTTGCTTGGTTTGTTCCGTAGGAAGCTCACCCTGTGGGTAATTAATATGTTCGTTCTTCCAGACATTATAGCAGAAGAGACAGTTATTATTACAGCGCTGGGTAACCTCAAAGATGATAGAATCCTGGCGATTGATCAAGAAGTGGTCTTTGAGTTTCTGGAAGATACCCATTACTATTCACCACAAAGGCACAAAGTCGCCAGAGGCGACTCTGAAGAGTCTCTATAGACTCGCCTCAGGCGAGAGCACAAAGGGAATATTGTATCTCAAGGCTTTCAGCCTTGATATATCAACCCTGAAAGGGTTGAGTTACATTTTCTTTGTGTCCTTTGTGTCTTGGTGGTTACGAAGTTTTCTTGACTATTTTCCGGTACCGTGGCCGATGGAATCTAATATCACTTGCGCCCTTAACCTTACCTCCGGGTCAGCACTCTTCAGGGCCTCTTTCAGGAAAGGGATTACGGCCGGCGTCTGCTGGAGCATGGCCGCTAAGGATTGGGTGGCGGCTTCTCTGTTCTGCCAATCATCCGCGCCTAATTGTTTGATCCATTCCTTGACCTTTTGTTCATCCGTGAGTGAGAGTTTTGATCCGGATGATACCTTTTCCGCTAAGGCCGCAAATAGTTCCTGCGACTTCTTCTTGAGTGCCTCAATCTCTGCTTCTTTTATATCGGAGCGGGCCTGATACCATTCCTTACCGGCACCTTCTAATACGGCCAAGTCCTTTTTCAGACTGAGGATAATCTTTTGATAGGTCCAGTAATTTATCCGATTCGCCAGATAGACCTTTTCTAAGATCGGCAATCGGTATTTAAGCCGATTCCAACTTATTTCTGCAGGAGTGATACATATTGGTGCATAACACGTTACATCCAATGGTCTTACTTCTTGTGCTTTCTCAAACTCTTGCTCAATGAGGGCGATTAAACTTATAGAGAGATATCCCTTAGCAACCAATCCTTTTAAGGCCTGAAGTCTTCGGGCGGTTTCTTGCCTGATCTTTTCCAATTCTTCCGAAGTTTTCTGATCCCACTTGAGTTGTGAAACTACCTGCCACTGTTCCATCACGGCCTTCCATTCCGGGGTGTCCTCTAATTTGGGTACTTGGGACAGGAGACTCGGTTCTGGGGGTTCTACACCGCAGAGGCTAATGACCAAGTCAATCAATCTGTCCTTTTCTTCAGGCGAGAGGCCTGCCATATCTGTCAGCGCCTCGTAATTTCCTCTAATTGCGGTTTTGACTTTATTCAAGGTCTCCTGATTGATCTTGCCTTGTTTGGCCATATCTTCTATCAGACGATATTGTTGCTCAAGATCTTGCAGGGTATCCATTCTCTTCGTGCCTTCCAGAGTCATCTTATAACACTCTGCGCCCGAAAATGACCGGTTAACATGGGAAAGCCGTATCGAGGCCAGGGCCTTGAGGGATAATTTAACTGCTTCAGATAGATTCTTTTCGTTCTGTATCTGATCAATCAGTTGATTGATCTTTTGTTCGTATTTAGCCGCATCTATCTGAGTTCGGGTGGCAGTGAGTTCCTGCCAGATCGCCTGGAGTTTAGGGAGGGCATGGATCGCATCCCAGATCATCTGGGCCCTGAGACGGATCTCGGGGTCTTTACTTTGCAGTGCCTCATAGAGAGGGGGTTCAATCGGTTTACCTATCTTGATCAATTCCTTGGTGGCAGTCTCGCGGGTCTGCCAATCGTCCGCGCCTAATTGTCTAATCAGTTCCTTGATCCTTGCTTCATCTATAGTCGTTCGTGGTTCGTTGGTCGTAGTTCGTTCTTCCGTTTCTCCGTTCTTCCGTTCTTCTGCTCGGCCGTAAAAAGCCGTGGCAAGGAATGCCAGGATAATAGCCACAGCCAGGCAGAATTCTCGCATCCATCTACTTTTACCCTTGAACCGTACCTGAGAATACCCAGCGACAAACAGGCAGACGCCGACAATGCCGGCACAAAACACCATCAAGGCCCACCATAACTTCTCCATATCTCTTACCCTCCTTCTATTTTACCTCTATATAATATTAGACACATTTCCCAGCGAAATCTGCTAAAAAATCTGGGGATGGTCTAAAAATAACTGACTTATTCACCCGGTGCGGCAGAGGGCTGAGGCCTGCTGGACCTGGTTGACCTCGCCCATGACCACCAGGGTACTGCCTTTCTTTCTCGGCGTGGAACTGGGTGGGTTGTATATAATTTTATGCGTTACCGGTTCTTCAATGGCCAGGACCAAGAGGTTATATTTCTCCCGGAGTTGGGTCTGAGACAGGGTTTGATTGGCCCAGGGTGAGTTGATGTCCACACAGAGTTCTTCTATCCGGGTGGTTTGTGGGGTATCCCGGAGCATCAGGTCCAGGAATTTTACGGCCGTAGGCCGGATGAGTTCTGAGGCAATCCGGAGCCCACTGATCTGGCGGGAAGAAACGACCCGATTCGCACCGGCTTTCTCCAATTTATTGATCGCCTGGTCTTCAATCCCCTGAGACACGATGCGTAGGCCGGGATTAAGTTGACGTGCCGACACGATCACGAAAAGGTTATCCTTATCCGAGGGTAGGGCCGCGGCGAGTCCGGCGGCACGTTTGATTCCCGCCTGGAGCAAGACCTCATCATCCGTGGCATCACCTTTAAGGTAATAGCACGGTTTCAGGACCGCGAGTTTACCGAGCCGTTCCTCATCCAGGTCAATGGCCACGAAACTGCGCCGGCTTTTGTATAATTCTTGAATGACATGAAGACCCGTTGCGCCAGCTCCGCAGACGATATAGTGGTCGGTGAGTTTAGCTATTTCCTGATTCATTTTACGCCTCCTTATGAAACCGGTTAATTCTCCTTCAATAATAAAAGCGGCCAGGGTGCTGGAAACAAAGATCAAGATTCCCAGACCGCAGAGAATCAGCAAGATGGTGAAAACCCTTCCCGGCAGGTTATGACTGAGGTCAATTACCTCCTGATAGCCGACCGTAGAAATAGTAATGGCCGTCATATAGACCGCATCCAGCAGGGAGTACTGGTCTCCACCAATAATCTTATAACCGATGGTGCCGGTGAGAAATACCACGAGCAGTAATAATAGGGCGATGACTAATTTGGGGGATAGCGCCATAACTAACTAATGTCTGACGGGTTATTTCTTTCCCCTCATCTCATCAATTCTCTGCTGAGCCTGACGGGCATAAGGGCTATCGGATGGCGCCACTTCCAGGACCGTGTTAAATTCTTCCGAGGCCCCCGCTAAGTTATGCTGGGCCAGATAAGTCTCGCCTAAATACAGGTGTGCGGCGGGATGCGTGGGGAGTAACTGGATAGCCTTCTGGAGTCCAGGCTGGGCCTGGCTGTATTGACGGTTGATGAGATGCACCCGACCCAGTCCGACGCGGGCGTCATAAGAGGCTGGATCTAATTCCTGTGCCCGGGTAAAATCGCTGGCGGCCTTGCCCAGTTCAGGCTGATTAAGGTAAATTAAACCACGGCGGGTATAAAGATCGGCATGACCCGGTAATTGAGTAATCGCCTGATCATACAGGGCGAGGGCTTCTTGGGTCTTACCTGCTTTCAAAGCGACTTGGGCTTGATCTGCTATGAGGTAAACCTGCTGGGCCTGTTTGATCGGCTGGGTATGCGTCTGAAAAGACTCTGCGCCATATTGGAAAGGTGCACCGGGTTGAGTGGTATCCGGATACCGGGCCCGGATTTCCTGATCTACTTCATCAATCCTTTTCTGGGTTTTGGGATGGGTACTCAAGAACTCCGGCCCGCCGCCCCCTCCTTTTTCCATCTGCTGGATAATCTGCAGGAGTTGAACCATGGCCAGGGGGTGATAACCGGCCCGGTAGGCATAAGTTAGGCCGAGTTCATCGGCTTCATATTCATGCTCGCGGCCATAGCCCAAGGAAATGACACCGAA